>Ga0247838_1000336_pt1 | contig 74714 bp, 77 predicted proteins | sample LaCruzMarch2015__5_FD_189097 | JGI IMG/M metagenome (GOLD analysis project Ga0247838, IMG submission 189097) | Freshwater microbial communities from meromictic Lake La Cruz, Castile-La Mancha, Spain - LaCruzMarch2015_15m | ecosystem: Environmental > Aquatic > Freshwater > Lake | place: Spain...
ATGGTGCGGTGCTTTGGCTTTGCTGGCCGCAGAGCCACTTGCCACCGCCGGCTTGCTGGGCTGTCGTCGTCGGTTGCCGCTACCTATAGATGGGGTGCGGGCAGTTTGTGATGAAGAAATTAGGTACTCCTTGAGAAAGGTTTTCGCGAACCTGTCAAATAAGGAGCACGAGCCGCTCAGCGGCTATAAACCAAGTGAACGCTTACATTACCGTGCTTTGGTGCCTGCCCAGTACCACCGCGCGCCGAAAATGGGTCGACTAGCCAGCTCGGCCAGTGAGTGCGCGCGTTTTAGTCGTCAAAACCGCCAAAACCCTGCTTTTCACGACAATAACGTGCGCGTTCAGGTAACCCACTCGTGGCGGCCAACTGGCTGATGGGCTACTGGGCAGGTGTTAGCCCGGTGACGAACTCCTTGATGTCTTTGACCGACATCCCATCGGTGTAGACCTCGACGAAAGTTGATTTCAGCGCGGAACTACCAGCCGGCAAAGTCACCGTCGTATAGCCCTGGCCCTTGCGTAGCAGGGCCGGGTTCGACTTGGTGCAGGTGCTCTTGCCGCCCTTGCAGCTGCCCATGATGGTCGCGGTGGCCCCGTCGACCGTGAACTTGGCCACCGGTCCGACGCCATCTGGGCCATCCTCGCAGCCGGTATTCGATTCGGTTAGCGAGATCCAGCCCTTATTGCTCATCTGTGATCCGAAGGCGGCATTGATCTGTTCGTCCTTGCCGCCACCGCAATCGGTGAGCTGGAATGAGGTGGCCTTGAGGTCCAGCGATGTCGTTGGGACATAGACGGTGTAAGTCAGGCCCACCTGGGCTTGGTCATATTTGGCCGGGTTGACCGCGGCGCTGGCCGGCGCGGCGAAGGCTGCCGCAGCGACAACGGCGGTGATTAGGGCAACGGCGAACCGCGAATGGCGTCTGGTCATACCCTGAGGATACGACACTGCGCCGGCTTCCAACACCAGATAGCCTGCCCCCAATGAAAGCGGCCGGCGCATGAGCATCTCCTGGCCCCTGCTGGGTCGCGATCTCGCCCTCGGGGTGGGCGCCGGGCTGATCTCGGGGTTCTTCGGGGTCGGTGGCGGGATCATCGTTATCCCGATCATGGTGATCGCCTTGCATTTTGCCCAAAAACGGGCCCAGGCCACTTCTTTGGTCATGATCAGTTGCGGGGGGATTGCGGGAGTTATCTCCTATGCGATCGCCAACAGCATCGCCTGGTTGCCGGCCCTATTCATTGTCTTAGGCAGCATGACCGGTGCTTGGATCGGTGCACACCTGGTACAAAAAGTGCCAGACCGGAAGCTGCAGATGGCTTTTGGACTGCTGCTTATCGTGATTGCGCTGCGGATGCTGTTCGTAAACCAGAGCGCCACCGCAAACGACCTGCCGGCCCTCACCGCCTTGATCATCATCGGCTATTTGGTATCAGGGCTGGCGATGGGTGTCTTCTCGGCCATGCTTGGCGTTGGCGGTGGCATCTTGTTGATCCCAATCCTGATCTTTTTCTTCGGCTTCTCCCAACTCCTTGCATCGGGCACCTCACTCTTGGTCATGATCCCAACAGCGCTTCTGGGTGCCACGCGTCTATCGCGCAGTGGCCTGACCAATTGGCCGATGGGGCTTCGGCTCGGCGCTGGTGCTGTTGCCGGCGCTTTGGTCGGCGCACTCCTCGCATTTCGAGTCTCGGGATCGGTGCTGCAAATCGGTTTCGCGCTGCTCCTTGCTGCCGTCGCCACCCAGATGCTCTGGCGCGGTTTGCGGCACAACGCAACCACTAGCCCCGCGCTATGACGTGATCGGGATCCCCGTCACCATAATAACCAGTACCTCAAAGGCGGCAAGGGCCTGAACCGCCAGGAAGAAAATCGGACGCTTGGTGGGGCGGATTGCCAAAACCAGGACAACGCCAGTTGCAAGTGGAATTAGGTACGCGGCGACAGCGTTGAACTGGGCTAATTGGACCAGCAGGATGAATGCACTAAGCGCGAGCAGCAGCAGCGCCAACCTTTTAGCTCGGACTTCACCTAAGCGGGTCACTAATCCACCGAGACCGCGCTCTTGGTCGGTGGCCAGATCCGGCAGGGCGTTAGCGAGGTGGGCCGCAACCCCGGTACTGACGAATACCGCGATAGCCCACAGGGCTGGGGTCATGGGTGGTGCCAACCCGAAGGTGATGAACGGGGTCACGCACGCGAAGGAAACCGCGTATGGCAACCACGACCAGGTGGTGCGCGACAACCGCAGGTTGTAGAGCCAAGCGCTGGCAACAGCAATTACCTGAATCGCCCCGCCCAGCAGCCCGGCGGCCACGAAAGAGGCAACCACCGTCGTGATGAGTGCGGCAACCGCTGCCACCCACAGCCCACGAACCGACAACACCCCGGCAACAATTGGTTTCGCGGTGCGGCCCGCTGCTATATCGATGGGCGCATCTATGGCGTCATTACTCCACCCAACCGACAGTTGCCCGCTCAAGACGGCAACTACTAGTAGCAGCAGATGCCAACCAGACCACCCGGTTCGCCAAGCCAGCAAACTGACCATGACGGTCACCGACAGGGTTGGCACGAGATGGCAGGCAGCCGAATAGCCTTTCAGCAAGATGGCCACCTGCCGCACCTGCTTACGTACCCATGAACAATGCGACGGCAGCCGCCAACAACGGCGCCACGATCAGTGCGGGCAGCATGTCGCCAACCGGCACCGACTTGATTTTCAACAGGCGCAGACCCACCCCGAGAAGCAGCACGCCACCGGTCGCCGTGATCGCATCAATCAATGCAGCCGACAGCACCGACCCGACGAGGGCGCCGAGGATCGTGAAGGCACCCTGCACGATGCCAACGGACAGCGCGGAGAGCGCAACACCCCAGCCCAAGGAGGCGGCAAAGGCGAGGGACGCGAATCCGTCAAGGGTTGACTTCAATGCCAACTGCTCGATACCTAAACCAAGACCGTCATTGAGCGCACCTAGTATTGCCAGTGGGCCGATACAAAATACAAGCGAGGCATCTACGAAGCCTTCAACGAACCGCCCCCGTTTATCCGCTGATTCACTTTCGCCCTTTCGGCTCAACTTACGCTGGAGCCAACTACCCACTTGCTCGAGCCGAAGTTCAATTTGCAATAGCGATCCGATAATTCCGCCGATGACCAGAGCGCCAAGCACAATCAGCAACGGAGCGGCTGCGCCCACGGAGTCAGCGAATGCCTCGCTCGTCAAGGCAACGATGCTCAAGGCCCCAATTACCAACGTCACCAGCCCTAAGGCATCGGTGACGGTGTCGCGGGTGCGCTGCGGCAGGCGGTGGCCGATCAAGACGCCAAGGCCGGATCCAATAAGGATCGCGACCATATTCAGGATAGTTCCGCTGCCTCGCACAACTAGAGCGTAGTCAAAGGGCCCCAGGCATTTTGCATGGCGCTATTTGTGGTGGCCCTTTCGGATAATCATGATCATTCGCAGGTTGATCGCCGCGAAGCGCCAGGCCTGAATTATCAGGCTGGTTCGGGCGCGGATGGTCTTATCTGTCGGGAGTGGTGCCTGCGCGATGCTGCTGTCTGCATTATCCATTTGGATTCCTTGTCAGTGGTTGGGCCCCTTCGGGTGTTATTCCGGAATCAAGAACCACCCGGGCCGGGCCTTGGCTTTGTAGATGAACATGAAATGCAAGAGCGCCTTGATCCAATGCGCCCCAAGGCCTATCTCGCCATAGGTGTCTTTCGCGCTGCGGCCAGAGCCCGGGTACTTCTGATAATCCGGCACAACGGGGTACATGGTCATCGCCGCCGCAGTGCCGTTGCGTAATCCTGAACCCGCCGACGCGATACAGGCCGCCCCCATATTTGCCATTGAGGCCTTATGCGCGCTTGCATCAGCCCCTTGCTTAATCATGTCGGCGATTGTCATAGCCGCGGTCTTACCCATCACCCCAGAAGGCATCCCGGTGCGTGGCGGCGATGGTGCGATGAGGGTTCCGTTCGCACTAGTTCGTGGCCGCGAGATCTGGTGAGGTGGTGCGAAAGCGATACCGACGCCGAACACATTCGGATATTTCGGTGTTTGGTAGGTACTGGGCCAGTCAGTGGCACGCCACTCATCGAATGGTTTCGAGGTGTAATCGGCGTCCACTTTCATGAACCCGCTCGGCGCGAACATTTCTCCGGTGATGTCCTCGCCAACGAAATCAAAAGCCTTTAGGTCTGCGCCCCGAAATGGTGGCAGCAGCATTGCGAAGTCAAAGTCCAACTTGTCCTTGCTGCCGTCAAGTTGCTCATAGTAAATAACGCCCGGCTCGATCTTTTCGACGTGAGCCTGCACAATTGCACGAACCCCGCGCTCGCGGAATAGTGACTCGGTCCACATCTTGCTAGTAGTCTCGAATCCCCGCTGGGTAAATGTCATGCCACCCACACCGAAGTCGCCAAGTTCGTTCTCATTGGTTATGTAAACAACATCGGCTAAGTCGCGGACCCCCGCCGCGCGAAGTTCATGCTCAACGTTGAAAGCATATTCAAACGCCGCACCCTCGCAGGTGCAGGTCCCATGACCGACGCCGATGGCAAGAGTCTGACGCTCGCCACTCCTCAATTTCCTTATCACCTCGGCCAGTTCACCTGCCGCTTCAATCGCGTGCGACGGAGTGCAAACTGAGACTGTGTGACCATCGGGGCCCAAACCCGGCGTGGCCGCGAAATTCAGTTTCGGTCCGGTGGCGTTAATTAGATAGTCATAGTCAAGGGTTGCAATTTCGCCGGCCCGCCCAGGGTCGGTGTAAGTTATATCGACAAATGGGCTTGAGTGGCCCTCGGCGCCCTCCGGATGAATGGCGACGCCAAGGGCTTGGTGAAAGACAATGCCTTTTCGCCGGTAGATCGGAGCCAACGCAAATGTGACTTGGTCGGCCGTCATCTTGCCCACGCCGACCCAGATATTCGATGGAATCCAGTTCCAATTCGAATTAGGTGAGACGACCACTACCTCATGAGCCTTACCCAGCATGCGCCGCAGGTGCAACGCCGCAGTGTGCCCGGAGATACCCGCACCAAGAATGACGACCCGTGCCATTAGCGACTCCCAAGTTAATTGGACTTCGCAAGCACCATAACCGCACAGCCGGCGCTACTGACCTGCCAAAGGTCCCTAATTATGGGGCTAAAGTGCCGGCAAAGATCTGCCAAGCCAGCAGTGATTTCGCGACCAAGCTCAGCACTATGTAACTGCGCTCCCCGGCCAGGTAGTTCGCCCAACGCCCCACCTTCTTGTACTGCAGCCATTGCACCAGCGCAAAGATATTGAAGAAGATGAAAAGCGAAATGATGATGCCGTAGACAAATGCCGGCGGTGAAAGCTCACCGGGGGCTCCGGGTGAAACAACGTAGATGAGGATGGCCAACCACGGCACGATGCCCGCGATGCAGCCGAAGATGAATGGCATCCAGCCACCGGAGCCTGGAGTCTCGTACTTCTCTTGCAGCCAGCCGAACAAGATCATCGAGGCGTTAACGCCGAAGATCGCAAGCAAGGCGGCCGCGTCAGAGATACCGCAAATCTGGGCGATCAGCACGATCATCACCGATGAGCTGATCGAATACTCAACCCACCTGAAATAGTTGCGCTGATGGGCCAGCCCATTGGCGTACCTGCTGTAGAACATTGGGCTCGCTACCAAGAAATGGAACAGCGCCGAGAGGCCGAAGAACAACGCGACACCCCAGCCGACCCGTGAATCGAATAGCACCGTTGGATCACCAAGCGGGCTTCCGGGCGGGCCGGTCATGTAGGTCGCCGTCACCGGCAGCACGAAGTCGTTGGTCAGCGCCAGGACGGCAATCATCTGCAGCAGATGCGCAAAGCCCGCGATGACATTGAGTCGACGCAATTTGCGGAGTTGGTCAGGTGCGACCGGGATTTCGGCGGCGGTGGCCGTGGCTGTTGACATAGTGGAGTCTCCCACTTGCGGCCCGATTTGGCGATTTGGCGCACCGACTAGTGGAAATCGCCGTTGGCTAGTAGAAATGCGCAATGGCGCCCCAATGTCTCACCCCCGCCGAGATAGCCGAATTGAGACGAACCCTGCCCGCTTGGCAGGTCACCGAAGGCCAACTTGTTCGCGAAATCCAAGCGCCAACCTTCGCGATTGCGATCAAGTGGGTGGTAGCGATCGCCCAGGCCGCCGAGGAAATGGACCACCATCCCGACATAGATATCCGCTGGCGCACTTTGCGGATAGCGCTGATCACGCACAGCACTGGCTGCCTAACAGCACTCGATGTCGACCTAGCTCACCGCATTGACGCCATAATGTGCTTGTGAATGACGTCGAGATCCGGTTTCTGCGCGTAGATGAGGCGCATATCCTCACCGACTTGGTGACCGACGCCTACGGCACCTCCTACGACGCCGCTTGGGTTTATGACCCCGACGAGATCGCTAGGCGCATCGACGCAGGCTCACTGATCAGCACCATCGGGCTGCTTCCGGATGGCACCGTCGCCGGGCATATGGCACTGATGCGCGAGGAACCTGATGCGCCAGTCCTGCACGCCGGGGTTGCCGTTGTCACCGAAGCCGCCCGTGGCCATCACCTATTTACTTCCCTGAAGCAATATGCCGCGCTCTGGGCCAAAGGTGAGGGGGTCTTAGGTATTTTCAGCGAGGCAACAGCTGCGCATCCATATAGCCAGAAAGCCAACATCGATCTCGGGGCCCATGAAACTGGATTTCTGCTCGGCTGGATCCCCGGCACCGTTAGCAATAATGCGGCACTAGCACAAGATGCTCGTCGTCAATCGGTTGCGCTGTTCTACCTAAAGGAGAACGACGGGCATGATCGTCCTATCTATGCTCCGGCGCGCCATCGCAATATCATCAACGACATTGTGACCACCACCGGGCTGCGCGGCCGCATCATGTCAGCAGATGCTTACGGTGAGAGCCAGATCGACGAATCAACCGCAATTGTCATTACTCAAAAAGACGATCACAATCTCTCGATCATTACGGCACAGCAACCTGGCCGCGACCTACGGCAAGTCGTGACAAACGCGCGCGCAGATCTGGTCGCAAATCGCGGACGCGACGCCGTCTACCTAGACCTGCCACTTAATGACCCAGCAACCGAGATCATTTTGGATGTCGACCTAGCAGAGCTTGGATTCGGCTTTGCCGGGGTGTTCCCAAACCAGCATTTAGACGGCGATGCCCTGCGCTTGCAATCACTCCATAATGTCGATATTCACTCATCCGATATCTCGACGGCCTCAGACCACGGGCGCGACTTACTTGCCTACATCATCGCCGACGTTGCCGCCACCCACGCAAACCGAAGTTGATCTAAGGGGAAGTTGTCACGTGTCATACGAAGAACAATTCATTGCCAAAGGAGAGCGTAGGGCCGGGTGGCTTGAGCTTTTCTATGACCTCGCCGTCGTAGCCGCACTCGCCGCATCAAATGACTCGTTTATCGAAGATCCGAATGTCGACTCCGGGCTGTTCGCCGTGTTATCCCTTGGAACACTGTTCAGCTTTTGGTTTCTAACATCACTCATCCACAATCGGTTCCCGATTGATGGCTTGATATATCGGGGGCTCCTGCTAATCCAAATGGCAAGCATTCTGCTGGCTGCCATCGCAATCAACGCCGAGGCATCTATCACTTGGCGTGGTGGCCTACTCAGCATGGCGCTCGCACTTGTCACCATCAGTTGCCTGTTCGTTATCGCGGCAACACGCGCTGATCACCGGGTTCCGGGAATTCGGGTGTCGATCATCAGCCCACTTGTCGGGGCACTGGTCTGTCTATTCGGAGCGACCCTGTCACGTGACCTGCTCCCACTGGTGATTGCCGTCGTCATATCGGTGACCCTGGTGCCGATCATGTTCACTCTGCGAAAGAAGGACACCGGGGTCTTCCCGATACACCCAGAGCACTTGCGCGAGCGGCTCGGCCTGCTCCTGCTGATAGCCATTGGTGAAGGGTTCATCCAACTCGGAGTGCAGATAACGAATTCAGAGCAACTAATCGATTTCCGATTCTTCGCCCTAGTACTGCTGTTCAATTTATCCATTGCCGCCTTCTATTTCGATGATGTCTTCGCCGAAAATAAGTTGGCTAACCCTCGCCTTTGGCGCGTCACCGTCTTTGCCCACTTTCTGCTGATACTCGGAGTCGGAGCAGCAGTTGATGAGATGGCTATTTTCGCCGGTACCACCCAAAGCACTTGGCCACCCGATAGTGCTGGGCTTTTTGCTTTAGCAGTAGGAGCATTGCTTGTCGGGCTGACGATCTTGGCGTGGAACACCACCGGCCGGTTGGCACCGCTCGACATCGCGCAAGGAGTTCTTGCCGCCGGCGTCATCGGCTACGGGATATTTGAAATCGTTCTCCAGCACCCCCAAACTCGCGGCGGGGTTCTGGTGCTGGCAGTGCTCTTTATCGCTTGGTCACTGCTTCGAGTTGGCCTGAGGTTTCGCAGCGCTAAATCCGCACCGGTACGTAACTAGCCGATTGCTTTTTTAATTTCATTCTGTGCGGCAGCGAAAGCTTTCATGGCCGGGGTGGCATCTGGTCCACTGGTTGAGGTGGCCCAGGCGGTACTAAGCGGGCCCCAGACCGATGCCGCCTGGGAGATATTCGGCATTGGTACACCGTCGACACCGGCGGTGCCGAAAGCCTGGGCCAAGCGGCCGCCAATTGAAGTGCTGTAGGTGGATTTCTTGTTCGCTGGCGCCCTCAGTGAAATGGCCGCCATCTTTGTTTGGAAGTCGGCATCGCTGAGTTTCTTGATCACCAGCGCAGATGCAACGGCCGCGACGCCATGGGTTTGCGCAGCTGACGTGGTCATGAATCCTTTGATACCAAGAAGTGGTGCCATAGCAACCGCGGCGTCGACCCGTGGCACCGGTGAAATGAAGTATTTGAACTTAAGGGCCTGCAGGGTTGAAGCACTCCATGGGCCGGTAATCCAATAAGGCGCACGGCCCGCCTTGAAAGCGGCCTCTGCCGCAACAACATCAATCGATGAATTGATCAGCCCGGTGCTATTCCAGTCATCAATCAAGCTTGCGTTCTTGCGAAACACTGCATTATTGATACCAAGATCCGCAGCATTTAAGCTGCCCTCGGCATCCTTTCCGAATACATAACCGCCTAAGCCGGCGAAGAGCGGGTAGGTGAAGTACGCGTTGCCCTTTGCGCCCTGACCAACGGCTAACGCGACATCTGCTCGCCCCGCTGCCTTGAGCGCGAGGGCTTTGACTGACAAGCGCGCGAACGTCGGGGCTGGTTTTGGGGCTAGTGAAGCGTTGGTGACCAGCGCCCAGGTTTCGTACTGCACCGGGATCCCGTAGACGCTGGATCCAAACTGGAATCCCGAAAGCACATTCGGCGCGAAAAGGGCCCGCCGGGCGGTGTTCAAAGTCAAGGGCACAACCAGTGCAGCGGTCGCAAGTTCACCGGTCCAGGTGTTTTCCGCCCAGATAATATCCGGGGCTTGTTCGACCGGCACCGTGGCGAGCTCGGTCTTGATTGCGGAGAGTTCCTTTGTCACCACATTGACGGGGTGCCCTTTGTAACCATCCTTCAATAATTCGGAAACAGTTGCGGCCCGTGCCACGTCGATCCAGATAGTTATCGGCTGCGGGGCTGCCGTTGCACTCGGTGCCGATGCGGCCAGCAGTGCGCTGGCGGCAACTATTGGCGTGACAGCAAGGGCGAGTGCGCTGCGTGCGCCTACTCTTCGCGGTCTATTCACCTATCGCACCTAATCTCTGTTCACCTTGCGTCGACGTCAATGCCCAATCGTCGCGCTGACCTTGAACGTTGGCGGGCGGCCCGCATGCGGCCCAAACGCTTCACGAGCATGGGGTCAAAGGCCAACGCTTCTGGGGTGTCGATCAAGTTATTCACAATTTGGTAGTAACGGGTGCCACTCATCTCGAAAAGATCCCGGATGGCCTGCTCCTTGGCGCCGGCGTACTTCCACCATTGACGCTCAAACTCCAAAATACTGCGATCACGATCACTTAGCAGTGCCGCCGCGGCCTCATGGTCAAGGGGGGTACGCGCGGCTTCCATTGGGGCATCCTCCATGGTGGTGAGCAACTGTGTTGAGCGGCTTTGCCTTGACCATATCGCCCGGGGCGGCGCTTGTGCCGGAAGCCCGTCGGTCGCGTGTCACCCGATTTGTGGCTTTAGCGGACTTTCGCGGACCGCCAACCACAGGAGTCACATCGGTCACTCCGGTATCCGCCGCGTGCGCCTGATGATGGCCCAACTAAAGGCATAGCCGAGGCCATTGGTCGCCCAATGCAGCCCCATCGGCGCCAATACGCTGCCCGATAGCAGCCGCAATGCGCAGAAGACGAATCCCGCCGCCGTAGTCGTCAAGACACTTAAAGCGATAGCGAAAATATTGCCCCGCCGGCCCTGGCCTACCACCGACCCAAGTGCCGGGTTCTGCTCGTGGCTGCCAATTGACGGCAACACATGCCACAAGCCGAACAAGATGGACGACAACACGATGCCCCATACCAACCCGTAGCGGCGCGCGAGCATCGAGAACAACACCGCACGAAAGGCGATCTCCTCAAGTAGCACGGTGCCGAATGGCACTTCAAGGAGTGCGTGGAAAGCCAGGCGCCCACCGCTTAATTCGGCGTGCCGTTCATCGCGGAAGGCATTGCGCGTGGGCTTGAAGATAATGCCAACGACATAGACCAAGGTCACTGCACCAATGCAGATACCGGCCCAGATCAGCCCGCTCAGGTAATACCTCCAGCTAAGGCCCATTTCGGTGAAAGAGTTGCCATCGAGCAGGCCTAGTGCTAGCAGGATCACCGAACTCGCAAACGACCAGAGTAAGTAGTGTGAATTGGGTGCGACGCGATTATTTATGACGTTGATAATCAGCAGCACTGCAATGACGAGCACCAGGGGCCACCAAGGCAGCCCGATTTCTTGGGCAGGTGCGAGCCAGTTGAATAGATTCACGCTCGCGCCCCCTGCCCTTTCAATTGTTGCCCGACCAGATCGGCTAGTCCTGCCCCTGCATTGCCAGTCTAAGTCGGGCCGCGTACTGTCCCCGCCGTGGGCAATGGTGAACCCGGACCAGAAATTGAGGACCGCAGTGTGCTGATGCGGGAGGCTCGGGTGCCCGACCACTTGCTCACTTACGGGACGCTGCCAGATCAAGTGGCGGACTGCTATCTAAGTGCCGATCCGGGCGAGGCAGCGACCCGGCCGCTGCTGCTGCTAATTCATGGCGGCTACTGGCGCCCACCATATGACCGCGTGCACCTGCGCACGTTCGCGTCGGCCCTGGCCGGCGCCGGTTGGCAGGTGGCATCAATCGAATACCGGCGCATCCCCGGTGATCCAGATGCCATGGTCGCGGATATCCGCGCTGCCATCACCACTCTCCCAGCGCAATTCGCCGGTCACAGTGATCAGGTCATCGTCATCGGCCACTCAGCCGGTGGCCACTTGGCGCTCTGGGCCGCAGCACAGGTTGATCTAGGTGATCAAATCGCGGGCGTCATCGCACTGGGAGCCGTCAGCGACCTTGAGTTAGCCCAGCAACTTGATCTAGACGATGGTGGCGTTCGAGATTTCTTGGGTTGCGCAGCTAAGGAGCGCCTAGACCTAGACCCAATGCACTTGCCGCCTGTTGTTCCTGTCATTAACTTGCACGGCAAGTTGGACTCACTTGTGCCCATTGCCCTAGCTCGCAACTATTTGACGGCGCATGTTGGCGACGACGTCACGTTAATCGAAATTGATGACGTCGCCCATTTCGAACTCATTGACCCGACGAGTGTGGCCTGGCCAATGGTCTTGGCAGCAGTGCGCGACACCCGAACAACCCCACCACCTTGTTGAGTGCTGAGTTTTAGGGTGCAACTACCGCGCTTCGGGTTAATGGGCTCGACAGAATCAAGGTGCTAGAGGGGGTTCCGTACGCAGCAAGTTTGTCGATGAGCACCTCGAAACCCTGCATCGAAGCGGCGGCAACTTTCAATAACGAGCAATCCGCACCAGTTACCCGATGAATCTCAAGCACCCCCGGCCAGGTCGCAACAGTCGGGTCGCGTAGGACGCAGGTGCTGCCATAACAGGCGATGCGCACCATCGCTAGTACCGCCCAGCCGGTCGCCGCAAGATCAAGGCCGGCGTGGTAGCCGGTGATAACCCCGGCCTGCTCCAGGCGTCGGACGCGCTCGCCCACCGCCGGCGGGGACAGGTGCACCCGACGCGAGAGCTCACTAAATGACAGCCGGGCATCGCCTTGGAGTTCGGCCAGGAGCTGCCAGTCGAGTTGGTCAAGGACGATTTGGTCAGGGGCGAGGGCCACGGTGCGACCTTTCATTCAGTAAGTCAGTAGGCGTAATGACTTATGATCTGAAAGTATAATCGACCATCAACCTTTTGTTCCTACTTCCCCCGCCGGTGCTTGATCAGCATTATGTCCCAATGACAATCCACGCAACCGCAGCAGACCGCGAGCAACGAGCCGCCGATACCGGTGGGGCCCCCGTAGTTGAGTTCACCGGCGAGACGCCATACGACCAATACGTGCACACCATGGAACTTCATCGTATGCAAAAGACCCGCACCGATGAGCCTGCCGAGCTCCCCTTCCTAGTCATCTCCCAGGTGATGGAGCTCTACTTCGGCTTGATCTGGCGCGAATGGCAACGGGCCATTGCTGAAATGCGAGCTGACGACATTCTCGGCGCTGTCGTGACCCTGCGCCGCTCGACCTTGCATTGGCAGGCACTGAACGCCACCTGGCCATCATTTAATGCCATGACGCCAATGGAATTCAATCGTTTCCGCGATCAACTCGGGGTGGCGTCGGGATTTCAATCCTGGACTTACCGGCACGTTGAGTTCCTCATGGGCCTGAAGTCACGCGCACTTACCCGGCTATACGAACCCAATCCCGAGGTCTTTGTTCCGCTCACCCTGACCCTTGAGTCACCGAGCCTTTATGAAGAGGCACTGGCGGTGCTCGCGCGCGCCGGGTACGCCATCGATGCCGATCACCTAAATCGAGATTTCGCCGAGGCCTACACCCCAGATGACTCGGTCCAAGCCGCCTGGGTGAAGGTTTACAGCGAGCTGCCGATCAACGATCCACTGCGCATGCTCGGCGACGTGCTTTCGGAGATCTCACAGGCCTTCCTGGATTGGCGGGCCCTGCACTTGCGTGCGGTGAAGCAGTCACTCGGCGCCAAGGTCGGCAGCGGAGGTTCGTCGGGTATCGAATGGCTTGAGAAAAGCATGTCGCGGGTCACCTTCGATGAACTATGGTCGTATCGCGCTTACGTTTAGCGGCCTAATTCATCTAGCCCCATTTCGACGCAACTAGGAGCCAGTTCGGTCATGAACCTGTCAGAGCAGTATGCCCATGACCTAGATGCTGAGCACCCGTCGGCAACCCGGTCGCAATTCATCCAATTGCCGTCAGATAGAGGCGCCTACCCGCACGAGGCATACTTCGCCGGCAACTCCCTCGGGCTTCAACCAATCACCACGGCCGCAGCGATCAAGGATGTTCTTGATACTTGGTCAAAGCGTGGGGTGCACGGGCACTTCACCGGCGGTGATCCGTGGCTGAACTACCACCAGTATGTGAATGAAGCCTTGAGTCGGGTGGTAGGCGCGCTCCCCACGGAAGTTTCAGTGATGAATACCTTGACGGTGAACTTGCACCTCATGCTGGCTTCCTTTTATCGACCAACCGCCGAGCGACACCGGATCGTCATCGAGGACTACGCGTTTCCATCTGACTCCTATGCTGTCCGCAGCCATGCGCGCCTTCGCGGCTATGACCCAGATGAAGCCATCCTCCGGTTACGCCCGCGCGCCGGCGAGGATTTGCTGCGCACCGAAGATGTGATTTCCGTTATCGAGCAACAAGGGCCGCAAATTGCCACCTTGATGCTCAGCGGCATCAACTACCTGACGGGCGAGCTGATGGACATCGCGGCGATCACCGCCGCGGGCCGCAAAGCCGGGATTTTCGTCGGCTGGGATCTAGCGCACGCCGCCGGCAATGTGCTGCTTTCGCTGCACGATTGGGATGTTGACTTCGCGGCTTGGTGCACCTACAAGTACCTGAACTCTGGGCCCGGTGCCGTTGCCGCGGCCTTTGTCCATGAGCGGCACCTTGCCGACCCCGATATTCAACGCCTGGAGGGTTGGTACGGCAATCGGCTCGAAACCCGCTTCGACATGGCGCCCCTCATCGACACTCCACCGACGGCCGAGGCATGGGTGCTTTCCACCTCGCCGATTCTTGCCATCGCACCGATTCGCGCGTCCCTTGAGATCTTCGACGCGGTTGGCATGCCCGCATTGCGCGAGCGCAGTTTGCAACTGACCGATTACCTGCTTTCCCTGCTCGACGACGTCGCGACGAGAGCACCCCTTGAGATCGTCACCCCGCGCGAGGCAGCTCGACGCGGCAGTCAGATTTCCATCCGCATCGACACCGATGTTGCGCAGTTTGCCAGGCGAATGGACGAAAATTGGGGAGTCATCCCCGATGACCGGAAGCCAAACATCATCCGCATGGCACCGATCCCCCTCTACACTTCATTCCATGACTGCTGGCGCGGAGCCGATGCCGTCTCGCGCGAATTACTCGGCCGATCCATCGGCTAACAGCCATTGATCATCCTCGCAATTGATCAAGGAACTTCGGCCACCAAGGCCGTGGTGTGGTGCCAAACGCGCGGGATCCTCAGCGAGGTTGATATCCCGGTGCGCGGATTGACTTTTGCCGGCGACCACATCGAGCAAGACCCAGAGTTACTTGTAGAAAGTGTGGTCGAGGCTGGTCGCGCAGCGATCGAGCAGTCGGGTGTGCGCATTGACGGTGTTGGCCTGGGTAATCAAGGTGAAACTGTCCTGGCCTGGGACCGGGCGACCGGCGCGGCACTGACACCCGCGCTGTCTTGGCAGGACCGACGCTCACATGTCATCACCGATCAGTTTTCGCAGCAGTTACGTGATGAACTCTGGTCGATCACCGGCTTACCTGTTGACCCATATTTCGCGGCCCCCAAGATGACCTGGCTCAAACGCAACTACCAATTGCCCGCCGACGCGGTGATCTCGACGATCGATGCCTTTGTCACCAGCAGACTCACCGGGCGGTACGCCACCGACTACTCGACCGCCTCGCGGACCCAACTTCTTGACCCAAGGACTTTGCGGTGGTCCGCTACCGCGTGCGACGCCTACGAAATCGATCCGGAATCGCTGCCAGAGCTCTTGGCCTGCGATGCGCCAGTCGGCACCACCGAGTTGTTCGGCGGATCCCTGCCGGTCGTGGGCCTGATGGTGGATCAGCAGGCCGCACTTTTCGCCGAGGGTTGCGACGTGCGGGGCCTGGCGAAGTGCACCTACGGCACGGGGGCGTTCTTACTGGCAAATGTGGGGCCCGACCACCTGCCCTCAACCGCTGGACTGGCGACCTCACTGGCCTGGGTATTTGCCGACGGTACGCGCGCCTCTTGTATCGACGGCCAGGTCTACAGCGCCGGCGCTGGTGTTTCGTGGTTGGCTCGGGTCGGGTTCATCAAGGATGCAACCGCGCTCGATGCCCTGGCAAGTTCGGTGCCCGATAGCGCTGGGGTGATCTTCGAGCCCGCCTTCGCCGGCCGCGGAGCCCCGATTTGGGATCCAGCGGTACGAGCACGGCTCACCGGGCTCTCACTCGCCACCACCCCAGGTCACATCGTTCGCGCATTCCTGGTGGGGTTGGCGGCCGAGATCACCGCCTTGGTGCGCGCGGTCGAAGCGGATCTGGGTACCGCCCTTGAGGTGCTCCGGGTCGACGGTGGGCTGACCAACTCAGAAGTCTTGATGCAATTACAAGCCGATGATCTGGGCCAAGTTATCGAGGTCTACCCCCACACTTGCGCAACCGCACTTGGGGTCGCCGCAGCGACCCTGCGGGGGTTGGCTGGGCCCGGCGCGGAGGCGGCGATCACCGCTGGCTGGCAACCGTCGCGAACCTTTCACCCGATGGCACGATAATCGTCGACGTGGAGCAAACCTTTGACGTCGCGGTAATCGGGGGCGGCGCCGTCGGGTGCGCTATTGCCAGCGCCTTGGTGCGCGAAAGCTTGCAAGTGGTGCTGCTTGAAGCAGCAGTCGACGTGGGCGCCGGCACCAGCAAGGCAAATACCGCCATCTGGCACACCGGATTCGACGCCAAGCCGGGCACCCTTGAAGCCAGGCTTGTCGCGCGTGGACACCACTTACTCACCGAACGCCAGGCTGATTTCGGTTGGCCCCTTGAGCGAACGGGTGCACTACTTGTTGCTTGGGACGCAGACCAACTCTCGCGCTTGGACTCGATCATTGCCAATGCGCAGGCCAATGGCTACTCAAAAGTTGAAGTGAAAAGTGCATCGCAGGTTTATGAGCTGGAACCAAATCTTGGCGCTGGGGCACTCGGTGGGCTGTTGGTACCTGATGAGGGCTTGCTAGACCCGTGGTCAATCGTTATCGCACTTGCCACTGACTTTGTGGTGAACGGTGGCACTTTGCGACGCAAGGCCGCGGTCACCGGAGCAAAGCGTGCGGCCGGCGCCCATGAATTGCAGACCAGCACCGGCAGCGTCAGAGCCACTTGGGTGATCAATGCAGCCGGCTTGAACAGTGATGTTGTTGACCGACTGCTCGGCCATGACGGCTTCACCATCATCCCGCGCCGCGGGCAATTGATCGTATTCGACAAGTTGGCGCGCCAACTCATTACGCATGTGATCTTGCCGGTGCCAACAGCTACCACGAAAGGGGTGCTGGTTTCACCCACTGTCTACGGCAATGTGTTGCTCGGGCCAACCGCGGAGGACCTAATCGATAAATCCGCGACGGGCACGACCGCCGAGGGCTTGGCTACCCTTCTCGCCAAAGGCCGGGCGATCATGCCAAGCCTGATAGCCGAGGAAGTCACCGCCACCTACTCGGGCCTGCGGGCGGCAAGTGAGCACAGCGACTATTGCTATGACGCCTTCCCCGATCAATATGTGCGAGTTGGTGGCATCCGGTCAACCGGGATCTCCTCAGCACTAGCGATCGCCGAGCACGTCGTCGCTGACCTTCGTGAGCGCGGTGTCAAGATGGCGGGCCTGGCAGCCCCGACCACCGTCCAAATCCCAAATCTCGCCGAGTCACGCATGCGTCCGTATCAAGACGCTGCGCGAATCGCAGCGGATCCGGCGTACGGCCGGGTGCTTTGCCTATGCGAACGAGTGAGCCTTGGCGAGGTGCGCGATGCCCTGACCAGCCCGGTCCCCGCGAGTGATCTTGACGGGCTACGCCGACGCACCCGAGCCCTTGCTGGCCGGTGTCAGGGGTTTCACTGCGGCGCCATGATTACCGAGATGACATCCGCGTGGTCGGGGCACTCCCATGCCTGACCTGCCGCAACCAACTGATGAGGATGTTGACGTTGTCATCATCGGTGCCGGCCCAGCCGGCTTGACGCTGGCGCACGCACTCGGCGAGCTCAACATCGAAAACGTGTTGGTGATAGATCGCGACACCCAGCCCGGCGGAGTCCCTCGATACTCCGATCACCATGGTTACGGACTCCGTGACCTGCGCCAACCCCTGCGCGGGCCGATCTATGCGGGCCACCTCGCGCTGCGGGCCGTCAAAGGTGGGGCGCGAATCATGACCGAGGCGACCGTCACCGACATCAACGCGACTAAGCGCACCATCGAAGTCACCGCACCAAGTGGTCGAGTCACGATCAAAGCCAAGGTGATCGTCATCGCTACCGGGTGCCGGGAGCGACCGCGGGCAGCTCGCTTGGTACCGGGCACCAGGCCTGCCGGTGTTTTCACCACCGGTTGGTTGCAGCGCCTGGTGCACCTGCAACACGGTTCACCGGGCAAGCGCGCCGTGATAGTTGGTGCCGAGCATGTTTCGTATTCGGCCGTCTTGACTTTGCGTCACGCTAAATGCTCAATAGTTGCGATGGTCACCGAGCGCTCGCGTCATGATTCATTCACGGCATTCAATATCGGTGCCCGTGCCAGGTGGCGCTTTCCATTACTGACTCAAACGACCGTAACGGGGATCCTTGGCGATCATCAGGTGGCCGGAGTCCAGATCCAAGATGCCAAAGGGCGAATGAAAGTCCTGGACTGCGACAACGTGATTTTCACCGGTGATTGGATTTCGGAGAACGAACTTGCTCGCCGCGCTGGGCTGGTGATTGATCCGGGCACCGGTGGCCCGGCCGTGGATGCGCGGCTCGCAACTAGCGCACCTGGCATCTTCGCGATCGGCAATGTCCTGCATCCTGCGGCCACCGCCGACATCTGCGCCCTCGACGGCGCCCACGCTGCCGCCGGTATCGCCGACTATTTAGGGGCACCCGGTAGTTGGCCGACCAGGTCACTGCGGCTTCGCACCGAAGGCCCGATCGACTGGGTCAGCCCGAACCTGCTGCCCCCGACCGCGCGCACCGCCGCCCGTGGCAAGGTGCTGGTGCAGTTCAATGAGCGCCGCCGGCTACCCCGGCTGGAGATTGTGCAAGGTGGCGCGCGCCTTTGGTCTGGCTACGTGCCGTGGGGGATCCCGACCCGGCCGGTGCCAATCAGTGACTCGTGGCTCGCAGCCGTTTCGGCTACCGGGCCTGACCCAATCCTGCGCGTACTACCCTGACCCGGTGACTTCCCCCGCATCCTTCGTCCTGACCGGCCGCGCCCGGCTCATCGTTGCCAGCGCCCTGATGCTGTTCGTGCAGCTGGCGTTGATCAGGTGGAGCGGTGCGAACCTCGTGCACCTGTCGTATTTCTCGAACCTGATCCTCCTAGCATCCTTCCTTGGCATTGGCCTTGGCTTCCTGCGATCGCGGCGACCAACCGATATCGGCCGCTATGTTCCGATCGGCTTGCTGCTCATCGTTGCTTTCATCTCCGTCTTCCCCGCGAAAATTGAAGGCTCATCAACTGAGTTGATCTTCTTCACCATGGTGCAGCCGACCGGGTTGCCCACGTGGGTCTCGCTGCCGATGGTCTTCATCGTCATCGCTATCACAATGACAATGTTCGGCGAAATCACCGGCCGCGCCTTTCGCTCCTTCGGGGCTTTGGACGCCTATCGCTGGGACATCATCGGGTCAATTGCCGGTACTTTGGCCTTTACCGCTATTTCATTTCTGCGCGCACCATCGTGGGTCTGGCCCGTGGTCACTTTCATCGCCTTGTGGCTGCTCTACGGCGTACGCCTGCCTTGGATTTCCCGGCTAGCGATGCTGGCGGTTGTCGGCCTATTGGTTTTCGAGTCGATTTCTGCAGGGGTTTCGTGGTCGCCTTACTACAAAGTGCACACCGAAACCTTCAACACCGGGACAACAGTCGAATACACCACGATTCAAGTCAATGGCATTCCCCATCAAAATGTGATGGACGTTCAAGAGCGGCTCAAGTCCGAGCCGATGTATGGGCGACCATATGAAAGAGCGGCCGGTAACCCGCTAAACAACGTGCTCATCGTTGGCGCCGGTACGGGTACCGACGTTGCGCTCGCACTTGCCAACGGCGCTAAACATGTGGATGCGGTTGAGATTGATCCACGAATTCAGCAAATAGGCTCACAGATTAATCCAAATAAGCCTTATGACGATCCACGGGTCTCTGTTCACATCAATGATGGCCGCGCGTTCTTGTCTGGCAACACTGATAAGTACGACCTAATCTTGTTCGCCTTGCCAGACTCACTGACACTCGTCTCCGGGGCCAGCCAACTGCGCCTGGAGTCGTACCTGTTCACTGAGGAATCAATGCAGGCGGCTAGAGACCACTTAACTGATCAAGGTGTCTTTGCCATGTACAACTACTACCGGGAGCCGTGGCTGATCAATCGTCTCGCGGGCACCGTCGATGAGGTCTACGGCCACGCACCTTGCCTCGACACATTCACCGCGGTTCAGTCCCTAGCCGTGATTGCCGTCGGCAAGGAGCAGGGCAATGTGGTTTGCGCCCCGAATGCCATCTGGGATCGGGCAGTGATTGTTGCCACCGAGGTACCGCCGCCCGCCGTCGATGACCGGCCGTTCCTTTATCTCAAGGAGCGAACAATCCCAACCCTTTATCTCATCGTGATTGCACTGATTCTTGGCGTTTCACTACTCGGCGTGCGTATTTTTGGTGGGCCACTTCGTTCGATGGCCGGTTACGCCGACCTATTCTTCATGGGCATTGCCTTCCTGCTCCTCGAAACTAGGTCCATTACGACATTCGCCCTACTGTTTGGCACCACTTGGCTCGTGAACGCCTTGGTGTTCACCGGTGTGCTGTTGGCGGTATTGGCCGCCATTGAGGTAACCAAGAAGTTCACGGTACCCCGACCGGTGATAATCACCGCGCTCTTTGCTTCGCTGCTCCTTGCGTTCTTGGTGCCCAACTCGGCGCTCCTAAGCCTGCCAATACCAATGCGTCTGCTGTTTGCCGTTATCTTGGCCTTCTTGCCGGTGTTCTGCGCCAACCTGCTGTTCACCTCGCGCTTTAAGGACGCAAGCAACCCGACGTCTGCCTTCGCCGCAAACCTCTTCGGCGCGATGATCGGCGGCTGCCTTGAGTACCTGTCGTTGGTACTTGGCTACCAGTGGCTCATCTTGGTGGTCGCCCTGATGTACCTGATCGCGGTGCTGATCGGCGGGCGTTACGCCAAGCGCCTTGTGCGCGTATGACCCAACTGGTGACTCCCGCCATCGGCGTGGTTGCCTACGCGATTACTCCGAAGAGCTCGAACCGATCGTGATCTCCACACCAACCCGCTCACCTGGTGTGCGCCCGGGGATTTTGTCGAGCACCCCCATCAACTTGAACATCAGGCCGTAGCGCTTACTGATCTTCTTTATCGTTGCTGCGGTGCCGGCGGCGTCTTGAATTACGGCGTGTCCGGAAACGCAGTCGCCCTTAATGGACCCGCGCATATCGCATGGAGCTAGCTCCACCGTGGAGTTAGCCCGAATGCGCTTCACCTTGCCCGAGCCGGACTCCGTCATCACATATAGGTGATCGCCATCTCGAACTAACCAGACCGGTGTCGCCACCGGTGTGCCATCCCCACGGAAGGTGGTCAACGACAGGTATTTGGCCTCGGCCAGATTTTCGATTGACATCATGCCCAGTATTATTGCTTAGTTAGGTAACGCCTCCGAGGGTCAGCATCGGCATGCCGTTGCTGATCCTCTCGACTCCTTCGGGCACGGCAGCGCCGATCACCTCGGAGTCTCACCCGGCATGTCCGGCCCGTCAACACCTCACGGTCAGCGGTACGTCACCATCACGATGACCTTGCGCCCGAGGGCGCCAGACTCCTTCGCAACACCGCGACCGGTGACGTAGTACTTGCCCACGAGCTTGTCAGCCTTCATCTGAGCGGCAGCCTTGGTCGCACGTGCCGTCGACAGGGTGAAGTCGTTGCTGCGGTCTCTCGTGCCCTGAACGTATCCGGTGGCGACGACACTCACCAGCGTCGCGCCCTTCGGCACGGACGCGACCGTCTTGGCGAGCGCCGCCTTGGCGGTGGGGCTGAGCCAGCTCGAGCCCGCCGCGAAGTAGACGGTCCGCTCGACCGTGCGCACCTTGCCGCTCGCATCCTTGATGACCCCGATGCCAAGGGAGTACGAGCGCACCGCACCGCTGGTGCAGAAGCCGTTCACCTGCAGCACCCCTGCACCCGTCGCGAGGCCCGCGGGCCAGGTCACCGAGTCGCGGAACGTGCCATCAGCGCCGACCGTGAATGTCCCGAGCAGCAGCGCCGGGTTCATCGCATAGACCTGAACCGATGTGCCCGGCTCGTAGCCCTTGCCGGAAACCACCACGCTGCCACCCTGCGGAACCTGCACGACTCCGGTCGGCGATGTGGGCTGCGACTTGCCGGCCGGTGTCCGACCACCTGTCGTCAGCGACCAGTCATCGCCGGATGAGGTCACCGTGCCGCCCGCCTTGTTCGGGACCGTCGTCACCGGGGTCGGCTGGCCACCGGTCGCCACCGTGGTGCCACCGGGCGTCAACGTCGTCACCGGCAGGCCTTCCTCCGGGCCGAGCGGGCTCGGCGCAGCCGGCGTGACGGTCGTCGGGGTCGTCGGGGTCGTCGTAGTGGTGGTTGGGGTGTCGGTGCTCGGGGTCGAGGTGCCACCGCCACCGCCACCGCCACCCGAGGCCGCGCTCGCCGTACCGACCACGGTGGCCGAACCGTCAAAGTAATTGGAGCGCGTAGTTGTCACCGCCACGGTCGCAGAGGCACTTGCAGCCAGGCCCGTCACGGTGAGCGGCAGCGTCGAACCCGAGCCCGTCCCTGCAGTCACGGTTCCGGACCCGACCGTCGGAGTCCACGTCCAGTTGCTGTCCCAGTTCGTGACGTTCACGGTGAACCCATCGGCGGTGCTCACCGGAGAACTGAATGTGGGTGTGCGTGCGACGCTCAGAGCCACACCCGTGAGGGCAACGGAAGAACTGGTTGGCATTCCGTTGGCGAAGCTGAAGACACCGGAAAGGTTCCCCGACACAGTCCACGTCAGGTTGAACGTGCAATCCGTGACGGGAGGTGTCGCCGCCGGGTTGTATTGCTGAATAGTCCCACCGACGCGCGGGCAAGTCGATGTGCCAAGTGGTGCGCCGACCGCAGATGCTGGCACTCCGATCGTGGCGGCGGCACCAACATTCCTCACATACAGAGTCAAGTCCTTCTGTTGCCCATTTGAACCCGAGGGGAAGGCTGCTGTTGCGATAGCCGGCCCGCTCGGGTCCGTCCGGAACTCGAATGGGCCGCCTACCCAAAGCGCGTAGAGAACCGTGTTGCCTCCAATTGTGAAAGTTGCTCCTGGCTGACGGGATGTGCCAGTGTTATTGGCCGTGGTGTCCCACCTCGCGAACTGGTAGTCCGTCTTGGTGAGGCTCCCCGTATTGCCTAGAACCGTCACGGTAGAGCCGGACGTGTACGGGCTCAGTGAGTCAACCGGGACGGCACCTCCAGTATTGTGATTTCCGTCATAGGTCACGGTGAACGTCTCTGGCGGCGCAACCGCAATGCTCCAGACAGAGGCGAACTGGCCCACGCCAGACAGCCGGGTGTTACCGGTTCCATTTGTTCCAATCGAGGCGATTCCGGTCCCAACGGTGTAGTACAGAGTCGAATCGAGTTTTGCCAATGCGAACACAGTGCCTGCCACCTCGCTCGTGTCGATGGTGGACCAGCTGCTGCGCGGCAGGCTGGTGTTCGTTGTGTGGACAATCGTGTTCGCAACGCCGGCCGCATAGAGCGTCGCGCCGTCCGCCAGGAGCTTCGTGACACCGCCTTTGACATCCGCATTTGAGTTGATCGTTGCTCCGGTCACCGAACTGAAGCCATTGAGGGTCGCCTGATAGAGCCCATCCGTGTAGTTGAGGGCGTACAGCGTCGTCCCACTAACTGCCACGCCGTCCCACCCATAGTTGGCGGAGCTCGTCAGGATGTTCGACGCAGAGGCACCGGTTGCAGATGTGCCCACTGCCCAGATACCTGTACTGAACACGCTGTAGTACAGAGTGCCACTTGACACAACGATCTGCTCCGCAGCTGAGACCCCCGCAACGATCGTCGTCTTGCCTGTGCCATTCAGAGCAGTCCGAACTAGGTTTGTTCCGTCTGAGAAGTAGAGATGCGTACCGTCTGTCGCGAGCGCGCGATAGATGCCGGTCAATGCACTGCCCGACGGCAGGGCTATCGCAGCTGGCACGGTCGATGCCGTTGAGCCCCACAGCTGATTCGTTCCCGTGGTGGCAGCGCTCCAGAACAGTCGGTCCGTAGGGCCTGCCCCTTGGGCAGGACTGGGCAGCACCAGCAGTCCCGCGCCCAGCATCGACACCGTCGCAATGCCCGCAACAGCCCGACGAATCCACATAACGGCACTCCCTGAGTTGGTCTTATTTGGAATGATACACCACTCTTTGACACCTAATCCATTTAGAGCCTGGGCTTGAGATCGCTCCAACTTCGTTATACTGCGGGCCGGAGGGGCAACCATGACCAATGTCGACGGCGCGAAGACCGCGGCCACGATGCAACGCAGGACTCGTAGTCGCGCTGCCCTCTTGCGGGCCGCTCAGGACCTCATCGCCTCCGGCTCAGCCGACCTCAGCGTCAAGGCCATCTCCGAGATCGCCGAGGTCTCACCGCAGACCCTCTACAACCAGTTCCCCGACAGGGACGCGCTGCTGGCGGAGGCCAAGGCGTCGGCCCTCAGCGACTTCGAGACCTACATGTTGGAACGCGGTCGCAGCGTGACAGCGCCGCTGGAACAGTTCGCCCTGAATCTGCGGCTCTTCGGCCGGGCCCCCGACACCCACCCGCGCTTCGCGGCCGTCATCGCCAACTCACCGCTGTGGGTGCTCGTCGGGCAGACGGGATACTCCCCGCGCTTCGCTGCTTTCACTCAGTCACTGATCGACTCGGGGCTGCTCGCCCCTGATGACGTCGAACTTGCCCTCATCTCGACAGCGGCGTCACTCGAGCACATCATCGTGGCGCGCATGCACGACCAGTCGATCCCCGAAAGTCGCGTCGACGACCTCGTCTATCGCAACCTGCTCGACTTCGGGATCAGGCGAGCCAAGGCCCGCCGCCTCGCCGACCTGCCCTTGCCCCCCTGGCCCCTGGCCGTGGCAGACAAGCCCGGCCGAGGTCGCCAAGGCTGACTGCCCGACTGACGCAGACGCACTCGGTATCCTGTCCCGCGTACGCCTCTGTAGCTCAGTGGTAGAGCAACCGCCTTGTAAGCGGTAGGTCGTCAGTTCAATCCTGACCGGAGGCTCCATTTCTGCCGCACTGCCAGCCCCTGCGCCGGTAGCATGTCAACTAATCGGCAGCCATCGCACCGTGCCTCCGGAGGACTTAATTGCCCGCAGATATTGAAATAGCCCAAGCCGCAAAAATGCAGCGCGTAACAGATGTAGCGGCCGGCCTCGGCATCCCCGAGGCATTCGTCGAGCCCTACGGTCACTTCAAGGCCAAGATTTCACTCGACTATCTGGATTCACTTCCCGCTAATGCAAACGCCAAGTTGATTTTGGTAACCGCGATCAGCCCAACACCGGCCGGTGAAGGCAAGACCACTACCAGCGTCGGCCTCGGTGATGGCCTAAGGGCAATCGGCAAGCGCGCCATGATCTGCCTGCGCGAGCCATCCCTTGGCCCGGTGTTCGGGATGAAAGGTGGCGCAGCAGGTGGCGGATACGCCCAGATCGTGCCGATGGAAGACATAAATTTGCATTTCACGGGTGACTTCAATGCCATCGCACTGGCACATAACTTGCTATCCGCCCTGATCGATAACCACATCCACCATGGCAACTCCCTTGAGATTGACGTGCGGAGAGTGGCCTGGAAACGGGTCATCGACATGAACGATCGGGCACTTCGCGATATCACGATCGCACTGGGCGGGCCCGGGAATGGGTTCCCGCGCTCTGATGGCTTCGATATCGTCGTGGCCTCAGAGATCATGGCGATCTTCTGCCTAGCGACGTCAATTGCAGATCTACGCCGACGCATCGGAAATATTGTGATCGGCTACAACCGCGCCAAGGAGCCCGTCCTGGCCGCCCAGTTGAATGCGCCGGGGGCGATGACCGTCTTGCTGAAGGATGCATTCCAGCCCAACCTCGTGCAGACCTTGGAGAACACCCCAGCATTTGTGCACGGCGGCCCATTCGCAAATATTGCCCACGGGTGCAATAGCGTCGTTGCAACCACCGCAGCATTGAAACTCGCTGACTATGTGGTCACTGAGGCTGGGTTTGGCGCTGACCTGGGTGCTGAGAAGTTCGTCGACATAAAGTGCCGTAAATCCGGATTACGCCCATCCGCCGCGGTGATAGTCGCCACCGTCAGAGCACTTAAATATCACGGCGGCGCAGATATGCAGACCATCAGCTCCGAGAACTTGCCAGCCCTCGAGGCCGGCTTGGTGAATTTGCAGCGTCACATCAACAACGTGCAATCGATCTACGGAATCCCCTGCGTGGTCTCCATCAACCAGTTTGACGCCGACACCGCTGCCGAGATTTCGCTTCTGCGATCCCGCGTGGCCGACATGGGCGTCGAGGTGGTGCTCGCCTCGCACTGGGCAAATGGTGGCCAAGGGGCCGCTGAGCTCGCGCAAGTTGTCGTTGACCTCTGCGAGCGAGCGCCCGAGATGAAATTCGTCTACGCCGATGAAGATACGCTCTGGGAGAAGGTGACCGCGATTGCAACGGGCATCTACGGGGCTGCCGAAGTCACCGCGGACGCAAAAGTGCGCAGCCAGATTGCCGACCTGCAGGCGGCCGGCTATGGCCACTTTCCGGTATGCATCGCAAAAACCCAGTACTCATTCTCCACCGATCCGGCTCTTCGCGGGGCGCCAAGTGGTCACCAGCTCAATATCCGTGAGGTACGCCTGTCGGCCGGTGCGGAGTTCATCGTCATGGTGTGCGGGGATGTCATGACCATGCCGGGGTTGCCAAGGGTGCCGTCAAGTGAACGCATTGACTTCGTCGATGGCAAGATCGTGGGCCTGTTCTAGACACTCCTTGTTCCCGCCACCTGGTCGATCATTGTCTAGAGTCAGACCATGACCCAAATGCCAATGCGTGCCCAAGTCGTCATCATCGGCGGCGGCATCGTGGGTGCGAGCGTGGCCTACCACCTCACTGAACTCGGCCTCACCGATTTGGTGCTACTCGAGCAGGGCCAACTCTCATGCGGCACCACCTGGCACGCCGCCGGCCTGGTCGGGCAACTTAGAGCCTCGGAAAGCGGCACTCGGTTGGTCCAATACTCCGCTGACCTCTACCAGCGGCTGGAAGCTGAGACCGGTTTGGCAACCGGGTACAAGCAATGCGGCGGGGTTACGGTGGCCCGCACCGAGGTGCGCATGACCCAGTTGCTGCGGACGGCCGCTGCCGCCGACGCATTCAACCTCGAATGCGAAATCCTCACGCCGGCTGCCGCCAAGGATCGGTATCCAATTCTTGAGACTTCGGATTTAGTTGGTGCCATCTGGCTGCCCTTAGACGGCACTGCAAATCCAACTGACGTCACGCAGTCACTCGCCAAGGGCGCGCGCATGCGCGGTGCGCAGATCTTCGAGCGCGTCCGCGTAATCGGGGTGAGCACTCGCGACGGGGTCGTCACCGGGGTGCAAACCGACCAAGGCGATATCGAGGCGCAAATAGTCGTGAACTGCGGTGGCCAGTGGGCCAAAGCCATCGGTGCGATGTGCGGGGTAAATGTCCCGCTGCATTCCTCCGAGCATTTCTATGTCGTGACCGAGCAGATCGAAGGCGTGCATCGCATGCTGCCAATCCTTCGGGATCCGGACGGCTATACCTATATGAAAGAGGAGGTAGGCGGCCTGGTAGTCGGCGGATTCGAGCCGGTGGCCAAGCCGTGGGTTGCCCCCGATCAGATCCCGTACCCATTCGAGTTTCAACTCCTTGACGAGGATTGGGATCACTTCGAGATCTTGATGGAGAGCGCACTTAACCGGGTGCCGGTACTCAAGGAGACGGGGATCAAGAAGTTCTATAACGGGCCCGAGAGTTTCACCCCGGACAATCAGTTCATCCTCGGTGAAGCTCCCGAGGTGAAGAACTTCTTCGTGGCCGCCGGCTTCAACTCGGTTGGCATTGCATCCGCTGGGGGCGCTGGGCGCGCACTTGCTCAGTGGATCGTCGGCGGTGAACCAGCCTCTGACCTCGTCGGTGTCGACATCCGGCGCTTCGCGCAATTCAACGGCAACAACCAGTGGCTCAAAGCCCGGGTCGGTGAAGTCCTGGGGCTGCATTACGCGGTGCCGTGGCCGAATCGTGAATTCCAAACTGCTCGACCATTTCGCCGCTCCCCCGTGCACCACCTCGTTGAAGCAGCTGGCGCCTCGTTCGGCTCGAAGATGGGCTGGGAGCGGCCGAACTTCTTCGCCCCGGTCGGCCGCGAACCCGTCATTGAGTACTCATGGGGCAAGCAAAACTGGCTGCCGTGGGTTGATGAGGAGCAGTTGGCCGCCCGTCAGCAGGTGGCATTGTTCGACGAGACCTCCTTCGGCAAACTGCTGATCAAGGGGCGCGATTCATTGGCCCTTCTTCAGTGGCTTTGCACCGCCGATGTTGACGTCGAACCCGGCCGAGTGGTTTACACCGGTGTGCTAAATGCGCGCGGCACCTACGAGGCCGATGTCACGATAACTCGCATTCAGCAAGATGAATACCTCTGGGTCACCGGCTCCGGTTCCGTCAATCGCGACCGCGATTGGCTCACCAGGCATATCGCGGTCGATCAACAGGTGACTGTCACCGACGTGAGCTCTGCATACGCGGTACTTGGCTTGATGGGCCCCAACTCACGTGACCTGCTCCAGTCACTTTCAAGTTCAGACTTGAGCAACGACGCCTTCCCGTTCGCAACGAGTAAGGAAATAGATCTTGGCTATTTCACGGTGCGTGCGACGCGCATCACTTACGTCGGTGAATTGGGCTGGGAGCTTTACGTGCCGAGTGACTTCGCCGTTGGAGTCTTTGACCTCCTCACCAAGCGGGGCCAGGATTACGGCATCCACAATGCCGGGTACTACGCCATAAACTCGTTGCGGCTCGAAAAGGGATACCGAGCGTTCGGTGTTGAGCTCACCCCCGACTACACCCCGGTTGAGGCCGGGTTGCTTTTCGCCACCAAGCTAAAGACGGATATTCCTTTCCTTGGACGTGACGCGGTCGAAACAGTCAAGACTGCCGGCCCAAAACGACGGCTCGTGTCCTTCACCCTCGATGATCCGTCGGTGATGATGTGGGGTGGGGAGTTACTACTGCGTGCTGGCGTCGCCGGCGGCAGCGGGCAGGTGACCTCCGCGGCCTGGGGCACCACCCTTGGGCGCTGTGTCGGATTGGCCTATATCTGGGATCGGGCCGGCGGCGTTATCACACCCGATTTCATCACGGGGGCAAGTTGGCAGGTCAATGTCGGCGGCCAGCTCGTCGGTGCCACCGTTTCGCTGCATTCACCCTATGACCCGAACTCGCAGCGCATCCGCACCTGAACTCGCTGGGGGCTAGCTCCGTAAGAGGCACCGCATTGCCAACTTCCCCTTGCCCTTTCAAATCTTCGGTGCTCTAATCGAACGTCACTTCGTACCTATTGGCGCGAGGTGGCCGCCCAATAAATGAAAATAATTGAAATGGAGCCCGAAGCGATGCCAAATATTGACGTCTCACTGCCAGTAAGCGCCGCACCCACCGATCGGTTAGCCCTGAGCGTTTCCTGGGTGCGCCCAGGTGCGGCCGGCATCGCCACCGTGGACCCTTCGTACTTCCCGGGTGCCGGTGGCTGCACCGTCTGGTGCTTTGAGGGTGCCGACGAATAGTCAGCAACAGCTGCACCCACGGCATCAGGGGCCCAGTACAAATGGCCCAGTACAAAAATGGCCCAGTACATATCGGTCCAGTGCAAATCAGTTCAGCGGCAGCGGCCCGTGCCGACTTCGTCGGTGCTATTTACCCCCGCGGTGATCTGGGCCGCCAGCTGCTGGGCCGTGATCGCATATCCGGTCTTCGAATCCCCAACCCCGGCGCCGAAGACCAGCCCTAAGACTTCACCGGCTGGATTCAGCAACGGGCCCCCCGAACTACCGGGCCGCACCAACCCGCGGAAAGCGTAAAGCTCCCGCTCCACGCCGGCACGACCGTAGATGTCATCACCACGTGCCATCACGACGGCTCGGACGCGAGCCGGTGTCGCGGCGAAATCACCACCGCCGGGAAAGCCCGCGGCAACCGCCGGATCACCTGATGCGGCGGGCGATTTCGCAAAGACCAGTGGCTCCACACGAAGCTTGGACACCAGGAGAACTGCTACATCGAGTTTTGGGTTGAATGCCACGACCTTCGCCGCTAGGTACTCGCCTTGCGCACCGACTTGAACCCGTGGCTTGTCGACACCGGCAACGACATGTGCGTTGGTAATGACATAGCCCGGAGCGATGACAAAGCCGGATCCACTTAACTCACTTCGGCATTTCGCGGCGTCTCCGGTAACCCGCACGATCGCAGATCGCGCCGCTTGCACAGCCGGCGACAATGAGGTTTTCGGATCTGGATTCTCCACGTCGGGGCCGGTTAACTCGGCAAGTCCGGAGAAAACCCTCGGCATCGCAGTTGCGCTAACCGAGTCACGCAGACCCGTGAAGGCATTGCGCGCGATATCTGGCACCAGTTTATCAAGCCCGATCAGCACCGGTGACTGGCGAATACTCGTTGTTACGGTCGACTCCGGGAGATAAGCAACCGCGCTCACAACGATCCAGCCGACGATCGCGACTCCAAGAACATTTAAGGCGGCACCCGCCAGGCTGTCGATAAACCGCACCGGTCGCCAAGTGAGCACACCGCGTAGCCGCCGGCCGATTAATGAGGTGAGCATTTGACCTAAGACAGCGCATACGATTATCGAGATGGCCAACGCGGCAACCCGGATAAAACCTGAGTCCGTGCGTTCGACGATTAGGTCGGGCAATAGGAAAGCAGCTAAGAGGCCACCACCGATGAATCCAACAAATGACAGCAGGCCGGCAATGAATCCACGCCGCCAGCCGGCCCATGCAAAAACTACTAGTACGCCTAGCAAAACCCAGTCGACGATACTCACACTGGCAAAACTCATGTCGCCTCGATATCGACAACGCGCCCGGTATCCCAAGGCAGCGACCAGTTGACCCGGTCAAATAACTTAGAGAGCACTCCCGCGGTGAAACCCCAAACGACCATGTTGCGCACCGTGAAACCCGGGGCAATGTAGCCGGAGGGATGCCGCACTAGGCAGCGATTAGCCGGATCAGTTAGTTCGGCAATCGGGATGCGGTGCACACTTGCCACTTCGGCTAAATCCTTCGCGTGCACCGGTGACGGCGCGCGCCACCATCCCATCACCGGTGTTACGACGAAATCGTTGACCGGCACCCAGAGGTCAGGCAGTTGCCCGAAGACGACGACACCTGATGGGTCAAGCCCCGTTTCCTCGTGGGCCTCGCGCAACGCTGCGGCCGCAGCATCGGCATCGTCATCATCAAGGGCGCCGCCTGGAAACGCCGGCTCGCCGGCATGCGTGCGCATCGTGCGCGCCCGTTCAATCAGCAAGACATCCGGGCCCGTGTCACTTTCGCCAAGCAACACCAAGACCGCGGAGTGGCGGCCTTGGCCATCCGGTGGCACGAACCTGGTAATGCTCTCGGCCGTGATGTCGCGCATGACATCAACAACCGGTTGCAGCCAGGGCGGCAACGTGACGGCCCCCAGTTCATCGACGATGCCCACCCGCGACCAAGTCGTCATGCCGGACCTTGATCTTTGACGAGTTGCTCAGCAACCACCGGGTCGGTCGGACCAGCGCCGTAGGACGGGCACCACTTCGCGATATTGCAGGCACCGCAGGCTGGCTTCTTCGCGTGGCAGCGGCGGCGCCCGTGCCAGATCACCAGCTGCGACATTCGAGTCCAGTCCTTATCCGGAAACAGTGCCATCAGATCCGCTTCAACTTTGTTCGGATCGCTCTGGGTGGTCCAGCCAAATCGCCGGGCCAACCGCCCCACATGGGTATCGACCGTGATGCCCGGCACCCCAAAGGCCTCCCCTAACACCACATTGGCCGTCTTGCGCCCGACTCCGGGTAGCGTCACTAACTCATCAAGTGCTGCGGGCACCGCACCACCATAACGATCACAAAGTACTTGCCCGATGCCTTGCAAGGTTGCCGCCTTCTGCCGGAAGAATCCGGTTGAAGCGATTATTGCCTCCAACTCCTGCCGATCGGCACCCGCATAACCGGCTGCGGTCGGATACTTTGAAAAAAGCTCCGGAGTGACTTTGTTGACCCGGCGATCAGTGCACTGGGCACTGAGCACCGTCGCAGCTAGTAACTCAAGTGGTGTGGTGAAGTCTAATTCGCATTTCGCATCCGGATATTGCTTAGCTAGTGCTCCTAAGATCAAGCGAGCACGCTTCTTAGTGGTACCCGGGTCTTCCACCCCCCCAGCGTATGTCGGTGGCTGTTGGTCAAAGGGCAGGCGCACCCGCGGCCTTGGCAACCGGTACCCGGTACGGCACAATGGAGCGAATTCGACGATCAAGTCAAGACCGGCAGCGAACCTAGCGGAGGTGATGATGGACGAGGTATTCATGCAGGCTCCGATGTTTGCGGCCCTCGACCCAGAAGCTGCTGCTGCATTGCGCGCCTCACTAACCGAGCAGAGCCTCACCAAAGGTGGCATCCTTTTCGCCGAGGGTGAGCCAGGTGACCGGCTTTATGTGATTCTTGAAGGCAAGATCAAATTGGGTCAAACGTCAATAGATGGTCGCGAATCACTGCTTGCGGTACTTGGTCCAGGTGAAATGTTCGGTGAGTTGAGCCTTTTTGATCCCGGGCCGCGGGCATCTACCGCGACCGCCTTGACCGATGCCGTTGTCGCTGGCCTCGGCCACGATCAACTAAGCCCGTGGTTGACCGGTCGCCCCGAACTCGCCGGCGCGTTACTCCAGGGTTTGGCCCGCAGGCTGCGTCGCACCAACGAGACCATGGCCGACTTAGTCTTCTCCGACGTGCCGGGGCGGGTAGCAAAAGCACTGATGGATTTAGGTGAGAAATTCGGTGAGATCACCCCTGAAGGCCTACTCGTCACCCACGACATGACCCAGGAGGAGATTGCGCAATTGGTGGGCGCCTCCCGCGAAACGGTAAATAAGGCCCTTGCGGATTTCACCCAGCGTGGCTGGATCCGACTTGAATCACGGCAGGTGATGGTGCTTGACGTAGAGCGCCTCGGCCGCCGCGCACGCTAGCAAATCTCTGCACCGATCTCACCGCCATCGCGTAAGTACTCTAACTGCGCACGGACCGATAATTCGGCGGCCGGCCACAGCTCACGCGGTGTACTGGCATAGACAATCGCAACCACGTCGGCGGTTGAACCGGCACCACCTGCAACCGCATCGCGAACATCATCAAGTCGCGCCATCCGATGCTCAAGATAAGAGGTCAGGATCGCACCGGGTGCTTCAAGAATCGGACCATGCCCGGGCAGAATTCGCTTGACATCCGCACGTTCGGCGAGATCCCGTAGGTTGGCGAGGCTCACCAGGTATTCGCTCAGGCGGCCGTCCGGCCAGGCCACCACGGTGGTACCCCGGCCCAGCACGGTATCGCCGGTTAGCAGTGAGCCTTCGTCGGGTAACAAAAAGCAGACGCTGTCAGAACTATGACCGGGAGTTACGATTACCCGCAGCTCAAGTTCACCCGCGGTGACTACATCACCCGCGGCTAGGCCCTCACCACCGTGCCGATGCATTGGGTCCACGGCGCGCACCGGGGCACCCGTTATTTCACTAAGGCGTCGGGCGCCCTCGGAGTGATCAACATGGCCATGCGTCAGCAAAATAGATGTGATTCGCGCCTCGCGTGCGGCAACCTGCTCGACAACTTCACGCAGATGACCCTCGTCACTTGGGCCGGGGTCAACAATGATCGCCGCGGATGCACCCGGGGCATGGAGTAACCAAGTATTGGTGCCATCCAGTGTCCAAGGCGACGCATTCGGCGCCAATGCACATGTCGCAACCATCGTTTTCGGCCCACCGGCCCATGCCATTTTCGATCCAATGAACGGCAGCACCCGCCCGGTCACCGAGGTAGTCCCGTGAGTTCGGATAATTTCGGGGCCGGCTGATCTTCGATCAGCACTTCGCCGGTAACGGCATCGACGACGGCCCACACCTCGGTACCGTCATGGTTCTTCATCGGGCGCGGTAATTTGGGCTTGATTTCCCTTAGCTGCGCTGCAGCTATTAGGCCTTGCACGCTCGAGTGCTCGGCGAGCCATTGCAGAACCAACTGGGTTGGCAGTAACAGCGGGAGGCGCCCAGCAGCGTTTTCGATCAGTGCATTGGCCGGAGATGTCCAGGTGACTAGATCGGTCTCGGTACTGAGCGAGGTGGCCGCTTGGCCAAGGGGCATCCGGGCTAGGTAGAAGCGGGCACTGAAGCGACTCGGCACGAACTCGGGGGTCACCCAGTGGTCGGCGAAGATCAGATCGCCCGGCTGCTGCGGGAGAACCACCCCGGTCTCCTCGAATACCTCGCGCACCGCGCAGTTCAAAAATCCCGAAAGTTCATCACCATTGTCAACATCGTCATCATCAACCCGGCCGCCTGGAAATACATACATCCCTGGCGCAAAGCGCATTGTCGCCGACCTTCGCATCAAGAAAGTCTCGAACCCGGCTTCAACATCACGCAGCAAGATCACCGTTGCTGCCGGCAGCGCCTTAGCGATTGGCATAGGTTAGTTCGAAATCTCAACGATCATTTCGACCTCAACCGGTGCATCAAGCGGCAACACGGCTACCCCCACCGCAGATCGCGCGTGCACACCGGCATCGCCAAAAGCCTCGCCGAGCAAGTTACTCGCCCCGTTCATCACACCCGGCTGGCCGGTGAAATCCGGCGCGCTGGCAACGAACCCGACAACCTTGACCACGCGCACCACCCGGTCAAGATCGGTAATGACGGATTTCACGGCAGCAATCGCATTCAGGGCACACCTGCGCGCTAACTCTGCGGCCTCGTCTGCACTGACCTCCGCACCAACCTTGCCAATGCACGGGAGCACGCCGTCGACAAACGGCAACTGGCCGGAGGTGAATACGTAATTGCCAGTCACAACCGCTGGCACATACGCCGCCAACGGTGCCGCCAACTCGGGCACCGTTAAACCCAATGCCGCTAGCCGGACTTCAACACTTGATAGTGCCACCATCAAGAACTCCTTCTCGAGTCAGGTGAGTGGGCGCTTGAGATAAGCGACCATATTCTCCGGGTTTGGTCCGGGCACCACCTGCACGAGCTCCCAGCCATCTTGGCCCCAGGTATCAAGGATCGCCTTGGTCGCATGGACGAGCAATGGCACGGTTGCGTACTCCCATTTGGTCATACCGCAGCGTAGTACGCGTCCACGAAATGGGCGCCACCGCTTGCGACACCTAGAATGGCTCAGTGACGGACGTCTGGTGGCCCGGGGTGGCCCTGCATGTGGTCTCCGGCAAAGGCGGTACCGGCAAAACCACCGTGGCTGCCGCTTTGGCCTTGGCTTTGGCCCATCAAGGTAAGCGCACCTTGCTGATGGAGGTCGAGGACCGCCAAGGCATAGCCCAACTCTTTGATACCGCCCCCCTGCCTTATGAGGAGCGGAAAATCGCCGTTGCACCTGGTGGCGGTGAGGTGTGGGCGCTGGCCTTAAATGCCCAGGAAGCACTCCTTGACTACCTCGACACCTTCTACAACTTACGTAGAGCCGGTTCGGTGCTGCGGCGGATGGGCGCCATCGACTTCGCCACCACGATCGCACCTGGTCTGCGCGATGTGCTTTTGACCGGCAAAGCCTGCGAGGTTGTGCGGCGGATCGACAAGCGCGCGCCTAACGCCTACAGCGCAATCGTCCTCGATGCACCCCCAACCGGACGCATTTCGCGGTTCTTGAATGTGAACTCCGAAGTTTCGGGCCTGGCTAAAGTCGGGCCGATTCGAAACCATGCGGATCTGGTGATGAGTGTTATCTCCTCACCCCGGACCGCGGTGCACCTTGTGACCTTGCTGGAGGAGATGCCGGTTCAAGAAACCATTGACGGTGTCAGCGACCTTAGATCCGCAAATCTGCCGGTGGGTGGCATCTTCGTGAATATGACCAGGCCACCGATGCTCACGAGTGAGCAACTACGAGAGGCACGAAGTGGCACCTTGCCCGCACTGGGTATTGAGCGCTCCCTTGCCGAGGCTGGGCTCACCTTCGACAACCAGGTCGTTACCGCCCTAATGCACGAAGCCAATGATCATGCGGTGCGGGTCGATCTGGAGGCCCGCGAGGCCACGCGCATCACTGAACTCGGTCTCCCGACTTTCATGCTGCCACTAATTTCCGAGGGCATTGACCTCGGTGGGCTCTATCAACTTGCCAATTTACTGCGCGAGTGCGGGGTGCGATGAAACTCAACGCACCGAATTTGGATGTCGATGCACTAATTCGCGACCGCTCCATCACCATCATCGTCTGCACCGGGGCCGGTGGCGTGGGCAAGACGACGACCGCGGCCGCACTTGCATTGCGCGCAGCCGAGCAGGGTCGCGATGTCTGCGTGTTGACCATCGATCCGGCGAAACGCCTTGCGCAGGCTATGGGCTTGAGTGTTCTTGACAACACCCCGCGCCTGGTTGCGGGTGTTTGCGGGCCAGCCGGCACCGGCTCATTGCACGCGATGATGCTCGACATGAAGCGCACCTTCGATGAGGTGGTCGAGGGGAACGCGGATCCAGAGCGCGCGCAGGCGATTCTCGATAATCCCTTCTATCAAGCGCTGTCTTCATCATTTGCCGGCACCCAGGAGTACATGGCGATGGAGAAACTCGGGCAGCTCCGCGCCGCGGCAAGTGCCGAAAGCAGTTGGGATCTGATCGTCGTCGACACTCCGCCGTCACGCAGTGCCCTGGATTTCTTGGACGCCCCCGAACGCCTGGGTTCATTTCTTGACGGCCGATTCATTCGCATCCTGACCGCGCCGGCCCGCGGCGCCGGACGCGGCATCGGAAAACTAGCGGCATTTAGCTTCGGCTTGTTCACCAATGTGCTGAACAAGATTCTTGGTTCGCAGGTACTCGCGGATGTTGGCAGTTTCGTGGCCGCAATCGACACTACTTTCGGTGGATTTCGCGAACGCGCTGATGCCACCTATAAATTGCTCCAAGACTCCGGCACCTCATTCATCGTTATCGCGGCGCCTGAACGCGATGCGCTCAGGGAGGCCGCGTTCTTCGTCGAGCGCCTGAAAACAGATTCCATGCCACTGGCCGGACTGGTTCTAAACCGGGTCCAGGGCGGTGGCGAGATTGACCTGTCCGCCGAGCAAGCAACCGCATCGGCCGAGCGATTAGAGAAGATGGGCGAAGATGAACGCCTTACCGCGGCCCTACTTCGACTGCATGCCAACCGGCAAAAAATTCACACTAGGCAACTACACCTTGCGGAGCGGTTCACGGCGGCGCACCCAGGTGTCGCGGCGACCACGGTGCCCGCACTTGCCGAGGATGTCCATGATCTGGCCGGCCTCCGCGAAATCGGTGACCTACTGGCTAAGAAGCCCGAGCCGCCGTCTCGTTCAAAATAACCTGGCGCTCAAACTCACCGTGCGCGGTTTCAAGTAGCACGCGCCATGAAGTCACATTGGGTCGGCGGCGAAGCAGCGCGCGGCGCTCGCGCTCGGTCATCCCACCCCAAACCCCGAACTCCACGCCATTGTCGAGGGCGTCGGCAAGGCACTCGGTTCGCACCGGGCAGCCAAGGCAGATGTTCTTCGCCCGCTTTTGGGCCGCGCCTTGCACGAAGAGGGTGTCGGGGTCGGTGCCCCGGCAGGCGGCTTCTGCGGCCCAGTCACGCTTGAACGTCATACTCGCTCCACCCATAGACATTTACAACCTGTTCACCTAAGTGCCCCCACCCATTTGGTACTTGGTCAATTGGCGGGTGTCGTGAACTATCCACCTGCGCCCTAGGCGCCGTCAATAGTTTTCCCGGACTAGTTTTCAGCCGGCAGATTCAGCCCCAACTACTTGGGTGTGGCTGGTGTCCGCCGGGGAACCAAGCGACCTACGCTGGACGTCTGATGAGCATGCCAGATTCCCCGGACGGGCCAACCCCCCGGCAGCCCGCAGCGGTGGGCCGGCCCGGGGTTTTGGGTGCCCTGGTGCGGGTCGGGGCGATTTTGGCCATCGCGGTCGTCGGTGGGCTCGTACTGGGGCTGATGGCGCTGCCATTTGTCGGCGGCATCGGGGTCGCCGCCCGCAATGTGGTCCAAAGCTTCGAACGCCTGCCCGATTCCATCCAGACCCCACCACTACCCGAGCGCACCCGGATTCTGGCCTCCGACGGCACCGAACTGGCGGGACTCTACTACCAAAACCGGGTTGAGGTCCCACTTCTTAGCGTCGCCCCACTCATGCGCCAGGCGATAGTCGCGGTTGAGGATGCCCGCTACCTAAACCATCAAGGGGTGGATCTTCGCGGGGCCATTCGGGCTCTAGCCAGCAACACCTCCGCCGGGGGCGTCCAAGAAGGTGCCTCGACCTTGACGATGCAGTATGTGAAGAACGTACTGGTCAATGAGGCAACCAACGCTGAAGAGCTGGCCGCGGCCCGCGGACAAAGTACCCAGCGCAAGCTGCGCGAGGTGCGTTACGCATTGGCACTCGAACGGCAATACACCAAGGCCGAAATCCTGGAGCGCTACCTAAATATCGTCTACTTCGGTGGCGGTGCCTATGGGGTGGAGGCAGCGGCTCGGCGCTACTTCTCGAAATCTGCAGCTGAACTCACCCTCACCGAGGCGGCGACACTCGCCGGCATCGTGCAACAGCCGGTGGCGTTTGATCCACTCCGCAATCCAGAGCTCTCCCAAAAGCGGCGCAATGTGGTGTTGGGGCGGATGGCTGACCAAGGCTACGTATCGCAGGAGGAAGCACAGCAGGCCCGGTTGGTACCCATGGGCACGACGCTGCGCCCAACTAACGTGGCAAATGGCTGCACTACTTCGTACGCGCCATTCTTTTGCGACTACGTGCTGCAAACCATCCGCACTAACCCAATATTTGGCGACACCCCTGAAGCCCGCGAAGCGTTCCTGCGCCGCGGTGGTTACACCATTCGCACCACCTTGGATTCAAAAGCCCAAACCGGGGCATTCACGGCGGTGACCGAGAAAATCCCGATCACCGACGAAAGTAAGCGCGCAGCAGCCATCAGCATGGTGCAACCGGGCACCGGCAATATCTTGGCGATGGCGCAGAACCGGCTCTGGGGCACATCCGGCACCGGGCGCACCACCTATAACTACAACGTCGATCGAGCATTCAATGGCACTATCGGAATGCAAGCCGGGTCGACTTTCAAGATATTCACGCTGGCCGCCGCCCTCGAAGCCGGAATATCACCCCTTGAGCCGATTGCGTCACCATCACCGAACACTTTCGAGGGTTTCGTCAATTGCGAGACCGGCGCCTCATTTGGTCCGGTATCCGTGCGCAACTCGACCGGCGCCGGCACCTTTGGCATGGCGCAGGGCACCGCCTACTCAATCAACACCTATTTCATGGCACTAGAGGAGCGCACGGGCCTTTGCCGGCCGGCCGAAATCGCCGAATCCATGGGCGTGTTTCGGGGTAGCGGTGAACCACTGCTGCGGGTGCCGTCGTTCACCCTGGGCTCCATGGAGGTCACCCCACTGGCGATGGCAAATGCCTACGCCACTTTCGCCGCGCACGGTCTGTATTGCAAACCTCGGGTGATTTTGGAAATCCGCGACCGTACCAATATGTCAATACCCGTACCGCCCGAACAATGTGAGCAAGTAGTTGAGCCGAATATCGCCGACACCGTTACAGCACTACTCACCAGCGTCATTGACGGGCCAATAAAAGGCCGGACCGGTGGCGCGATGTCACTTGCGGATCGGCCCGCTGCCGGCAAGACGGGCACTACGAATGAATCAGCCGCAGTCTGGTTCTGCGGGTTCACCCCAGATGTCGCGGCGGCGGTTTGGGTTGGCGATCCACGCGGTGGCTTCGCCTACCCGATGAAGGACATCACGGTGAACGACAAGTACTACAGCCAAGTCTTTGGCGGCACCTTGCCCGGCCCGATCTGGCAACAGGCGATGGAGTTCGCACTCGCCGGCACGTTGCCGACCGACTTCATCCTCACCGCTGATTACGGATTGCGACCGGCTCGTGGCCTAACGTCAATGCCGGGGCTGATCGGGGTCGACACCGGCGGGGATGTTTTCACTTTCGACAATTCGAATGCGGACGGCATCGACCCAACTGCGCCCGACCCCACCACGCCCGACCCGGCAGCACCGGTTGAGCCCGCACCACCGGTGCCCGTTGAACCGGCACCGGTAGTACCCGTTACCCCACCAGTGCCCGCACCGGCACCAACACCGGCGCCAACTGGCTAACGACTAAACACCCAACGCACTACATACCCAACCCACTGCGCACCAACGCAGCCACCTGACCGCCGTCAGCGCGGCCCTTAACTTGTGGCTGCACCAGCTTCATCACCGCACCCAGCGCGGCCGGGCCAGTGGCCCCATCGGCTGCGACCTGTGCGACCGCCGCGTCAACTACTGCTTTTACTTCAGCATCACTCATTGACTCGGGTAGGTACTTGGCAATCACCGTGAGTTCGGCCCGTTCCCGATCAGCAAGTTCCGGGCGCGCTGCAGCGTCATAGGCCTCCGCCGACTCCCTGCGCTTCTTCGCCTCGCGCCCGAGCACCGTCAGGACGTCGTCATCGGTTAGCTCGCGGGCTTGCTTACCGGAGACTTCCTCGCTCGTTATCGCGGTGAGGACCATGCGCAAGGTCGCCACGGTGAGTTCTTCCCGGGCCTTCATCGCGGTTGTTAAATCAGCCTGCAGCCCAGCCTTTGAGGTAGTCATGTGCCCATTGTCGCAGGCGGCCAATTTGCCCCGGGCGCACCGGCCGAATGCAATAGATGGCACGATCAACCCATGCGCGGATCCACCAAGGCCCTGCTGGGGCTGGTCGCTGCCGGTACGGCGGGGCTGGTCTACGCCCGCTGGGAAGCCCAAGCGTTCACCCTGCGCCGGGCCACCGCGGTTGCCCTACCAGCTGGCCAACCAGATATGCGCATCTTGCATCTATCTGATCTGCACTTAGTTCCCGGCCAGCGCAGCAAGCAAATGTGGATCCGGTCCCTCCGCGAACTGCGACCAGATGCCGTGATCGTCACCGGTGATTTCCTTTCGCATTTTGATGCCGTCCCGCATGTCATGGACACCTTGGATCCGCTTTTCGACATCCCCGGCGCATTCGTCCTTGGCAGTAATGACTACTACGCGCCGCGGCCAATTAATCCGGCGCGGTATCTGGCCGGACCATCTGGTCTCGAACCAAATCGCCCGATGTTGCCGTGGCCGGATTTAGTCAATGGCCTTACCGACGTTGGCTGGCTGGACTTGAGTAACCGTCGAGCCACCATGAAGGTTGATGGTCGGCACGTTGATGTCCGCGGGGTTGATGACCCGCATATCAACCGAGATCGCTACCCCGATGTTGCTGGCGCCTTCGACCCGGACGCCGACCTGGCCCTTGGCGTGACCCATGCCCCCTACCTGCGGATCCTTGATGCCATGACCGGGGACGGTGCGAATCTGGTACTCGCCGGTCACACCCACGGCGGCCAGTTACGACTGCCCGGGGTTGGCGCCTTGGTGACCAACTGTGATCTAGATCGAGCACGAGCGCGCGGGCTGTCAAGGCACGGGACCGCCCACCTGCATGTCTCGGCCGGTCTAGGTACTTCGCCCTATGCCCCGATTCGCTTTGCCTGCCCACCCGAGGCCACTTTGCTGACGCTAACCGCGGTTTGACTCCGGCACACCTGCCAGCCAATTAAGCCCGTTGCCACTCCGTTAGACTCCGCAAGTCCTTCGGGGTGTGGCGCAGCTTGGTAGCGCGCTTCGTTCGGGACGAAGAGGCCGTGGGTTCGAATCCCGCCACCCCGACGCCAGATCGGGGGCTGATCAATTGATCGGCCCCCGGTCTACCGCCCAAAAAGCTGAACTCCTAAAAAAGCACGGCCGAGCGAAGGAGGTGGCGATGACGATTCCTGATCGCCGACCCGATCGCGCCGAATTGGGGCCGACCACCGCCGCCTATGTCAAAGCCATCGGCTGGCGCTCGATCAACGCCCATACCCACATCTCCTTGGTCAACCAATATGTCTATGTCGAGGTTCCGAAAGCCGGATGCGGGACGATGAAGGCAACCTTGGGTGGCCTGGAGGCCGCACGTCTTGGACCCAAGGTCGTGGAGCGCGTGCAGGCGGCACCCCATGATCGCGCCAAGATGACCCCGTTCGTCAAACCATTCCAATTACCCCCCGAGCAACTCGAGGAGGTATTTACCTCCCCAACTTTCAAGAGGTTCGCCGTGGTTCGCGATCCTGCTGCGCGGCTACTCTCTGGCTATCTGGAGAAGATCCGGCAAGGGCTGCAGCAAAGTGCGCCGATTTTCCAGATATTGACTGACCTTGGCCGCGCGCCGGAGTCAGCCGCGGATATTTCATTTGCGGATTTCATTGACGTAATTGGCGCTCAGGCGTCACGCGATCAAGACCCACACTGGCGACGGCAGGTTGACCACCTCGGCCTGCCCGGCATGCAGTACGACGCCCTAATTCACCTCGAGGAACTGGGTGCGTCCTGGGGCCAAATTGGTGCACTGATACATGTGCCGGAGGTGCAAGAGCAATTCTTCTGTCGCAACTCAACTCAAGCTGGTGCGCACCTGACGGAGCATTACACCCCTGAACTGTTAGCGAGGGTTGCTGAAATCTACGCCGACGACTACGCAACTTTGGACTACCCAGCCCAGTTGTGAGCTGTATTTGGTCGTCACATCACCGCGTCGAGGAATCTTTGGGTTTCTGGTAGCCGCGAGCCGTCAAACATCTGCTCCGGTTCACACTGCTCATGAATCCTTCCTTCATGGAAGAAACACATTCGCGTGGCCACCTCCCGGGCGAACCCCATTTCATGGGTGACCACGATCATCGTGGTGGAGTGATCTTGAGCCAGATTGCGCATCACAGCCAGCACCTCGTGAATCAGCTCAGGGTCAAGGGCGGAGGTTGGCTCATCGAAAAGCATTACTTGCGGGCGCATGGCAAGGGCCCGGGCGATAGCCACCCGCTGCTGCTGCCCGCCCGAGAGCCGGATCGGATACTCGGCCGCCTTATCCGCAAGCCCTACATCAGCAAGCAGTGACATTGCGTGGTCCCGCACCTGCTTGGCCGATTGCGTTGAAATACGCCGGGGTGCCTCCATGACGTTGTCAAGAACACTCATATGCGGGAACAGGTTGAACTGTTGAAAGACCATTCCGCAGGTTCTACGTAGGTGCTGCACCTGCTTTCTTCGGAACCGAGTTGGAATACCGGCAGCGATACTTCGGCCTCCCACCTCAATCGTGCCCTGCGTTGGCTCCTCGAGAAAATTGATGCACCTTAGGAACGTGCTCTTGCCTGAACCGGAGCGCCCAAAGACCACGATCACCTCGCCAGCATTGATCTGCATGTCAACGCCCTTGAGTACTTCCAAGGAGCCAAAGGATTTGTGTAATCCCGCGACACGAACTATCGGTGCGCTCATGAGGCGTCCTTCACTTGACGCACATAACCCTTGCTCATCCGTTCTTCTAATTTTCTCTGGAAGAAGGAGAACACTGCGGTCAGACCCCAGTAGACCAGGGCTGCTGCAATTAGGGCTTCGAGGTTGCGGAAGTCAGCCTTGCCCGACAGTTGCGCCATCCGAAATGGATCAGCCCAGAGCAAGGTCGTGCCTAGAAGACCGATGAGTGCGGTGTCCTTCATCATCGCGATGAATTCATTGCCCGTCGCCGGTATCACGATGCGGGTGGCCTGCGGCAAGATGATCCTGCGCATCTGCTGCCCCGGAGACATCCCAAGGGCCGCGGCAGCCTCGGCTTGCCCGTGCGGCACCGCCTCGATCCCGGAACGGAAAATCTCCGTCATGTACGCGCCGTAATTAAAGGCAATACCGACGATGCCAGCGACCTGCGCCGGCCAGATGAACCAGGTCGCATATTGCTGCGGTAAGAGTCCCAGGGCTAACTGCGGCAAGGCCAAGTACCACAAGAAGAGCTGAACAATTAACGGAGTGCCCCGGAAGAACGACGTATAGAAACCACTGATCCCGTAGGCGATTGGATTTCGCGAAACTCGACCTTGCGCCCCCAAGAGCGCCAACCCCACCGCGAGTGAGATCGCGATGATGGAGAAGGCAATGGTGACCCACACCGCCTTCGCGATGGCGAAGGCATGGTCCCCCATCCAGGCAATATCAAAGCCACTCTTTAAGAACCCCGCGAGCAGGAGCCCGCAAATGACCAGCCATACGGCGGCGACTTTGATCCGGAAGGGCACCTTGAGGCTATAGAGCTCAAGGGACTGGGCGAGGCCGTGCCGTTGGTGCGGCACGGCCTCGTCAGTTGGGGCAACGGGCATCGTGGGTTAGGAGCTGGCGGCCTTGGTGAAATCAGTTCCATACCACTTCATGGAAAGATCACTCAAAGTTCCGTCCGCTCGCATGGACTCGATGACCGCGTTGATTTCAGTCACGAGGGTATCGACGGGCAGTAAGGACCCTCTATCGGTCGCCACCGAAAGTGGCTCCTGGAAGATCGGATCACCAAGCAACACGATCTTCTTGCCCTTCTTAATCGCCTCCTCCAAAGTTGGAGCAGATGAGACCATAGCGTCAATACGCCCTAGCGCGAGATCTTGGATACCAGTGGAGTCGGTGTCGTAGGTGACCAACTCGACATCCTCAGGAACCACGAATGGGAATTCAAAACCCGGGATCTTCAGTGAGCGGTTGAGGTAGAACTCATATGTGCAAGCACCGCAAACGCCGACCTTCTTACCCGACAGCTGGTCAACCGAGGTGATGTCGCTACCCGCTCCAACCGCAACCCCAGCCGGCGTGAAGTAGTAGGGCGTCGTGAATTGCAGAACTTTGTCCCGCTCCTCGGTGATCGTCATGGAGCCAACTGAGATATCCCAGCGATCATTCCAGTTGCCGGCGGTCAGGACATCCCATGAAGGTGTCTCCCACTGCACCGTCGTGCCCAGCCGATTGGCTATCTCGGTGGCAACATCGATATCGAAGCCCGCCCACTCGCCCGTGGCCTCGTCAAATGAGGACTGCGGTGGATATGCCGGGTCTGTGGAAACCCGGAGCACGCCATCACGTTGGATCCGCTCAAGCAATGTGGTGGGCTCAGCGGGTGCTGCCTCGCTTGGCTCCGCAGCCGGAGCTGACGGCGCAGCACTTTCTGGTGCTGCGGGTGCCGGTACGGCACTTTGTGCCGTTGATCCACCACTAGAACCACAACCAACCGCAAACACCGCGGTGACCGCGAGAATGCTCGCGGTAGCAACTGTCTTCCAGGTACGCATTATTTGACTCCCTAAATTGCCTGAGCATGGGCGCTTCTGGGGCAATTGTGGGCGGGTTAGACAGATCTGGTGGCCATTTCGCAAGATTGTTTCCGAACTGGTTTTGGCCCCGCCGGTAACCCCGTGTGCCTTTGGGAGTAGGAAACGGGTATGTCAGCTCCCGCCGATCGGCACGATCGCGCCCCATATGCCGCAGCCCTCCACCTAAATGCCGGTCAAGGGTGGACGCGACTTGGGGTGCCAGGCCATCAAGATCAGCCGGCCAATTACCCCTCGTTGACGGCACTGGCCGGGCCACGGCTACTCGCCATGGATATTCCGATGTTCACCGAAGGGGTCGATCTTGCACCTGCCGGCGAACCCGGACCCAGCCCCCTGCAGGAAGCCCTCGACCTGGCAGCCGATGCTTGGGGCGCTAAGCGCACCTGGTTTTTGACCAACGGCGCCTCGCAGGGCAACCACGCGGCCTGCCTCGCCCTGCGTGCGCTCAGCGGGCACGCGGTGGTGCAACGATCGGTGCACACCTCCGTCATTGACGGCGCCATCTTGGCGGGCATGCGGTTGGAGTTCGTCCACCCAAATGTTGATGTCAACCTGGGGATCGCCCACGGCGTGACCCCAGCGGCGCTTGACGAAGTACTCACCATGTATCCGGGCGCTGCTGCGGCCTACGTCGTCACTCCGTCGTATTTCGGCGCAGTTGGTGATGTGCGCGCACTAGCCGGCGTCGCCCACCGACACGGGGTTCCACTTGTTGTCGATGAAGCTTGGGGTAGCCACTTTGGCTTCCATCCCGATCTGCCGGCGAGCGCGCTAGCAAGCGGTGCGGATCTGGTCATCTCAAGTACCCATAAACTCGCCGGGAGCCTCTCGCAATCGGCAATGCTGCATCTTGGGTACGGGCCATTCGCTGACCAACTAGAAGCGCCAATTACCCGAGCACTTACCGCCTTGCAATCAACTAGCCCATCGGCGTTATTGCTCAGCTCACTAGATGTGGCGCGACGCGATCTATGTCTCCTAGGTCACGAGCGCATCCGCGCCAGCATCGATGATGCGGACCTCGTGCGCGCTCTAATTGCTGAAGGCGGACGGTTCACTGATCCCGGCCCTGCGATGCTCGCATCACCCGATGTGATTGCCTTGGACCCGCTGCATATTGTTGTTGACACGGGCTCTGGTGGGGTACCTGGCTTCCAGGCCCGGCGCCTGCTCGAAGCAAGTAGCCGCATCCATGTGGAGATGGCCACGGATTCGGTCATCGTCGCAATTGTCGGAGCCGGTAGCCGCGTCGACGCGCACTACATTGTCAACGCACTGCACTCGATGCCGGCCGCTGACGAAAACATGCACCGGGCGAAAGACCGACAGCCAATTGCCTTGCCCCAGACGGGGCCAAGGGCCCGCGATGTGCGCGATGCCTACTTCGCGCCCGCCGAAAAAGTGCCGGCAACTCAGGCGGTGGGCCGAATCTCCGTTGACACCTTGGCCGCCTACCCGCCAGGAGTTGCCAACATCTTGCCCGGTGAGGTGGTCACAGCGCAGGTGGTCGAGTTCCTGCAGGCCACCGCGCAGGCCCCTTACGGTTGGGTCCGCGGCGCCGTGGATCCAAGTGTTGCGCACCTTCGGGTACTACTGGAGCAGTAAACTGGCCCCAAACCAACAGCGGTCAGGGGCCAGTAACGGGCTTTAAACACCGCACCTAGCGGTGCGGGGCAGTTCTACTCTTCATTGCCCTCAAAGCATGCACAACAACAAAAGCAAATGTAATCGGAGGGGTTTAGGGTGCCGCCGATACCACCTGCACCCGGGCGCGCCGGGCCAACACCAAGAACCAACCGATCACTGGCCACCGAACTAACCGGAGCACTAACTTCATTCTTCGACATGTAATCTCCATTCCATTAGTTGTGAATTTCTTTCTTTGAGTGGTGAGTTGTTGCAAGAAAATCTACGATTTTCTTGCAACAACTCACCACTCAACACGGCCTACTCAACGGAGCTTTAGCTACTCGTCATCACCCTCAAAGCAACCGACATACCAGGAACAGGCGTAGCCCCCGGAGGGGGTTAGGGTGCCGCCGATACCGCCCGCACCCGGGCGCACCCAACCAACACCAAGGGCCAACCGAGCACTGGCCGCCGAACTAACCGGAGCACTAACTTCCACACTAGGCATTTAATTCTCCTTCCCAAAGGGTTAGCGGCCCGCAGATCAGCCACCCCAATGGGAACACCGCAACCGCCAAAAAGCAATAGCGAAACGCCTAACACTTAATGCCCGGCCAGGTTTGCTACCGTCGTCAGCTGGCCCCAAACCTGCAGCCGTCAGGGACGGGCTTTAAAAACCCCTCCTAGTGGCGAGGCAGGGTACTAATCTTCCTGTCCCGCAAAGCAGATACAGCACCAGCACCCGCCCATGGTGGTAGAGGGGCTTAGGGTGCCGCCGATACTGGCCACGCCCGGGCGCACCCAGCTAACACCAAGTGTGAGCCGATCGGTGGGCGCTGGACTAACTGGTGAGTTCACGTCAATGCTTGGCATTTCTCCTCCTGGCCTGCTAGCGATTAGTTGCCCGTAGGGCACCTCCTTACAGTCTTACAGTACGTAAAAATCTGCAAATCAAGAACGGTTTGATCAAACTTTCTGCCGCAATTCCACAAATAAGCTGGCCCCAAACCAACAGCGGTCAGGGGCCAGCAACAGGGTTTAAACACCCCACCTAACGGTAGGGAAGATTGCTACTCTTCATTACCCTCAAAACACATAACACGGCCACCGGGTGAAAATGTCGACCCGGGCGTAGAGGGGTTTAGGGTGCCGCCGATACCGCCCGCACCCGGGCGTACCCAACCAACACCGAGAACCAACCGATCACTAGCAACCGAACTAACCGGGGCACTAACTTCCACACTAGGCATGTGCTTTTCCTTTCGGAAGGGGTAGCGTCGCGAAAAGAAACGACTCGCCCAATGGGAACACCGAAACCAATAAAAATCAATAGCGAAACGCCAAGGAATCCCCGACGACTTCCCTATGGACCCACATCTGATTAGCCACATAGGGCAACGGGTGGGCTCGGGCGCGGCGTCCAGGACCTGCGCCCGGCATGGTTGTCGTGCAATACCCACAAATGCACTTGTAATTTCACTAAATGCGTGTTTCCATACTCTTCACCACCTAGATACATCATGCATGTTCCCGGACCGGAGGCACCAAAATGACGACCAATTCAGTTGCGTCACCCATCAGCGCCGCCCCACTGGCACGCCTCGCACTCGCGGTCACCTGGGTACGCCCAGGTGCTGCCGGAATCAGCGGCACCGCCAGCCCAGCGCACGTAAATGCGATGTGCTGCTCACAGTATGCGGCCTGCTTCGAAAGCAACGACGAGTAACTAAACGACGAGTAACTAAACGACGAATAACTAATTGTGCTGGCCCGGTTAATCTGGCAGGTTGGCCGCCACTAGTTCAGCTATCTGCACCGCGTTCAGTGCGGCGCCTTTACGCAGATTGTCACTGCTTACGAACAACGCCAGCCCCTTGCCGCCGGCCACCGAAGAGTCTTGACGAATTCGCCCGACGAATGACGGGTCAGCGCCGGCCGCCTGCAGCGGCGTTGGTACCTCTGATAACTCAACACCGGGCGCAACGGCCAACAGCGCGGTAGCCCGCTCCACCGTTATTGGCCGGTCGAACTCAGCATTTATAGCTAGCGAATGCCCGGTGAATACCGGAACCCGCACGCACGTTCCTGACACGAGCAGATCAGGAATGTTTAGAATCTTGCGGCTCTCATTGCGCAGTTTTTGCTCCTCATCGGTTTCGAGAGAGCCGTCATCAACTAGATTTCCAGCTAGCGGGATGACGTCGAATGCGATGGTGCGCACGTACTTTTGTGGCCGCGGGAAGCTAATCAAGCCGCCATCATGGGTGAGGCCTGCGATGTCCTGACTTATCGCCGCCCGCACCTGCTCATCAAGTTCCTTGACGCCGGCGAGTCCGCTGCCCGAAACCGCTTGGTATGAACTAACCACAAGTCGGCGCAGCCCGGCCTCAACGTGCAGGGGCTGCAACACCGGCATCGCGGCCATCGTCGTGCAATTGGGGTTGGCGATAATCCCTTTGCGGGCATCACCAATTGCCTGCGGGTTGACCTCGCTGACAACAAGTGGCACATCCGGGTCCATCCGCCAAGCCGATGAATTGTCGATGACGATTGCGCCGGCCGCGGCATACTTCGGTGCCAGTTCCTTTGACGATGCCCCACCTGCTGAGAAAAGTGCAATATCGATGCCGGTTAGATCAGCGGTTGCGGCATCTTCAACGATGGTGTCCGTGCCACGCCAAGGCAAGGTGCTGCCGGCTGACCTCGCCGATGCGAAGAATCTAACTTGCTGCATCGGGAAATCACGTTCGTCAAGGAGTCGGCGCATTACGGTGCCAACTTGACCGGTTGCGCCGACTACCGCAACAACTGGCTTGCGGCTCATCTGCCGGTACCTCCGTAAACAACCGCCTCACCATCTGCGTCTAAACCAAAGGCGGAATGTAATGCCTGCACCGCGCGCTTGGCGTCATCAACGCGGGTGACAATGGAAATCCTGATTTCGGAAGTCGAGATCATTTCCACGTTGATGCTGGCGTCAGCAAGGGCCGAGAAAAAGGTTGCTGAGACACCGGGATGCGAGCGCATGCCCGCACCAACAAGGGAAACCTTTGCGATTTGATCGTCAACTAACAAGGATTCGAAACCGATGGCAGTTTGCTCTTTCTCCAACGCCTTGGTCGCCTGCTGCGCAACCCCCTGCGGGCAGGTGAAGGTCACATCGGTGCGGCCGGTCGATGCCACGGACACGTTCTGCACGATCATGTCGACGTTGATGCCGGCGTCGGCCAAGGCGCGGAAGATAGCGGCCGCGCGTCCAGGCTTATCGGGCACACCCACCACGGTGATTTTGGCGTCATTGATATCAGCCGCGACTCCAGAAATGATGGGTTGTTCCATGGCTCTTCCTTCGGCTACCGCGGCTGCGATCGCAGCCGGTGACATTACAAAAGTACCCTCGCGATCGGAGAATGACGAGCGCACGTGGATGGGGAGATCAAATCGCCGTGCATACTCCACACAGCGCAGGTGCAGAACTTTGGCGCCAACGGCTGCAAGTTCGAGCATTTCCTCATAGGTAATAAATGGCACCTGCCGGGCGAGCGGTACCACTCGGGGATCAGCGCTGAAGACGCCATCGACATCGGTATAGATCTCGCATACGGACGCAGCCAGGGCTGCTGCCAGCGCGACCGCGGTGGTGTCAGAACCACCCCGGCCCAGGGTGGTGATGTCCTTGGTGTCTTGGGCCACCCCTTGGAATCCGGCGACGATCGGAATCGCACCGTCGGCAATCGCCTCTTTAATCCGCCCCGGGGTCACATCGATAATGCGGGCTGCGCCATGGGCCGAGTCGGTGATCAAACCGGCTTGTGAGCCCGTATATGAGCGGGCATCGGCCCCTAGGTCCGAAATGGCCATCGCCACCAGAGCCATCGAGATGCGCTCACCCGAGGTCAAAAGCATGTCGAGTTCGCGGGCCGGGGGGTTTGGGGAAACCTGCTCGGCGAGGTCCAGCAGCTCATCGGTGGTATCACCCATGGCCGAAACCACAACCACTACCTGATGACCGGCCAATTTCGTATCGACAATGCGCCGGGCCACCCGCTTAACACTGGCGGCATCGGCCAGGCTGGAGCCACCGAATTTCTGCACGATCAAGGACACAATACGTAATTCTAATAACTGCGGCTTCGTGGCCAGTTATCGAGGTCAATCTCGGCGACACCTTTACACGAGGCGCCGACCTTCAAAGGCCCTACCTAGGGTGACTTCATCGGCATACTCAAGGTCGCCGCCGACCGGCAGGCCACTTGCCAGCCGTGACACTGCGATACCAAGGGGTGTGATCAACCGCGCTAAGTAAGTTGCGGTGGCTTCACCTTCTAGGTTCGGATCAGTAGCCAAAATAACTTCGGTGATAGTGCCATCGGCTAACCTCGCGATCAGCTCGCGAATCCGCAACGCATCTGGGCCGATCCCTTCGATTGGGCTGATGGCACCACCAAGTACGTGATAGCGCCCGCGAAATTCACGGGTCTTCTCGATTGCCACTACATCCTTGGATTCTTCAACAACACACAAGATCGTTAGATCGCGCTTTGGGTCGCGGCAGATGCGGCAGTGATCCTCCTCGGCCACATTGCCGCAGACAATGCAGAACTGCACCTTGTCCTTTACTTCGCGCAGCGCATGAGCCAAGCGCTCGACGTCAATTGGATCGCTCGCGAGAATGTAGAAGGCGATCCGCTGCGCACTCTTAGGGCCAACGCCAGGGAGCCGACCTAACTCATCGATTAGGTCTTGGACTACGCCTTCATACACGTCAGTGCTCGATCTCGCCGATTTGGGTGGCGCCGAGCTCTCGCAGGGCTAGGTCGACGCCAACCGCGTCGTCCATGTTCTCGTCGTCCATGCTCGGGGTATCGGCGACCGGCGGCCCCGTGCGCTCCGCGCCAGTCGCGGTTACCGTCGAACCCACATCGGGTGCGAGCACTACATCAATCTTCACGTCAAGGTGCATCACGTCAAGGATTGCTTGCCGCAGGCGCTCATCGTGGCCGCTCGCGCGCGCATTGTTTATCTTGTTCGCGTTATCAAGGCCCACGGCCAGCACCCCATTTTCGAGCGACAGCGGTGCCGAGACACTAAAGAGCACCCAAGCCACGCGGGAATAAGCCTTAACGGCATCAAGTACCGCCGGCCACATTGACTTTAGCTCGGGCAAGCCCGCGCCACTTGCCGCGGCAATTTCAACCGGCTCGGCAGCCACCGGCTCAGCAACCACCCGCTCAGCAATAGCCGCTGCCTTGCCGGTCGATGGTGCGACTTCTGACAACTTGCGGGGGCGCGCCGGCGGTGCTGATGCACTTGCAACGGCTGGTGCAGCGCCTGACTGCGCTGCAACTACCTGCTGGAACTCACCGGTCAACATGCGTCGTTCGAGTTGGTCTAGCCGCGCGAGAAACCCCCGCTCATCAGCATCGACCGCGGGCAGGAGTAGGCGCGAGGCCATCAACTCAAGTTGCAGGCGCGGCGCGGTGGCCCCCTTGAGCGCGCTCAAGGTTTCGCTCACCACATCAGCAGCACGCGCGAGTTCAGCGGCACCGAAGAGGCGCGCCTGCTCGATCTCGCGAGCCACCTGATCATCTGGTGCATCGATCAACCCGGTTTCGACGGCCCCTGGCACATATTGCAAAACAATTAGGTCGCGCAGCCGCTCGAGAAGGTCCGTGACGAAGCGGCGCGGCTCATGGCCGGCCTCCATCACGCGATCGATGACGATGAACAGCGCCGCACCATCATGAGCAGCTAGTGCATCAACGGTTTCATCTAGCAAGGTGGCGTCGGTCATGCCCAACTGCAACACCGCCTCGGCGTAGGTCACGCCATCGGGGCCACTGCCCGAGATGACCTGGCCAAGTACCGACAAACTGTCGCGCACACTGCCGGCGCCCGCCCGAGCTACCAAAGCCAAGGCCGCCGGCTCGGCCGAGATGCCTTCGGCTGCGCAGACGGTGGCCAGGTGCTCCTGCAGTAATTTCACCGGCAGCAGCCGGAAGGTGTAGTTGTGGGTGCGCGACCGGATGGTCGGCAGCACTTTCTCGGCCTCGGTGGTCGCAAAGATGAACCGCACGTGCTCCGGCGGCTCTTCAACCAACTTCAGCAGGGCGTTGAACCCCGCCGATGAGACCATATGCGCTTCGTCGATGATGTAAATCTTGTAACGCGATGACGCCGGGGCGAACATCGCGCGCTCGCGCAGATCGCGGGTGTCGTCGACACCACCGTGGCTGGCCGCATCAAGTTCGATCACATCAAGTGAGCCCGGGCCATTGGCCGCAAGGTCGGTGCAACTTTGGCAGACTCCGCACGGATCCGGGGTTGGACCCTGCTCGCAGTTAAGGGAGCGGGCCATGATGCGCGCGGTTGAGGTCTTGCCGCAGCCACGTGGACCGGCGAACAAATATGCGTGATGGACGCGGTCATTGGCCAAAGCTCTGCGCAGCGGGCCGGTGACATGCTCCTGACCGACGACTTCGTCCAAGGTTGCCGGACGATAGGTGCGATACAAAGCCATAGACACAAGCGCCACCTTAACTGCCCACTATGACCAGGCTCGCGGTTGCAGGCTAGATAAATTGCGGGTCGATACAGGGACCCCCCGCACACCCATCAGAGCCCGCCTGCCCTTGCTGCCTTCCGGCCCTGGGGGGGTTCAGCGAGGTGACGCCGCACGAGGGGTCAACGCCAAGGGTAACGCCGTCGCACCCGTGCCGGGAATACCGGTAGCCACGTGCACCGGCAGGGGCGAGCACTTGTAATCTCCGGAGCGGAGGATTCGCCTAGTGGCCTATGGCGCTCGCTTGGAAAGCGGGTTGGGGGAAACCCCTCAGGGGTTCAAATCCCCTATCCTCCGCTCCTTGGGCTCAGGCAGCTACCAAATACCTGCTTGCCCCCATCCTGATTGCGGCGAGTCCGCGCGGCGCTTGTAAAGTTCTCCGCGGTGGCGTGTCCGAGCGGCCAAAGGAGCACGCCTCGAAAGCGTGTGTGGGGGAAACTCCACCGTGGGTTCAAATCCCACCGCCACCGCCAAAATCATCACCTAGCTAAGAAATCGCATTCGCTCCTAGTTCGGCGTGTGTGCATAACCCCTTTTTGTGAGGGAATTGTTTAACGGATTTTGGCCATTAATTAGCCACAGTGAAAATATCTGGGTGGAAAATAAAAACACACACAACGAACGGTGAATTTATCTTCCTTAGTTACTCAAGCCAGCCTTCATCGCGAGCAACTTGATATAGGTGAACTTTGGTTGGGAGTGGCTGTCCGGCGCGCGCGTATTTGGAACGGACACGTTTTATGTATTCATTTACGATTTATTCACTTATACCCATGCGCCTAGCCACTGAGGTCATCTTGAGGCCTGACGCATAAAGCGTCACAGCAGTCCTCTCCTGCTCGGTAATGGATACGGTAGGACTAGCCATAATTGCCTGGGCAATGTCCGGTGACATGTATTGCTCACCTCGTACTCCCGCATCAATCGCCTGGGTTAATTCATCAAAAGGTGCTTGCTTGGACACAAATCCAACGGCACCGTGTGATAATCCGCTGGTGACAAGACCACGATCAATCATGGCGCTCACAATGATGACAGGAGCGCCAAACGGAACGAGTCGGTCAAGATTGCCTAATGCTGTGCTGCCATCACCGAGACCATAACCGGCTCCCGCGACGACTTGCTCTGGCTGTCTTGGTCATCGGCCTGCGCCGCTGGCACCGCGATTAGGCCGACGCAGAGAACGGTCGCAAGACCCCTAGTTACCCAACGCACTGTGCCACCTCCAATGAGTCCACCACCTTACGGAGATGTCAAAGTGAAAACCACGGAATCAGTTAAGAGAGCGGGAATTCAATCAAGTGGCGCTGGGTGAAGGCGAGATTTCGGCACCAGGCTCACTCGAGCAGCCGGGGCCAGATGTTGATGGCGATGGTGACGCCATCGCCGCCGCGATCTGGGCCTCGCCTTCTAGCTTGGTGAAAGCGGCTCCCACGGCTACGTCAACGATTTTTCCGGAGCGATTATCTTGAACGAGGATTGCGCCCGGAAAGTGGAAGGCGAGCAATTGCGCACGGGCGGCCCCTTTCGGGCCGTAGCGGATTTCAGCAACACCTTGAACGTTCTTGCTCATCGGGTCGTTGCCAACCTCATTGATGAGGAACCCGCGGGCCTTAAGAACTTTGGCGGTGTCGCCCGCTAACCCGATCTTGTTCGTTGAGTTGTAGACCGACACCTTGACCTTGCTGCTGACGGGTAGCACCTCGGCCGGATTGACCATCGTGGTTTCACAGGGCAGTGGTTCCGACATTGCACTTTGCGCCGGGTCGGCCTGCGGGGTATCACCACCTCGGAAGATCATCGACACGCCAAACCCGATAGCGAACAGCACGATAATGCCGATCAAGATGATGATCAGCAGTCGCCAGATCGGCACCCGACGCCGCGGCGTTGGACGGCGAGTTATCGAGCTCTCTCGGTAGCTCATCAGGCCTCCTGCTGCAAACGTTGTGGGGCTAAGAACCCGCGCACTAGCGTGCCACATTCCTGCGCCATAACTCCACCTACTACCTCGGGTCGGTGGTTCAGGCGACGGTCTCGCACTAAATCCCAGTTGGAGCCGGCGGCTCCGTACTCAAGGTTCCAAGCACCAAAAACAAGCCGGTCCACCCGTGACATGACAACCGCCCCCGCGCACATCGGGCACGGCTCCATGGTCACCACCAAAGTGCAGCCGGTAAGTCGCCAACTCCCAAGCTCAAGGGCCGCTGCGCGCAACGCAAGAACCTCTGCGTGCGCCGTTGGGTCAGTCAAGGCCTCGCGACTGTTGTGCGCTTTGGCTATGACTCGACCCGTTGAATCGACGACCAGGGCACCGATCGGAATGTCACCGGAAGCTATCGCCGACCGTGCGCAGGCCATGGCAGCTTTCATCAGGTCGATATCTGACTCTAGAAAGTGCATTAGTTCGCGCGCAACACTGATTTCAATTGCTGACTGAATCCGAGCCGCTTGGCTATCGCCTTGATCTGCTGATCCGGGTAAAGATCTTCATCGCGGCAAAGTAAGCCAAGCTCATCCTCATCAAGTCCGAAGTCGGCGAAAATGCTCATGTCACCAACCGGCTCGAAATCCTCAAGGTCATCGTCGTCAATATCAAGTCCGATGACGTCGGCAGCTTCCTCAGCAAGCACCCAGTCCAAAATCGCCGCACCATCACTGATCATCGCGCGGGCGGAGCCGGCAACCTCGCGCACCACAATGAAGTATTCATCGACAACGCCAACGAACCCAAATACCCCACCCTCACCCGGCAGTTGCCGCAGAGCCTTGGTGAGCTCATCCATCGAGGTGGCCACGCGCGCCGGCAGCGCCGAAGCCAGCCACTGGCCCTCCTCGCGCCAGATAGCAACCGCAAAGTCAATCGAGTCGGCCTCCACCTGCTGGGTTCCCATGGGTAGATGGTGGCACGCCGGGTATCTTCACCGCCGGGCGACCACTACTCTCGGCGCTATGCGCACCCTCGTCATCGACCATCCCCTCGTTGCCCACAAGCTAACCAGGCTGCGTCGGTCGGAGACGTCGTCGGCCACTTTCCGCCTACTGGCCGAGGAGTTGGTCACCTTATTGGCCTACGAGGCCACCGAGACCCTGCGCATTCAGCCGGTTGCCATCTCAACACCGGTAGCCGATTGCATGGGCGTCGAAATGGCCGACCCGCGGCCCCTAGTGGTACCGATCCTGCGCGCCGGCCTTGGCATGCTCAACGGCATGGTCAAGTTGATGCCCACGGCCGAAGTTGGATTCTTGGGCATGGTCCGCGATGAGGATTCACTGCTCGCCACCACCTACGCCGATCGCCTGCCGCACCACCTCGCCAACCGCCAGGTGTTCGTGCTCGACCCGATGCTCGCTACCGGCGGCACCTTGGTGGCGGCCATCGATCTCTTGCTCGAACGTGGTGCCCGCGACGTCACGGCTATTTGCCTACTGGCGGCGCCCGAAGGCGTCAAACGCCTCGAGGATGCCTACAACGATCGCGATGTCGAAGTCACGGTAGTAACTGCCGCCTTGGATTCCCATCTAAATGAGAAGGGCTACATCGTGCCTGGGCTCGGCGATGCCGGTGACCGCCTTTACGGAGTTGTCTAACCAAACTGCACTCCATCGGCCCCGTAACCCCAGCCGTGCGGGCGGCCGCTGTCGACTACAGGTTCTTCAGCGACGAAACCACCTTGTTCAAGGAATCCTTGGCGTCACCAAAGAGCAGCATTGTCTTTTGGTCATAAAGAATCTCGTTCTCAATGCCGGCGAAGCCAGGGCGCATCGACCGCTTCAAGAACACCACCTGCTGGGCTTGATCCACGTTGAGGATCGGCATACCGTAGATCGGTGCCGACTTATCGGTGCGTGCAGCCGGGTTCACGACATCATTGGCGCCGACTACGAGTACGACATCGGTTGACGCGAACTCCGGATTGATCTCGTCCATTTCCTTCAACTGCTCATAGGGCACACTCGCCTCGGCGAGTAGCACGTTCATGTGCCCGGGCATGCGGCCGGCGACAGGGTGAATTGCGTAATCGACTTCGACCCCACGCGCGGCGAGCAGATCGGCAAGTTCGCGTAAGGTGCCCTGGGCTTGGGCCACGGCCAAACCGTAACCGGGGACCAAGATCACCTTGTTCGCAAAGCCAAGCATGATCGCAACATCATTTGGGCCACCAGAGCGCACCGGACGATCACCACCGGTCGAGGTGTTGCCCGCGGTGGTGCCATTGAAGGCGCCGAACAAGGTCGAGGTAATCGGGCGACCCATAGCCTTGGCCATTTCCTTGGTCAAGAGCGTGCCCGAGGCGCCTACCAAGGTGCCGGCGATGATCAGCAAGACGTTGTTGAGCACATACCCCGATGCCGCAACCGACAAACCGGTGAATGCGTTCAGCAGTGAGATAACGATCGGCACATCGGCGCCGCCAACAGGCAGCACGAAGAGCATGCCGAAAATCAGCGACAGCACGAGCAGGGCGACCAGCAGCCAGATCTGCGGGCTGATGACCAACCACACGGCACCTACGACGGTTAACGCTGCCACGAGCATCGTCACCCACTTACCGGCGGGAATAATCACCGGACGGGAAGTCATCAGCTCTTGCAACTTCAAGAAGGTGATGATCGATCCGCTAAACGAGACGGAGCCGATGACAACCGTGAAAACAGTCGCGGCCAGCGAGATTTTGTTCTCGCCACCAACTTCAAGATATTCAATGACGGCCACGAGGGCAGCGGCTCCGCCACCAACGCCGTTGAAAAGCGCCACCAATTGAGGCATCTGGGTCATCTGGACCTTGCGCGCCGAGATCCAGCCGATTGCACTACCGACGAGTACCGCGGCAAGGATCAACAAGATATTGGCCAGCGGAATACCGCTTACGAAAAGTACGGCGGTTGCGAGCAGAGCGCCTGCGGCACCGAGCAGGTTGCCGTTGCGTGCACTCTTCGGTGAAGACAATCCCTTAAGCGCAAAAATGAATAGCACTGCTGCGAGTAGGTTCGCCAACTGCACCCACGTCGGTGTCATGCGGCACCGCCATCATCGGATCGGGCAACTGGTTTCTTCGGCTTGAACATCTCAAGCATGCGGTCGGTGACAACGAAGCCACCGACGAGGTTGATTGCACCGAGCAGAATGGCGATCACGCCCAGGGTGATCTCAAGAGGGTTAGTGGCCGAACCGGTGACGGTAATGCCGCCGATCAGCACGATGCCATGGATGGCGTTCGCGCCCGACATCAACGGGGTGTGAAGCACCGTTGAGACTTTGGAGACAACTTCAAACCCGACGAAAATACTCAGGATGAAGATGGTGAGGAGAGCAACGCCATCCATGCTTATGAACCTCCACCGAGCGCGTCCAGCGCCGCTTGATTGCGGACTACTCCGTCAATGACGACGGCGCAGCCGGCTAAAACTTCATCTTCTGGGTCAACAAAAACTGCGCCCTCATTTACTGTCAGGGTGAGCAGCGCCATGATGTTCATCGAATAAAGTTGCGAGGCGTGCACTGGCATCTGGCTGGCGACATCCTTGGCACCCCAAACCAAGACTTCACCGAACTTGATCTCCTCGCCCGGCATCGAGCCTTCGACGTTGCCGCCGGTCTCGCTAGCTAGGTCAACTACCACCGAACCTGGCTTCATGCCTTCGACCATCGCGCGGGTGACGAGTAGTGGTGCTTGCCGGCCGGGAACCGCCGCTGTCGTGATCAGCACATCGGCTGCTGCGACAAACGGGGCAAGAAGCTCGCGTTGGCGATCGGCGCGATCCTCGGTCATCTCCCGCGCGTAGCCGCCGGCGCCTTCCAGAGCCTCCAGATCCAAGGTCACGAAAGTTGCGCCCATCGATTTAACTTCATCGGCACTGGCCGGGCGCACGTCATAGGCGGAAACTTTGGCGCCCAGGCGCTTGGCGGTGGCTATCGCCTGCAGCCCCGCGACACCAGCACCGAGTACCAGCACCTTCGCCGGCGAAATCGTGCCCGCAGCCGTCATGAACAGCGGGAAGAATGAGGGCAACCGATCCGCGCCGACAAGTGCCGCGCGATAGCCGGTGACGAGGGCCTGTGAACTCAAAGCGTCCATCGACTGCGCCCGCGAGATGCGCGGCAAGACATCAAAGGAAAGCCCGGTCGCGCCAGCATCGCGTAAGCCGCGGATTGTCTCGAGATCGCCAATTGGCGAAAGAAATGAAACGGTGACGGTGCCCTTGCGCAGCCTGGAAGCGCGCGAATAGTCAAGTGGGCGCACGGTCGCAATTACGTCGGCGCTGTCAAAGGCGCCAGCCAGATGGTCGTCATCGATCACGGTCGCGCCAGCGGCCCGATAGGCGTCGTCGCTAGCAAAGGCGTGGCGTCCGGCACCGCTTTGAACATGGACTTCAAAGCCCAATGCGGTGAACTTGGCGACCACCTGCGGGACAATCGCTACTCGGTGCTCACCGGGTCTGGTCTCACTTGGCACGAGGATTCTCACGGTCGCCACCCTAGGGCCAGGCTCACCTTATTGTCCTTTCGGACTACTGAAACGGCGTCAAACGGGCATGTGACACTTGACTCACTGCCCGCCGGCTATGCGTGTTTCAACCGCTTTGGCAACTAATTCTTACGCAGCAACGTGGTCAAGTAGCCGTCGAAAATATCAGCGACCTCGCGGCCACCGGCGGTGCGGATGCGATGCACCGGCATCCCGGTGCCCTCCGCCTGCTGCACCGCAATGCGCTCGGGAATGACCGGCTTCATCAACGTGACGCGGCCGTAGATGTCGGTCAACTCCTGCTTGCGGTACTCATGTTCCTCGGCCGTCGAGCGCACTCGGTTAACAACGATGCCGGCCAACTTCAGGTTCGGGTTTACGCTCTTTCGGATCTCCTCGACCTCGGCAACGGCGCGCTCAACACCTTGGGAGCCGAAGAAAGTCGGCGTGGTAACGACAAGTGCGAAGTCAGAAGCGGCCAGTGCCTCGCGGGTCAGCGCGCCAAGGGATGGCGGGCAGTCGATGAGGGTGAGGTCATAGCCGGTTAGGTGCGAAAGCGCGCGCGCCAACTTTGGCCGCAAGGTGCCGCCACTCCAGGAGTCAAAGCGGATGATGTTCGGGTGGCTGGGCAGCACATCGACCTCGCCGGGGGCCAGTTCCCAGTCGCAGGCGGTCAAGGCTGCCTCAACGGTCTCCTTGGTCGGGTGGGCGAGCACATCGGCCACCGTGGTCTTGCGGGCATGTGTTGACAATAAGGAGGTGGCATTGCCCTGGGGGTCAAGATCGACGACCAAGGTCGCGAGCCCGCGTACGGTGGCGGCACTTGCCAGCCCTAGTACCACGGAGGTTTTTCCGACGCCGCCCTTCAGGGCGATCACACTGATAGTAGGCATGGGTCCAAGTGTGCCGGGGCGCCGGGCTACGGACAACCCAAACCGGGTTAGTGGGTCATTACAGTGGGGGGGCACCAGAACGACAACCACAGGAGTCACATGCGTCACGCTCGTCCCAGCCCCCGGGGGGTTGTCCGGCGCACCGGATCAAGTGCGTTCGCGGTGAGCCTGCTCGCAACGGGTCTGCTTACTGCCGGGCTGCAGGCCCCCGCCGCGGCCGCCCCGAGCATCGGTGCGTGTTACAACTATCCGATCGCGGTTCGCGATGGGATCTCTTCGGCGGCGGCCGCGGTCGCCTGCACCACCTCGCATACCGCCGAGACCTATTGGACCGGCAGCCTTAAGGCCGACTTCGGCCCACCCGCCAAGGCCACGCAGGGAGCCCGACTCGCCGCCACGACCGCCTGCGATACCAAAACCCTAAATGCCTATGTCGCACTGACTTCCGCCGCGATTCCAGATCGCACCCTGCCCAGCCGCTGGCTCTCCGTTGCCCTGTTCCCCACCGATGCGGGCTGGGCCGCCGGTGAGCGTTGGGTGCGCTGCGATGCCGTGCTGAAAACCGGTTTGAAGCTCACCGACCTGACTACCCGGGCTGCGGATTTTGTCACCGCCAGCGGCGTCGACTACTTCAATTTCTGCACGCCGGCCCAGCCCAATGCCCGTAACACCGAGAGCTACCCGTGCACCGATCCCAAGAAGAACTGGATCATGGTCGAAGCCCGGGATCTCGGTGGCCCGGGGACTAAATTCCCGGGCACCAGCAACGTCGAGAAGCGAACGAGAACACTCTGTGCGAAATTAGGTAAGCGCTACAACGGCGGTTCGAGTTTCCCCAGTTGGTGGGGGATCTGGCCGACCGAGCGCGGTTGGAAGGAAGGCCGGCGCGAAGCCCAGTGCCTGGTTCCACTGTCGCAATACAACAAGGAAGTCGCCCCGGGCACGCCGGCGGCGTAGCGCAGCGGCACAACTTCGGCGCCAAGTTCGTAGTGATCGCAGGGCGTCAGGGCAATCCTGACGCATGCTCGCCTAAGTCGTGGCGGCGCAATTGCCCAATATCGAAGTCACGGTTCGCTCAGCCGCTGCCAAGGCTCCCTCAATGTGGCCGGCATAGCTTGGTGCTGTCTCAGTAGAGGACCAGTGCAGTCGACCTGCCAACGCGGGTTGCTGATACATCGGGTGACCAAACTTCGCGTAATCCGGGAGGCCGTAGGTGTCAGGTGGCACGGTCCACTGCTCCCTGCTCCAATCTTGGATCAGTACCTCGATGGGTTCCGGTGCTTGCTTTCCGAACATTCGAATAAGTTGATCGCGAATATCTCTTTCGATGTCGGCATGCATGGACGCAGCACGCGCGAATCCGAACAAAGCGGCAGGCTCACCAGCTGGACCCGACATGTCATGCAATTCAGTGAGTGGGCCGCGCCGGCTCATGGCAGCGCCAGCTAATCCATCGCGGCGCCAGAACGGCTCCTTAAAGTGCGCGACAACTTTAACCGAATCTCCCATCCACACTGGAGTTCGCGCAGCAACATCAATCAGGTCCGTCGGGAGTTCAGGCGGCAGCGTAATCGAATGGACAGCTAATGCGGGTGGTAGCGCAATAACTACATGATGCGCTTGCCACCGGTGCTCGCGAGTTGCAACGTGGAGATCGGAAGTTATCTCATGCACCGGCTGCTGTAGATGAAGGGTTCCAGGCGGTAACTCTGCGGTGAGGGCAGCCGCCAGCGCAGACGTGCCACCGGCGATCCGATACGAAGGAACATCAATCGGATTACCCGGATAACGCTGTAAGCCGGCGATATCGTCAATAAGTGCGTCACCGGTTCGATACTGCTCAAATGTTTCGATTGCGAGCCGCTGGGTCAGCGCCATAACGCGATGCTCCCCGGGCCAAAACCACGAGGCGCCTAGATCAAGGGGTGAGCCAAGTAGTCGCCCGCCTACACGAGCTCGCGCTTCGAGGACACTGACCGATAGGCCTGCACGGATCAATTGGTCGGCAACTGCAAGTCCACTTATGCCTGCGCCAATGACTGCAACGTCAACACAACGCAACTCCTTCGTATTCACAGCTCCGCATATGGAGTCGTATTGCGATTCATTCATAGCCTTTCATGTCAAGAGTGTGGCATGGGCAACCTTTGTGGGCCGAAGAGCGCGTTTTCCTTGCCGGCGCCTTACCTGCCCGGCTTTCGCTAACCTGGTAATTGGGGTCACTCCACAGTTATCAAACTCCACGGTGGCGGGACACTGCAGGTATTTGGCGCGGTTAGCCCAGCAAATCGATCCGCAATCCACCCTGCCACGGCGGGGCCAGCCAAGGCAGCGACATTAAGGTGATCCACCCCCTCAAGCCATAGGGCATTGACGGTGGAACCGGCAGCGCACCATGATTCCTGCAGGTTGGCATTGGGGCCGGCTAAAACTATTTCATCAGCCGTCCCTTGAACCAGCATGATCGGCACCGCTGCCGAATACGGCGGTGGTGTCTGCTCTATCAGTGCTTGCGCCCACAGGGGATTGTCCGCTGGGTTGTCCGCGAAAAAATCTTGCCTGAATATGTCGTGGCGGATCGTGCCTTCGATGAAAGAGCCGAAGGTGCAATTTTCGGCTATTCGCTCAAAGTTGTCTCGCGCCGCGTCAGTGAGAAAGGGATCAACCGGGAGATCCGGATACGCAATTGACCACGAACGTGTGACATCTGCTCCGATGCCCCAGCCCACGACCGAATCCCATTGACGATCAATGATTGCCGTCAAGTCTGCAGCGGGAGCTGCGGCGGCAACTCCCACGAGGTCTAGCTCGGGAGCGAACTGCTTGCTGAGGTGGCCCGTCCATAATGCGGAGTGCCCACCTTGGGAATACCCATAAACAGCAAAGTCATTGCCCGTCAAGGCATCAGGAAGTGATCTAAGGGCGCGAATGCTGTTGACGGTGTCGCGTACTTCTTGTTCCTTGATCAGATACAGCTGAACCCCCTGCGTTCCCACACCGTATTCGTCGGGAGCGACCACGGCCCAGCCTTGGGCCATTGCCTCAGGAAGGAAATTCTGAATCTCGTGGAGCGGATCATCTGATCGCGACGGAGCACAAGCATCACCTTGACCTGTGGTTCCCTGTAAAAATGCGACCATGGGTCGAGGAGTATCGACCTTCTTATCAGGAATAAATGCCATGCCCGCGGCCACCGCGGGTTTACCCTGCTGGTCTTCAGTCACATAAAGCAATCGATACGCCTTGGCATCGGCGACATCAACACCGAGCGGTTCCCATCGAAGGAGTGTGCCAGGGATCTGACTGAAGTCCTCGGGTGTGGCGTAAAACGCAGCCACGCTCGATTGGTGGACGTTAGTTGTCCATGCGCGGAATGCAAGGAAAGCAATAATCATCAAAATGCCTGCGCCAATGATCGCCACAGCAACAATCAATGTCTTTCGCACAACGGACACCCCCGAATCCTAACAACCGCTTGTGCACTGGACCACAAGGAATCTCGCCCAGTCAGGGGCCTATCGGTGTTTGTTTGGGCAGTGCAGTCAGCACTGCCCTTCACGGCTACGAGTCTGTCGACGGTTACAGCACATTGAACCTAACATTGCCCTATGCGCAGTCGACCCATTATTTCGGCCCTGCTCGGATTAGTGGCCGCAATCGCCCTAACCGCATGCGGTAGTCAGACGGCCCAGCTGCCCGCAGGGTTCACCCGTTTATCCGAAGCTGCTCCCGACATCGTGCAGGAGATCCGCTATCACGGGGAGCACAACTTCCTGGGTCGGCCCGTCACCGGGTACAACGCTCCCCAGTGCTGGCTCACCACTGAAGCGGCGCAGGCCTTGGCAGAAGTGCAGGCCGTCGTCAAGACCAATGGCTACTCGCTCAAGGTCTACGACTGCTACCGCCCGCAACGGGCCGTCAACGACTTCGTGGAATGGGCGAAGGACCCCGGTGACGATGTCACGCGCGGTGAGTTCTATCCACGCCTGGCGAAGGACCAGCTATTTCCGCTGGGCCTGATCGCGGACAAGAGCGGGCATAGCCGCGGATCGACAGTCGATGTCACTCTCGTGCCCCTCGGGTCGGCGGCCAGCCCGCAGTGGGTCGTAGGTGACCGCATCGTCGACTGCGCTGCACCCGTGGGCGAGAGATTTGCCGATACCTCCATCGACATGGGCACCGGCTTTGACTGCTTCGACCCCCTCGCGGCGACTGCAAGTCCAGACATCACGGCAGAGCAGCGGGCCAACCGGCAACTGCTCGTGTCCGTGATGGAGGCTGCTGGCTTCGTGAACCTTCCCGAGGAGTGGTGGCACTACACGCTCGCCAACGAGCCCTTCCCCAAGACCTTCTTCGACTCAGCCATTCAGTGACCGCACCGAGCCAGTGGTCCGAATGCGAGCCGGCCGTCTGCGCGTACCAACAAACCAAAAAACAAGTTGATCAATTGGTGAATGAATGAATAGTTAAAAGGCCCGGACCGGACGGACGCCGTACGCCGGAGGATTTTCCCGGCCGGTGAACTCGTTGTAGTTGTACTGATCCCCATCGGGGAAATACTGGTTCCACGCGTTGACCGCATCGTACTGCGAGGAACTCCAGTAGAAATCGGCCCCAAACCCGCCAACGGTGTCTCGCTGCTCATGCAAAGCGTTCAACTCATCCTTGGCGGGCAAGAACCAATCGGTCTTCCCACCACCGCCATAGGCGCGCGCTGCGTTCGCCGCACCCGCCCCGCAGGCAGCAGCTATCAACTCAGTGTTCGCCGCACCCGCCCCTATCGCTTCCTTTGTCCCAGCAACATCCCAATTCCAATTATTTGATTCCGGACCGCCACACCACTGCTGCTTGGGGTCGTCTCCTTCAAAGACGAATCTTGAACAGTGATTTAGCAAGTCACTTTTTTCCCCCGCACCAGCCACACCCGCTTCGATGGCTTCCGCAACGGTCAATTCAACAGCCTCTTCAAACTCGTCGCAATACAAGTCGCTCGTGTCATCTCCCCGTGACCATTTCGCCGGTGCAACCTCCAGGTACCTACCCCATGGTTGAACAGAGCCCGCGTCATAGAACACGATCCCGCCACCGGGACCGGTATCACCAATCTTGAAGTCCCCGGCGGTCTCGACCGCTGCCGCAGCCGCCTCAGGGGCCGCAGAATTTGCGGATGGCGTGGCTGCCGCTGGGCTTGCAGAATCAGCGGATCCCAAACTGCACCCGCTCAGTAGCAGCGCGGATACAACAAAGGCCCCCATTAGTTTCTGCTGACGCTGCACTCGCATTTCCAACCTTCCCTTTTTCACTGATGAATTTGAGTGCCTCGACCCACAACTCGTCATCGGAGCGCTTATCTCCACCATCATACGAAAATTCAGTCATAGTTAGTTGAACCAGCTGACACCAGCACCCAAGACTTACCGGGAATCCTCCGGTCCCACCAGGCTGTTACTGCCGAAACAAGTTCAACATTGTCAATCGAATCCATACCGAGTTCGTCAATTTGTTTGCCGAGTTGTTCCTGGTTAATTGAAACGCCTTCAACTAGCTTACGGAGTGATTGTGCCAAGTACGGTACCAACAGGACATGATGAAGACCCCTCACACGATGGAACGGTAATGGTCAGATAGCCAGCGACGTCAGCCTCGAAATCAACAACACTTTTGGTGGTCTCAACGGAATAAAGCGGGTCCCCCTTCTTGACGTACTCACCATCCTTCTTGAGCCATTCGAAGTAAACCCGTTCTCCTGCTCCCTCCCAGGTCATCATCTTCACTTCAGTGGTAGAGGCGACTGAAGTTGTTTTGCCTGACTTGCTTTTAGTAGTGACGTCATCTGAGGCTGTATCGGATGACCCGCACGCAGCGGTGAGCAAAACGACTGCGGTCGCGATACTTGACATCATCGCTTTCTTGTTACCCTCATTTTTCCTCCGAGTTAGGTGGGGCTACTGCGTCTGGTATCAACGGGTCGGGCGGAATCATCCGCCGAGGTGGCGTCCTTCAGATCACGCTTAAGAGTTTATCGACTTCGGCCGCCAGGGGGAATGGGCGCGCGATCTCGACTCCAAGCTCGAGGCGATCCGTCAATGCAACAGTGCCGTGTGAACTTCTTCGTTGCGCGGTGAGTTGTTGCAAGAAAATCTGCGGCTATGTCAGCCGGCGAGTGCAACAACTCACCACTCAACAACTCTTTTGTCTACTCTTCGTTACCCTCAAAGCATAGCCACCCGCCAGAACACCCAACCAAAAACAGGGAGGGGTTTAGGGTGCCACCGATACCACCCGCACCCGGGCGCACCCAACCAACACCAAGTGCGAGCCGATCAGTTGGCGCGGAACTTGCGGGGGTAGCAATATCACTATTTGGCATCAGATTTACGTCCTTTGCGTCAGTAAATGTGGAGAGGTTGGCGGCCCGCAGATCAGCTACCCCCCAAATAGGAACACCGAAACCGCCATAAAGCAATAGCAAAAACACTTAACAATTCCAAGGCACTGCCAATGCCCCTGCGCACCCACGGGGACCACACACCAATTCGCCCGCTACCAGTGGCCCTTGGCGAATGGCGGTGCCACCTTGCATGCCGGCCCAGCCGTTGGAACTATCCGGACGCCGTCGTCGTTGCTGTACAACTGCGGAAGATCACAGAAAGTGCCGTCGAGCATGGAGACTACCGGGGAGCCAGCGGCAACCACGAGCCGCAAAGTCGCTGATAGGGATTAATCGAATGTGGGAAAAGCGACTGTCGTCTATTATGCAGTGGTGAGCAATGTCCAGGCGCCGCCCGATCCGGCGGCTGCCGTCGATCAGCGTGGAACTTCCGTAGGTCGCCCCCTCGTATTCGTTCTGGCCGGCCTCTGCCTCGTCATTTTGGGAATCCTTCTGTGGAGCTTCTTCGGGCGCGCACCGCAAACTGTGTCGGGTCTCGGCTACGTCGTGCCGGTCGGCGGCTACACCGAGGTAGGCACCCGGGTTGACGGACTCGTGGCTTCCGTCGGGGTCGAGCCGGGCCAGCGCGTGCGCTTGGGTGAGGAATTGGTGCGCGTCTATACCGAAGAATCGAGCGGCACCCTCGAGTCGATCCTTAGCCCCGTCGATGGAACTGTCATCGAGGTCGTCGCGATGCTTGGCCGCATCACAGAGCCGGGCGACCCAATGGTGTACTTACACCCCTTGGGGTCACCACTGCTCGTAAAAGGTTTTGTCCCTACAACCGAAATCGAGACTATCCGGGTTGGCATGCCAGCCTTGGTGTCACCTGCGGACGCACCGCGTAGCGCGCAGTACGGAGCCATTCTCGGCACAGTGACCGCACTGACACCGACCCCGGTCACGGCAGATCGAGTCGGTTTCATTGTCGGTAACAATTCGGCGCTAGTCGACTACTTCTTGGGGGCGGGGCCCGTCATAGAGGCGACGGTCGAGCTCAAGCTCGATTCGTCGACGCCGTCGGGATATGCCTGGAGCATCGGCCAGGGCCCGGACATCGAGATCCGAGCGGGCACGCTCAGCCAGGTGACGCTGGTGGTACGAGACGCACCTGTTGCGTCCTGGTTCATGAGGTGAACGAGGTCGACCGCGTGGTCGGCGCACTCGCATCGCGGGGTCGCCATGTCTCTCCAGTTGACATCGCCCGCCAACTAGGCGGCATGGAAGGCCTCCCGCCGGATCTCGCGGGCGACGCACTGCTGCGCACCTACGGCCTCGCGCCGGATGGCACTGAGCTCCCGGGCTTCGAACCTGATCGCTCACCACGTGAGGTGGTGGTAGCCCTCCTGCTTGAATCACGCTCAAGCGTGCTCTACGTCTTCGTGGCAGCCGTGGTCGGCCTCGTGCCTGCGATCTTCGTGCCTCTGCTTGTGCGGATCTTCGTCGACCGCTACATCGTCGCCCAGGACTCCAGCTGGGGAATTGTTGTCGTCCTTGGCCTCCTGGTCGCTGGCGCTATCGCCGCGTCCGTTGTCGCACTGCAATACGCCGTGCTACGGCGCCTGCAAATACGCATCACCCGCTCGCGGATGACAGCCTTCACGTGGCGCACGCTCACGATGAGAATCCCTCATCTCCAGCTCTACGGCGCAGGCGATGTGATCGGGCGCCTGAAAGCTGCTGAGCGCTACTCCCTTCGAGGTGGGTTCTACCTCCCGCTTGCCCTGGTCAACTCACTCATGGCGATCGTGTTTTTTGTCATGATCTTCTTGCTTGATACCACCATGGGCCTGGCAGCTGTGATCATCGTCATCATCACTTTGCTTCTAGCCCGTAGCGTGCTCAAGCGCCGCGATAGCCTGCAGCGCCGCTTCGACGCCGATCGCGTGCGCCTGAGTAGCTACACCTCCGACGTCATCTCCTCGGTCGAGTCGATCAAGGCCGCAGCGTGGGAGCAATTCGCCTTTGCGCGCTGGGCGGCTGTCCGCCAGAACCTGGGGGTCTCGACGACCCACCTAGGTATCGCAAACCAGTACATAACTCTCGTGCCTACCCTCGCTCAGACGGTCGGACTCGGCGCCTTCCTTGCCATCGGGGTCGCGCAGGTCTTCGCGGGCACCGTCCTACTCGGCACCGTGGTGGCTGCGCAGGCCTATATGGTGCTCCTGCTGACGAGTGTCCATATGCTCGCTACCTTTGGGGTCTTGGCGCAGTCCATTGCCAGTTCCCAGAAACAGTTCGGGCCCGTCATGCGCGAGCCACTCGATCCGGAGTTGCTCACCGTGTGGAGACAACCCAATCTGCAGAGCCCGGCGGACTCATCGACGGGACAGCCTGCAGCCTCGGCTCGGCGAGGCAGTGCGGTCTCCCTTCACGCGGTCGACTTTGGCTATGGCGACGCCACCGAGCCGCTGCTCAACGCACTTTCGCTGGAGGTCGAGGCGGGTCGTCGCATTGCCCTCGTCGGACCGAGCGGGAGTGGCAAGAGCACCATCGCGAAGCTCATCATCGGTGAGTTGCGGCCCTGGTCGGGCTATGTCGCGTTGGACGGCGTACCCCGTCTCGAGGTGCCACGCGACATTCGTACGAGCGCTATTGCCTACGTGCCGCAGACGTCCGTGCTCTTCCCCGGCACGATCCGCGATAACCTCACACTGTGGAATGACGACATCACCGACGATGCCGTGGAGCGCGCGGCGCGCGACGCCTGCATCGAGGCCACGATCCTCGGCAGACCCGGGGCGTACGTTCATCGCATAACTTCGGCCGATGGCGGCTTCAGCGGTGGCGAGTTGCAGCGTCTATCAATCGCGCGCGCCCTCGCCGGCGATCCGCGGATCATCGTGCTCGACGAGGCGACGAGTGCACTTGACCCTATTGTCGAAGCTGATGTGGAGGCCCGCCTCCGCGCACGCGGAGTGACAGCCATCCTGGTCGCGCACCGATTGAGCACCATTCGCGACGCTGATGAGATTCTCGTCGTGGATGCGGGGCGCATCGTCCAGCGGGGCACCTTCACGCAACTCGCTCGCGAGGGGCTCTTCGCGGAGTTGGTCAATGGCTGAACAGCGCGAAGCACCCCAGGCGGGACCTAGCGATGCGTCATGGGACGCCGCTGTTGACACGATCGCGGCCGCCGCCACTCCCGACGAGCGCGTCGCGCGAGCCCCGCGCTTCCCGTCACCGCTACTCGATGCCTACGCCTTAGCACTGGCCACGATCGACAGCGAGGTGCGCGCACCGGATCCATGCGTCGAGCGCCAGCTTTCTCCGTTGGACGCCATCGCCGCCGCCTCCGGAGTCATGGTCATGCCTCCGCCGCACGAGGCCAGTTGGTGGAGGTCTTTGCCGGGTCCAGCGGTGACCGTGACGGGTGAAACGGCAACCGCGATTCTGCCGCGTGGGTCGGGTGCTGCGGCCGTCGCGGGTGGCACGCGCGCACGCACGCGTTTTCGTGGAGCCGAGGGTGCCGGGGGCACCGTCGTCGTGACCGGTCCGCTGCCGCCCGGCGCATCGTGGCGCGCGTTAATCCGGTGGTCGGTAGGCGGGCGGCGATCACAGGTCGTAACGTTAATCTTGCTTTCACTGGTCGCTGGCGCCATTGGTCTCTTCCTGCCGGTAGCCACGTCAGCGCTCTTTGGCGCAGCCGTGCCCTCGGGAGATACGGGTCTGGCCGCAGGCATTCTCGCGGCCTTCGCCCTCGGCAGCGTGGGCGGCGCCTTGCTCATCGTCGCGCGCAACATTATGCTCGTCCGGCTCCGGGGTTCCAGCGATTCGCGGCTCGCGCCCGGCGTCATGGCGCACCTGCTACGCCTACCCCTGTCTTTCTTCAGGCGCATGCCGACAGGGGAGATCCTCAACCGAACCATGTCGGTGGAAACAGCTCGCGAGACGGTCGACGATGGAGTGCTCGCACTGGTTCTCACGTCGGCCTTCGGTCTGGTCAATCTGGCCTACCTCCTCGCAATCGACGTGGTCTTGGGGATCGCGATGTGCCTCACTATCGGCATCGTCATGGCCCTGGTGGCGCTGCTCCAGCTGCGCGCACGTCGGGACCTTCAACAATTGCTTGAGGATCGCAGCGCCTACGAGAGCAATCTCATGGCCGTGGCCGATGCGATCGTGCCCATTCGCGTCAGCGGCGCAGAGTCACGGGCGCTAGCGCACTGGGCCCTGCTCGCCGCACCCGCGCTGACCACTCTCAGACGCCGACTGCGCGCGATGGCGGCGCCGCAGCCGGTCCTCATGGCTGGTCCCATCCTCATGAACGCGGTAGTTGTCCTCGCGGTCACTACCGACCAGGGAGCCTTCACCGCGGCTGCTTTCATGGGAGCGTATGTCGCGGTCGCGCAACTCACCGTGGCCATGGGCTTACTCGCCCAGAACCTGTCAATACTGGTTGAGTTGGGTCCCACGCTCGCCCGCATGGTGCCCATCACCTCCGAGGCACTTGAGCGCCCAGCCCTCGCGCGCGCGCCCGGGCCGCTGGCGGGAGGTATCCAGCTCACCGACATCGTCTTCGGCTACGACCCCGACCAGAAGCCTCTGCTCGACGGCGTCAGCATCACGATCAAGCCGGGAGAGTTCGTTGCAGTGGTGGGTCCGTCGGGATCGGGCAAGTCCACCGTGCTGCGTCTTGCCCTCGGCTTCGAGACGCCATGGAGCGGGGTCGTTTCCTACGACGGACAGGACCTGGCCGCCCTCGACGTCGCGGCCGTGCGCCGGCAGATAGGAACGGTCCTCCAAGCCTCAACGCCCTTTGGGACAACGTATCGCGAGTGCATCTGTGGCCCGCTCCAGATCGAGGATGAGCGCCTATGGGAGGTAATCGCCGAGTGCGGACTCGAACCCGAGGTGCGTGTACGCGGTCTTGATGCGCCCATCGGCGATCGCGGTGGGGCGATCTCAGGTGGGCAGCGCCAGCGGCTCATGATCGCGCGAGCCCTGGCCAGCGACCCGCGGGTCATCCTGCTTGATGAGGCAACCAGTGCGCTTGACAACGTGACCCAGGAGATCGTCATGCGCTCGATCCTGAAACGGCCGGTCACGCGCATCGCGATCGCGCACCGCCTCTCGACGGTCGTGCACGCCGACCGCATCCTTGTGGTGTACGGCGGTCGCATTGTTGAAGAAGGACCGCCGGCTGACCTGCTCGCCAGCGGCGGCCACTTCGCTCGGCTCGCAGCGCGCCAGGAGTTCTAGGAGCTCCGGTTCGGAGCGCGCTTGGCAGACCGGCTTCGAGCCAGTCAAACCGAAAGTCCCCGAAATGCAGGAGGGTTTCGTTTTGCGCCGCCTCGGGGAACCGTCGCTGCGCTCCTGTCAAACCCGGACCTACGCATTACGAGCCGTTCGCCGTGCCCCTATGAACAGGCTCTTACTCGTGCATACTCCGGCTTGCCCCGACATATGTGGACATACGTTGTCCATGTTCCGGGTCATTTCCGGGGCCTTTCGCGACGCCGACCGAGGATCCGAAGTGCGCGGGCCGGCTGGGTTAGTCAGGTTCGTCCGGGGGGCTTGGGCGCAGTGCGCTGACCATGGCGTGGAGGCCTTGGGCGGTGAGGCGGTCGAGGATGTCGTCGGGCGTCATCGGGGGTCGGCGCCGGTGCGCGGCCATCTCTGCGATGACGCGTCCGAGCTCGATCGGGTACGCGGCGGCGAGTTCGCCGAATAGGTCGCCCGGGTGCAGGACATCGACGCGCCCGCCTCGCGCGGCGGCGGCGTGAACGTGGTCGCCCGCGTCGGGTCCGGCCATCTCCGCACGCAACACCGCCTCGACCGCGGCCTTAATCATGTCCGGCAACAAACCCCCCTCACCAGTCAACTGCAGCCCCTGCTCCTGAGCCTGCTCAATGATCCGGGCGATCTGCTCATCCACCGGCAGGGGCGCCGAAACGTCCCTGTCAGTCTTCGATGTATTCATCATGCGAGTGTCTCCTCCCAGTGAGCCAAACAGCATCCGGCTCACCGATCAGGCCAGCCCACTTACACAGACAATTTGACACCCTCTCCAATAGCCGTGACCTGCCCAAAGGACCACCCGCCCTCTGAACCACTCCCGTCAAACGGGACGTCGAGTAGCGTTGACGACATGACCGATCCGTCGTCCTTGGGGCAGCCGGGCGAGGCGCACCTGCCCGAGACGAATGCGGACCTTCCCACCAACACGTGGTTCACCCCTGGTGTGCGCGGCATCGGCACGGCATCCCTGCTCTCCGACCTCGGCCACGAGATCCCCACCTCCTTGCTGCCGTCCCTGCTGACCGTCACCCTCGGTGCGCCGGCCGCTGCCTTGGGCCTGGTCGAGGGCATCGCCGACGGCCTCGCTGGTGCAGCGAAGTTCGCCGGCGGCCCCCTCGGCGACGACCCGCACCGTCGTCGCGCCACCGCCGTCGCGCCACCGCCACCGCAGTCCTTTCTGCCGCCATCGGCGGAGCCACCTCCGTTGCGCAGGTCGCCGTCCTGCGCGCCGGCGCGTGGGCATCCCGCGGCCTGCGCGTTCCCGCCCGCAATGCCCTCCTCGCGGACGTCGTGCACCCCAGCGCCTACGGCCGGGCCTACGGGTTTGAACGCGCTATGGACAACCTCGGCGCCGTCGGCGGACCACTCCTCGCCCTGCTCCTCGTCGCACTAGTCGGCACCCGCTGGGCGATCACGCTGTCCGTCATCCCCGGACTGCTCGCCGTCCTGGCGATCCTTTACGCGATCCGCAAGGCACCCAAACTCGCCGACCGTCCCCGCCGGCCCCTTCGGTTCAAGGTCCGACCCGTGCTCCACGGCCGCCTCGGCCGGCTGATGGTCGGCATCACTTTCTTCGAGATCGGCAACGTCGCCGCGACCCTGCTCATCCTGCGCGCCACCCAGCAACTCACGCCCGACCTCGGCCTGGACCGCGCGACGACTCTCGCCCTGCTGCTCTACGCCGGCTACAACCTGGCCGCCACCCTCGCCTCCGTGCCTGCCGGTCGCATCTCGGACGGCATGGGCAAGCGCGGACCGCAACGCGTTCTCTTCGCCGGCATCGTCATGTTCGCCCTCGCCTACGCCGGATTCGCCGCCAACACCTCCAACACATGGCTCCTGCTCCTCCCGTTCCTCCTCGCCGGCGTTGCCATCGGATTCGTCGAGACGGCCGAGCACGCCGCCGTCGCAGCAGAAGCCCCCGACGAGATCCGCGGCTCGGCCTTCGGGCTCCTCGCCGCCGTCCAGTCCTTCGGCAACCTCGTCGCCTCCGCCATCGCCGGACTCCTATGGACCCTCGTCAGCCCGACAGCGGCCTTCGGCTACCTCGTCGCGTGGATGATCGCCGCTGCCATCGCCATCGCCCTGGCACACCGATCCAAGCCCCCGCACAACGAGCCCCCGCACCGCAAAGGCCCCGGACGAGTCAAGCCCATCCACTAAGCCGCAATCGGCTCCCACTGAGTGACGGTCCCGTTCCACCCCCACACGTCAAATCCAAGGAGGCGCAGGAAGGGGCAAACGGCCGCGGCCCAAAGCCTCGGGATGGTGCCAATCAGGAATTCCGG
>Ga0247838_1000363_pt1 | contig 72008 bp, 74 predicted proteins | sample LaCruzMarch2015__5_FD_189097 | JGI IMG/M metagenome (GOLD analysis project Ga0247838, IMG submission 189097) | Freshwater microbial communities from meromictic Lake La Cruz, Castile-La Mancha, Spain - LaCruzMarch2015_15m | ecosystem: Environmental > Aquatic > Freshwater > Lake | place: Spain...
ACTCTGCAAAAGTTGTTGGAAAGACCGCATGTGGGTGCCCTGCTGCTGCCCAGACAACCTCGTAATCATTTAATGCTTCGTCGATTAAAGTAAGTGACGGAGTTTTAATCCATCCAATTGGCGCCACGCCCCCTATGGCTTTTGAAACCATTTCGACTGGGGAAATGTTGTACGAGGTTCGAACTTGGTCTCTCATTAGAAATGCCTTCGCCTTTATTTCTGTTCTTTTTGCGTGGATTTCAAAATTCGATAAAAAGCAAATGTAATGATGAATGCAGGGATTACGTTCCAACGCTCATTGGCGCTTCGAGATGCTGCATTAGCAAGAATTCCCAAGGCTCCGAGAATTACAAATGCTTTAACTATCCATCTTGACTTAACTGCTATGCCATAGGAGAAGCGAGTAAAAATAACTACCTGATAGGTAATTAGGGCAAAATTTAAAATGTAAATAATTCTTAGGTAAGTGGGAAAGACCTCAAATTGGCCACCAGCTGCCCTATCAAGTGCATATGAAGCACCCAACATGACACCGCCAACTAAATATAGGTTCCAGGCAAAAGAAGCAAATACTGCGGTTACAAAAGTTTTGTTCCTCATTTAACTAGTCTCCTACAACCATTGGTTGCGCACCAGTGCATTGAATCAATTCGTCATACGTTGTCGGATAAACCGCATGCGGATGTCCAGATGCTGCCCAGACAATGTCGTAATCGTTTAACGCTTCATCAATGAGGATAATTTCTGGCTTAGAAATCCACCCCAGTGGGCTCACTCCCCCAATTGAAAACCCTGATTTTTCCTTAACGTAATCAGCGTCAACCCGTTCTAATTTTTCAATACCTAATTTGTTAGCAACTAGCTCGGTATCAACACGGTGACGGCCTGAGGTGATAACTAACAACGGTGTTTCATCAGGCAATTTAAATATTATTGAGGAGGCAATTTGTCCCACTTCAATACCTAGCCCAGCCGCAGCCTCCGCGGCACTCTTTGCTGTTTCACTTAACACCCTTATTTCACCCTTAATTGAGAATGTTTCCATGGCAGCTACTACCCGCTTTACTGCTGATTTTTCCAAAATGCCATTCATGGTTATTAGCGCGTAATGCTGGCTGACCGGTTTTGCGCTGTGTAAATCAATTTAGTAATTAACTGCTGATAATTAATGCCACTATGCTCAATCAACTTTGGGTAAACCGAGGTCGGAGTAAATCCAGGCATGGTATTAATTTCATTTATGATAATTTCGCTATCATTTGAGTAGAAGAAATCAATTCTCGCTAATCCTTCACAACCAGCAGCCTTAAATGCTGTTAAAGCTGCTTGTTGAATTTTTGCCTCTACCACCGCTGGTAGATCTGCTGGCACAAGTAGTTGCATTGTATTATCTAAATACTTTGCTTGAAAATCATAAAACTCATACTTTTCAGCAATCACAATTTGGCCCACTGCAGAGACTTTGATATCACCATCTGCTTGTAAGACCGCACATTCAATCTCCTTACCAACTACTGCTTTTTCAATAATTACCTTAGTATCAAAAGTAAGCGCATAATCAACCGCCGCAGATAATTCATTTGCTTGCTTGACCTTACTGGTGCCTCTGCTCGAACCACTTCTTGCTGGTTTCACAAAGAGTGGATATGAGAGATTGCTCGGTAAAGTAAATTTATTTGAGGATACCACTACGCCTTCGGCTACCTTCAGCCCTTGGGCAGCAAAAATTGGTTTTGCATAAGACTTATCCATACTCACTGCACTTGCTAATACACCAGAGCCGACATAACGAAGACCAATCATTTCAAATAATCCTTGAATAGTGCCATCCTCGCCATATGGACCATGCAAAATTGGAAATGCCACATCAATTGCTAAATTCTTGCCACCTGAGAACAATCCGCTACTGGTCAGAGAGATCTCAACTCCAGATTCGGGTACTGAGGGTAGAGCGCCATTTATAATCGAAAAATTTGTATCCTCGGCAAGCAATAACCACTTGCCACTTTTAGTTATACCAATTAGAACGGGATCAAATAAGCTGCGATCTATCGCACCTAGAACTCCATTTGCCGATACACATGAGATCTCATGCTCACTACTTTTGCCACCACAAATTATTGCTACTCGAACTTTGCTCATTAGATCTCAGCCTTAATACTGACGGTCATTAGTCGAGCCATTGCATCCTTTGGATTTAATGTGCCAGCAACAACATCGGAGACTGCTTCAATGATCGGAACCTCAACTCCAACTCGGTGCGCAAGTTCTAAAATTGCACCTGCTGAGTAAACACCTTCAACTGTTTTTACTACCTGCGCTCTAGCCTTTGCGATCGAGCCAGATTTGCCAAGCACCTCACCAAAACTTCTATTTCTTGACAGCGGTGATTGTGCACTTGCTACCAAGTCACCAATTCCTGCCAACCCCAAAAATGTCAGTGGATTAGCTCCGTACGCCTGGCCGAGTTTTGCAACCTCAGATAAGCCACGAGTAATCATTAGGCCTTGTGTATTTTCACCATAACCCATACCAACTGCAATACCAACTGCAAGTGCTACAACACTTTTTGCAGCGCCTGCAAACTCGCATCCAACTAAATCTGAAGATGGATAAATTCGGAAGTAATTGGTGGAGAAAAGCTCTGACATTACTTCAATATTTGCAGGATTTTCAGAGGCAGCAACCGCCCCGGCTGGCTGGCGCATAATGATCTCACTCGCCAAATTTGGCCCAGTAATGATGCCAAATTTTGATTTATCCATCTCTAATACCTGTTGTGCGACCTCAGTCATTCGTAACTGAGTTTCAACCTCAATTCCTTTTAAAGTGCTAATGATTGGTAAATCTTTTGGAAAAAAACCTTTCCATGTTTCCAAGTTTTCACGTAAAGTTTGAGATGGAATTGCCAGCAAGATCACATCTGCAAACTCAAGCACAGCTTTAATATCAGTAGTCGCTTTGAGTTCTTTTGGTAGGTCAATTCCCTTTAAAAATCTGCGATTAGAATGGCGGCGATTAATTTCGCGTACTACTTTTTTATTTCGCCCCCAGATTAAAACCTGTTGTCCAGAGTCAACCATCACCTGACCTAATGTTGTGCCCCACGCACCCGATCCAAGTACTGCAACCTTTTTCATTTATTTCCCTTTTTAAAATTTCCAATGCGAGGAAGGTTTGATTTTTTAGGATCAAAAATTTCTGATGGTGCACTTTCACTACGCAACTGTTCCAACAATTTGGTAACCGCACTCATTACATAAGCTGTTGCCTCCTCTAACGCAACAGGATCTTCAGCTCTGCCTTGCCATTTTGAGAACTCTAATGGCGCTCCAGCGATGACCTGGAACTTGGCTCTGGGAAATAATCTCAGTTTTTTGCTGTATGCCGGAAGCACTTTTTGTGCTCCCCATTGCGCGCAGGGAATCACAGGTGCCTGAGTTAAGATCGCCAGCCTTGCAATCCCAGTTTTCGCCTTCATAGGCCAATAATTTTCATCCCTAGTCAGAGTTCCCTCTGGATAAACACCAAGTAGATGACCTGACTTTAAAAATGCAATTGCATGCACCAGCGAATTAGAGGCACCAGTGGTTTCACGTTCAACTGGTATTTGCCCCGCGCCACTTAATACCCGACCAATTATTGGTAGTTTAAACAATGAGGCTTTACCTAAATATCTCGGCGCCCTGCCATTGTCATAAAGAAAGTGGGTGAAAACTAAAGGGTCAACATAAGAGATGTGATTACAAACTGCAATTGCAGCCCCACTTTTAGGGATATTTTCCATCCCCTGCCAATCCCGTTTACCAATTAGATTTAATATTGGCCGTACCAAAGTGGCGCCAAACTTAAACCAACTAGTCACTCCTAATGGTTTTCCAGCTGGGGGTGCGTAGGAAATCGCTATTTCAGTAGACACTCGTTAATTCTACGACCAATCAGGATAATCGCTATAAATGAGCGTAAAAAACGGGACCCCACGCATGGGATCCCGCTTTTAATTATTTATTAAATTAGCGACGCTTAGATTTCTTTGCCTTCTTAGCAGGCTTACGTGCGCTTTTCTTAGCTTTTCCAGCAGCTTTAGCAGGTGCTGCTTTTGCTGGTGGTGTTGGCGCAGGACCTAATTTACGAGCTCCTGAGATTACTTCTTTCAATCCTTTAGCAGCTAAGAAACGTACTTTCTTGCTTGCTTTAATTTGGATTGACTCTCCGGTAAATGGATTACGTCCTTTACGTGCTGGACGATCTACTTTCTTAAACTTACCGAAATCATTAATCATTACATCATCGCCCTTAGAGATGTTGCGAACAATCGCATCAAAAACTACCTCTACAGCGCGAGCAGCTTCTTTCTTACTATCACCAAATTGTGGTGCTAGATAAGCGATGAACTGGGCCTTGTTCATTTTTACCCCTTATTTACCTGTAAACATTAAGCATTTGCTTAACTAAGGGTTAATCTATGGGGTGATTTGCACTTATCTGATTAATGAAGCAGGTGTGTCGGAAGCAAATAATTCAATAAAATCAAGGTTTTTTCAGGATTATGCGAAACCCTAAAGTAATAATTTAGAGTTTTAGATTATCGAATTGGCAGTGTTTTAGGCTTGAAACTCAATCTTTTTTCTTCAAAATTTCTCACCTGATCTAATTTGGTAAAGGTTAAACCTATGTCATCTAACCCCTCCATCAGGCGCCAGCGGGTGTAATCATCGATTTCAAAGGTGAGGGTTGTGTTGGCGTATTTCACTGACTTGGCGCCTAAATCAACTGTTATTTGGGTTTTTGGATCGGCTTCTATTTGCTGCCAGATTTTTTCAATCTCTGTCTGCGGCAAAATTACTGTTAACAACCCCATTTTTTGTGAGTTACCACGGAAAATATCAGCGAACCTGCTAGATAAAATCACTTTAAAGCCGTAATTTTGTAAAGCCCAAACTGCGTGTTCTCTAGATGAGCCAGTTCCAAAATCTGGGCCGGCAACCAAAACTGTTGCAGCTTTGTATTGCAGCTGGTTTAATTCAAAGGCAGGGTCATTGCGCCAAGCGGCAAATAAGCCATCCTCAAACCCACTTTTGGTGATGCGCTTGAGATAAACAGCTGGAATGATTTGATCAGTATCAACATTGCTCCGACGAAGTGGTACTCCGCTACCGGTGTGCGTGATGAATTTTTCCATCTTACAAATCCGCCGGTGATGCTAAGGTGCCTTTTAGCGCGGTTGCAGCAGCTACCAATGGGCTAACCAAATGGGTCCGACCACCCTTGCCTTGCCTGCCTTCAAAGTTTCTATTGCTAGTAGATGCAGCCCGCTCACCTGGTTTTAATTGATCTGGGTTCATTCCCAAACACATCGAACAGCCAGCACTGCGCCACTCAGCACCTGCATCTAAAAATACTTTGTCTAGCCCCTCAGCCTCTGCTTGCAATCTAACCCTGGCAGAACCAGGCACTACCAAAAGCCTGAGTGAAGCAGCAATCTTTTTGCCCTTGATGACAGATGCGGCAGATCTTAAATCCTCAATCCGTCCATTTGTGCAGGAGCCTAAAAATACCGTGTCCACCTTGATTGATTTAAGCGGTGTTCCCGGCTTTAAATCCATGTACTCAAGTGCACGTTTAGCTGCGCCTCGGTCCTCAGCATTTGCGTAATCATCTGGATTTGGAACTGATGCGCTTAGCGGCAAACCTTGGCCTGGATTTGTTCCCCAGGTAACAAATGGTGCTAACTCATCTGCATTTAAATTTACCTCTTTATCAAATTTTGCATCTGTATCGGTAGTCAAAGTTTTCCAATAAGCCAAGGCAGCATCCCAATCAGCATCAGTTGGAGCATGGGCTTTGCCCTTTACATAATCAAAAGTAGTTTGATCAGGTGCTATTAATCCTGCCCGCGCACCCGCTTCAATTGACATATTGCAGATCGTCATTCGAGCCTCCATGGATAACGCCCTAATTGCACTACCCCGATACTCAAGAATGTATCCCTGCCCACCACCAGTGCCAATCTTGGCAATTACTGCCAAGATAATATCCTTGCTAGTTACGCCAGCTTTTAATGTGCCCTCTACATTTATTGCCATAGTTTTAGGTGGTAGTAATGGCAAAGTTTGAGTTGCCAATACATGCTCTACCTCACTTGTGCCAATGCCAAAGGCGAGCGCACCAAAGGCTCCATGGGTAGAGGTATGGGAATCTCCGCAAACAATTGTCATACCAGGCTGGGTGATGCCCAGTTGTGGTCCAACCACATGAACAATTCCTTGTTCAACATCACCAAGTGAATGCAATCTGACGCCAAACTCGGCACAGTTTTTTCTCAAGGTATCTACCTGCAATTTCGAGACTGGATCTGCAATCGGTTTATCAATATTAAGTGTGGGCACATTATGATCTTCAGTAGCAATAGTTAAATCTGGGCGACGAACTTTGCGATTTGCCAGGCGCAATCCATCAAATGCTTGTGGACTAGTCACCTCATGGATTAGATGCAAATCGATATAAAGTAAATCTGGTTCACCAGCGGCAGCAGCAACCACATGCTCTGACCAAATCTTCTCCGCTAATGTCTTGCCCATGTAATTCTTACTCCTCCAAAATTTAATCAATGCACCACCTGAATTTGCTTCTCACCTACTGAGATGGCATTATCAGAGTGTGGACGGTAAGAATAGCGGAGTTGGCGTATTAGATAAAGCGGTAAAGATTCTTGCCGCCTTAGAGGGCGGCGCACAATCCCTTAGCGATCTTGTTAAAGCAACTGGAATAGCAAGACCCACCGCACACCGATTAGCGGTAGCACTTGAGCATCATCGATTAGTGAGCCGTGACTTTTCTGGCAAATTTATATTGGGTGCTCGCTCATCTGAGTTGGCAGCAGCAGCTGGTGAGGATAAATTATTAGCAATTGCACTTCCAGCACTCACCGCCCTTCGTGATGCAACTAGTGAAAGCGCCCAGTTATACCGCCGGCAGGGTGATCTTCGAATCTGTATCGCCACCGCGGAACGATTGACCGGATTACGCGATTCAGTACCAGTTGGCACCGCATTGACTATGCAGGCAGGCTCTGCGGCACAAATTTTGTTGGCTTGGGAGGATCCTGACAAACTTCACCGAAACTTGATCAATGCAAAATTTACCGCAGCAAATTTATCTGCAGTAAGGCGCAGAGGTTGGGCGCAATCAGTTGGTGAACGAGAGGCAGGAGTTGCTTCAGTCTCTGCGCCTGTTCGTGGTCCCAATAATAAAGTTATTGCAGCGGTGAGTATCAGTGGTCCGATCGAACGATTAAGCAGACAACCAGGAAGAGTTCATGCCGCAGCTGTTGCTGCAACTGCAGCAAGATTAACTGAGCACCTGCTAAAAAATAGTAAGTAACTAAACAATAAAAGTAGCTCCGAGGGGATTCGAACCCCCGTAGCTGGCTTGAGAAGCCAGAGTCCTAGGCCACTAGACGACGGAGCCGTGCAGTAAAACTAAAGTAATCGCTGGGGTACCAGGACTCGAACCTAGACAAGCTGAACCAGAATCAGCTGGGCTACCAATTACCCCATACCCCAATATTAACTGTGCAACAAGATAAGAATACCCTGCTACGCAATTTATTTGGAAATTACCGCCTTGATCCGAGTGATTGAACGCTCCTTACCTAACAATTCCAGCGACTCAAACAATGGTGGTGAGATGTGTGAACCAGTTACCGCAATTCGAAGAGAACTAAATGCAATTCTAGGCTTTAGTCCTAGCTCATCGATAAGTGCCTTTCGTAATACCGCTTCGATACTTTGGTGATCCCAATCTGTAAGTGATTCAACCTTGGCTAAAGCTACCTTTAAAACCTGCTGTGATGCATCGTCAAGAATTTTAGGCAGTTCTTCAGGTGATACTGTGAAATCCTTTACAAATAAGAAATTCAGCATTTGTGGTATCTCAGCCAGATTCACAATCCGTTCTTGAATTATTGGTAGCGCAGACTTAAGTACTTTGATCTCATCAGCTGACCCCGAGATAATCTTGGCAGAAAGTAAAAATGGCAATGATCGATCTAAAAATTCATCAAGTTTTAGTGCTCTTATTTTGTCGCCATTGATTGCCTCTAGCTTTTTGATATCAAACTTTGCTGGGCTGCTATTTACCCGCTCAACTGTGAATAACTCGACTAGCTCAGCCATAGTGATATTTTCCTTATCATCACCTGGAGACCAGCCAAGTAGTGCTAAATAATTACAAATTGCCTCGGGTAAAAAACCTTGTTCGCGATACCAAGCAATAGAAACCTCACCGTTTCGCTTTGATAATTTAGCGTTATCTTGACCCATGACAAATGGCAGATGAGCAAAGATTGGATAATCAGCTGGTGCTACCTGCATCGCTTGATAAACTCGAATTTGCCTTGGAGTTGATGAGAGCAGATCCTCACCCCGTAGTACATGAGTTACTTTCATCAAAATATCATCCACTGCTACCGCAAGTGTATAAAGTGGTGAGCCATCAGCTCTCGCTAAAACAAAATCTGGCACATATTCATGTTCAAATTTAACCTCTCCGCGTATAGCATCAACAAATACCGTTTCACCTTTTGGCATTCTCATTCGTACAACTGGCTCGCGTCCAGCGGATTTGTAATCAGCAACTTGTTGCGTACTTAAATCTCGACACTTTCCGTCATACCCTGGTGCTTGATGATTCTTCATCTGATGTTGCCTGCGCTCCTCTAACTCTGCAGAGCTGCAATAACAATGGTAGGCATCACCTTGATTTAAGAATTTTTCAGTCCAAGTTTTGTAAATATCTAATCGTTGTGATTGTAGGTACGGACCATACTCTCCGCCTACCTCAGGACCCTCATCCCAATTAAGACCTAACCACTTCAAGGTGTCGATTGCCGCTTGAATATATTGATCAGTGACACGTTCTTTATCTGTATCTTCAATTCGAAATATTAATTTGCCACCAGTATGCCGGGCATAAGCCCAATCAAATAAAGCGGTACGGATGTTGCCAACATGCAGATCACCAGTTGGTGAGGGTGCAAACCGAACTCTAACCTGTGATTTATTGGACACGAGCAGAAACCTTATTAGTTAAAGTGCCTAAACCATCAATTGCAACAGAAATAGTCGCACCCGCGGGCATTGCGCCAATACCTGCTGGAGTGCCAGTTAAAATTACATCCCCCGGCAGTAAAGTCATCACATTACTTACAAATTCAATAATTTGTGGAATTTTAAAGATCATCGCCGAGAGTATGGCTGATTGTTTAACCTGGCCATTTAGTGTGGCAGATATCTTTTGGTCTTTTGGCTCAAACTCAGTTTCAATCCATGGTCCAAGGGGGCAAAATGTGTCAAAACCTTTTGCTCGACTCCATTGTCCATCTTTTTTCTGCAGATCACGCGCGGTTACATCATTAGCCAAGGTATAGCCAAAAATCACATCTTTATATTTAGCAGCTGGGACTTCCTTACAAATCCTGCCAATTACTACCGCTAGCTCTGCTTCATGGTCAACTCGCTCACTCATTTTTGGCCAAATGATTACTTCGTTGGGACCAATTACTGAAGTATTAGGCTTGATAAAAATAATCGGCTCACTGGGTACAACTGAATCCATTTCAGCAGCATGGTCAGCATAATTTTTGCCGATACATACCACCTTGCTACGCGGTAATACTGGGGCCAACAACTTAACATCACTTAACTTTAAACTTTTATCTTGCGGAATTATTCCTGAATAAATCGGATCCCCTCGCAAAACCAAGATCGAATCCTTATCATTTAGAACTCCAAATAGCGGATCACTACCAACTCCAATTTCGACTGGGGCGGTAAATCTAACGATTCGCATTAGATTATCTTACAACTGATCTTTAATCTCACTCGATTCTGCAAGTTTTTCAACCAAGACCGTTGCAATTCGGTGGCGTCTGCCAGCAGGACGTTCTGCTGTTAATTTCCATCCAGACACAGTAATTGTGCTTCCTGGTATTGGAATTCGACCTAAGTGCTTTGCAATTAAACCACCAATTGAGTCGACACCTTCAATCTCTTCGTCATCAAGTTCTAAATCTAATTTCTGCGCAAAATCTTCGACGTGTAATCTCGCAGAAATCCGAGCTTTACCCTCTGTCAACCATTCAATATCTTCACTCTCATCATCATCATATTCATCGGCAATTTCACCAACTATTTCCTCTAAAATATCTTCAATAGTTATTAATCCTGCGGTACCGCCGTACTCATCAACAACTACTGCCATATGTATTTGTTCTCTTTGCATTTGTTTGAGCAGCTCAGCAGCTGTATTGGTCTCGGGTATAAAAGTGGCTTTCCGTAATAAATCTCCAACTTTTTCATTCTGCTCAGCCTCACGATTTTCATGAACTCGTTTAGCCAAATCTTTTACATACGCGATACCAACTACATTGTCTATACCATCAGAAATTACAGGTATGCGGGTAAATCCAGATCTAAGAGCCAGTGATAATGCTTGTCGTAAATTTTTCTCAGCTTCAATCCAAACAATTTCAGTTCTTGGCACCATGAGTTCCCTGACCACAGTCTCGCCCAGATCAAAGACTGAGTGGATCATCTCCCGCTCGGTATCTTCGACAAATCCACTTTCACTAGCCTGATCGACTAAATCTCGAAACTCTGCTTCGGTAGTAAAAGGTCCAGATTTAAATCCCTTACCCGGCGTAATTGCATTTCCAATCTTTATCAAAAGATTTGTTAAAGGTCCAAGAATTTTAGATAGTAAGTGTGCAATCACAATTGCCGATTTCGACCAGGCAACTGCATGTTGTTTTCCTAATGTTCTAGGGCCTACGCCAACAATCACGTAGGAGATCGCAACCATAAGCATAATTGATTGAGCCAAAGCCAACCTTTTATTTGACGCATCTTCTACAAATGTTGTTGCAACTAAGGCGGTTGCGGTGAGCTCACAACTTTTTCGAACAAGCAGTAAGACGTTTAAGTACCTGGCAGGGTTTTCAACAAACTTATCAAAGCGCTTTTTATACTTTGAATTATTTTCAATTAGTTGCTCGATCAGCAATCTAGAGAGTGAAGTCAAGGCAGATTCACTGCCAGCTAGAAATCCTGCGAACAACAAAAGCATTGTGACTGTCAGTAAAGTTGTTAGCGTCAAAGTAATAGCCGCCATTTTTTGAGAATTTCTTCCTGCAATGCAAACATTACAACTTCCTCATTTTCTTCCTCGTGATCATAACCGAGAAGATGCAGGACCCCATGGACTGTTAATAACTCTAACTCCTTTTCCAATGTTTGCTTACCATTCTTTTCAGCATAGCTGGGACACAAAACAAGATCACCAACAATTCCTGGACCACTTGTTGCTGAATTAGGTTTCATTTCATCCATTGGAAATGAGAGAACATCTGTTGGTCCAGGCAAGTTCATCCACTTCATGTGCAATTCAGACATTATTTCTTCGGTAACTATCTGGATACTCAACTCTGAATCGCGGTGAATTCCACTTTCTATCAGTGCAAATTGAGCAACTGATGTTATGGAAGTTTCATTACAATTACTAGTTGAGTTATTGACTAATTCAATTTTCATAGGTGCTTATTCAAGGTAATCCTTGAGTAATTAACGATCACCCTTACCGCTTCGTATTGGAAATGTTGATTTTGAAATATTCTCATCCCATTCACCGTAGGCTGTAACAATATCTCCTACTAATCTATTTCTCACAACATCTTCAGCTGTTAAATACATAAATGAAATGTCATCTACATCCTTCAAAATATCTTGCACAATTTTCAACCCTGATTGTGAATTGTTGGGTAGATCAACCTGGGTGATATCACCTGTAACTACCATTTTTGATCCGAAGCCCAAGCGAGTTAAAAACATTTTCATCTGCTCTGCAGTTGTATTTTGAGCTTCATCTAAGATAATGAAGGAATCATTCAAGGTTCTTCCCCGCATATAAGCAAGCGGTGCGACTTCAATTACTCCAGTACTCATCAGTCGTGGGATTGCGTCTTGATCAATCATGTCGTGTAGGGCATCAAATAATGGACGAAGATATGGATCAATTTTTTCATGCAAAGTTCCAGGTAGGAATCCAAGTCGCTCACCCGCCTCAACCGCTGGCCTAGTCAGAATTATTCGATTTACTTGCTTGGCCTGTAATGACTGTATCGCTTTAGCCATCGCTAAATAAGTCTTGCCTGAACCAGCAGGGCCAATGCCAAAAGTGATGGTGTTGGAATCAATCGCATCTACATACTTCTTTTGGTTTGCTGTCTTAGGGCGAATAGTTTTACCACGATTGCTTAAAATATTTAGTGAGAGCACTTCAGCAGGATGCTCAGCTGGATTTTGTTTAATCATCCCGATAGATCTGCGCACCATATCTGCATTCAAATTCTGGCCACTTCTTAGAATTGCAATTAACTCCTCAACTAATCCAACCAGTTGCTTTGATTGCTCAATTTCACCCTTTACATAAATTTCATTTCCCCGCACAGTAATTGCCAGTTGCGGAAAATGATTCTCTAAAATTCTAAGATATGAATCAGCTGGCCCGACAAGTGTGACCATGGCAAATGCAGCCGGTACTTTTATTACGATCGGATCCATTACACCAATTCTATATTTAACCTGGCGGCCAAGCGAACGACCTACCGCCAAGCAGATGCAGATGAGCGTGGAAAACTGATTGTCCTGCCCCTGCGCCTGTGTTTATATTCATACGATAACTATCCAATCCAATTTCTGCAGCAATCTCACCAGCTGCTTTGAAAATCTCACCAGCTAATGCAGGATCAGCATCGGCAACCTCAGCCATATTTTCAAAATGTTGATTTGGAATAATTAAAATATGAGTTGGTGCCTGAGGTGTAATATCATTAAATACTGTAAATGTTTTGGTTTTTTTGACTATCGCTGCAGGAATCTCGCCAGCAACTATTTTGCAAAACAAACAATCCATATCTACCACCTACCTAATTTTGTTTGCACCGCTGAAAGTGCTGCAAATCCAGCATGTGCTGATCGGAGTACGGTTGGGCCTAATCGGACGATCATAGAGCCAGAGCTCTGAAATATTGCTAATTCATTATCTGTGATTCCTCCTTCAGGGCCGATGATGAGATATATAGCATCAAGATTTGAACTGATTTGAGTCTCGGCAAATTTAATTTCGCTACTCTCATGGAAAACCAATCCAAGGTTTTTAGAATTTATTTCCTTAGATAGGCTGGGGGTGTTCATAATTTTTCTAAGAGATGGCACTCTCACTCTTCTGGATTGCTTGCAACTCTCTTTAATAGTCGCAAGCCACTTACGCTCAGAATCATCTTGCCACTTGCTAATTGATCGCTCTGCTTGCCACGGAATTACTTGATCAACTCCAGCGGCTGTGATCAATTCAAGCATCTCCCGACTTCGATCTGACTTAGTAATCGCCTGAACTAGGATCAACTCTGGCTTATTGATGGATTCCTTACCCCGCTCAGCAATTGAAATTTGTAATGCTTTTTTACTTATTTGGGCAATAGGCCCTGAAACCCAGTTCCCTTTCCCATCCGAAATTTTGATCTCTTCGCCAATATTTAGCCGAAGCACCTTCACCGCATGATGAGCATCCTCTTCATCAATTTCCTGGGTACCAGCTGTGCTCAATTCGTTAACAAAGAAAAGAGTCAACACTAGCGAAAAGCATTTCTAACTTTACTAAAAAATCCCTGATCTTTATTGGTATGTATTTGAACTTTATCTGCACCTTCATTCCTTAGCTGTGCAAATTTCTTTAATAATTCACTTTGCTCTTTACTGACTTTTCCTGGAATATTGACTTCGATATGGACTAGTAGGTCACCACGTCCAGATCCTCGTAATTTGGTAACACCTAAACCTTTTAATACAACCACCGAGCCGCTTTGGGTGCCCTCTTTAATTTCAACTTTTTGTGGTCCGTCAAAGGTTTCAATTATAACTTCACTACCCAGTACTGCAGATGTCATCGGTACTGCTATTGAAATATGTAAATTACTATCTTCTCTGATTAGAAATTCATGCGGTAGTTCAACTATTTCAATATATAAATCACCTGGAGTTCCACCTCCAGGACCAACCTCACCTTGACCACTTAATTGAATTCGATTACCAGTTTCAACACCGGCTGGTATTTTGACTGGGATAGTTTTACGAGATCTCACTCTGCCATCACCAGCACACTCTGTACATGGATCTGATATGACCGAGCCAAAACCTTGGCAACTTGCACAAGCTCTGCTTGTCATTACTTGCCCCAAAATAGAACGAGCAACTTGTTGTGTCTCACCTCTGCCCTTACAAATATCACATGTCCTTGGCCTTGAATTGTTAGCACAACCACTTCCGCCACACTTTGTGCAGATCACTGCCGTATCTACAGTTAAATCCCGGTCACACCCAAATGTTGCTTCTTTTAAATTAACTTCAACCCTTAGAAGTGCATCTTGACCTGGTCGAGTTCTTGGCCGAGGGCCACGTTGCTGACCGCCACCAAAAAAAGCATCCATAATGTCACCAAATCCGAAGCCAGCATTTGAAAACCCACCGCCAAATCCATTTCCGCCAATATCGTAATTTTGCCGTTTATCTGGATCGCTCAGCACTTCATAGGCAGCAGTTATCTCTTTGAACTTATCCGCCATTTTTGGATCAGGATTAACATCAGGATGATAATTGCGAGCTAATTTTCGATAAGCTTTTTTGATCTCATCAAAGCTGGCATCTCTATCTACACCAAGAGTTTCGTAGAGATCAGCCATTATCTACTTATTCTCCGTCAAGAAACTGCCAACATAATTAGCCACAGCATTCACCGCCGAGATTGAGGCGGCATAATCCATGCGAGTTGGTCCTAAAATTCCAAGTGCCCCGATATCGGCGTAACCAACCTTTACCAGACTGGTTTTGCGTAGACTTTTTTCACTTTGTTCATCACCTATCTGCACCTTCACTGATGAGTCAGCACCAGATAGCAGTCTTAATAAAACAACCTGCTCCTCTAAGGCCTCCAAGATTGGATGGATGCTATTTGATAAATCTTGATTAGATCTGGCCAAGTTTGATGCTCCTGCAAGAACTACTCTCTCCTCTGGGTGTTCAATTGCCATTTCAATCAGCGTTGCAATAATAATCACGACATTGGATTTATCATTTCCACGGTAAGTTGCTGAAAAATTCTCCAGCCGGCTGGCAACATTTGATAGCGATTGTTTAGCAATCAATAAATTCACTTTTTTATGAAGATCTGCAAGACCATTTTCAGTAATTTCAAAGACCAATTCCACCATTTTCTGTTCTACTCGCCCAGTATCAGTTATCAATACGATCATTACTCGATTGGAATTGAGAAGTACTAACTCGATATGGCGGACATTTGCTTTGATTAACGATGGGTACTGAACTACTGCAACCTGTTTAGTCACTTGCGCTAGCAAGCGAACAGTTCTGGAAATCACATCATCTAAATCAGTTGCACCATCTAGGAAATTTTCGATTGCCTTACGTTCTGCGATCGATAATGGTTTTACTCCAGCAAGTTGATCAACAAATACTCGATACCCTTTATTTGTTGGGATTCGACCGGCACTAGTGTGTGGTTGCGTTATTAATCCAGATTCCTCCAAAACTGCCATTTCGTTTCGTATTGTTGCAGGCGAAACTCCCAAGCCAGAGCGAGCGGCTAAAGTTTTTGAGCCAACCGGCTCTTCAGTCGCCACATACTCATCAACAATTGCTTTCAGGATCTCAAGTTGCCGACCAGGCATCGTCTTGCTCATATGCCAACGCTACTACAACAGGATTTTACGCAGAATTCGGTCGGCGATTAGCCGGCCATCTACGGTCAGGGTTGCTCGGCCATCATTCCAATTTGATTGATCCAAATGACCACTTCCTACATACTCTGATAATTCAAATATCTGTTGCTCACTCAAAGTTTTTTTAGCCACACCAGTGGGTAGTCTTATTGAAAGCATCAATCGTTCACTTTCGATCTGAGATTGTGCTAAAAATTCTGAACCAGCGATTGGTGATTGATCTGATTGGAGTTTCTCTCTGTATAAATTCGGGTGCTTTACATTCCAAAATCTCTTGCCATTTAAATGTGAATGCGCACCAGGACCTGCACCCCACCAGTTATCACCCGACCAATAAGCTAAATTATGTTTACTTGCTGAATTCGGTTTAGCCCAATTGCTCAACTCATACCAATTAAAACCAGCAGCCGTAAATGCGCGATCAGCAATTAGATATTTCTCAGCAGCTAAATCATCATCGACTGGTTGAACCTGTCCCCGCTTAACTTGCCCAGCCAACTTAGTACCTTCTTCGATAATTAAAGCGTAGGCAGATATATGGGTAATTGGTAGGGAGAGTGCTGAATCAATTGAAGTTTGCCAATCGCAGATGCTCTCCCCTGGTGTGCCGTAAATTAAATCGACTGAGATCTCCTTAAAGCCAATTTGCTGTGCCCAAGTTGTTACCTGTAATAAATTATCTGGATTATGAGTTCTATCTAAGGTTTCTAGCACATGTTTAACTGCAGATTGCATACCAAATGAAACCCTATTTACCCCTACCGCTTTGAATTGTGCGAGGGATTCTTTACTCACAGTATCTGGATTACATTCCATAGTAATTTCGGCATCTAATGATAAATTGAACTCTGATTTAATTGCTGAAATCACTCGGCCAATATCACTTGCCTGCATAAGGGATGGAGTTCCGCCACCAAAAAAGATTGAAGGCACAACAGTATTTTCAACAACTTGAGCTCTTGCTAGCCTGATTTCTTTTATTAAAAGATCAATATAGGAATTGGAAACTTCAGCTAATCCAGTAGATATTTGTAATTCTCCTGGCGTATAAGTATTAAAGTCGCAGTACCCACACCGTTTAATGCAGTATGGGATGTGAATATAGAAGGCAAGATTCACTTATTTCTTCTTCTCACTCACTTTATCTGAATCAGTTGTAAGAGCGGCGATGAAGGCCTCCTGCGGTACCTCCACTCGCCCAACCATTTTCATTCTCTTCTTACCCTCTTTTTGCTTTTCGAGAAGCTTGCGTTTTCTAGTTATATCTCCGCCGTAACACTTTGCCAATACATCCTTACGAATTGCTCTGATATTTTCACGAGCAATGATTTTCGCACCGATTGCCGCCTGAATAGGAACCTCAAATTGTTGACGTGGTATTAATTCCTTTAATTTTTCAGTCATTTTTACACCATATGAATAGGCTTTATCGCGATGCACAATCTGAGAAAATGCATCCACTTTTTCTCCTTGCAGCAGGATATCTACCTTCACTAAATCACCAGGCTCTTCGCCAATTGGTTCATAATCTAGTGAGGCGTAACCCCTAGTTCTAGACTTTAGTTGATCAAAAAAATCAAAGACAATCTCTGCAAGTGGCAGGGTATAACGAATTTCAATTCGATCCTCAGATAGGTAATCCATTCCTTTTTGAATACCTCTACGCTGTTGGCAAAGCTCCATGATCGTGCCGATAAACTCACTGGGTGCCAAGATTGTTGCTTTTACAATTGGCTCTTGCACCTCAGCAATTTTTCCATCTGGATACTCTGATGGATTAGTAACAACTAATCTTTTTCCATCCTCTAGAGTGAGGTTATAAACCACACTTGGGGCGGTTGAAATTAAAGTAAGGCCTGCCTCACGCTCTAATCTTTCACGCACGATCTCCATATGTAAAAGACCAAGGAAACCACACCTGAACCCAAAACCTAATGCAGCTGAAGATTCTGGTTCGAAAACAAGTGCTGCATCATTAAGTTGTAATTTATCTAACGCCTCTCGCAACATTGGGTATTCCGCACCATCTAGTGGAAATAGCCCTGAAAAAACCATAGGTTTTGGATCCTTATACCCCGCTAAAGCAACCTTTGCTGGATTGTTGTAAGTAGTAACTGTGTCGCCAACTCTTGATTGACGAACATCTTTAACCCCAGTTATTAAATAACCTACCTCTCCTACACCTAAGCCATTACTGGCAACCGGCTCGGGTGATATAACGCCCACCTCTAACATTTCATGGCGCACACCAGTTGAATACATTTGAATTTGATCCCTTGGTGAAAGGTGGCCATCCATCACCCTTACGTAAGTAACAACACCACGATACGAGTCATAAACTGAATCAAATATTAAGGCTCTAGTTGGCGCTTTAGCATCTCCTACGGGAGGTGGCAATTGCTTAACCACCTGATCTAATAGTTCAACAACACCCTCGCCTGTTTTGCCAGATACGCGTAAACAATCCTCTGGCTTGCAACCAATTAACTTTGCAAGTTCTATCGCAAACTTTTCTGGCCGGGCCGCTGGTAAATCAATCTTATTTAATACTGGGATAATTGTTAGATTATTCTCCATCGCTAAATAAAGATTAGCTAAGGTTTGGGCTTCGATTCCTTGTGCGCAATCAACTAATAAAATCGCACCTTCACATGCAGCCAGTGAGCGAGATACCTCGTAAGTGAAGTCCACGTGGCCAGGAGTATCAATCATATTTAATATGTAATCTTTGCCATCAATGCCTGATCTCCACGGCAATCTAACCGCTTGGCTTTTTATAGTGATGCCCCGCTCGCGCTCAATATCCATGCGATCCAAATATTGTGCTCGCATATTGCGGTCTTCAACCACACCTGTTATGCCCAGCATTCGATCAGCCAAAGTTGATTTGCCATGATCAATATGAGCAATGATGCAGAAATTTCTTATTTGTTCAGGATTTGTAGCAGCAGGTTGAGGTGCCTTAGCAATCGAGATAGCAGGCATTTATGCCTTCGCAGTTTCTAGAAAATTAACGAACGCCAGCTTTGTTGGCTAATTTAGCCATAGCTGACTTTTTATTAGCTGCATTATTGGCATGAATAACACCTTTTGAAACAGCCATATCTAATGAACGAGATGCATCTTTAAATTCAGTTTTGATCTTTGCGGCATCACCAGATGAAACTGCATCGCGAAATCTACGTATTGCAGTGCGCAAAGCTGATCGATAAGCCTTATTGCGATCCTGCGCCTTGTTGTTGGTGCGAATACGTTTGATTTGAGACTTGATGTTTGCCACTGTTAATTACCTTTTCTCGTGAATTATATTAAACACACATTTAATAAGAACGGAAGGGTATCAGCGCAGGGCCATTACGCTCAAACTGAGCCTGATTACTTACTGCCTTTGGCGGCACAAACCGTCATTATCGCCCTCTCAAGGGCGTATTTTGGATCTGCCGCGGCACCTTTAATATCAGCGTCAGCACCTGCAATTGCTATCACCGCTCTTGCCATTGCATTCTCACTCCAACCAATTAATTGCCTACGGGCTTTATCAATCTGCCAAGGTGGCAACGCCAAAGTTTGCGCCAACTCATAGGATTTAACACTGCGAGATTCACCAGATACTTTTGCAAGCGTGCGAAACGAAGCGGCTAAGGCGCTCACAATTAAAACTGGGTCAGTGCCAGTAGCAAGGGCATTTCTTAAATTAATTATGGCGATAGCTGTATTTCCGTCAAGGGCTGCATCTGCAACATCAAAACCAGTACTTTCAACCCGACCTTGCTGATAGGCGGTGACATCATCTTCATCAATTATCTTCTGAAGCGCCACATCACTTGCCAACTGCGTACAAGCCCCACCTAGCTCGCGCAGATCACTTCCGAGTGAATCAATTAATGCCTGAACTGCAGCTGGGGTTATTTTCCTGCCTAATCGCTTGAACTCTGAGCGAACAAATTCTGATTTTTCACTCTCTTTTTTTATCGCTTCAGCCGAAACAATCTGAGCGCCAGCTTTTTTTATTTTATCAACCAAGGCTTTGCCCTTGACACCACCTTTGTGCCAAAGGACAAGAGTTACTGACTCATCTTGATTTTCAAGATAATCGATTATTTCATCACCACAATCAGAGTCTAAATCTTGAATCTCTTTGATTACTACAATTCTTTGGTCTCCAAAAAGTGAGGGTGCTAAGGCATCGGTAATGAAGCCAACTTCAATATCCTCAATTGAAATATTAGTAACTTGTGCTGCTGAATTTTCAGCGATTACTTCCGCCACAGCCCGATCAGCGAGCAAACCCTCTGCGCCTTGGATTAAAACTAACCCCACCTAATTTGCCACCATTCTTTTCCAGTAACCCTGATCTTATTAGGTGTGGCAAGTGAAATCCCACCAGAATGATCTGTGCGCCAGACTTGGATTCCCCTGCGCTGCATTTGATCAATGAATTGCCCAGATGGATGCCCATAAGAGTTGTTAATACCAACGCTGATAATCGCAACCTTTGGCATCAGTTGATCCAGCATGGGCAAATATTGGTATGCAGAGCCATGATGCGAAACTTTTAAGTAATCAACTTTTTTCAGATAACCCGAGTTAGTAATCGCCTCTTGAGCTGCCGGTTCAATGTCTCCACCAGCAAAGAGTGAGAACTTATTTGTTTTAATTATTACTGAAACACTGGAGTTGTTAGCAGCAGAGCCATCACCTGGTAGCACCGGCATTGCATCCAGGCTTGATGCCGGCCAAACAACAAATATCTGAGCACCAAAATCTGGGAGCAAATACTTTTCTCCTTGGTTTACCACCTTCACATTTAACCCAGTCAATTGCGCCATCGTAGATTTGTAAGAGCCGGCTGGCTCTGAAAGATTTGAAATCCAAACCTGCCCCACCTTTCTATTTTTCAACACCGCCGATACTCCACCGACATGATCAGCGTGAAAATGAGTAAGAATTAAAAGTGGAATGGATTTAATACCTAACCTTCGCAAGCAGCGATCAATTTTGATCGGCTCTGGACCCACATCTACCAATATTGCATTCGCGCTACCAAGATTTATTACCAAAGCATCACCTTGCCCGACATCGCAATTTACTACCTGCCAACCTTTTCCTGGCCACATTTGTGCTGAGAAAATAACCTGACCAATAAATAAGATGAGAATTAGTACAGTGATCTGTGGCCGCTTTTTGATAACTGCGATAAGTGCTAATAAGAATAGGCAGAGAAATACTCCACTTTGATTAAAGGAAATAATCGGTACATCTGCCATTAGGTTGCTAACAAATACAATCCAGCTAGCAAAAGGTGTAGCTATGGCAAACAAGAGTTGGGCTACTGCCGTTGAAAATGGCGAAAACATCGCAGATATAAAGCCAAGTACAGTGATGGGTGCAATTACCGGTGCCACTAAAATGTTTGCAGGCACTGTCACAAGTGATAGCTGCCCAGATATCAGCACAATAATCGGTAAACAAAATACTGTTGCACTTACCGGAATAGAAATTCCTTGAGCAATCCATTCGGTACTTACATACCGAGCTAGTTTCTGCTCAATTACTGGTGAAAGTAACAAGATCCCAGCAGTAGCTAGAACTGACAGCACAAAGCCAGGGTCGATAGATTGCAATGGATCTAGCAAAATCAATAAAGTTATCGCAGCTGCAAGTGATGGTATGCCTAATGATTTATTACCAAAAAATTTAGCAAGCAGCACCACCGCCGTCATTACCGCTGCTCGCAACACCGATGGAGTTGGCCTGACTAGAAATATGAAGAGCAGAAGGATGAGAAATACAAGTTGCAGTCGGTGCTTCAAGTTTTTAACCACAAATTGCAGGAGCCAGAACAAAAAAGAGGCGACAAGTGCAAAGTTAGCACCGCTAACTGCCGTTAAATGAGAAAGACCGACTCGACGCATCTGCTCAGTAAAGACCTCACTTTGCAAGGATGTGTCACCTATAACTAATCCTGGGATCAAAGCACCTGCTGAAGTTTTTGGGGCTAGATTTCTAAAATCTTTTCTAATCTCTGAGGTTAACTGAAATAGTCGCTTAGGTTGTTTAATGATTGTAATCTCACCGCTTGCAATTACTAAAGCCGCCACTTTTCGCTCCTTAGTTTTCACTACCTTTACTTTCATCGATACCATTTGATCAATTTGCAGCTTATTTTTTGTATCAAATTTGAGTCTTAAAGGAAGATCTATCCCTGCGCCATCAATCCTGGTCACCTTGAATAAGCAGCTATATTGGCTATTAGACCTAAAAGAGCCATTGACCTTTCCTGATTTAAAAACTGGATCACTATGGATAACACCTTCAACAGATACCGAACTGCCAATTTTGCTTTGAATTAGTTGATTATTAAGTGCTGCCTGTCGAAAACCAACAACAGTAATACCGACAATTGCCGCAACCAAGAGAATTGCGACTGATTTACTTCGATAAATAAGCAGAAGCACGAGCAAAAAAATTAGCGATACTGCTTTAATATTTGGCAATAAGTTAGTCACTGCGGCGCTGCACCAAAGTGTGCAGCTGATTACTAGTAATCGATAATCTATAAAACTCGTAGCAAAATTTTGATCTCTTCGAATTTGGAACCGCCTAATCCAGATATTTTCTTTAACTCATCTAAGGCATTAATCCGTCCGACCTTGCTGCGATAATCAATAATTCGCCCAGCAGTTACTGGTCCAATGCCGGGTAAAGTGTCTAATTGAGCCAATGTCGCTCGATTGATATCAAGTGGATTATCAGGTGAGATTTTTTTTACCACCGCCTTACCTGATGAATACTTCACCCCACCAACTAAGATCTGCTCGCCATCAACTAAGGTTCTAGCTAGATTTATATCGCTGATATCAACACCTTTAAGTTGATCACCAGCTGCTTTGATCGCATCAATCACCCTAGATCCTGGCGGTAATTGATAGACACCTGGATTTCTCACCTTGCCTGCAACATTTATTATTAGATCAGCGGGCGCTACTGGTGCAACCATGGGAACTACCTCTTGAATTGCAATACTTTCTGCTTGCGGACGAGAGTTTAGGAAATAGAAACCAGCGAGCCCAATTGTAAGTGCAAAGAGAATTAATACTCCCTTTTTTTGTTCAGTATTAATATTGAAATCAAACATAAGCCAATCAAACCTGATTAGGAGTTGGGTTATTTCACACTTGCAAAAATTGTGGAAAACTAAATTTCTTTTTGTAGATCAAGTGGATACTTAATCTTTTTTAATCTCTTTTCAAAAGCACGGGCTGTAACTACATCCTTCAAAAATTGAGGAGTTTGATAAAGCTTAATTGGCAGATTTTTTACTAAAAACAACAGGATTAATGACCAAAATCCAAATAGGTAGGCGATCAAGGCCCAACGGATTAATCCCCTACCTTTTGCCCAGGCGATAAAGAGGACAAATGGAATTGATATTAGGTTTATTGTGTACACGCTGCTCCTTTTCTTTGGTGAGGTTACCCACTACTAATAGTTAAACATGGGGTACTGACAGTAGATTTGTGTCATGAAAAACCCTGATGCCATCGTGATTGGCGCCGGAGTAGTTGGCGCCTGCTCCGCTTTATCCCTTACAAATGCCGGACTCAGAGTTCTAGTCATTGATCGTGGTCCAGTTGCCAGTGGTACTACCGGCGCTGGTGAAGGAAATATCTTGGTCTCAGATAAGGAACCAAGCGCTGAATTAACCTTGGCAGTTCGATCTCGCGACGCTTGGTTTGAATTAAATACAGATATTGGTGGAGGGTTTGAACTTGAACCAAAAGGTGGAGTGGTGGTTTCGCGTAGTGAAAAAGGTATCGCAAGCCTAAAAAAACTATCGCAGATACAAAAAACAAGTGGAATTGAAGTTGTTGAATTAGATGCAGCTGAAGTCAGAAAGATTGAGCCATTTATTTCATCATCAGTTGAGTATGCCGTTCTCTATCCAGGTGATGCTCAATGCCAACCAATGCTGGCTGCTGCACAAATTATGCGTGCGGTGAGAAAACGTGGTGGTCAGTTTATCCAAGGTGAAAGTGTTAAATCAATCAATATTTCATCAGGCAAAGTGGTTGGATTAAAAACTGATAAAAATAATTACTCTTGCCCAATCATCATTAATGCGACTGGAACATGGGCAGGTGAGATCGCAACGATGGCCGGTTCCTATCTGCCAATAATGCCTAGGCGAGGATTTATCCTGGTGACCTCTCCAGTCCCAAAAATTGTCCACCATAAGGTTTATGACGCCGATTATGTCGCAAATGTTGCAAGCAGTGATGCTGATCTGCAATCTTCGGCAGTAGTTGAAGGAACTGAAAGTGGAACGATTTTGATTGGTGCCTCTCGCGAGCGAGTAGGTTTCAAATCAGATCTTGATGTTGCAGTTCTGCGCCAATTAGCAAGACAGGCGATATCTCTCTTTCCAATTCTTTCAAACATGCTATTTCTACGTGCCTATCGGGGATTTAGACCCTATGCACCAGATCATCTGCCAGTAATTGGCGAAGATGCAAATGTGGCGGGGTTGTGGCATGCAGCAGGTCATGAAGGAGCAGGAATTGGTTTAGCACCAGCAACTGGTGAGTTAATTACTGCCCAAATTACTGGTAATAAAACCTTTATGGATCCCACACCATTTTCGCCTAAACGGTTTAAGGAAAGTGTTCATGTCGCAGTCTGATCTTCAGTTTACATTTGATGACCAAATTATCTCTGCAAAAAGTGGTCAATCAGTTGGCGCTGCCTTACTTGCCGCAGATGTGCGTAAACTTCGAACCACAAGATTTGACCAAAATCCCCGTGGAGTTTTTTGCGGTATCGGAGTTTGTTTTGACTGTTTGGTCGTAATCGATGGCATTACAAACCAGCGGGCTTGCATCGTTGAGGTAAAACCAGGAATGAAAGTTCAAACGCAGGTGGGCTCAAATGCATAATGTCGTAATTATTGGCGCCGGGCCTGCAGGTTTAAGTGCTGCACTATCTGCAGCTGCAGCCGGTGCGCCAGTTTTATTGCTAGACAATAATCCTAGATTAGGTGGGCAGTACTGGCGGACATTTACTGAAGATACTGATCGTGAGCGATCTCAGCACTTTGATTTAGATACAGGATTAATTTTAATGAATGCTGTTAAAGCTCGCAAAGATATAGAGGTCTGGTCGGGTGCACAGATTTGGAGTGCTTCTCATCAGCAGGGTGTAAATACCTTAAGAGTTATTTATCAAGGTATTGAAAAGATTATTAATACCAAGAATCTAGTGATTTGTACCGGTGCATATGATCGCACCTTGCCATTTCCAGGGTGGGATATTCCGGGAATTATGACACCTGGTGGAGTTCAGTCACTCTTAAAAGGGCATGGGGTGCTTGCTGGTAAAAAAGTTGTAGTTGCGGGCAGTGGCCCATTTTTATTGCCGGTAGCAGCAGGTGTAATCAAATCTGGTGGAACAGTTCTTGAATTACTTGAAGCCAATAAATCCCGTCGTTGGTTACTCTCACCGTTAACATTGCTTGAAAATATCTCAAAAATTAAAGAAGCTTTCTACTATATAAAAACCATCAGTGAAGGCAAGCTCCGAGCCCGATTTGGCCAAGCTGTTGTTGCAGCCCACCGAGGAGATAATGGTGAGTTAAATTCAGTTGATATTGCAGTTATTAATCGGAATTTTAAAATAAAAAAGATTAGAAATGTTAAATGTGATGTGGCTGCAATTGGCTGGGGCTTTACCGCAGATACATCAATCGCCGGCGCCCTCGGGTGTAAGCAGGTAATTGCTAAAGATGATGGCGTAGTAGTTTTAGTAAATGATGACCAGCAAACTTCGATCACAGGAGTATTCGCTGCTGGTGAAATAACTGGTATTGGCGGATCTGAACTTTCGATGGCAGAGGGAGTAATTGCTGGGCTGGCAGCGGCAAAGTATGTAGGTTGTAATGTAAATATATTAAAAGCCCACCGCAAACGCCGAGCCAAGAAACAAAGATTTGCCGACGCATTGATCAAGTCATACCCAGTCAAATCGGGCTGGAAATCTTGGCTTAATGATCAAACAGTCATATGTCGATGCGAAGAGGTTAACTTATCGGATTTGAAACATGCAATCAAAGAGTTAGGGGCTACTGATTCACGAACTGCAAAATTACTAACAAGATGCGGAATGGGACTGTGCCAGGGCAGAGTATGTGGTAGATCAGTTGTTGATTTAGTTGCTGATGAAATCAAAATCTCACCTACTGATACCGACAGAATATCTGCGGTGAATAGGCCAATTATTTCTCCAATTCCACTTGGCGTATTAGCAGCGGGTGAATAAGATTTATCTATGACAACTTCAAAGCCATGGCATGGAGTTTTAACCGCAACAGCGCTCCCCTTCAAAGCTGACCTTTCAATTGATTACGATAAATATGCTGAGCACATTAAATGGCAAGCGGCCAACGGAGTACATGGTGCGATTCCAAATGGCTCACTTGGCGAGTACCAGGTATTAACGCCAGAGGAGCGAACCAAAGTATTAAAAACCGCACTTGATGCCGCGCCGGCTGGCTTCAATGTTGTTCCAGGTGTCGCCGCTTATGGAGCGAGTGAATCGCGAAGATGGACTGAGCAGGCAGCGCAAATGGGCGCAAAATGCGTAATGCTCTTGCCGCCAACCGCCTATCGAGCAAATGATGAAGAGATCATCGCTCACTACAAAGAGGTGAGCAAGGTTGGATTACCAATAATTGCATATAACAATCCTTTTGATACCAAGGTTGATTTAACTCCACAACTAGTTGGCAGAATCGCCGAAGCTGCTGAAAATGTGGTTGCAATTAAAGAGTTTTCAGGAGATGTGCGCAGAGTTTGGCAACTGCATCACTACGCTCCCCGAATTGAAGTATTAGTAGGTGCTGATGATGTTCTACTTGAGTTATCAACTGGTGGTGTAGTTGGTTGGATTGCTGGATTTCCCAACGCACTACCAAAAGAGTCAGTCGAACTTTATAATCTTTGTTTAGCTGGAAAGTACGCTGAGGCAAAGCCAATTTATGCAGCAGTGCATAATTTATTTCATTGGGATAGTAGAAAAGAGTTTATAGTAGCAATCAAAGTAGCCATGGATGCCGTAGGTCGCTATGGAGGGCCAACCAGATTGCCTCGTCTGCCATTGCCAGCAGCAGATTTAGCACAACTAAACAAGGACATAAAACAAGTATTAGATTTCTATAAAAATAGAAAGTAATTCATTGAAAAATTCTTTGCGCACCGTTACGACGGTTGAATCGCATACTGAGGGTATGCCAACTAGGGTAGTAACTAGTGGTATTGATGAAATTCCTGGAAAAACAATGTTTGAAAAACGTTTGTATTTTATGGAGCATATGGATCACCTGCGCCAGTGGTTAATGTATGAGCCAAGGGGTCACCCGGCAATGAGCGGTGCAATTCTGCAAAAACCAACTAGATCAGATGCTGACTGGGGGGTGGTATTTATCGAGGTATCAGGGTGTTTACCAATGTGTGGGCATGGAACTATTGGAGTTGCCACAGTTTTAGTTGAGAAGAGATTAGTGCAGGTAAATGAGCCAATTACAACTGTTCGGCTAGACACCCCTGCTGGCTTAGTAGTTGTTGATGTGCAAGTAAAAAATGGCAAAGCTGAAAAGGTCACTTTGACCAATGTGCCTTCGTTTTCATATCAAATTGACCAAATTGTTGATGTCCCTGGTTTTGGAAAAATTAAATACGATATGGCTTTCGGTGGAAATTTTTATGCCATCATTCCGGTCGACCGAATTGGAATTGAATTTAAACATGAAAATGGCGATAAGTTTCTCGCCGCTGGCTTGGCGGTAAGTGATGCAATAAATCAGCAAAATAGGCCTGTACATCCTGAAAATGCCGATATTGCAGTGTGCCACCATATTGATTTTATTTCACCAGGTAAAAATCCACTGCACTGGAAAAATGCCATGGCAATTCATCCTGGCTGGTTTGATAGATCTCCATGTGGAACTGGAACTAGTGCCAGACTGGCACAAATGGTTGCTCGAAATGAATTTAAAGATTCGGATGTTCTAATTAATGAGTCTTGGATTGGCTCACAATTTGAAGGCAGAGTTAAAGAACATACAACTGTTGGTGGACTACCAGCAATTGTTCCTACCGTAACTGGTAGGGCTTGGGTAATGGGTGAAGCGACTTGGATGCTAGATCCGACAGATCCGTTTCCAAATGGTTTTATAGTTTAAGAATTAACCACTAGCATCTCAATTTTTCTAGCTAATGCTCCCCCAACCATTGCATGTATTTTTGTTCCTTCTGGTAGATACTCTTCGGAAATAATCTCACCTTGTTCATGAATTAAACTCACCAAATCTCCCCGATCAAATGGAATAACTGCATTGATTTCAACTTTTGGCTTAGGCAAGTGAGATTCAATGGCTTTAGTTAAAGCCGGAACTCCATAGCCAGTTCTAGCTGAAATTGCGTAAGCATTACTCTCTTTTCGCAACAGCTCCATCAACACCTCAGGAGCTGCAATATCTGCTTTATTGACAGCAATAATCTCCATAATTTCACCGCCACCAATCTCGTTGATGACTTCACGCACCGCTCTTATTTGTTCAAATGGATCTGGGTGTGAACCATCTACCACATGCACGATTAAATCTGATTGTGAGACCTCTTCAAGTGTTGATTTAAATGCCTCTACTAACTGATGCGGCAGATGGCGAACAAATCCAACGGTATCGGTGTAGGTATAAATACGTCCATCTTCACTTTGTGTCTTTCTGACAGTGGGATCTAAGGTTGCAAATAGCGCATTTTCAACAAGTACATCTGAACCAGTTAATCTATTTAATAAGGAGGATTTGCCAGCATTTGTGTAGCCAGCAATAGCCACCGATGGGATATTTTTTCTTCTTCGTTCATTTCGCTTGGTATCACGCGAGGTTTTCATATCCTTAATTTCACGCCGCAGTTTCGCCATTTTGTCATTAATTCTTCGACGATCAGTTTCAATCTTTGTTTCACCAGGGCCTCGTCCACCGATACCTCCTGCTTGGCGTGACAAAGATTCACCCCAACCACGAAGTCTTGGCAACATATAAGACATCTGTGCCAGCTCAACTTGGGCTTTACCTTCTCTGCTTTTTGCATGCTGCGCAAAAATATCCAAAATTAACGCAGTGCGATCTATAACTTTGACCTTTACTTTTTGTTCTAAAGTTCTAAGTTGTGCCGGTGATAACTCCCCATCGCAAACCACTGTATCTGCCCCAGTCGCAACAACTGCTTGCCTAACCTCTGCTACTTTTCCAGATCCAATGAAGGTGGCAGCATCAGGCTTATCTCTTCGTTGAATTAGCGCCTCCATTACCTGCGAGCCAGCAGTCTCTGCCAGCGCAGCCAACTCTTTAATTGAATTATCGGCATCTTTTGATGTTCCCTCAGTCCAGACACCAACTAGTACAACTTTTTCAAGGCGTAATTGCCGGTACTCAGCATCCGAGACATCCTGTAATTCTGTAGACAATCCACTGACTCGCCGGAGTGCTTGCCGATCCTGTAAATCTTGATTACTACTTTGTGGAGAATCTGCTAACTCGTAATCAGCAACAGCTTGAGCGTTTTCTCGAATTAAAGTGTCAATATCAATCTCTAAACCATCACCATTACCAATTCCTTTATCACTCACAAATACTTATCCAATTCAATCTCTTTAATCAACTGCGCCGGGCCGGTTAAAGTTGCATTGCTATGACCATCAATTTCAACAAATAAGCGCCCACCTGGTGGGTTAATCTCCCACTTAATTGGTAGTGATTTTCCGTTTTTGATAGTAGCTGCAAGTGCCACGGCGCAAGTTCCGGTACCACAAGATTGCGTCTCACCCACTCCGCGCTCATGCACCCGCATTTGAATTTTGTTACCTTCTAGGAATTTAACAAACTCAATATTTACACCCTCGGGATACTCGTCAGCGGGTGTAACGATTGGTGCTTGCCTCAAATCTCCAACTGAAGCTAAATCATCAACAAAAAACACAGCATGCGGATTTCCCATATCTATATTTAATCCAGTAAAAGTACTCCCATTAACAGATACAAAGACCTCTCCTGAAACCTGAGAAACTTGTCCCATATTTACTGAAATATCACCCGCCTCTGGCACTGACAAAAACTTTCGTCCGTCGCGAGTATTAATTGCATATATCCCACTGGGTTGGTGTCCGCGATCGGTTAAATATCGAGCCATCACCCGAATACCATTGCCGCACATCTCAGCCACTGAACCATCGGCGTTGGCATAATCCATAAACCAAGCACCATCTTTTTTTACTATCTTAATTAAGCCATCACTACCAACACCATTCTTACGATCACAAATACGTTTAATCTGCTCTGGCGTAAAAATAATTTCATCATTTTCATCAAAAACTAATACAAAATCATTATGCGTGCCATGACCATAGGTGGCTTTTATCATTAATTAATACTAGCCAATACTTTTTCTAGCTGTACTTGCTTGGTTGCTGGTGCTAACCACTTAATTCGCTGATCTCGAGAAAACCAGGTTTCCTGCCTTCTGGCATAAGCACGAGTAACACGTTTTGTTTCAGTCTTTGCAAAATCTTCATCACACTCACCATTTAAAAAACTCATAATCTGGCTGTAGCCAAGCGCCATTTTGGCGGTGGTTGCTTGGGCTAAACCCTGATTCATCAATTGTAAAACTTCGCGGGCAAATCCCTTCGCCCACATTGCCTCAACCCGCATATCAATTTTTTCATCCAGATTCACCCGATCAAGCACTAGACCAAACTGCTTGGCATTTGGATACTTACTACTTTCTTGCCTTGGCAGATTGGCGGTAAATGGTTTTCCAGTTAACTCAATCACCTCAAGTGCTCTGATAATCCGGCGAATATTCTCTTTTGGAATTGCAAGGGCTGCTGCTGGATCCAACTTTGATAATTTCTGATGCATCACATCATTGCCAACTTTTTCAGCTTCATCAGTAATTTGTTGACGAATTATTGGGTCAGTATCTGGAAAATTCAAATCATCTAAGATCGATTTTATGTACAAACCAGTACCACCAACAACCACCACATTTTTACCTGAGCTCACTAGATCATCAATTTTTTCTCTAGCTAAGTTTTGATACCAAGAAACATTAGCCTCATCTTTGATATCCAAAACATCAATTAGGTGATGGGGAACTCCTAAACGTTCTGCAATCGATAACTTTGCAGTTCCAATATCCATACCTTTGTATACCTGCATTGAATCAGCGTTGATAATCTCAGCATTTAGTTGCTGAGCCACTGCTACTGCTAAATCACTTTTTCCAGTTGCAGTTGCCCCGCAGATTATTACTAAACTCATCAAGCTATAAAGATTTCAGCGCAGCTAAGGTTGGAATTCCCAATAAAATCTTTTTACCACCTTTTTCAGCCATCCAGTTGGCATGTGCATCTCCACCTTTTGTTTTTTTCACATTAATTGGCGCCCCTGCAACAATGTGATTCGCAAAAGCTTGCACCACCTCAACTTCAACCAGATCACCTGCTCTGGCAGTTTGTGCTGAGTTATCAAAATGCGTCAATCTAAAATCTGCGCTGCGCCCGTTCATTCGGTTTTGGTCAAGATCATGTCGCCCCTCATGCCCGGAAACAAGCAATTCAATCCGCTTGCCAATTAACCGCTCATTCTCCTTCCTAGAAATTTCTTGTTGAATCTTATGCAACTGGTTATATCGATCAGCCATTACATCATCTGGAATCTGATCAGGCATAGTGGCCGCCGGAGTTCCTGGTCGCTTTGAATACTGAAAAGTGTAGGCAGCAGAAAATCTGACTTGCTTAACCAAATCAATGGTTTGTGCAAAATCCTCATCACTTTCTCCTGGAAATCCAACAATTATGTCGGTGGTGATAGCTGCAGCGGGCATTGCTTTTCTCACCCGATCAATAATTCCGAAATACCTCTCCCGTCGATAAGACCTGCGCATAAGTTGTAAGACTTTGTCACTGCCTGATTGCAACGGCATATGAAGATGTGGCATAACATTTTTTGTCTGCGCCATTGCCTCAATTACATCATCGGTGAAATCTCTTGGATGAGGGGACATGAATCTAACTCTCTCTAAACCATCAACTTTTCCACACTCTTTAAGTAAGTTAGCAAAGGCTGTTCGATCACCAAAATCAACTCCATAAGCATTAACATTTTGACCAAGTAAGGTAATCTCAATTACTCCTTGATCAACTAAGGAGTGCACCTCTTTCATAATCTGCGCCATTGGGCGATCTTTTTCAATTCCCCGTAGCTGTGGCACGATACAAAATGTGCAGGTATTATTGCAGCCAACTGATACTGAAACCCAGGCCGAAAAAGCTGAATCACGCTTTACCGGCAGTGTGGATGGGAAATGTTCTAGGGACTCTTTGATCTCAACTTGAGATGCCTCTTCAATTCTTGCCCGCTCTAGCAATACTGGCAGAGAGCCTATGTTGTGAGTTCCAAAAACCACATCTACATAAGGGGCTCGTTTAATGATTGCATCTTGATCCTTTTGCGCCATGCAACCACCCACAGCAATTTGAAAGTTGGGATCACTTTTCTTACGAGGTGCTAAAAATGAGAGATTTCCGTAAAGTTTGTTATCTGCATTCTCTCTAACTGCGCAGGTATTAAAAACAACTAAATCTGGTTGAGTATCTGCTAGCGCCTGGGTGTAGCCAGCATCTAGTAGCAAACCCGCAATTCTCTCCGAATCATGGACATTCATCTGGCAACCGTAGGTTTCAACTACAAATGTAGGCATGCGCCTAATTCTACTTGCTAATTACCGTCAGTTAACTCCCGCATAATTTTTGCGCAGATGCCATGGCCATATCCTTTACGGGCCAAAAGCCCAGAGATCCTTCGATAGATCACCTCTGGATCTAAATGGCGGATACTGTTGTATTTTCGCTGCGCCAACAAAAATGCTTGGTGGTACTCAGTTTCATCATCGATACTTTCAATCACCTCATTAATCACATCCTGTGATACACCTTTTCCACGCAGCTCACCAGCAATCACCCGCTTACTTAGCTTCTTACTGCGTTGGCGAGACTCTGACCATAATTTGGCAAACTCAAGATCATTTAATAAACCCTGCAACTCCAGGGAATCTAAAACTGAGTTGGCAATCTCGCGGTCAATCCCACGTTTTAGTAATTGCTTAAATAACTCATCCCTACTCTTTGCGCGAGGGGCAAGTGCGTATAACGCAATTGACATCGCCTCGGAGTAGGGATCAGCTACTACCTCTTGAGATTTTTTCAAGGTGTATTAATTGATTTTAAAGGTTAGAACTCAACATCAGCTGTTGCCTCATCAACCGCTGCAACTAGTGCAGGATCAACCTCGGCCGGCACATATGATGCGCGGATCTTCTTTTCAATCTCATTAGCAAGATCTGGATTATCAATTAAGAAAGCCCGGGCATTTTCTTTGCCCTGTCCTAGTTGATCACCCTCGTAGGTGAACCAAGCACCAGATTTCTTAACAATCTCAGCTTCAACACCAAGATCAATTAAGGATCCCTCACGGCTGATTCCAACACCATAAATGATGTCAAACTCTGCTTGCTTAAATGGTGGGGCAACCTTGTTTTTAACAATCTTGACTCGAGTTCTATTACCAACCGCCTCTTGGCCATCCTTTAAGGTTTCAATTCGACGAACATCCATCCGAATTGAGGCGTAGAACTTAAGTGCCTTTCCACCAGTTGTAGTTTCAGGTGAACCAAAGAAGACACCAATTTTATCGCGCAACTGATTGATAAATATGGCGGTGGTCTTTGATTGGTGAAGTGCACCAGTCATTTTGCGAAGTGCTTGTGACATCAGACGAGCTTGTAGGCCCATATGGGAGTCACCCATCTCGCCTTCAATTTCAGCTCTTGGTACTAAAGCAGCAACTGAGTCAACTACGACAATATCAATTGCTCCTGATCTAACCAACATATCCATAATTTCAAGTGCTTGTTCACCAGTATCTGGCTGAGAAACCAACAGCGCATCAATATCAACGCCAAGTTTCTTTGCATACTCTGGATCAAGGGCGTGCTCAGCATCAATAAATGCTGCAATACCACCAGCTTTTTGGGCATTAGCAATTGCATGCAAAGCCACTGTGGTTTTACCTGATGATTCTGGGCCATAGATCTCAACAACACGGCCTCGTGGTAAGCCACCAACGCCGAGTGCGATATCTAATGCAACTGAGCCAGTTGGAATAACCTCCATGGCAACAGCTTTGCGATCTCCCATTTTCATTACCGATCCTTTACCGAACTGACGCTCGATTTGGGCAAGGGCGGTATCTAGGGATTTAGCACGATCGCTAGATCGTTTATCTTCTTTCTTATCATCTTGTGGTTCTCTATTTGCAGAGGCCATAGTTGATTTACTTCCTTTCATCTCCTTGACCAGCTCTAGGGATTTCAACTCCTAAGGCGAGGTCATATTGTTCGGTCCAGAAGGTACGGAAGCTCACTGACGGCTGGCACGAGGTGCCAGCGGAACTGTGGAACCGCTCTGGTTGGGCACGCTTATTGTATCGAACAACTGTTCGAAAGGATAAAACTCGGTTAGGACACGCCGTTATTTGTATTTCTCAGGCATCGAAGGGTTATGGCGAATAACCGCCTTCCAGATCTCATCTGGCTCCATACCAATCGCAATTGCATCATTAACACTGATTCCGCCCAGCTCGGAGTGGATGGTATCCCTGGCGTAGGTATCTGGATCTGGCAGGTACGCCGCCAATCGATTGCGCAGCTCGGAAATTCTCATCTTTTAATTAAAAAGTGAGGTAGCCAATCGCTTTGATTGGGCTAACGACTCTTCTTGGGTAATTGGTGAAGCGATCTGACCAATTAGCCACCTTAATATCAGGCCACAAGCAGCAGAGTCTGCGCCAAATATCTTTGCAATACTTTGATGGACCAGTAGCCAGGTGGGATGATCGGTAATGCTCACTAATTTTGCAACATCAGTCGGATCTGTTTCAACTAATCTGCGTAAGGCCAAATCTTGGCTAATTGAGATAGAAAGTATCTCCAGCGCCGCCTGCCTAGAGGGTGCTGCGAGCGCAGCTGCAGTGAGCCTTAGTACCTCAGATTCAACTAAACACTCCATCATCTCTGCCTTATCAGCAAATTGATTATAAATAGTTGCCTTTGATACCTGCGAGCGAAGTGCGATATCGGAAATATTTGATTGATAATTGCCGACCTCAGCAATTACTGATTTTGCGCCAGCAAAAATAGCGGCTCGAGATTTATTGCTTGTTGCAATTTGGCGGGCGTAATTAAGCGCCGGCTCGGCAGACAACTTAAGCTGCGGTCTCTACCACTTGCAAAGTCGAGATTGTTAATACTGGGGATTCGTGGGTTTTAACCACAGTGGCAATATCAACCAAGATTGTGGAAAGTGATAGATCAAGGGCTGAACAAATTGCATTTAATAACTCACTAGATGCCTCTTTGTGACCACGCTCAACCTCAGATAGATAACCAAGTGAGACTCGAGCACTCTTTGCAACATCGCGCAAAGTGCGATCTTGCTCAATTCGGGCAGCACGAAGTGCACTACCAATATGGGTTCGAAGAAGTATCACGGCTTAAGAGTACGCTCTAGGGCCGCCAATGCGCTATTAATAATGGCGTGGCGAATGGAATTGCGATCACCAGCCAAGGATAAAGCCACTGCAAAGGAGGTTTTTTTGCTGGCAAGGCCCACCCAGGCGGTTCCCACTTTTTGTCCATAAGCTGCCCCTGGTCCTGCTACGCCAGTAGTTGAGATCGCAAAATCCGATTTGAATTTCTTACGAGCTGCTTGCGCCATTGCAATCGCAACCTCCTCAGACACTGCGGAATATCTCTTTAAATCAGATTTACTTACTCCTAATTGTGAAACCTTTAACTCATCGGAGTAAACAATAACTCCGCCCAGAAATACCTTGGAAGCACCAGCTACCTCAGTTAAGGCGCTTGCCAATCCACCTGCGGTGACTGATTCAGCAACTGATAATGTGCTTTTACTTTTAGCCAATAACTTAATGACCGCTTTAGCCAATAATTGCTCACTCATTTTTTAAGAACTCGCCTAAAGTAATCCACCCCAGTTGCAATTGTTAGATAAATAGCAACCCCCATGAAGATATCTCGGGGAAGAAATAAACCCTCAGGCAACGGCAAAATATAAAAGCCTACCCCGAAGTTTTGAAAGAAGGTTTTTAGCTTTCCACCACGACTTGCCGGGATAACCCCAGCTTTGATTACTGCAAATCTTAGAACTGTTACCGCCACCTCACGGATTAAAAATATGCCAGTGACCCACCAAGATAGTAGACCCAACATTGATGCGCCTATGGTTGCAGTTGCTAGCATCGCTTTGTCTGCAATTGGATCCAACAACTTACCAAATTCAGTAATTTGATTTCGATCCCTGGCAATTTTGCCATCTAATACGTCACTTAATCCCACAATAAAAAAGAGAGTAAAGGCGATAATTCGCCAATTAGCATCATCGCCACCACTTTTGAATAACGCATAAGCACAAATTGGCAGAGCAAGTATGCGAAGTATCGTGAGTGTGTTTGGCAGATTTGGCCGCGCAAGATTTATCATAAAACCTGCGCTATCAGATCAACCCCTGCCACATCACTAACCATGGCATCAACATACTCACCTACTCGAAACTTGTTGCGGGATTTAATAAAAGTTGAACCATCTACATCAGGTCCTTGATGCTCAGCCCTACCCTCCTGCTCCGCCTCATCCTCAATCAGAACTGAAATCTTCTCACCGATTCGCATCTGGGCGCGTTCAGTAATTAACTCATCAACTATGGTTGATAACTCACTCACCCGTTCTTTAATTACCTCACCACTTATCTTATTTCCCAACTCCATTGCCTCTGTCTTATCCTCATCGGAGTAGCCAAAGACACCAATTGCATCTAATTGAGCGTTGGCTAAAAACTCCACCAACTCCATAAATTGCTGATCACTCTCCCCCGGAAATCCCACAATAAAATTAGATCTAATTCCAGCCTGCGGATTGAGCGCCCTAATTTGTGAAATTAATTGCAGAAATTTCTCACCATCACCAAATCGGCGCATGCTTCTTAGCAAATCTGCATTTGCATGTTGAAAGGATAGGTCGAAGTAAGGAACTACCTTTTCTACTGAAACCATTGCCTGCAGTAATGATGGCCTAACCTCTGCAGGTTGTAGATAAGACAAGCGGATCCGCTTAATTGCCGATATTTTTGATAGCTCAGGCAGCAACTTTTCCATCATCTTTAGATCACCAAAATCCTTGCCGTAGGAGGTGGTGTTCTCACTAACTAGATATAACTCTGAAACGCCATTATCTGCCAACCATTTGGCCTCTTCAATAATCTCATCTGGCTTGCGGGAAATAAATGAACCACGAAAGTAAGGGATGGCACAAAATGAGCATCTGCGATCACAACCACTGGCGATCTTCAATGGCGCAATGGGTGCATTATCTAGCCGCTTGCGCAGAACTGTGCCCAAAGGTTTTACATCTATAGTTGATAGCTCTCGAGTTTTAGCACGTTCGATCGGTGCTATTGGCAGTAAAGCTCTGCGATCTCTGGGGGTGTGCGTTTTTACCTTACCGCCCTCAATAATTGTATGTAATCTGGCAGAGATATCTTTGTAATCATCAAAGCTAAGAATTGCATCGGCCTCAGACATCTCACTTGCCAACTCAGTACCATACCTATCAGCCATACAACCAACTGCAACCACCGCCTTTGTCACCCCATTACTCTTAAGAGATGAAGCTTGAATTAATGCATCAATTGAGTCCTTCTTTGCATTTTCAATAAATCCACAGGTATTAATAACGGCGATCTCAGCCTTTGCTGGATCTGAAACCAATTGCCAGCCATCAGCAGCCAACCTGCCAGCTAACTCCTCAGAGTCAGTCTCATTACGGGCGCAACCCAAAGTAACCAACGCAACTGTGCGCAACTTTTTTTCATTGATTATTTTTGAACTCACTATGTACTAAGGATACCCTGCAGGGGTTGATGAAACTTCTAACCTAGAAAATTACAGCGACTGATTTGCACCAAAATCTAAGCGAACAACCTCACCATTAGCCCCAGCCACTCCTAAATCAGAGCCATTTACTTTTAAAGCAACTGCGCCGGCATTTCCAATTACCGCCTTTATCATTTGTGGATCAGTAAAGGTCATTGACTCTCCAGCAGTGATTTGACCGTTAAAAACTGATTCGCCGTTGGCATTTGTAAGACCAATCCAACTTTTGCCATCAACACCGCTGATTACTAAATTTACCCCAGCAGGCATAGTGATGGCTGCCACATTTTTTTCCACAGTTGGTCCATTAGCTGATGAGGTAATAGTTGAACTTAAATTTTCATTGATTGTAGATACGTTATTTATGGCAATCTGAGCAATAAAACCAATACTAAGTACTGCAGCGGAGATAGAGGCTAGGGTGCCAAACTTAATTCGATTCTTCTCTTTTGGCTTTTCAGCAACATTTTCAGCATCTAATTTTTCAATAATACTTCTGCTGTCTAATCCTTTCGCTGCTTCAAATTGGGCAACGATCTCATCGGCATTTACATTTTTACTCTTCGCCGATTTTTGGTTAATTAACTTAACAATAGCTCTTAGGTGTCCCCGAGCGTAGGCAATACCACCGCACTGCTCAACAGAATTATTTTCTAAATCTCTAATGACTGCAGCTCTTATATTTGTTTGATTTGCAATTTGTTCAACGGTTAAATTAGCAGCCTCGCGAGCTTGTTGCAATAAGGAAATCTCTGCCATAAGAATTACCGTTCACTTTGGGGAGCATAAGGGTAAGACTTCAACTGAGGTTTTAGCAATATTTTTATGGCAACTTTTGGGGGTCAGCACCCTAACAATTGGGAAAATTTAATATTTCACCCGCTAACTCACCCCCCCCCCCCCCGAAAAAAGAGAAAAGCGAATGACTAGTTGCCTCTAATCGACTCCAATACATCTGGCATTTGCTCTGCGTTAATCAAAACCGTTCTAGCTTTTGACCCTTCACTTGGACCCACAATCCCCCGACTCTCCATTAAATCCATCAATCGCCCAGCTTTGGCAAAGCCAACTCGTAACTTTCGCTGCAACATAGAGGTTGATCCAAATTGCGTGGAAACAACTAATTGAATGGCTTCTAATAGCAGGTCAAGATCATCGCCCACATCATCAGTAATCAGATTAGATTTAACTGGGGCATTTAAATCAATTCGATAGACAGGTTGGAGTTGAGATTTAACATGATTGACCACCGCCTCAATCTCTCTTTCTGAAACATAGGCTCCTTGAATTCGGACCGGTTTACTTGCGCCCATTGGTAGAAATAATCCATCTCCTTGACCAACAAGTTTTTCAGCGCCTGGGGTATCTAAAATAACTCTGGAATCAGCCAAGCTACTAGTTGCAAATGAAAGCCTTGATGGCACATTTGCCTTTATTAACCCAGTGACAATATCAACACTTGGCCGCTGAGTCGCAAGCACTAAATGAATACCTGCAGCTCTAGCTAATTGGGTAATTCGAACAATTGATTCTTCAACCTCTCGGGCTGCAATCATCATTAGATCAGCTAACTCATCTACTATCACTAAAAGGTATGGGTAAGGCTCAAGGGTGCGATCAGTACCAGCAGGTGGTGAGACCTTGCCAGCTTTTACCGCTTTATTAAAATCATCAATATGTCTAAATCCAAATACTGACAGATCGTCATAACGCATCTCCATCTCGCGTACTACCCAAGCCAATACATCAGCTGCTTTCTTAGGGTTGGTAATAATTGGCGCAATTAAATGCGGCACACCTTCGTAGTTTGTTAACTCCACCCGTTTAGGATCAATTAATACCAGCCGGACCTCATCGGGAGTAGCCCGCATTAATATTGAAACTACCAATGAATTAATCATGGAGGATTTACCAGCACCAGTTGCACCTGCCACTAATAAGTGCGGCATTTTTGCGAGGTTTGCACAAAGAAATAACCCTTCAACATCCTTACCTAATGCAATCAACATTGGGTGGGTATCACTGCCTGAAACTGGTGATCTGAGTACATCACCTAATGCCACTATCTCTCGATCTGAGTTTGGTATCTCAATTCCAACCGCAGATTTACCGGGGATAGGTGAGAGGATTCTTATCTCACCACTTGCTACTGCATAAGCAATATTTTTTGAAAGTGCTGAGATCGCCTCTACCTTCACGCCATTACCCAACTCCACCTCATACCTAGTCACCGTTGGTCCACGCATGAATCCAGTTACTTGGGCATCAACCTCAAACTGTTCAAAAACTTGTTTAAGGGCGGTAACTACAGTCTCATTTACCTTTGACTTGCCTTTTGCAGCTGGTCCACTTCTTAGTAAATCTGCAGGTGGTAATTCATACTTAACATCTGAGGACAAAAGCAATTGCTGTGGGCGAATACTCTCACTCTTTGCCGGCTTATTGATTCGGGGAATTTTCTGAGTGATCTCATCAAAATCACCCAACTCAACCTCATAATCTAATTGAGCAGGTTCAAACTCCTCCACTAAATCCTTAACCAGTGGTGATTCAAATGGCGGGGTTTCACTTACTTCAAAATCTTGCGCAACTAATCGCTCTGCTCGACGTGCCCGTGCGCTGCTGATGCCAGATCTACCTAAGGTAAATAACTTACCAATCTGCGTAAAAACCTTAGAGACTGGTGTTTTAGTTATTACCAGCACGCCAAAGATCAAAAAAATTATCAAAATAGGAATAGCAAGCACAGAGGTTACCAATGCAACCAGGCCAGTGGAGATGCCATAGCCAATCCAGCCACCACCTTCACGCATTGCAGTAGCACCAGTCCCTGTTGAGCCATTAATAATATGTGCAAGGGCGGTGGTGCTAATTATTAGCAATAATGCGCCGATGCTGATTCGACCAATATCCCCAGAATCATCAGCTGATTTAAACAATCGGTAGGCAAAATAAATAAGCAGCACTGGAACCGCATTGGCCAATACCCCTACCCCACCAAAAAGAAATGCGTATATTCCTCCTCCTAAGAGATTATTTAGATCAAACCAAACCCCAGCAGCTGAAATTAATGCCAAGATAAAGATAAAAAACGCCACACCATCTCGTTGATGTGCAGGATCTAACTCCTGAGAGGATCTAAAAATAAAGCGGATTGAATTGCCTAATCCTTTTGCAATTAACCGCCAAAGCCAACCAACTGCCCGTAGTAATGGCGCGAAAATATTTGATTTCTTTGCGGTGGTTTTTTTCTTTGCCATAAGAAGATAAGCCTAAAGAACAACTTTACCCCTTGCGGTAATCGGCACGCACTTTAAGTAAAAAACTTAATCAAAATGGGATTACTAAACCTCAATCACCAACGGAATAATCATCGGCTTTCGTCGATGCTCTTCCCCTACCCAACTGCCAATGGTGCGTCTTACAACTTGTGAAAGCTGATGGGTGCCATTAAATCCGCCAGCAACCGCCTTACTTAATGCTTTTTCAATATCACCTTTAACATCATCAAATAATGTTTGATCCTCGGTAAACCCTCTAGCGTGAATATCAGGGCCTGCAACAATCTTGCCACTTTGGGAATCAATCACTACCACAACTGAGATAAACCCTTCATCACCTAGGATCCTTCTATCTTTTAATGAACTTTCTGTTATCTCACCAACACTTTGACCATCAACATACACATATCCGCAAGGAATTGATCCAGAAATATCTGCATGCCCATTGGCGACATCAATAGTTATGCCATTTTCTGCAATTACTACATTGTGCTCTGAAACTCCTGATTTAATTGCCAGATCAGCATTTGCTCTCATATGACGCCACTCGCCATGAACTGGTAATACATTCTTAGGTTTAACAATCTCATAGCAGTGCAGTAACTCACCAGCCGAGGCATGTCCTGAAACATGCACCATGGCATTTCCCTTATGCACTACATGGGCGCCAAATCTAGTTAGCTCATTTATTACTCGATAAACAGATTTCTCATTGCCTGGAATTAGTGATGAAGCCAGTACAACGGTGTCACCTTTACCAACTTGTATCTCATGATCACCATTTGCAATTCTAGATAAGGCAGCAAGTGGCTCACCTTGAGAGCCAGTACAGATTAAAACAATCTTGTCGCCAAAGGTATCAATATCCTTGTAGTCAACCACCAAACCATTTGGCACCTTCAAATATCCAAGATCTTCCGCCAACTTCATATTGCGAATCATTGACCTGCCAACATATGCCACCTTGCGATTAGCCTCATTTGCAGCGGTCAAGACCTGTTGAATTCGGTGTACATGAGATGCAAAAGATGTCACCACTACCCGCCTAGGAGTTTTTGCAATCGCCTCTTTAAGTGCTGGATAAATATCCTTTTCTGCGACAGTAAGTCCAGGAATATCAGCGTTTGTAGAATCAACTAGAAATAAATCAACACCCTCTTTACCTAATCTGGAAAATGTCTCTAGATCAGTGACCTTGCCATCTAATGGCATCTTATCCATCTTGAAATCACCAGTATGTAATACAACTCCAGCAGGTGTTTTAATTGCAACCGCTAATGAATCTGGTATTGAGTGATTTACTGTTACAAATTCAAGGGTAAATGGTCCAACCTTTTCAATCTGCCCAGCTTTGACCTGTGTCATTGGCGCGGTCATTCTGCGCTCTTTTAGTTTTGGCGCAACAAATGCAAGGGTAAGTTGTGATCCAATAATACGAATATCACTTCGCTCGCGGAGCAAATAAGGTACTGCGCCAATATGATCCTCATGTCCATGGGTTAAAAAGATTGCTTCGATATCATCCATGCGGTCTGTAAGATAGGAAAAATCTGGCAATATTAAATCAATACCTGGCTGATCATCACCGGGAAAGAGGACACCACAATCAACAATAAGTAAGCGACCTTCATACTCAAAGACGGTCATATTGCGGCCAATTTCGCCCAAGCCGCCAAGTGCAACTATGCGAAGAGTTTTTTTAGCTAACTTTGCGGGGTATGGCAGGCCAGGATGGGGATGGTTCATCTATTTACTTTAATTTAACACCGCCAGCTTGTAGATCAATTTTTAGCTGGGAAATTTGGGCATCGGTTGCATCAACTAATGGCAATCTAGTAAATCCTCCTGGTAGACCCATCAAATTTAATGCAGCTTTAGTAAGAATTGCTCCTTGGGTTCTAAATGTTCCAGTAAATACCGGCAACAATTGTTGGTGCACCTCAAGTGCTTTATTTGCATCACCAGAGAACCAAGCATCGAGCATAACTCGCAGTTGGGCTCCAACAGTATGTCCGCAAACTGAGACAAAACCAACAGCGCCAACTGATAGCAGTGGCAGATTTAATATGTCATCACCTGAATAAACCGGAATTGAAGATCTCTTGATAACCCAAGAGGTTGCTGCTGGGTTGCCCTTGGCATCTTTTAACGCTGCAACATTTTTGTGCTCCGCCAGTCTTACGATCGTATCTGATTCAATCTCTATTCCAGTTCGACCAGGAATGTCATACATCATCACTGGTAAATCTGTTGCATCTGCCATCGCTCTAAAATGTGCCTCAATACCTGCCTGTGGTGGTTTGTTGTAATAGGGAGTCACTACTAATAAACCATCGGCGCCAGCTTTTGCAGCCCGCTTTGCCTGCTCCACAGAGTGTGAGGTTTCATTGTTCCCAGCGCCAGCAATAATTTTTATTTTATCGCCAACTACTTTTCTAACCGTCTTTATAATCTGGTCTTTTTCATCATCTGATGTAGTTGGTGCTTCACCAGTTGTGCCATTTACTGCAATCCCATCATGACCTGTTGCAACTAAATGTGAAGCAATTTTCTCTATCCCAGCCCAATCAATCTCACCTGATTTATTAAAAGGTGTGACCATAGCGGTAATTAACCTGCCAAATGGTGGTTTGATTTGCATGGTGTAAGGCTACCGCTTATTTATGGGGCTATGCGGCCAGATTTTTCAAATGCTCCGTAGGTAATCGGCATTAATTTGGCAAAATGTGCTTCCATTTTCTCTGCCACCATCTCAATCTCTCGTTGTGGATAGGAAGGAAAATGTGAACCTTCTCTAGCTGTCCTAAGTGAAAGAAAATTCATCAGCGCTCTGGCATTCATAGTTACATACATAGATGAGTACAAAGTAACGGGTAGCACTGCTCTGGCAACCTCGCGAGCAACTCCTGCGGTCAGCATTTTTTGGTAATTTGCATAAGCCAATTTGCAAGTTTCTTTGATTGCAGCAACAGTAATCTCATACTGCTCTGGTGTACCTTCAACAAAAGTATATGAACCAGCTTTTCCGATTTGCACTAATTTACGATCCTTACTCGGTATGTAAAAAACTGGCTTCAACTCTCGATAGCGACCACTCTCTTCATTGTAGGAAGCGATGCGATGGCGCATGAACTCTCTAAATACAAAGATTGGCGCAGAAATAAAAAATGTCATTGAGGTGTGCTCAAATGGAGAACCATGTCGTTCTCTAGCTAAATAATTTATAAGTCCCTCAGATTTTGATGCATCAACGCCAACATCTTCTAAGGATTTATCACCTGCAGTTGAAACTCTGGCTGCCCAAATTACATCTGCATCACTTGCACTGGATTTAACCAGCTCAACCGACATATCCTCTCTAAATACGATCTCATCACTCATGGTTGCGACCCTATCTTTGGTAATTGGTGATTGGCTGGATTAAAGTGTCGGCGTGTCAATTAATCCGAAGACAAATCCTATAGACCGAACCGCCCTGAGTGTTGCTTTTACCGTAGGTCTTTACGGCGCCGCTTTCGGAGCTGCTGGTGTGACCGCCGGTTTTTCAATCCTGCAAACCTGTCTACTTTCAATCCTGCTTTTCTCCGGTGCATCGCAATTTGCCGTGGTGGGAATTATGGGTGCAGGTGGAGCAGCAATAAGCGCAATTGCTACCGCAACTTTGCTTGGATTTAGAAACGCACTTTATGGTTTACAAATGGCGCCAGTCCTAAAAGTTTCTGGCATCAAAAGAATTCTTGCGGCGCAAATCACAATTGATGAGTCAACCGCAGTGGCAACTTTGCAAGAAAATGACTCAGATCGACGGCGAGGTTTTTACATCACCGGTGTAGGAGTTTATGTTTTTTGGAATTTATTTACCTTCCTTGGTGCATTAGGAGCCAGCGCAATTGGTGACCCAGCTGTTTGGGGATTAGATGCTGCAGTTCCAGCTGCGTTTTGTGGATTGATTTGGCCAAGACTTAAAAATAAAACTCATTTTATTGTTTCAGCTGCTGCGATTGCCTGGGCTTTGGCCTTGACTCCAATTTCACCAGCAGGTGTACCTATAATTACCACCGTAATATTGGCGGTAATTTTTGGGCTAAAAAGATGAGAGCCATTTGGATTGCAGTAATTGGAGCAAGCATCACTGCATTTTTAAATAAATATATTGGCCACAGCGTGCCAGAGCGGTGGTTAAATAAGCCAAGAATTATAAAAATTAATGCCTTAGTTCCCATAGTCTTACTTAGCGCATTGGTAGCAGTGCAGACATTCGCCACTAAAAACGAGCTTGTTATTGATCAGCGGGCAGCGGGTGTGGCAGTAGCTTTAATTGCTTTAAGGTTTAAGGCTTCATTTCCAGTTGTGGTGCTATCTGCAGCAATAACCTCTGCTGCAATTTATAACTGGTTTTAAAGAACTTTTAGCGCCTCTAGTTTTTCTTTCAAAGCGGCATCAGATGGCTCAGTAAGGTGTGTGCCATCAGAAAAAAGTATCACTGGAATTGAACGCATTCCGCCATTTATTTGGATAACTTTATCTGAAGCAGATGTATCTGCTTCGACATCAATATAGTTATATTTGACATTATTTGCATCTAAAAATCTCTTTGATCTGCGGCAATCTCCGCACCATTCAGCGCCATACATTGTTATTTCACTCATTTCATATCCTCCATGTAATTCTCAAGACCAACTGTTAGTCCTGGATATTTTGCAACATTCCTAATTCCAATTAAAACTCCTGGCATAAATCCTGCGCGATTAATTGAATCGTGCCTAATAGTAAGCGTCTCACCGGCATCTCCAAAAATAACCTCTTGGTGAGCGACATAACCATGAGATCTGACTGAGTGAACTGGAACATCACCAACCTTTGTTCCCCTGGCACCTGGTAACTCACTCTTCGTAGCATCAGGCATCGCACCCTTCTTGCTTTGCTTACGGGCATCGGTAATCATCTGTGCTGTTCTAATTGCAGTGCCAGATGGTGCGTCCACTTTATTTGCATGATGTAACTCAATTATTTCGGCGCTTTCAAAGTACTTTGCCGCGGTCTGTGAGAATTGCATCATCAAAACTGCGCCCAGCCCAAAATTTGGTGCAATTAAAGCCCCAACCTTTGGATGCTTGCTTAACAAATCTTTTAGCTTAGAAAGCTTGGCATCATCAAATCCAGTAGTTCCAACCACTACATGAATTCCATTACTAATTGCAAACTCTAGGTTTTTCATCACCGCATCTGGAGTTGTAAAATCAACCATAACCTCGGTGCCAGATTTAGTTAATTGCTCTAAAGGATCACCTATATCAAGGGATGCAGTAAGCGTTAAGTCAGATGCAGAATTGATTGCAGCAACAGATTCCATTCCCATTCTGCCCTTTGCACCAAGTACTGCCACTTTCATTAGCTAAGCCTTTCAAAAGTTCTCATTGACCGTAATTATCTCACTACCGTAAGGGTAGGAGATAATGAGTGCGTTTGGCAGGTAATTTAAGTAGTTTGACCAATCTTCTAAAGCACAAAGTTAAAAAACTCCCGCAGCTTAAGGGTATTAAGCGCGGGAGTGATTAGATTTTGATTAAATCTAGGCTTTTGCCTCATCTGGAAGATTTGCCGGAACTAATGAGTACTTACCCTTAGGGTCAATCTCATTAATTACTACCTCTATCTTATCTCCCACTTTCATAACATCTTCAAGGTTTTCAATGCGCTTGCCACCATGCATCTTGCGAATTTGCGAGATGTGTAGCAAACCATCTTTACCAGGAGCAAGGTTTACGAAGGCACCAAATGCTGCAAGCTTTACAACTGATCCATTGAACTTGTCGCCAACGGAGAGTTGTACTGGATTTGCAATCGCATTAATTTGTGCTTTCGCAGCCTCTGCTGCTGAACCTTCAACTGCTCCGATATAAATAGTTCCATCATCTTCAATGGTTATATCTGCGCCAGTCTCATCTTGAATTTGGTTAATCATCTTGCCCTTAGGCCCGATAACAGCGCCGATCATATCTACCGGCACCTTGATTGAAATAATTCTAGGTGCAAGTAATGACATTTCATCAGGTGAGGAGATTGCTTGATTCATTACATCAAGAATGGCAAGCCGTGCTTCTTTTGCTTGCAGCAATGCTGCTGAAAGTACTGAAGCTGGAATTCCATCTAGTTTGGTGTCTAATTGAAGTGCGGTAACAAACTCTTTTGTGCCCGCAACTTTAAAGTCCATATCACCAAAAGCATCCTCTGCGCCCAAAATATCGGTCAATGCTACATACTCAGTTTTTCCATCAACATCATCTGAGATAAGTCCCATAGCAATACCAGCAACAGCTGCCTTAAGTGGCACACCTGCATTTAGTAGTGACATGGTGGAGGCACAAACTGATCCCATGGATGTTGATCCATTTGATCCAAGGGCTTCTGAAACTTGGCGAATCGCATATGGAAACTCTTCGCGAGTTGGTAGAACTGGAACTAGAGCGCGCTCTGCGAGTGCACCATGTCCAATTTCTCGTCGCTTAGGAGATCCAACTCTGCCAGTCTCACCAACAGAATATGGCGGGAAGTTGTAATTATGCATATAGCGTTTGTGGTCTTCCGGTGAGAGCGTGTCTAGTTGCTGCTCCATCTTAAGCATATTTAAAGTAGTAACACCCAGAATCTGAGTCTCACCTCTTTCAAATATTGCTGAACCGTGGACTCGAGGAATTACCTCAACCTCGGCAGTTAATGCTCGGATATCACGTAATCCCCGACCATCAATGCGGATTTTGTCCCGCAACACTCTCTGGCGTACTAATTTCTTAGTAACAGATCTAAGTGCTGCTGAAATCTCCTTGGTGCGCTCTGGAAAATCAGCGGTAATTTTCTCGGCCACGCTCTTATTTACCTCATCTAGCTTGGTCTCACGATCTTGCTTACCTGCAATGGTTAACGCTTTTGCGAGATCATCCTTGGCAGCTTTTTCAACAACTGCATAGATATCCTCTTGGTAATCAAGAAACACTGGAAACTCTCCAGTTGGCTTTGCCGCTAATTTCGCCAAAGCAAGTTGTGCCTCGCATAGCGTGCGAATAAATGGCTTTGCTGCCTCAAGTCCCTGACCAACAATCTCTTCAGTTGGCACAGTCGCACCACCCTTGATTAGATCAATGGTTTTAGATGTTGCTTCAGCCTCAACCATCATGATGGCGACATCACCATCAGAGATTCGGCCAGCAACTACCATGTCAAAGACTGCTTTTTCTAAATCAGAGTGATTTGGGAATGCAACCCATTGACCTTCGATAAGTGCAACACGCACACCACCAATTGGTCCTGAGAATGGCAAGCCAGCTAATTGTGTTGACATTGATGCAGCGTTAATTGCAATCACGTCATACATATGATCTGGGTTTAATGCCATAACAGTTACTACAATTTGAATCTCATTGCGCAATCCTTTAATAAAGGATGGACGTAATGGGCGATCAATTAATCGGCAGGTAAGGATTGCATCCTCGGAAGGACGACCCTCTCTGCGGAAAAATGATCCTGGAATTTTTCCAGCAGCATACATTCGCTCTTCCACATCTACTGTCAATGGGAAGAAATCAAATTGATCCTTCGGATTTTTTGATGCAGTAGTTGCAGATAGCAACATGCTGTCATCATCTAAGTAAACAACGGCGGTGCCCGCTGCTTGTCTGGCTAATCGGCCAGTTTCAAAGCGGATCTCCCGCTTTCCGAATTTACCGTTGTCTATTTTGGCAACGGCTGATTGCACATCTTGACCCTCCATGGGTCATCTCCATTTCTCAACACTTTATATCTAGAGAATGGATCTTCGATCGAAGTTGCCGGAAAATCATTTTTCGGCAACCACTACCGAGGACCAAAACTCTTAGTGATAAAGTTTTTTGCTGATTGTTATTTAACGGCGAAGATCGAGCTTTTCGATAATCGCTCTATAGCGCTCAATATCTGTCTTGGCGAGGTACTGCAAAATCCGACGACGCTTACCAACCATCAATAACAAACCTCTACGGTTGTGATGATCATTTTTGTTTGTCTGCAAATGCTCAGTTATCTCATCAATACGTTTTGATAAAAGTGCTACCTGTGCCTCTGGGCTACCTGTGTCAGTATCAGATGAGCCATACTTTTTTACTATTTCCTTAGTTACCTCTGGCGTTAATGCCATTTGTATTACTCCTTCTGTCTGTCACGATGGCCTCGGTGTAATTCACGAAGGCGCACTTTCTCGCTTTAGTGGGTAAAGATTACCAGCGCAGGTGTGGATAATTAAAATCGAGTGAAAAACAGGCGTTATTTACGGGTTAATTCCCGTGCTTGATCACAATCTTTTTTCATTTGTGCAAGTAATGATGCTAGATCATCAAATTTTAAAGTATCACGCAGGCGATATCCAAACTCGATCATCCCCACTTGATCGTATAACTCTAATCCAACTTGATCAATTGCATACGCCTCAACCTGCCGACCTCTTACACCAGGAAATGTTGGATTAGTTCCAATTGAAATTGCAGCTGGCCATCTACTATCTCCCACACTTAACCAACCAGCGTAGACACCATCTGCTGGAATTGTGGCAAGAGGTGCCAAGCCAATATTTGCAGTTGGATAACCAATCTCTCTGCCACGCTTTTCGCCATGAATAACTGGCCCAACCAAATAAAAGCTTCTAGTCAATAACTCATTTGCGCGTTCAATCTCACCATCTATAACTAAATTTCTAATCCGCGAGGATGAAATTGAAGAACCCCGATCCTCCTGTAATTTAACAATCGATACCCCAAAACCATACTTGGGGCCTACCTCAGACAAGTATTTTGGAGTTCCCTCCCCTTTGTATCCAAAGTTAAAATTTTCACCAATTACTACATGTTCGGCTGCAAATCTTCCCACCAAGATATCTTCGATAAATTGATCGGGGGTAAGTTGCGAAAATTCCTTTGTAAAACTAATCACCTCAACATTTTTTGCTCCCGCCTGCTTTAAAAATTTAATTCGATCAGCAAGTGGCAATAATTGAGTTGGTGTGCGTTCTGGTGCAAATACTGAGGTTGGATGTGGATCAAAGGTAATAACAGTTACTTCACCTTGATGTTTTGCAGTAGAAATTATTTGCTGATGCCCAGCATGCACACCATCAAATATGCCAATTGCAACCACTTTCTTCATTTGCTTATTATTTCACAAATCATCATTGTCCCGCTCCCTTGACCACAATCGGGGCTGCAACCATCTGTGCTCCCTGCAATTTATTTTCTAACAATGCAATGAAATTATCTTGATTATCAAGTGCTGCTACTGGTCCAGATTGTGAGTTTTGCTCGATTGTCCTGCCAAATGAAATTTCACGAGCTTGGGCCAGATCAACTTTTCGGATCGGAAATATTTTCTCAACCAGTGTAGAGATGGGAATTAACTCTGCTTTTGTGATTGCGCTACATTGATCTAAAGTAAATGGTGACACTAATGTGCGGCGAAGCTCGATTAAATGTCCACCAACTTTTAGTATCTCCCCTAAATCTCGAGCGATTGCACGGATATAGGTGCCAGCAGAGCAGATAACTTCGATATCTATCTCAATTGCTGTTTTAAGATTTCGAATTTCACTTATGTTTACCTCATAAATTGTTATATCCCGCGCAGGGATATCAACACTCTCACCCGCTCTTACTCTGGCGTGCGCAGATTTGCCATCAATTTTTATAGCCGAAACTGAACTTGGCCGCTGCTTTATCTGACCAACGAATTTGGCGATCTCAGCATGTATTTGCGCCTCACTAATCTTTGATAAATCTTCAACTGCAGCGGTAGCTATCAGATCACCATCTTTATCATCAGTATGAGTTGATTTGCCAAGAGATATTGTTGCTTCGTAAGCTTTTTTGCCATCAGTGATGTAGGTAAGTAATCTGGTTGCGATCCCAACACCTAAAACTAGGACCCCAGTTGCCATCGGATCTAAGGTGCCAGCATGGCCTACTTTTTTTGTATCAAGCTTTTTTCTGGCCATCGCCACCACATCATGGCTGGTTACTCCACCGGCTTTATCAATTAATAAAAAGCCATCCATTAATTCACCTTTTAATTATGTTTTTTATATGGATCTTCAGCAACAGGTTTAGAGCCTGCTCTTAATTTCTCAAGCTCTGCATCTGCTTTATGCATCTGTTCAATCAAATCATTCATTGCAGAGGCAGAATCAGCCATGCCATCTAAATAGAACTCCAAAGATGGAGTAACTCGAAGACCTAAAGATCTACCAACCTCTGATCTAAGCATTCCCTTTGCACTACTTAAGGCAGCAGCTGATGCTTCATGGGCAGCGGTATCACCTAATACGGTGTAGAAAATTGAAGCTTGTTGTAGATCACCTGTAACTCTGACATCTGTAACAGTGACAAAACCTAACCTGGGATCTTTTACTCTCGATTCCAGCGCGTTAGCAATTATCTCTTTAATCCGATCTGCAACCTGTAATGGACGTTTACTTGGCATTATTAAGCCCGCTTTTTCTCACGGATCTCATAGGCTTGAATTACATCGCCAACTTGTAGATCCTTAAATGATCCAAGTCCAATACCACATTCAAATCCTTCACGAACCTCAGTAGCATCATCTTTAAATCTGCGAAGTGATTCGATGCTTAAGTTTTCACCTATTACCACCCCAGCCCGCATCGTTCGAACCTTGGCATTTCGTCGAATATTTCCATCAGAGACCATACAGCCTGCAATGTTTCCAAACTTGCTTGATTTAAAGATATCTCTAACCTCAGCATTACCAAGGACCGCCTCTTCAAACTCTGGTTTGAGCAGACCCTTAAGGGAGGCTTCAATCTCTTCAATCGCTTTGTAAATAACGGTGTAAAACCTAACCTCCACACCCTCATGTTCAGCAAAGATTGCAGTCTGTGGCTCTGGCTTTACGTTAAATCCAATAATTACCGCAGTAGAAGCTGATGCCAAGGTGACATCATTCTTGGTAATGGCACCAACACCACGGTGAATAACTCTTAAATCAACCTCGGTACCAACATCTAGTTGCACCAATGCATCCTCTAACGCCTCCACCGAACCAGAGACATCTCCTTTTAATATCAGATTCAAAGTAGTTACCTTTGACTGCTCCATGAAATCCTCAAGTGAGACCTTCTTACGTGCTTTCGCCAAGGATGCGTTACGTGATGCCAGTTGCCGCTTTTCAGCAATTTGGCGAGAGGTGCGATCATCTTCAGCAACAATAAATGAATCACCCGCTCCTGGTACTGATGTGAAGCCAAGTACCTGTACCGGCCGAGAAGGACCAGCAAACTCAAGTGTTTCACCATGTTCATCAAGCATCGCACGAACACGACCGTATGAACCACCAGCAACAATTGCATCTCCCACACGTAAGGTGCCACGTTGCACTAGAACTGTTGCAACTGGCCCCCTTCCCTTATCTAAATTAGCTTCAATTGCTACACCTCGGGCAATTCCATCTGCAACAGCCCGTAGGTCAATCACCGCATCTGCAGTTAATAAAATTGCATCAATTAAGTCATCTATGCCCTTGCCCGAAAGAGCCGAGACATTAACAAACATTGTTTGGCCACCATACTCTTCAGCAATTAAGTTGTACTCAGTTAATTGTTGACGAATCTTGTCTGGATTAGCACCCTCTTTATCAATCTTATTTACCGCCACCACAATTGGTACATCAGCAGCTTGAGCGTGATTCAACGCTTCAATTGTTTGTGGCATAACGCCATCATCTGCTGCCACCACCAGAACTGCAATATCAGTCACCTTCGCTCCACGGGCTCTCATTGCGGTGAAAGCCTCATGACCTGGAGTATCAATAAAGGTAATGGCTCGATTTGCGCCGTTGTGATCATGGTGAATCTGATAGGCGCCAATATGTTGAGTAATTCCACCAGCCTCAGATTTAACAACCTCAGTTGAGCGAATTGCATCAAGCAATCTAGTCTTACCATGATCAACATGTCCCATTACGGTAACGATTGGCGAGCGCACCACTAAATCTTCAGGATCAATCTCAGAGAGCTCTTGCTCAAGATTGATATCAAACTCCTCTAGTAACTCACGATCCTCATCCTCTGGGCTGACGATTTGAATAATAAATCCCAGCTCTGCGCCCAATAATGTGAAGGTATCTTCATCTACTGATTGAGTTGCAGTTACCATCTCACCTAAATGAAATAGCGCTGATACTAATGCTGCTGGATCTGCTGCAATCTTCTCGGCAAAATCCATCAAAGTGGCGCCACGGCGCATACGTACAACCGTCTTGCCGTCACCACGTGGGACGACTGCGCCACCTAATTGCGGTGCTGGTAGATTTTCAAAATCTTCACGTCTTTCTTTTTTACTCTTTTGTCCACGATTTTTATTTTTACCTTTGCCACCTTTACCAAATGCACCAGCTGCGCCACCTCTTTGTGGTGGCCGGCCGCCACCTTTGCCACCAAATGGTGCGCCAGATGGAGATGATGATGGTGTGCGATATGGAGATGATGATGAACCAGGACGAGTAGATGATGGTGCACCAGAGTTTGGTCTTGGATTATTTGATGGTGGACGTGCTGCAAATCCTGGACGCACTGAGCCTGGACGAGCACCTGACATTGGTGGACGTTGTCCTGGTTGTAATTTTCCGGGAGTTCTTCCAGCCTCTCCTGGACGAATTGGTCGGGCAGGTGGTCGTGGCCCTGCGCCACCAGTACTAAATGGATTATTTCCAGCTCTTGGCGGTCTTGGCATAGCAGTAGGTGTTGATGGTGTTGATGAAAATGGATTATTGGTTGGACGAGCAACAGGTGGTGTGGCAGGACGAGCAACCGGTGTGGCATCCTCAACCATTTTTTGTAACTCAGGTGGTAAATCTTCCACCTTCACAGTTTTCTTGGCAGCAACTTTTTTGGCTGGTGCTTTCTTCGCTTTGGGCGCAGTTTCAGCCGGTACTAAATCTGGAAACTTATCCATCAACTTGCGCACTACAGGTGCTTCAACAGTTGATGATGCTGAGCGAACAAATTCGCCAACCTCTTGTAGCTTAGCTAGCAGCTCTTTACTTTCAAGCCCTAACTCTTTAGCTAACTCATAAACGCGGACCTTGGCCACACTGCTCCTTCTTCTGGCCCCGCGTTATTTACGCGCGAGCCTAAATAGACCTACTCATAATCTTGAAGTGCTCATTAGAGTGTCATTCTCGCTCGCTCCATACTTTATTTATTACTTAAATTCTTTAAGTAATCTGCCAAATCTTGATACTTAATCTCACCTTCAAACTTAAAGGTGTGATTAAAAGATCTTCGCTCAGTTGCCACTTGGTAACAAGTTGCATGAATCCATGCGCCTCTGCCACCCATTCGGTGGTTTAAATCGACCTTCAATTGATTGCCGATTAAAACTGTGCGAATTAAAGCTGTCCTAATATCTAGCTTTCGACAGGCTATACAACTGCGTTGTCTCGGCTTTTTACTGAACATCGCAAACTCTACCCTAAGCCCCTTCGATGGGTGAAATAGTTGCCACTTCCTCTACCTTTTCCGCCTTAATCTGAGTTACTGGATTATCTGGATGGATATCAATTCGCCACTGGGTAAGCCGGGCAGCAAGTCTGGCATTTTGACCATCTTTGCCGATCGCAAGTGATAATTGGTAATCCGGCACAATTACCTTGGCTGATTTAGTAGCCAAATCAACAATTTCAACTGATGTCACCTTTGCTGGTGCTAACGCATTTGCCACATAGGTTGCAGGATCATCAGAGAAATCAATGATGTCAATCTTCTCGCCATTTAATTCATTCATCACATTTTGCGCTCTACTTCCTTGCGGACCAATCAGTGCACCTTTGGCACTTACGCCAGCACGGTGAGTTCTAACAGATAACTTTGTTCTAGCACCCGCCTCGCGAGCTATGCCCACAATATCTACCACTCGATCTTTAATCTCTGGAACCTCTAGTGCAAACAGCATCTTCACAAATGCTGGGTGTGACCGAGAAAGTGTTACCTCAGGTCCCTTTTCACCCTGCTTAACATCAACTACAAAACATTTAATTCGATCACCATGTTTAAACACTTCACCTTTTACCTGCTCAGCAGGTGGCACCTTTCCTTCAACTCTTCCCAGATTTACATAGATAAGTTCTGCCTCACGTCCTTGCTGCACAACACCACCGATAACATCACCCACGCTGCCTGAAAACTCAGTTACTACCTCAAGATCCTTCGCCTCTCGCATCTTCTCTTTAATTACTTTGCGTGCAGTTTTATCGGCAAGCTTTACAAAGCCATCTGGATTATCAGTGACTGTATCGATGCGATCACCATCTGGACCAAGCAGTGGTACATAAATTACTAACTCACCAGTTTGTCGATTTAAAACCGCTCGCCCATGTGGCTTTGCAGTTGGCAGTTCGGCATAAGCCTTTGCCACCTCATTTTCAATGGCATTAATTAGTCGCTCTAACGGTAACTTCTTTTCTTGGGCAAGAATCTTTAACGCTTCAACATCAACACTCACTTTTTCACCTGCTTAAACTCAACCTCTAGAGTTGCTCGCTTTATTTGTGAGAAGTTAACAACTGCTTCATCAACTTGTGCACTCTCTTGACTGGAATTCTTAATTCTCCCCAAGATTACATTTCCATCTAAAAAAACTACCTTAACTAACCGATCAATGTTTTTGTGCCAATGTCTTGGTTTACTTAAGGGGCGATCAATTCCAGGTGAGGTGACCTCTAATGTAAAGGGTGTTTGACCTAAACTTTGAATATTTTCAACAATTTCACTTATTGCTTTGGTAGCCGCAGTTACCTGATCAAGTGATAAATGAACATCACCATCAACAATTACTGTAAGCATGCTGCGCTTTCCAGCGCTGGTTATATTTATGTCCTCTAGGTAAAAACCTAGAGCCTCTAGTGCGGGAGTAACCACCGCAGCTATCTCTTCCTTCTTTCCCATTTTTTCCTTCTTCGATATTAAGTTGTAGGGGCAAGTTTAACTTATAAAGGTATCCCAAGCAACGCGAGTGATTAAAAGAAATGTGACTGCAAGAAAGACTTTTCGTACTAAAGGTGAGCCACCTTTAATTGCAAGCCGAGAGCCAATAATTGCACCAGTCACATTTGCAAATGCAAGCAGCAAGCCCAATTGCCACCAGATATGGCCAGTTAATTGAAAACTCAATATTGCCCCAGCATTGGTTGCAATATTTACTAACTTAGCTGTTGCAGATGCTTTTAAGAAAGCAAACCCAATTGCTGAAACTAGGAAAAATACCAAAAATGTGCCAGTTCCTGGACCAAAAATGCCATCATAAAATCCAATCAATAAACCGATGACAGCAACAATTACTAATCTTTTTCTATTTGTATATTTCAGATTTTCATTCATACCCAGATCAGGTTTACGCCAGGTATAAATCGCCACCCCTACAAGCAAGAAAACAATAAATGGCTTGAAAAACTCTTTGGGAATAGTTGCCGCAAGGCCTGCTCCTGCCATTGAACCAGCAAAGGCTGGCACCATCATGGTCAGGGTTAATGGAATATCTGGCTTAATATTTTTAAAGTAGTTTCTGGCAGCTGCTGCCGTACCGAAAATTGATGGAACTTTATTGGTTCCAAGAATTAACGGTAGATCTTTATTAGGCAAGCCAACTAGTAATGCTGGAAGTTGAATTAATCCGCCACCACCTGCCATAGCATCTACAAAACCTGCAAAACCTGATGCGATCGCTAAGAAAATAGCAATCTCAATACTCATATTTACTTCACTAATGTTTTGACAACATCAGCAACCGCTACTTCTTGCTTAGCTGATGATTTGCGATCTCTAATCTCAACTTTGCCATCCGCCAATGCTTTACCTACAATAATTATCTTCTGTATCCCAATTAATTCTGCATCTTTAAACTTAACTCCGGCAGATGCCTCCCGGCGATCATCCAGTAATACTTCAAGACCTTTTGCCTCTAGATCCTCAGCAATTTGCTCAGCCACTTCAAATGGTTGATCCTCTTTACCAGTTGCCACAATATGAACATCAGCTGGTGCAACCTCAGCTGGCCAATTCAATCCAATCTCATCATGAGTTTGCTCAGCAATTGCAGCTACCGCCCTGGAAACACCAATTCCATAAGAGCCCATAGTTACTACCACTGGTTTTCCTTCTTTGTCTAAAACTGTAAGCCCTAATGATTGTGCATACTTTCTTCCCAATTGAAAGATATGGCCGATCTCTATTGCTCGATCAATGATTACTGCTGATTCACATTTAGGACAATTATCTCCAGCCCTAACTTCAGCTGACTCAACATATTGATCAATTATAAAATCTCTGCCACAAGTCACGTTTCTAGCGTGCTTATCTTTTGCATTCGCACCGGTAATCCAAACCGATCCTTCACTTACTCTCGGATCTGCATAAAGTCTTAACCCCAATGCTTTTGCATCTTGTGGACCAACATAACCTTTAACCAACTTTGGATTCTTGGCAAAATCAGCATCTTCAAATAACCGTAGGTCTTTCACACCAGCCAGATTTGCAGCCAGACGTTTTAGGTCAACCTCACGATCTCCTGGAACTAATACTGCAATTGGTTTTTCATCTGCCATCAACAAAACATTTTTCAAAGTATCACTTGCCGTTATTTTTGCGCCAAATTTGTTATTAAATACTGCAACCAAAGAATCAATGGTTGGGGTATTTGGTGTATCTAGAACTTCAATTGCGCCAACCTTTTCACCTTTGTACGGCGCCACCTTAGTAACCATCGCCTCCACATTTGCGGCATACCCACACTTCTTGCACAAAACATAAGTATCTTCACCAGTTGGGCAAGGTGCTAAAAACTCCTCTGATTTTGATCCCCCCATCGCACCGCTCATCGCTGAAACAATGTTGTATTTAAGTCCTAAGCGATCAAAGGTATTTATATAAGCTTGGCGATGTTTTTGGTAGGAAATTTCAAGTCCGGCATCATCAACATCAAAGCTATATGAATCTTTCATTACAAACTCACGTCCTCTGATAATTCCAGAACGTGGACGCGGTTCATCTCGGTACTTAGTTTGAATTTGGTAAATAGATAATGGCAGATCTTTGTAGGAAGAAAACTCACCTTTGACCATTAAGGTAAACATCTCTTCATGTGTTGGCCCTAGCAAGTAATCATTGCCTTTGCGATCTTGTAATCTAAACAAATCTGGTCCGTACTCCGCCCAACGATTTGTTGCTTCATAAGGCTCTTTTGGCAGTAATGCTGGAAAGTGCACCTCTTGAAAGCCTGCTTTATCCATCTCTTCCCTGACAACATTTTCAATCTTGCGATAGGTGCGATATCCAAGTGGCAACCAAGAGTAAATTCCGGCAGCAACTCTTCTGACAAAACCTGCTCTAACTAACAATCGGTGGGATGCAACCTCAGCATCAGCTGGATCATCACGCAAAGTGCGTAATAATAAGGTGGACATCCTTAACATAGGTAAAGCCTATCTATTGAACTGCAACAGTTGGCTCACCTGATGCCACTCCAGCGGCCTCCATTTCTTCTGCAAGACGCATCGCCTCTTCAATCAGCGTCTCAACAATCTGTGCCTCTGGCACAGTTTTAATTACCTCACCCTTTACAAATATCTGACCCTTTCCATTTCCAGATGCCACACCAAGATCTGCTTCTCTTGCCTCACCTGGTCCATTAACTACACAACCCATAACTGCAACACGAAGAGGCACAGTCATTCCTTGTAAACCTGCCTGCACTTTTTCTGCCAAGGTATAGACATCAACTTGGGCTCTGCCACATGATGGGCAAGAGACAATCTCAAGCTTTCGTTGTCGTAGATTTAAAGATTCTAAAATAGAAATTCCCACCTTGACCTCTTCAACTGGTGGGGCGGAGAGTGAAACGCGAATAGTGTCGCCAATTCCTTCAGCAAGTAATATGCCAAAAGCAGTTGCAGATTTGATTGTGCCTTGAAATAGCGGTCCAGCTTCAGTAACACCAAGATGTAATGGATAATCACATTTTGCTGCCAATATCCGATACGCCTTCACCATTGTTACTGGATCATGATGTTTTACGGAAATCTTTATATCAGAAAAACCATGCTCCTCAAATAAAGATGCCTCCCACAATGCGGACTCTGCCAACGCCTCAGGTGTTGCCTTGCCGTACTTTGCGAGCAACCTTGGATCAAGGGAGCCTGCATTAACACCAATTCGAATTGGAATTCCGGCATCTCCTGCAGCTTTTGCTACCTCTTTAACCTTGTCATCAAATTGCTTAATATTTCCAGGATTTACCCGCACTGCAGCGCATCCAGCATCAATTGCTGCAAAAATATACTTTGGCTGAAAATGAATATCAGCAATTACTGGAATCTGTGATTTTTTAGCAATTGCAGCAAGTGCGTCAGCATCATCCTGGGATGGAACTGCCACCCGAACAATCTGACAACCAGAGGCGGTTAACTCTGCGATCTGTTGCAAGGTGGAGTCAACATCTGCAGTTAATGTCGTGCACATAGATTGCACTGAAACTGGTGCATCCCCACCAACTAAAACTGAACCTACTTTTAATTGCCGACTTTTACGCCGTGGCGCCAAGGTGGGTGGTGGTGCTGCGGGAATTCCAAGATCAACCATAAGTAAATCTTATCTAGAAATTTAGTCGAACAGGGTTGAGAATGTCTGCGGTAAGCAGCAGAAGTGATAAAGAAGCCATCAAAACAAAGACCACCATAGTAATTGGAGTGAGCCGTTCGACATCAAAGGGTGCTGGCTTAGCCAACCCTTTACGTCTTGCTCGTGTATTTCTTACCCCATCAGCGATCGCAACCGCCATATGACCACCATCTAATGGCAATAATGGCAATAGATTAAACATGCCAACAAATAAATTGAGTGAGGAAATAATCAAAACGAAGGTAGCTATTTTTTCTCTAGTAGTTAGCGCCTTTGTTTCAGCTGTCTCACCACTTACTCTGGCCACACCAACTACGCCAACTAAGCCCTCTGGATCTCGCTCTTCATTACCAAAGGTTTGATTAATTAAATCAGGAATTTTGCTTGGCAATGAAATCAGCGCAGTTAAGCTATTTTGCAGTATCTCAATAGTAAATGAGCCGGCCTTACTAACTGCCGTAATTGGTCCATAGGTAATAGTGCCGACCTTATTAACCACACCTAACACACCTATTTTTTCACCATCAATTTCTCTAAATGCTGGGGTAATTAAAAGATTAAGCACAGTGCCGTTGCGATTTACATTTATTTCTAATTGCTTTCCAGCAGATGCTCTGATAACTCGCACCGCCTGAGCCCACTCGGCGTACTGCACGCCATTAATACTTATAATCTCATCACCCGCTAATATGCCAGCATTTTTTGCAGGCGATGGCGTGGATTTACTTGAGCAGCGCTCGGTGGATGTTTGCGGAATGCAATCACTAACTCTTTCAACCTGATTAGTCAGTGAGGTAATGCCAATTGCTGAAAATAAGGTCAAGAGCAGTACAAAGCCAATTACAAAATGTAGAAAGGATCCAGCACCTAAAACAATCAGCCGCTGACCAACAGATGCTTTAACAAATGCTCGGTCGGCATCTGCTTCGCTTAATTGCTCCCTTGGTGTCATACCAGCTATACGGCAGTAACCACCGGCAGGAATTGCTTTTACCCCAAACTCGGTTTCACCACGGGTAGTTGACCAGATTTTTTGACCAAAGCCAACAAAAAATTCAGTCACTTTCATGCCAAATCTTTTAGCAGTTAAATAATGTCCAGCTTCATGAATCATTACCGATAAGAGCAGGGCAACCACAAAAGCAATAACGCCAATGATCGCCATTTAATTTAGCTCCTTTATAATCTCACTTGCCTTCATCCGCGCACTTTGCTCTATCCCACTGACATCAGAGATATCTCTAATTGTAGTTGGAGTATTACTGCCAAATGCCTGGACGACCTGCTCCACAATATCAATTATCGCTGTGAATTTAATCTGTCCTGCTAAAAAGGCTGCCACTGCTACCTCATTGGCTGCGTTAAATACTGCCGGCAAACCTGCGCCTAATTTGCCACATAATTTTGCTAATGCAATAGCAGGATACTTTTCATGATCAATTGGCAGAAACTGCCAATTATGATTCTTACTCCAATCAATTGGCGCACAAGCTTTATTAATTCGCTCTGGATATGCCAATGCATATGCAATAGGGCCCTTCATATTTGGTGGTGAAGCTTGGGCAAGAGTCGAGCCATCGCAAAACTCAACTAATGAGTGCACTACAGATTGTGGATGGATCACCGCTTCAATATCATCATAATCAACTCCAAAGAGATAATGCGCCTCAATTATCTCTAGTCCTTTATTTAATAAAGTCGCTGAGTTAATACTTACTACCTCACCCATTGACCAGGTTGGATGATTTAGCGCATCTGCAACTGTTACTTGGGATAAATCTTCTACATCTCTAAATGGTCCACCACTTGCAGTTAAAATCAGTTTTTTTATATCACTTGATTTGCCAGCTTGCATCACTTGAAATATTGCAGAGTGCTCTGAGTCAACTGGAATTAATTTATCTGCGCCATACTTCATAACTAAATCACCACCTGCAACCAATGACTCTTTGTTGGCCAGCGCTACTTTGTTGCCCACTGCAAGTGCTGACAGGGTTGGCCCTAAGCCAATAGATCCGCTGATGCCATTTAAAACAATGTCACAAGGTAGGGCGGCAATCTCAACTGATGAGTTTGGTCCATCAATGACCTGCACGCCAGAGGTTTTAGGGGCAGGGGCCATAGAGCCAACAATGGGTACATTAAATTTCTTTGCCTGCTGCATTAATAACTCGGGGTTTTTTCGCCCTGCACTTAATCCAACCAGGCGAAATTTGTTTGGGTTGCCCGCCACAATCTCCAACGCTTGCACTCCGATAGAGCCAGTTGACCCCAAGACCACTACATCACGCATGCACCTATCTTAACTGCGCCATGACAATCACCCTTCAGATAGTATTTACGCATGTACTCAGAGGCTAGGAAACCAGTTGCACAAAAGCGCAACCTGATTACTGCTATTCCTGGACCAAAATCTGCGGAGCTAATAAAGCGCAGAGGCGAGGCGGTCTCTGCCTCACTCGGCACAGCTTTTCCAGTTTTTATTGATCACTCAGAGGGTGCAATTATTGTTGATGTTGATGGCAACTCAATTTTAGATTTAGGTGCCGGAATTGCAGTCTTAAATGTTGGCCACTCTGCCAAAGAGGTTAGAGAAAATGTTAAGCAGCAAATTGATTCATTTACTCATACCTGTTTTATGGTTGTTCCATACACCGGATATGTTGAGGTTTGTGAAGCTTTAAATCGCTTAACTCCAGGTACTCATAAAAAGAAATCTGCTCTCTTCAACTCAGGTGCTGAGGCAATTGAAAATGCGGTAAAGATTGCTCGTAAATTTACTAAGCGATCTGCAGTTGTTGTTTTTGAGCATGGATACCATGGAAGAACTAATCTGACTATGGCAATGACTGCAAAAAACATGCCGTACAAGGATGGATTTGGGCCTTTCGCTCCTGAGGTTTATCGCATGCCAATGGCGTACCCATATCGATGTGACGAGTGCACTAAACCTTGTGAGAGCTCTGTTTTATCCATGGTGCTCCATAAAATTGAAAAAGAGATTGGCGCCAGTAATGTTGCTTGCATCGTTATCGAACCAATTCTTGGTGAGGGTGGATTCATAGTTCCCTGTAAGGGCTTCCTACCTGGGCTTGTTAAATTCTGTAAAGAAAATGGAATAGTTTTTATTGCAGATGAGGTTCAAACTGGATTTGGGCGAACTGGAAATATGTTTGCATGTGAGGATGAATCTATTACGCCAGATTTAATTGTCACCGCTAAAGGAATCGCTGCTGGACTACCACTTGCTGGTGTCACCGGACGTGCTGAGATTATGGATTCAATTCACTTAAGTGGCTTAGGTGGCACATATGGTGGGAATCCAGTTGCATGTGCAGCAGCCTTAGGTGCAATTGAGATTATTGAGCGAGAAAATCTAGCTGAGCGGGCAAATAAAATTGGCAAGATTTTAAGTGATGCCTTAAATGCTATGGCAAAGAAGTATCCAATCATTGGTGAGGTAAGAGGTCGGGGTGCTATGCAGGCGATTGAATTAATTAAGCCTGGCACGATGGATCCAAATCCTGAAGCATTAACTGCAATTCTTAAGTACTGCACTAGCAAGGGTGTGCTAATTCTTTCAGCTGGAACCTACGGGAATGTAATTAGATTGCTACCACCATTAATTATTGAAGAGGATTTACTGCGTGATGGCTTATCTGTATTAGATGAGGCGCTAGCAAGTATTAAGTGATGATTTCTCATTCAATACGAGAAATTGCAGAAACTGATGCAAATTGGATAGTTGAGGCTTGCCAAGACAAAGAGATTCTCTTTTGGACCACAGTCCCCCGTCCTTACAAATTGCAACATGCGCAAGGCTTTATAAGAGGTGAATTTCCAGAGTACAAAATTTGGGTTATTGAAGACAAAGAGGTTAGGCCAGTTGGCATAATCTCAATTCACGCAGTTGATGAAGCTGGAAACGCTGAAATTGGTTACTGGATAGCACCATGGGGAAGAGGAAAGGGAGCAACAAAGGATGCAATATCTTTGGTTGGAAATTATGCTAAAACTGATTCAAAAATTAAATTTTTACAAGCTTGTATCTCAGATTTAAATTTCGCTTCACAAAAGGTTGCAGAATATGCTGGATTAGTTAAGGCAGAGGCTGCTTGTAAAACATGTCCAGCAGGTGAAAAGCAGACTAGCTCTACATATTTCCGTAAAGCTGTTTAATTAACGATCTAGTAAGTTTCTAGTTGCAGAGTACTTACCGCCTGATTTCTTAAGCGCAATCGCACTAAGTGCCTCAAGCACCACTCGATTAGCCAAGATTGCAGTGATATCGCTGCTGTCATAAGCAGGTGCCACCTCAACTACATCAACACCAACAATTGGTAATTCAAAACAAATTCTTCTAACTGCTTCAAGTAACTCTCTGCTTGTCATTCCCCCTGGCTCTGGTGTGCCTGTACCGGGCGCCATACCTGGATCAACTACATCAATATCAACAGATAAAAAGACACCATCACAACCATCGGTAAGAATCGCAAATGATTCATCAAGAACAGCTTTCATTCCACGGTGATGAATCTCAGTCATCTCATAGGATTTCATTCCTTTTCCTGCCATCCACTTTAAGGTGGCATCATCTGGCCAGTAACCACGAAGTCCTAATTGCAAAAAGCGATCCCCGCGAACAGATCCTGACTCAATTAATCTGCGCATTGGTGTGCCATGACCAATAAGAGCGCCAAATTGATCTTCGCCAGTATCAGCATGGGCATCAAAATGAATCATCGAAACTTTGCCTTTGCCTAAATGATTTGCAATTCCCGCCACATCAGCTGAAGCAATGGAGTGATCTCCCCCCAATACAACTGCAATAGCCCCGGCTTTAGCAATTTTTTCAGTGGCAACCTCTAGAACCTTAAGTGAATTAACTAAATCTCCACCGGGCATTAATAAATCACCTGCATCAAAAATCTTAAGTTTTTTTAGCGGATCAATTCGCATTGCAAGATGTGGCCTAGAGCCATCATGGGGAAGGTAATCACCCATGCGAATCGCTTGCGGTCCCATTTTTGCCCCTGATCGATGAGATGTTCCACTATCAATAGGTGCACCAACAATAATTACATCAGCGCCTTTATAGCTCTCTGGCTTATCGAGATCACATCTTGAGATACCAAGAAAGGTGAAATCTGGGCCATACATATTGCCAATATTTGTCATGACTTCTTTCGTTGCCGGGAAACTACCTGACCCACTATAACAATGATTAATGCGATGAAGAACATCGCACTTCCAATCACATTTGCTTGAGCAGGAATGCCTCTGGCGGCTGAGACGTAAACAAATTTTGGAAATGTTGAAACTATTCCGGAGTTAAAGTTGGTGATAATAAAATCATCAAATGATAAGGAAAATGCCAGCAATGCTGCGCCGGCAATACCTGGCATCACAAGTGGTAATGTGACATATCTAAAAGTTTCTCGTTCATTTGCATAAAGATCCATCGCGGCTTGCTCCAGCCGTGGATCTAAGGATGCAATCCTTGCCTTTACTGTTACCACCACAAATGAGATGCAAAACATCACATGGGAAATAATGATTGTCCAAAAGCCTGGATTAATTCGCAGATTTAAAAACATTGCCAGTAGCGATGCTCCCAAGACCACCTCAGGCGTTGCCATAGGTAAAAAGATTAATAGGTTTGTGGTTTTGCGTCCCTTAAATTTATGACGACCCAATGCAAAGGCGATCATGGTCCCTAAAATAGTTGCTAATACTGTTGAGATAACACCAATCTGCAGTGAGTTAACAACTGATTCACATACTTGAGCCGCACCACATGGATTCTTCCAATTATCTAAGGTAAAGCCCTGCCAGACCAGATTACTTTTGCCAGCATCATTAAATGAAAAAGTAAAGGTGTAGGCAACTGGAATGAATAGATAAATAAATGCCAGCCCTGCATAAATACGGATTAGATTCCGAGCAAACCACCGAGATGTGCGATGGCGAAGTGATGGCATTGGCGCAGATAAGGTGGTCATACCAGCTCATCCGTTCCAGATTTTCTAATGTAAAGTGTTACTAAAATTAGAATAGTTGCCATCAACGTAAAGGAAAGAGCTGCAGCAGTTGGGTAATCTACAACTGCAAAAAACCTTGATTCAATAACATTTCCAATCATCTTTGTGCCCGGATTTCCTAAAATTGCTGCGTTTACATAATCACCAGCTGCTGGTATAAAGGTAAGCAAGGTGCCGGCAACTACTCCTGGCATTGACAATGGCAATGTCACCTTTCTAAAGGTAGTAAATCCATTGGCATAAAGATCACCTGAGGCTTCCAAAGTTCTAGGATCAATCCGCTCAAGTGAGGCGTAAAGTGGTAGCGTCATGAAGGGTAGAAAGTTATAAGCAAGTCCAATTACTACCGCAGTTGAGGTGTTATTAATTCGAAACATTTCATCAACAAAGGGCAACACTTTTATGGCAGAGACAATAGGTCCTGAGTCAGCCAAAATCTGAGTCCAAGCAATAGTTCTAAGCAGGAAGGATGTAAAGAAAGGTGCAATAACTAGCACCAGCAAAATATTGCGATACTTTCCAGATTTGAAGGCAATTGCGTAGGCAAGTGGATAGGCAATTGCTAAGGCCAACAACGTAGCAAAGGCTGCGTAAATAAATGATCTTAGGTACTGCTCTTTATTTGCTAGAAATGCATCCACATAATTAGCAAAACGCAGCTCTTGTACATATGTACCAATTTGAGCACCCTCTGGCCGCACCATAGTTGAGGTGCTGGCTAGTGAAAAAATCGGAATAATAAAGAAGGTAACTAACCAAATCAATCCAGGTGCTAGAAGTATGTAAGGGGTAAGTGACCTACTTTTTAATCCGCTCTTTGCGCCAGCGTGTGAGGTGCTTAAGCCATGCAGAAATGCCATTTACTCACTCTTCATCATCAAGATCAGCGCCAGCATTAATATCTTGAGCGCCATCTAATGCAAAAGTGTGTTCCGGATCCCATTCAAGTGAGACTTTATCGCCAACCCTAAGATCATGTAATCCCTCATCATTTTGTTCAAAGACAACTAGATCTAAATCCCAAGGCGATTTCACTAAGTATTGGGTTGAAGTGCCCACAAATGAACGATCAATTACTACACAATCTTTGATGGAGTTAACCCCAGTATCATCAAGGCGTAGTTTTTCCGGCCGCACACCAACAAAAACCGATTCATTATCGGTTGCCACTCTAGATAACGGAACTTCAAAGGTGAGCCCCTTAGCTGAAATAACCGCTTTGCCATTACCTCTGGAAGTAACTTTTCCTTTAATTAAATTACATTGACCTAAAAAGTTGGCAACAAAGGCGGTCTTTGGCGCTTCATAAAGCTCTGTTGCAGATCCCATCTGCTCAATTTTTCCTTCATTCATCACCGCAATAGTGTCAGCCATAGTCATCGCCTCTTCTTGATCATGCGTAACATGAATAAAGGTAATTCCGACCTCAGTTTGGATTCGCTTTAACTCTATCTGCATCTGCCGGCGAAGTTTTAGATCAAGTGCTCCTAGTGGCTCATCAAGCAGTAAAACCTCAGGGCGATTAACAATTGCTCTGGCAACTGCAATTCTTTGTTGCTGACCACCAGATAATTGATTTGGTTTACGTGCAGCTAAGTGCCCCATCTCAACTAGATTTAAGGCATTTTCTACCTCAGTTTTTACATCTTTAATTCCACGTCGCCTTAACCCAAATGCAATATTTTCAAAGATTGTAAGATGTGGAAAAAGTGCATAATTTTGAAAAACTGTATTCACATTCCGGCGATAAGATTTTTGGGTCGTGATATCAGTATCACCGATAGATATTGTGCCGGCCGATGGTTCCTCTAGACCTGCCACCATACGAAGTGTGGTGGTCTTGCCACATCCTGATGGCCCAAGGAGAGCAAAAAATGAACCATCGGGGACTACTAAAGATAAATCATCAACAGCGCAAAAATCACCGTAATGTTTTGAGAGGCGATCTAACTTTAAATCACCAGTATCTTGCGAAACTTTATTGTTCGCCATTACCGGATACTTATCTGATCCTTAGCTAGTTGGTACTTAATTACCGATAGCTTCGTCAAAAGCTGTCTGGAATGTGGTTGCTTCATCAGCAGAGAGTGATCTAAATACCTTTACCTTTGCCAAGGTAGCCGCATCAGGGAATATGAAAGGACTTGCAGCTAGTTTAGGATCAATTTTTTCCATCTCAGCTTGCGCAGCTTCAACTGGGCAGATGTAATTTACATAAGCAGCTACCTCTGCGGCCACTGCCGGCTCGTAGTAATAATTTATTAAGCTTTCCGCATTTTTCTTATGGGTTGAAGTTGATGGAATCAGCATATTATCGCTCCATAATGTGCCACCAGATTCTGGGATGGCAAAATCAAATTGGCCATCACTTTCTGCTCTTAGAATAAATATGTCACCAGACCAACCAATTACTGCGTTAGCATCTCCACGCTTTAGATCCTCAGAGTAGGAGTTACCTTTCACTTGGCGAATAAAGCCATCTTTAATCTTTCCCTTAAGGAAATCAATCGCATTCATGTATTGATCCTCAGTGAAGTTAGAGGATGGATCAACGCCTTGATAAAGCATGATTACACCAATTGTGTCCCGTAGCTCTGATAGCACCACAATCTTGCCTTTATTTGCTGGGGCAAATAATTGATCCATGGTGCGGACACCCTTTGGAAGTTTCTTCGTGTTCCAACCAAATCCTGCAAAACCTGATTGCCAGGTTAGTGAGTACTGGCGACCTTTGTCATAACCAACATCAGCAAGAACTGAGCGAATATTTGATTTGTTTGGCACATTAGCTGGATCAAGCTTTTGGGCGTATCCCTGTTCAATAAATCTTGCAGCCATCCAATCAGTTGGTGTAACAATGTCATATCCGATATCAGTTCCAATTGAAAGTTGTCCTTGTACTTTTCCATAAAAAGTATTGTTGTCATCAATATCTTCGGTATAGGTAGCCTTTAGACCACTCTGCTTTTCAAAGGCAGCAAGAGTTGGATAAACCTTTGTATCTTCATCAAAATCTAAATAAAGTGGCCAGTTTGCCCAGCGAACTATTTTTTCAGTATCACTTACATCCACAATTCCTTCAGCAGTAGTTGAAGAACCAGTTCCACAAGCAGCAAGTAATCCAGCAGCTGAAACTGCGCCAACACCAGCTAGAACTGAACGACGAGAAACCTGGGCGCGGATAATTGCGCGGGCTTCCGGAGATATTGAGTTGATATCTTTTTTCATTATTTCTCTTCCTTATTCATCTCGAAGTAGTGGGAGTTGTATGGGGGTGTGGGGAAAATCTATCAGGCGTTGAGTTTGCCATCTTCTTATTGCTCCTTAAGGTCTCTTAACTTAATCTAGATACCTCATAATTTCTAGTATTTCGCTTAAATTGGTCCTTTTTTTAAACGTATGGTGGCGCCTCTAAAGCCCTAATTGATCAGATTCAACCATAGGTTCAAAATCCACCGCCTAGATTCTAAAGTGAATTGTTTTTTATTTTCAATTTATCGCCCATAGAACATATCCATACCCAACGGAGTGAGATACCCTTTTATTGTCAGGAAGCAGGCGATGTCAAAGCAGATATCAGTTGCGTTAGCTCAAGTTACACAGCGCCAATTTACAGATGACTTGACCGGCTATGCCGAAGAACTAAAGGAAATTCTCAGCCGCTCCCCTGGGACCCAAATGGTGGTTCATCCAGAACTTCATTTATTTGGCTCAGATATGAGTGCTGATGCGTTGCAGGAAATCGCACAATCACTTGATAGCAAGTTTGTAGAAGAATTAGGTGAAATAGCCAAGCGATTTGGCATCTGGTTAATTCCAGGAAGCATCGTGGAACCCGCACCCAATAATGGGATCTACAACACCGCCTTGGTATTTAATCCTGCTGGAGAATTGGTTTCATTTTATAGAAAGATCTTTCCATGGCGTCCTTCTGAGCCATTTACCATGGGGTGTGAATTTTCAGTATTTGAACTCCCGGGACTAGGTCGTGTTGGCTTAAATATTTGTTATGACATCTGGTTCCCAGAGGTAACTCGACAATTAACTTGGATGGGTGCGGAGTTAATAGTTAATCTCGTTCGAACAACAACGCCAGATCGCAAGCAAGAATTGGTTTTAGTTCAAGCTAGCTCAATTGTAAATCAAGTTTATATCATAAGCGTAAATGCAGCAGGTCCAATAGCAATGGGTAGTTCTTTAGTTGTAGATCCAGATGGGGATGTAGTTGAGCAAATACTTGATGACAGTAGTTCAATTATTTACACCATCATTGACTTTGATCGTGTTGCCCAGATTAGACGAGATGGCACGGCGGGAGTTAATCGAATGTGGGATCAATTTCTGCCGAATGATCCAGAGATAAATCTTCCCATTTACAGCGGACGAATAAATCCACGGACATGGTGTCCGGGAATGAATAGATAGAAAAAGGAGAGAAATATGACGACACTAGAACGTACGCTGGGCTTGCGCTCAGTTGTACTTTTTGGCCTTGCTTACATGACACCAATTATTGTTCTTGGAATATTTGGTATCACGGCCGATCTAACCTTTGGAGCAAGTGCTGGTGCTTATGCACTTGGATTGATTGCAATGCTCTTTACTGCATTCTCATACGGGCAGCTAGCACGGGTATTTCCCGTTGCCGGCTCTGCTTACACCTATGTTCGTAAATCAATTAATGATCATCTTGGCTTTTTGGTTGGTTGGGCAATTTTGCTCGACTATCTATTCTTGCCAATGGTTATTTGGCTGATTGGGGGTGCTTATCTACAAGCGCAATTCCCATCAATTCCATTTGCAATTTGGATTCTTCTATTTATTGCACTTACAACCGCACTAAATATTATTGGTTTTAAAGTCGCAGATAAAGCAAATTTTGCACTGATGGCCTTCCAAAGTTTGGTGATGATTATTTTCATCGGACTTTGTATCGCTTACGTTGCTGGTGGTGATGGTGCGGGAACCTTATTCTCAGTTGAGCCGTTTTATGCCAACACAACTACCTGGACCGCTCTAACAGCAGGAGCTGCAGTTTCTGCTTATTCATTCCTTGGATTTGATGCGGTCACTACATTGACCGAAGAGACAAAGGATCCAAAGAACACTATTCCAAGAGCAATCATGCTGGTTGCATTAATTGGCGGTGCAATATTCATAGTGACTGCTTACTTCACTACTTTGGCAAAACCAGGAAATGAATTTGAAGAAGTTGGTTCTGCTGCATTTGAGATTGCAAAAATGATTGGCGGTGCCTTCTTTAGCTCAGTATTCGTTGCTGGTTTAGTTGTAGGCCAATTCGCTAGCGGGCTTGCAGCTCAAGCGAGTGCCAGTCGATTGATCTTTGCAATGGGTCGCGATGGAGTTCTTCCTAAGGGCCTTTTTGCGAAATTAAACGATGCATATAAGACGCCAGTTCCTGCAATTATTGCCGTAGCAGTTGTGGGTCTCTTAGCGCTTCAGCTAGATATTGCAACTTCAACTTCATTTATTAGCTTTGGTGCATTTACCGCATTTACCTTGGTAAATATCTCAGTCATAGCTTATTACCTGAAGAACAAAAGTGCAGATAAGAACCTCTTAGGCTGGGTACTGATACCTGCGATCGGAGCAGCAGCTGATGCATATCTTCTTATGCAATTAGATGATAATGCAAAACGACTTGGGCTAATCTGGCTAGGCATAGGAGTCCTAATTCTTGTAGTAATTACTAAGGGATTACGTCAGAAGCCTCCTCAGATGAGTGATCCAGTTGGTATGTAAGAATAAATAAAAAGTAAATGAGGTGGGCCTAAAAAAGGCTCACCTCATTTTTTTATGTAATCTTTTAAATCACTAGTAAGTTGTAGTTAGGGTTAGATAAGAATTTTATTAATTAGGCGTTGAGGTTTGTCATCACATGTTTGATGCGAGTGTATTCTTCAAATCCATAAGCTGAAAGGTCCTTGCCGGTACCTGAGTGCTTAAATCCCCCGTGTGGCATCTCTGCCACCATTGGAATATG
>Ga0247838_1000382_pt1 | contig 70476 bp, 70 predicted proteins | sample LaCruzMarch2015__5_FD_189097 | JGI IMG/M metagenome (GOLD analysis project Ga0247838, IMG submission 189097) | Freshwater microbial communities from meromictic Lake La Cruz, Castile-La Mancha, Spain - LaCruzMarch2015_15m | ecosystem: Environmental > Aquatic > Freshwater > Lake | place: Spain...
CTACGGGTTTGGTGGGTTCCCACGCCAAAGCGGGGCTCGCAGCAAAGCCGGCAACGCCCAGGGCAATGGCGGTGAACAGCGCGGTGCGTTTAATCGAATGCGTCATGAATGCTCCTTGGGAAGAATGGACATTCATAGTCGCAATTTTTTCCCAAAGGGGAAACAGTAGTTACCCTAGTAAAGTACCGTTTGAGCCTAATCTATCGCCTGGAGCTGAGCTTGGGTGGTTGGGAGCGGCGTAATGCGTAGGCCCAAGTCCTTTGTTTTCTTAAGAGTTTTGCGCATCAGCTTATATATATCTAGATCAAACTCAGGCCGCTGCTCACGTAGCAGCTCGTCGACTTCACCATCATTTGCGGCGGTACCCAAATAACACCAATGATCAAACAGATGCAAATCATCCCCCTCCTGTATTGCTATAGCACCTTTGTAGGGCCATGAAGCCACTTTTAGCTTGAGCAGTGCCGTTTTTACCCGCAGATTATGAATCTGTGCTGACTCTGCACCGATGCAAGCGCCGTTGCATTGCTTCACATGAAAACCAAAACAAGCTGCCTGTGCCTGTCGTTTTTCTAATCCCAAGATGGCTTCACACAATTGGTTCTTTTTAGCAATCGATTGCAAGCTCGCAAGTGCCTCCCGTTTATTGTAGAAAAGACCATACAGATTATCTTGCTTACCCGGTTGTAAGTCCTGGTGATTCACTAATTGCACTTGAATGTGATCGCCCGATTCCGATAGCTGCCATGCGCACAAATCTTTCGAGCGCCGCAACTTAACGTTGAAGCTTGGAAGCTTTTCTTTGATTAGGCGCGACTCGAGTAGCAGTGCACCAAACTCACCCGCAGTTTCAATCCAATCAATGTCACGCACTTGCAATGCCAGTTTCATTTCTTTACGCTTAGACAGCGCAGCATGAAAGTGCCCTTTCACACGCGCTTGCAAATCGATGCTCTTACCGATATAGAGGGGCTGGCGATTTTCTGCATAAAAAAGATAGACGCCGGGTCGATTGGGGATTTCTTCGACCAATGCTTTATCAATATGCACTGGCAAACTCGCGCTACCGAGTAAATAATCGACCTCCTCGAACAAACGCGCCTGACCAAATAAGCGTATGCATTCTTGCCAAAAGTCATATAGCAATTTGGCATCGTCTAAGGCGCGGTGCCTGTTGGCCACCTGTAAGCCATGCACCGCAATGAGGGTATCTAGATTGTGGCGCGCTTGGTTAGGAAATAAGCGCCGCGATAACTTCACAGTACACAGTACTTTGGGTGAAAAATCAATTCCTACTTTTTTGAACTCGGCCTTAATAAAGCTGTAATCAAAGCGGGCATTATGGGCAATAAATACCTTGTCCTTGAGTTCCATGTAGAGGGCATGCGCCATCTCGCTAAAGGTCGGCTGACTTGCCACCATCTCAGGAGTAATGCCGGTAAGGTTTTGAATGTTCTTGGGAATGTAGGTTTCTGGATTGACTAGGCGCGACCATTCCGAAATGCCATCCGGGTCTAGGGTCAGAATGCCAATTTCGGTAATGCGATCAAGCTCTGCCCGAGAGCCCGTAGTCTCAATATCAACAAAGGCAAAGACCGAATCGGTTTGTGGCATGAAAAGCAAATCCTGCAAGTGCGTGGCAAGCGAGATTTATACCAAACAATGGGCTTCTTCGTATGACGGGCAACAAATCATGTTGCTCCCAGTAAAAGGACAGCTCTAATAGACGTCGGGGACGTACATTTCTTTGGGAACGGGGCCCCGGTGGTAGTCTGGGTTGTGAACGCGCTTCGGCAAGATAACCGCAGGGTGTTCGATTTCTTGATACGGAATTTGCGAGAGTAAGTGCTGAATACAATTGAGGCGCGCGCGCTTTTTATCATTAGCAGCCACCACCCACCAAGGCGCCTCTGGAATATGGGTCCTCTCCAGCATCATCTCTTTGGCTTTGGTGTAGTCTTCCCAACGGCGGCGTGACTCTAAATCCATCGGACTTAACTTCCACTGCTTTAATGGATCATGAATGCGCTGCGTAAAGCGGTTGTATTGCTCTTCGTCGGAAATCGAGAACCAGTATTTAATTAAGATAATTCCGGAGCGGATGATCATTTTTTCAAACTCAGGCACGGTATTAAGGAACTCGTGGTATTCCGCATCACTGCAAAACCCCATCACTTTTTCAACGCCCGCCCGGTTGTACCAACTGCGATCGAATAATACAATTTCACCGGCAGCAGGAAGGTTAGCAATGTAGCGCTGAAAGTACCATTGGGTCTTCTCACGCTCAGAGGGTGCCGTAAGCGCCACTACTCGGCAAACACGGGGATTGAGGCGCTGCGTAATGCGCTTAATGGCGCCGCCCTTGCCAGCTGAATCACGTCCTTCGAATAAGACAACCACTTTGAGCTTTTTGTGAACCACCCAGTCTTGCAACTTGATGAGTTCTTTTTGCAAGCGAAACAACTCACGAAAATAAACTTGGCGATTGAGGGCATTCGGGGAGTCGCTATCATCGCTTAAGCGCAGATCATCCATTTCCAGCTCAAGCTCTTCATCCAGGTCGTCCAGAATTTCTTCTTGAGCCCGCTTGTACCACTCCGCTAGTTCTTCCTGATTAATGGCCAATTGATCTTCCTCTGCTGAATATTCTTAATTTAACTGCTTTGTGTGACACTGTTTTGACACACAATTCGGTTAAAAGGAATGAGGGCTGAATGAGTTTCTTACAGTGCTAAATTTTGCTCGATCTGATTACAAGGGGTATTTCCATAGCTGCACAAAATGCAACAGTCGTTTTTACTGGCTTTATAGGGTTTTTTACAATGCACACACCGATGAAATTGCGTCGAAGCCTCATAGGGGCTGGAAAGCGGTTCAATTGAATGGCAATGCGGGCACGTCAGAAACTGCAATGATTCCATGACCTTAATATAACCATCCGATATGTCACTTATATGAATAGCACTCTGCTTCAATCCATTCGTACTACCTGCTTTTTGAGCTTACTGTTGCTCGCGTGCATTGCAAAAGCCGATCCGCTGCGTTTTATCGCACTGGGCGATTTACCCTACCGGGCTAAAGATGAAGAGGCTTATTACGCCTTAATTGAAGAAATTAACCGCCAAAAACCGCAATTTAGTATTTTTGTGGGCGATACCAAAAGCGGCGGTTCACCTTGCAGTGATGCTTACCTGCGCAAAATACATGCCTCATTCAACCTATTTGAAGCACCCTTAATCTACACCCCCGGCGACAATGAGTGGACCGACTGCCATCGCCTCAATGCGGGCGGCTATGACCCAGTCGAACGCCTGCAATTTATTCGTGCTTTGCACTTCGCCGAAGCAAAAAGCCAGGGTAAAAATCCCATTGCACTCATCCGTCAATCCGATCTTCAGTCGCAGTTTCGTGAGTTTGTGGAAAACGTCTACTGGATTTCAGGAAAAACACTCTTTGCAACCGTACACATCGTGGGCTCAAACAACAATTTTGCTCAGCAAGCAGAGTATGTACCCCGCAATCGTGCCAACTTAGCGTGGCTTGAAACAGTCTTCGCAGCAGCAAATCAAAGCACAATAGATCATTTGGTGCTGGCTTTTCAGGCCGACTTGTTCTACACCAGCAAATCTGCCACATCGGACCAAAGCGGCTTGCGCGATAGTATTTTGCTGATGAATGCAAAGCTGGCCGAATTGGCCAAACCTGCTTTGATTATTCACGGTGATAGCCATCGCCTCATTATTGATCAGCCCTTCATGGCACTAGGTAGCAATAAGAAGCGACCGCTGCATCAAGTCTATCGAGTGCAGGTCATGGGTGACGAACAAGTAGAGGCGGTGGAAATCACCATCGACGGCAGCAAGAACAGCCCGTTTTCATTTAGGCCTTTACTGCTCTCGCGTAAGCCCTAGTTATACGCCAACCGGTTTACCGTCGTCACGCCAAACTGCAATCGTGGCTGAGCGTGGTCTTGAGAATACCGTTCGATCTGGCCAGTCGCTACTTGCTTTTGGTTTATCTGGATTACTGCGCTCACGCGGGATTTCGCCCGGATGCTGGATATTGATAAACACGGTCTTGTAGTCGGGTGTGAAATCCATACCCGTTACTTCGCAGCCATTGGGACCAATTAAGAAACGCCGAAACTCCCCACTACTAGGGTCTGCCGCAAACATCATGTTGTTAGTGATGCGAGCATAGGGGCCTTTTCCAAGTGCGCCTGATGATATGTCGGTCTGCATCCACAGCATGCCCCGCGGATCAAACCACAAGCCGTCAGGTGAGCCAAAAATATCGCCGCGCACATTTCCCCTTTGGTTGGGGTCTTGCGCCTCTGGGTCGCCAGCCAAAACAAAGATTTCCCATTCAAATTGCTCGCTAGCTGCATCGAGCTGACTGGGCTTCCAGCGAATAATGTGCCCCATTGCATTATTCGCTCGGGGATTGGCCGCATTAATTGCAAACTCCTTACCCCGCTGGCTATTATTCGTCAGGGATAAATACACATCCCCGGCAGTTGGGTGAACCGCGACCCATTCCGGCCTATCCAGCGGAGTTGCTCCAACTTGATCAGCTGCAAGGCGCGCCTCGATTTGAATATAGGCTTGATCCGGAAAACCATTCGTCGGAGTTAAACCTTCCCGCCCATGTACCAAGGGAATCCAGCGGCCTTTGCCATTGTCCCCAAATTGCGCCACGAACAAAGTCCCATCATCCAGTAGCGATTGATTTTGCTCTGGCTTATTGGCTTGATATGGGTGCTTACTGACATAGCGGTAAACATACTCGCCGCGCTGGTCGTCGCCCATATACACTACCACTCGGCCATTTTTAGCGAGGGTAACCGCGGCTCCCTCATGCTTAAAACGACCCAACGCTGTCCGCTTAATGGGCGCCTTGTCAGGATTACGCGGATCAATCTCCACTACCCAACCAAAACGATTTGCTTCATTAGGATGCAGGTCCGCATTAAAACGAGTGTCAAACTCCTGCCAGCGGTAACCAAAGCCGGTGGCATTAATGCCAATGCGCCGCTCTTCTTTGCTAGGTGAGCCTGTTTTTATAAAGTAACCATTGATGTTTTCTTCGCACGTTAAATACGTACCCCAGGGCGTCACGCCATTGGCGCAATTGTTAAGAGTGCCAAGTACTAACTTACCCTGGGGATCAAACGCGGTTTGCATGCGTGGGCTACCGGCAGCGGGTCCAGAGATTACACATGGGGTGTATGCCGTAATGCGCCGCGCAAATGGACTGGATATCACATGCCACTGGCCATCGGCTTGCTTTTGTATCTGAGCGACGGTAACGCCATGCGCAGCCTGGCTTTTTTCCACCTTATCAGCAGACCAGGTTTTCATGCCATCGGGGTGCAATAAGCCATCGTCGGTGTACTCATGATTCACTACCCACAACCCACGATCCGCAAAGCCTTTATCGGGGAAAAAAGCGCAGCCATCGTGGTGCATGCCAAATTGCTTGGCCTGTTGTTGTGGGGTATTAATGACGTCATACGAAATCACAGGAAACTTGCCGTTAATTGGATCACCCCATGCAGCCACAACAGACCAACGGTAGCCTTTGGGGACCGCAATGCCATCGCTGGCACGCTCTAGACCAACGGACTCAAAGGTAAACCGAGGGGACTTGCCCCAAACGGACTTCGGTAGGTTTTGTGCCGAACCGTAAATAGGACTAAGGACGGCCAACAAAGCAGCGCTTGACTTTAAAAAGTGCCTGCGACCGGCCCTAGTTTCAAGGGGTACCTGTAAGTCATACAGTGGATTAACTACGGGGTCATTGAATTCGTTCATAGCGCGTCCTTGGTAAGACTTCCAATGATCAAAGGCCTTCATGTCAATTTGATGACGTGTTAAGCCCTGCGACGCTAAGAATCGATATTTCATGGGAAATACCCTAAAATTACTTTTTAAGCGTGGAATCCACCATGGCACCTTGGAAAGCAGCCCGCGTTGGCGATGCATTGGATCAAATTGATACGCCCGCCTTGATTCTAGATTTAGATGCGTTTGAGCGCAATGTACAACTATTGCAAGATGCCATGTCTAGCACCGGGGTACGCTTGCGCCCCCACGCCAAAAGCCATAAGTGCCCAGAAATTGCTTTGCGCCAGATAAAAGCCGGTGCGGTGGGTATTTGCTGCCAAAAAGTCAGTGAGGCAGCCGTCTTTGTCGCAGCGGGTGTTCCCGATATCCTGATTACCAATCAAGTCATTGGCAAGCAGAAAATAAGGCATGCGCTTGATTTGGCACAGCAGGCCCGTATCGGCATTTTGGTTGACCATGCCGATAACGTATCCGCCTTTGCGCGCGCCAGCGCTGAACGACAAGTCAGCATTGATCTCTACATTGAAGTGGATGTGGGCATGGGTCGCTGCGGCACGACTTCAATTGAACAAACCGTTGAACTAGCACGCCAAATTGATCAAGCGCCCTACTTAAACTTCATGGGCTTGCAGTGCTACCACGGCAGTGCCCAGCACTATCGGCACCCCCAAGATCGGCAAAGTGCGATTGCGGCCGTATGCGCTAAAGCGGCTGAAGCAAAAGCAGCCATTGAAAAAGTAGGGATTGCTGTAAAGCGCATTACGGGCGCTGGTACTGGCTCTGTGATGCTGGAAGGAACATCAACGATTTTTAATGAAGTGCAAGCAGGATCCTATATTTTGATGGATCGCGACTATGCTAAAAACCAGCACGATGCAAGTGATTTGCCATTTGAGCATGCCTTATTTATCAAAACAGCCATTCTTAGCCACCCCACTCTAGGTCGCGCCGTGGTGGATGCTGGCCTCAAGGCGTCGAGCGTCGACTCGGGGATGCCGCTAGTTTGGCAGCGCACCGATGCAAGCTACCTTAAAGCCTCGGATGAACATGGCGTTCTTGAGCTCACTGCAGACTCGCCTCTTAATCTGGGAGACTCCATCATGCTCATACCCGGCCATTGCGATCCCACCGTCAATTTGTATGATGAAATGATTTGTGTTCGGGGCAATGCAGTCGAGGCTATTTGGCCTATCGCCGCGCGCGGTGCCTTGCTGTAACAAGGTATATCAAATCCAATTGCGCTCGGTTAATCAACTAGCCTAATGAAGCTGTTAGCTGATCTCGTATTAATCACTCACTTTACAATTGCTGCCTTTTTAGTCTTGGGCATGGTCTTCATTCCGCTAGGCGCTTATTGGCGCTGGACTTGGGTAAGGGCACGGCGTTTGCGTCAAATCCATCTGGGTCTGATGATCCTCATAGCAATCGAGGCGCTGTTTCATGTTACGTGCCCGCTCACCACGCTTGAGGCCTATCTGCGCAATACCACTGCCCCCGAATCGTTTTGGATGCATCAGCTCAGCCAACTGCTCTACTGGGATTTACCAATTCAGTTCTTTACGTTTCTGTATCTGGGTTGCGCTCTTTGGATCATTGCTTTATGGAAGTATGTACCGCCAAATTCGAGGTACCGCACTTAAAAAACGAAATTATCTAAATTTGGTTAGTATCTAAATGACCCTCTTAAATCTGCCGTAATTCACCAATTCAAGGTCCATTTGAACACTCTACGAATTTTTAGTTTCTGTGCATGCTTACTGGCTGTTAATTTTGTGCAGGCACAGCAGACTGTCTCACCTGGCTACGTGACGACCCCGGCCAGCGTCGATGGCATCGGCAAACGCTATATGGATCGTGAAATCTCGGCAGTCATGGGCTGGCAAGGTGCTTCATGGCTTGAGCGGGATAAGCGCGAGCGCGAAGAACGCACCGATTTATTGCTGGATTCCTTGGCTTTGCAACCGGGCATGGTGGTAGCAGACATTGGCGCAGGTACCGGCTACCTATCGCGTCGTATGGCTCCGCTGGTGATGCCGGGCGGAAAAATAATTGCCCTTGATTTGCAGCCTGAAATGGTCAATATTCTTCAAACTGGAGTAAATCGATCGGGCCTCAAGCAGATTGAAGTCAAGCTGGGTGCGGTCGACAATATCAAATTACCTAAGCACTCAATCGACATGGCCATCATGGTCGATGTTTACCACGAACTGGCCTTTCCGTATGAGGTGATGAGCAGCATCATGCATGCCCTTAAACCGCGGGGTCGTCTCGTCTTCGTCGAATACAAAGCCGAGGACATACGGGTGCCCATTAAGCCATTGCACAAGATGAGCGAGGCACAAATTAAGCGAGAAGCGGGTGTTTTTCCACTGGACTGGGAGCGCACCGTAAACACATTGCCATGGCAGCATGTGGTGGTATTTCGTAAACGCGAGTAAATAGAAGGTAAGCACGTGAGCGATATTGCGCTATCTGGCCTCGGAACCGCCCTACCCAAGCATCGCCTCTCACAAGCAGATGCACTCGCGGTGGTGCGTGCACAATTTCAGGAGCGCTTTCCTGAATTTGAACGCTTAGTACCTGTCTTCCAAAATGCCAGCATTGAAAACAGAGCCATTGCCATGCCGCTGGACTGGTATCGAGAACCTCGAGGCTTAGCGGAGCGCAACTCTGCCTACCTTCATGTCGCTACCCAATTATTTATTGCAGCGACAAAAAATACCCTGGCTGCGGCAAAAATCAATGCAGCTGATGTTGATACTGTAGTTACCATCAGTTCTAGTGGTATTGCAACGCCCACGCTGGAGGCTCGAGTCCCAAGTGAGCTGGGCTTTCGGTCCAATGTATTGCGGGTGCCCGTATTTGGCTTAGGCTGTGCAGGCGGCGTGAGTGGCCTAGTATTGGGTGTTCAATTGGCACGCGCTAATCCAGGCTCCGTTGTTTTGGTGGTTGCTGTAGAGCTTTGTTCCTTGTGGTTTCACCAAGACACCCTTACCAAAGCAAACATTGTCGCTTCGGCCCTCTTTGGTGATGGTGCTGCCGCTGTGGTGCTGACCACCGCAAAAGCAAGTGACCGGACTATCGTTGGTACTGGCGTGCAACACACCTGGCCATCGACATTAGAAATTATGGGTTGGGACGTGAATAATGATGGCTTAGAGGTTATTTTTAATCGTGACATTCCGCCGTTTATCCGCAGGCAAATCGCCCCGGTAGTAAATCATTTTCTCCAGGAATTAAATCTAACGCGGGATACCGTCATGCGTTTTGGCTTTCATCCGGGTGGTACAAAAGTGCTGGAAGCCCTGGAGGCAGCACTTGCGTTAAAGCCTGGATCACTCGATGTCGAGCGCAGCGTACTGAAAGACCATGGCAATATGTCGGCGCCTACGGTGCTCTTTGTTCTAAAACGCCTTCTTGAAAATGCTCAGCCTGGTACATACCTTATGTCGGCCCTTGGTCCCGGCTTCACAGCGGCTGCTATTCCGGTAACCGTTCAACACTGAGCCCCCTATCTTGACTCTCGCTATCTTCATTTTGGCCTTAGTAACGGCACAACGTCTAGCGGAATTGGTGCTGGCAAAACGCAATACGGCGCGCCTACTTGCGCGTGGCGGTATTGAGAAATCGCCGGGTCACTACGGATTTATCGTTGTCATGCATGCTGCTTGGCTACTTTTGCTTTGGATTTTTGCTAGCGATGCGCAGATTAACTTATGGTGGCTAGCCCTCTATATTGTGTTGCAGTTCTTACGCGTTTGGGTAATTGCAACCCTTGGTGAGCGCTGGACTACGCGCATCATCGTCGTGCCCGGTGAGGCTCGTGTAATGCGCGGTCCATATCGCTACATGGCTCATCCCAATTACGTGATTGTGGCTGCTGAGATCATTGCTCTGCCCATGGCTCTCGGGCTGCCATGGATTGCCTTGGTTTTTACCCTACTGAATGCAGCCGTACTTTGGGTTCGTATACGTGCTGAAGCAAAGGCCCTTTTAGACGCAGAAGCCCATTAAAGGGCCGATCAGCCTTTAAGTGCCATACCGGAGCATGAAGCCCAAACCAAACGAGCTAGATGAAAATACCCTTAGCAAATATGCACTTAGGGCAAGCGAAGAAAGCGTTTGTAACATAACTGTCATAGTGAAAAAATATAATTAGATCAATTGTTTAGAAAGGCAATGCGATGAAAATAGGCATCAATGGCATGGGCCGTATTGGACGACTTGCGCTGCGTGCGGCAATGGGAGCAGCAGAGCGTCAAAGCGATGATCCCCGTGCCGATAATCGACTTAATGTAGTTCACGTTAATGAACTCAAAGGGGGTGTTGCTACATTAGCGCACTTATTGGCGTTTGATAGCGTACAAGGCAAATGGCGCGCCGATATCCGTCACGAGGGTGAAAATACCCTCCTCATTGACGATCACAACATTCGATTTACTGCGCATGCCACGGCTGCCGAAATTAATTGGGGCGAGATGGGTGTTGATGTCGTATTGGAATGCACCGGAAAATTTTTAACCCCAGAAACCCTGCAAGGCCATCTTGACCGCGGTGCAAAACGCGTGATCGTCGCCGCCCCAGTCAAAACGGGTGGAGTGCTGAATATAGTAGTCGGTGTCAACGACCATTTGTATGACCCCGCCATTAATTACATTGTGACTGCTGCCTCGTGCACAACCAATTGTTTGGCACCAGTAGTAAAAGTAGTGCACGAGAATATCGGCATCAAGCACGGTCAAATTACCACCATCCATGACCCCACCAATACCAACTTAATAGTCGATGCTCCGCATAAAGACTTGCGCCGAGCGCGCAGTGCCATGATGAGCTTGGCCCCAACCACCACAGGCAGCGCAACAGCCATCGCCTTAATTTACCCTGAACTCAAAGGTAAGCTAAATGGCCATGCTGTGCGTGCACCCGTGCTAAATGCCTCCCTGACCGACTGCGTGTTTGAGCTTAATCGTGAAACCAGTGCCGAAGAAGTGAATGCCTTATTTAAGACTGCAGCCAGTGGAGACCTTGCTGGAATCTTAGGCTATGAAATACGCCCCCTCGTTAGCGCTGACTATGCGCGTGATACGCGAAGCTCGATTGTCGATGCCTTATCCACTATGGTTACCGATGGCACCTTGCTCAAGGTCTATGCCTGGTATGACAATGAAATGGGCTACGCCTGCCGTATGGTTGATTTAGCTTGCCACATGGAAAAAATGGGCATTTGAAGTGAGCAACACCGACCGTAGTCTGTCCACTGTCACACCGGCCGTGCGGAACTACATGATCGTGACAGCGGCGTATTGGGGCTTCACTCTCACCGACGGCGCACTACGGATGTTGGTGTTAATGCATTTTTATAAGTTAGGCTACTCACCGTTTGCGCTCGCTTTTCTATTTTTACTCTACGAAGCTGCCGGAATACTGGCCAATTTAATCGGCGGTTGGCTGGCTACCAAGTTTGGCATCACGCGCATGCTTACAGTGGGCTTAGTCACCCAAATTGTGGGTTTTGTAATGCTATCGCAGCTCGATCCGAGCTGGACTATTGCCCTATCTGTAACATGGGTGGTCCTCTCGCAAGGGATCTGTGGCGTAGCAAAAGACCTGACTAAAACAGCCAGTAAATCAGCGATTAAATTAACCCAAGCACAAGCCAAGACGCAAAGCAGTGGGCAGTTGTTTAAGTGGGTAGCGTGGTTCACGGGCAGTAAAAATGCCATGAAGGGCTTCGGTTTTTTCTTGGGCGGACTTTTACTCGAGAGCATTGGTTTTGAATACGCTTTACTCAGTATGTCTGGATTATTAGGATTGGTGTTAATTGGCGTCATGCTAAGCTTGCCGCCCATGATTGGCACAAGCAAAGCCTCCAAGTCTGCGAGAGAGCTGTTTGCTAAAAATGCTGGAGTCAATGTATTGGCGGCCGCACGCGTGATGTTGTTTGGGGCACGCGATGTCTGGTTTGTGGTTGGAGTCCCTGTCTTTTTATACTCCGTAGGCTGGACCTTCACCATGGTGGGTGGCTTTTTAGCCGTATGGACAATTGGCTATGGACTCGTGCAAGCCTTAGCGCCAAACATCGTCAAACGCAGCATGGATGGCTTGTCCTCTGAAGTGCCTGCAGCGCGCTGGTGGTCATTATTTTTAGCCCTCATACCCTTGGCAATCGCCGCCGCCGTTTGGCAAAATGTACCTCATCTGCAATGGTGGGTAGTCGGTGGGCTGGGCTTATTTGGATTTGCTTTTGCCGTGAATTCCTCAGTGCACAGCTATTTAGTCTTAGCCTATGCTGGCTCAGAAAAGGCAGCTGAAGACGTTGGTTTTTATTATGCCGCCAATGCCTTGGGTCGCTTTATTGGCACCCTATTATCTGGTCTGCTTTATCAGTGGGGCGGCTTGCTTTATGCCCTCTTAGGCTCTGCTGTAATGCTAACTGTGTGTTGGCTCACTACACTCAAATTGCCTGTTCCTCAAATTGCCAATGAGATAAAGCAGTAATTACAAGCACAAAAATATCGCCAAATTACAACGGACAATATTGAATGTAAGGCCTCTATCCGATAAAGACCAAACATCTTTTGACCTATCCAGCTCGATTGGAAGGTGTAAGCTGTGACTTAAGTGGTGGAAAACCTACTACGAACAATTAAGCAAACATGATTCAAACCAAATGCTTGTTTTAGTGCGGCATTTGACGGGTAGAACTTCCAGCCCTACTTTTTACTTGTTGCCAAGCTTCACCTAAATAGGCGTAACTACCTTTAAATGCGTTTGAGCCATTGTCTAAAAGAAGAGAGCCCGCATCAATATGCAACAAATTGTGTGAAAGTGGTTTAGCAATGCCATTTTCATCCCGCTTCATAATTAAATCTGGGCTCAAGTCAGCTGCATTACTAATGCCAGCAGCTGTTAACAACTCTGAAAATGCATGTAAGGTATTTTTATGAAAGTGATATACCCGATCGCCTTTATCCAAGGGGTTTAATGCTTTTTGTCTAGATGGATCTTGCGTAGCAACACCAGTGGGGCAAAAATCAGTGTTACAACTACGGGCTTGAATACACCCTATCGCAAACATAAAGCCCCTGGCAGAATTACACCAATCCGCCCCAAGAGCAATTACCCGAGCCATATCAAATGCAGAAATGATTTTTCCTGCAGCGCCAATCTTAATTTCTGAGCGTAAATTGACACCCACCAATGTTGAATGCACTAAACGTAATCCATCTCGCATTGGCATCCCAACATGATCTATGTATTCGACTGGGGCGGAACCCGTTCCACCCTCACTGCCATCAACTACGATGAAGTCTGGCCTTAGTTTTGTGCTCATCATGGCATGCACCATTTCAAACCAATCCTCCGGCTTGCCAATACACAACTTAAATCCAACAGGCTTTCCATTGGATCGCTGACGCAATAATTGTATAAATTCAAGCATGCCCTCAGGCGTTTCAAATGCACTGTGCTTACTGGGAGAAATGCAATCGGAACCCATCTCAATTCCGCGAGTTTCCGCAATCTCCGGAGTAATTTTTGCAGCAGGCAATATTCCGCCATGCCCCGGTTTTGCACCTTGAGACAGCTTAATCTCAATCATTTTTATTTGCGGATCATTGGCAACAATACTAAATTTCTCAATATCAAAAAAACCATTATTGTCACGACACCCAAAATATCCAGATCCAATTTCCCAAATTAAATCACCACCATAAACCCGATGGTATTTTGAAACTGAACCCTCTCCAGTATCTTGTGCAAACCCCCCTAAGCTAGCGCCTTTATTTAGGGCTAAAACTGCATTTGCTGAGAGCGAGCCAAAGCTCATTGCCGAGACATTTAATAATGATAGGGGGTAAGGCTGAGCGCACTGGGTCCCGCCAACCATTACGCGAAGATCGGGCTTGACTTCGCCCGCCTTTGAAACGGCATTGGAAAAATTGAGCCACTCATAACCATTTGCATAAATATTTTCTAGGGTTCCGAATGGTCTATGGTCAGATAAATTTTTTGATCGCTGATAAACAAGACCCCTTTGATTGCGTGAAAAAGGTAACTTGTCAGTATCAGATTCTAAAAAATATTGCCGGATTTCTGGCCGTATAAATTCCAATAAAAAGCGTAGGTGTCCAATAACTGGATAATTTTGCAATATGGCATGCTTTCGTTGAATGCGGTCTGCAACCCCAAGTAAAGCCAACGATAAAAAAATGATGAAGGCCGCCCATGTTTTGATGGAGTCTGGATTCTGCAGCAAGAGATAGGCACAGAAAGCCGAAAGCGCAATCGTGATTTGCCATACAGTAAAGCGTGTCATGGATTTGCCTTCATCGGAATGGTTTAATTAAATCTAACATACGTCATTGACAAGGTAAACATATTTGCAATACATGCTGTCATTACCAAGGTGATCAATCGCATTTCCTTAAAAAATTGGGTTCGCCCCATTCGAGAATTGATGAAGTAGCTCACATGAACCATTGTGGATCTAAAGCAGTTGACGCCTATCTAGCCAATGGCTGTCTCTAGCAAACCTAGTAAAAACAGTTCAATAAGAGGCAGAATTTCAAGGCTGAGAGAGATAATTGCCGAGATCTTTCTAACTGAGTGACAATCAAGTAATGAATAAATATGAAGTGATCTCAATCGAACCCACAGACCTAGCCAAACACTGGGTCATTACCTATAAAAGAGCTAATGGCCGTATTGAACAAGAATCGGTTGAGGCTTTTGATTCTAATGAGGCTTTCATTGCATTCCGAAACCGCATCATTAAGGAAGCTAAATTAAAAGTCGTAATCAAAACCCCAAAATAAGAAGTCGCCCGATGGCACTACTGCATACATACACAACCGAGGCTTAAAAGAGCTCTTTTACAGGAAATTTTCGCAACCAGTACATTCAACTGAATCGAACACTAGGGATTTGCATTCACTTTGGGTTTATAGCCCAAGCATGCAATCCCGGTATTGATCAAAACTTGCACATCGGGAGTTGTTTTTGATTTGATTTCATATAGCTTACAGCCATTAGGAAATCGCTTATCCCAAGTAATGTAGAAAAATTTACATTCTTTGCAATTCATTCCGGCAGGCATGCCCTTTCGTTTGCACTGTCAATTGATTCTTTTATCTTAATAACTAGTTGAAGCCTAAACCAGCAAGAAATTAATATGCTTTAGGCGTCATATTATCAATGCAACTTGCTCTATGCATTAGCTCAAATTGTTTGATTGCCGCAGAATCGGTCTTTTTGAGCTTGCCGCTCTCGATATCAGAATTAATGTTGGCTTGAACGCATTTTTCTAACGCATCCTCACCCTTGCAGCCCGCAAGCACTGTGGCAGTTAACGTAATACTAAACACGAGTGATTTCTTCATTGAATATGGCCTTACAGAATGACTTTAGTTGAATTGGCGTATCCATAGATAGTAAAGCTAAATCGTGATGGCCCGAAACAGAATGAACCAAGATCGCAACTATTTGATCCTAAGCCCAAAATTGTCTAATTATCGGCGCCTCTAATTTAGCCCGCTCATACCCAGTCCTGATGGCGCCACTGATTTGCTTTGGGTCAAGCAAATTTAGTCCTGCGGGGGTGCCTGCCACTACCCAATTTACTTTGGTGCCAGTGGCCTCTATATCTTTAATATTTTTCGCAATAGGATGCGGAATGGTGGTGAGCACTGCGCCTGTCACCCCATCAGTTAAGGTGATAACTAATGCTCTTTTTGAGCCAGCCACCAAATCGACATGCGCTGGATTAGAGCAAATCCCTCCATCCATAACATAACGTTGACCGAGTAACGTTGGCCCAGCAATCCCAGGCAAGGAGCTACTTGCGGCCGCGCCGTGCGCTAAGGCAATATTGTTTTTTCTAGCGACTGCCTGACTTACTACTAAACGCTCGCCCGTATAACAATCGATACCGGTTGTATACATTCGGCTAGCGGGCCAATCTTTTTTGCTATCACCTGTTAGTAATGCAGCTACCCGCTCAATATGATTACTGTCTAGTTTATTGTTGGCAGCCAAGGCAGCATGACCAATTACTCGTCGGGTTTCAATACTGCCGTCACTTGCGCTCATATTAATTTGATCGGCCCTGAGTTGACTTAAATTAGGCTTAGCAACTGGTGCGATCTTGGCAAAAATCGCGGGAAACTTTCCAAAAAAATCAAACTCGGTTCGTAGGCGACTAAATTCACCCGATAGCAAGGAAGAGCCCATATAAGCTCCGGCAGACGTACCAACGACCATTTCAGGAAGCTTTACCATGTCCAGCCCTGCCTCCATGAGGCCATGAAAAAATCCGCAATACCAGGCAATGTAATACTCCCCGCCGCCGCCAAGTACAAGTGTGCGATCCAGGCCTTTTGCAAATTTAGAAACAGTGGGTTTTGTAGCGATCGGAATCGCCAAACCATCGTCGGCAAATAATTTTTGTGAGACCTCGTTTGCCTTTTGTTCAATATTACTTTTTTGATTCTTTGATTGCGCCTGAGCAGAATGAATACCCAATCCTGAAACAGAAGTAATGGCAGCCGCACCTACAGCGGATGTTTTTAGGAAGTTGCGACGAGAAGATTGGGTCATACTGGCTCCATTAATTATTAATGAATTTATAGCAGATTTCTAGGCAAAAAGACTACTAGAGGCAAACCTATACGAGGGAACGGCAACTGTAAACTATGTGGTCGGCACCGGATGTAAACCATGTGTCCGGTACGGACCGTCGGGCCTTTGGCCTGCCCAGCACGATTGGCTTCGCCGATACTTCGTATTCAAACGTGCGACCTACGCCTTAGAAGAATTCGTGGCCGCTAGAAAGGCCAATTATTTCAATGACTAATAGTGTAAAAATGGTTCTGTCTAATAAACTGTGCAATCCCTAAGCCTTATTTATTTACGTACTTACTTAAGCCCCATGCAGTTAGCATAATAAGTAACCGTTGCAGGCCAATCTGAAAATATTCCCTTAACACCAACTTGCTGAGCTAGTACATCCATAACTTCATATATTTGCCCGTCGGTGTAGATGGCAGATTTAATTGACTGGTGATACCAGCTGCCCCCTTTATTCATTGGTCCATCACGCTCTAGAGACCATGTGATGATGTTTAATTTGGCTTCCATTGCTGCTTTGGCATATGCTGAAGGAATAAGCTCCCCATTGATGCCAGTGGTTAATAAAACCCACATAGGAGGAGCAATATAGCGCACCCCTTTTGCATAGAGCTCTTGCATGGTTGGCTTTAGCGATTCAGGTGCGGCCGCATTAAACCCTTTTTGCTCATATCGACCATCCAAATAAATTGCTTGCTTTCCAAACTCTGGCTCATTCCCTATCCAGTACATCACATCATTCAAATTAAACGATTGTGGAAAAACGTCTTTGGGAGAAATGCCGGCCTGCTTATAGTCATTAATGAGAGCTTGTGCATATTGCTCCTGAGTAAAGCCTAAATAAGGCATTGGCACTACTGGCGCCTTGAGTTCAGGTGTAAATTTGCCACCAAATTGTTTAAATAAAGCAATGGATTCTTTATGCGTTAATAAAGTGCCGCCAGCCTCGGAATACAGCTCAGTTCTCCAGCTTGGAGTACCTGCAATATAGGACTCGATATCCTTAGCATTTTTATTAACCCCATCCATCTTGCCGCGCAAGATTTTAAATTCTTTTAGGGTGATATCTGTCGTGCGACACTCCGCAATCGCGGGCTCTGTGCCACTTGCTGGGGCAAAAGATTTAGTGCACTTTTCTTTTAAATTTGTTAGTAATATATTTGTTGTTGCCTGTAAATCATTCTGCGCATGACGACAAACTAATTGTTTATCTTGTGTAAAGGTGACATCACATTCAAAAATACCAGCCCCCATTAATGCAGCAGCCTTATTGGACTGTACGGTGTGTTCTGGAAACTGCAAAGGTGCGCCACGGTGCGCTATGGAAAATGAGGTACGTTCGGGGGTATTACTGGAGCAGCTTTTTAACTTACTTTTTAATGGGCCTTCTTTCATGGCATCGATTAGATAAAAGGGTCTTACTCCATATTGAATGTTTTGGGCAGCCACTGGAAGACTTATTGATAGCAAGAGTGCAGTAATTAAATGAAGGGATTTTCTATGAAATTGCATTTTTTTGATAACCAATCAGTGGTGTAATTTTTAAACTAGGCAAAAAAATCAATATCACACATTGATGATGACGGCATCCCTTGATTTGATAACTTGCTCAAGCTCATGACTGGTAAGGTAGCAAATCCGTGCTTTGGATTTGACAACTTCATATTGCTCATCTTCAATCGCCTTGATTGGGTATTGACCCGCCTTTAATGGGGTAAGTCCAATCACATCATCATCTAGAACTGTTTTAGCTAAGAAACTGTTAATTACTTTTAACTGCATACCGCTCATTCTAAAAAAGAAATATGACAGTCTCTTTAGATACATTAATTATTAAGCATTGGGAACTTATGCCTTGTAAATTATTACTCACCCACCAAGCCAATAAACTGATAACAATTATTGCGTTGCAGCAAATTTAACCGAATGCGCGTCACTAAAGTGCCATTGAAAATTCACGTGGCAGCTGTTAAATAACCTCCCAAGGATAGTTTCCTTGGAATAGAATTTTCAAATTCACTAAGGAGATTGGCTATGGAAGCACTTGAAGACAATACTGAACCATATGAGCTCAAAAGTTTCAGTAGAAAACTCAACTCGGATGATCACATCAAGGATCGAATGATCATGAGACATCTTAAGCGACGTAAAAAAAATTCTTTATTGGATTTTGATGAGCCCACAAAAGACCAAAAAAATGTTGGGGCACGCCATGAATAAAGATATATTACTTTCTTCGCCTGGCGTAGGTACTTACCTGATTCTTTCATTCGTTGCTATATTGGCTGCCAGCATCATCATTTACCTAAATACGTGAATCGAGATATTTCCTTGCAAAGCCATCCAAGCGATGGCTTTTTCTTTGCGACGGAATGGCAGAATCACGTTGTACGAGATTGAAAATCTCAAAACCAAGCTCGACTCTAGGTTTTCGTCTCCCGCACTCTTTTTTTACTACTCTTTATGTTTCTTACCCAACTTCTCGGGCTTACCATTTTCGTAAAGACACCAATATTTTATTTCCTCAAAAAGGGCCTCTTGCTCTTTCAATTTCAGGGCCTTTACGTCGGAAAGACTGATCGTTCCAGATTTCCGCATAGTCTCGATCGCTTCTTTTAATGCGCTCATTTTGATGCCCTTTTGAATGAAATGAAGTATTCGATTCTAGTTAAAGGTGCTTTACACCGCACTAACCTAGTTTTTTGACTTATTCGAGTATTTGAAGATTTAACGACCAATTGGCTATAAATGAGCCTTTTAATCATGAACTTAAGACCTTTTAATCATAAAAGTTATTTTGCTGTCATGCAACATACTTGTAAGGCTGTTAAATTGACTACGTGTAAACCCTGATACTTTACCAATTTTCAGGTTCAAAGGTGCCATAAATCATGAAAACAATTATGAATGTAATTCGGGATTTATTTAATGCCTGGATGGAAGCTAGATCCGAGGAAGCCAAGTATTACAGCAAACACAGTCATATTGAGAAATAAAGCATGCTGACTACTGAATTTCTGCCTAGAGATCAGTTTTCAAAATACGGGTCTTGGTTAAAAGCCCAAGATCCACAGACACTACACGACTATTTTGGTTACACAATGGGTCAACAGGCTATTGATCAGTTAGTTGGTCGGCTTATAAGTAACTCAAACCATAATTATTTCCTTGTTGCCAAGTTTAATGGTCATTGGGCCGGCACGATTCATATTGCTACTCATGAACAAGAGGTAGAGTTTGGCGTCATCGTAGCCCTCCAATATCGCAAACAAGGCATTGCCAATGTGCTGATCGATGAAGCCATTACATGGGCTCGTAATCGCTACTATCAAGATCTTTTCATGCATTGCATCAACTGGAATAGACCCATCAAGCATCTATGCCAAAAGCATGGCTTAGTGCCTCGTAACATGATGGGCGATTCAGAAGCGAACTTAAAACTAGATCCGCCAAATTGGGCCACTTATTTCAAAGAACAAATGACTATTACTAAACGCAATTGGCTGACGATGTCACCATTTTTGCAGTTTGCTCTAGCTTTGAGAAGATAGTGGCATGGACTACAGCAATTGCTTGATGAAGGGTCCCTTACTTTTGCAAGACGATGTGCAAATCACTGTGTTAGATCATTAACTTAATTGAGGAAAACAATAAATGAAGTTAACTGTCTTTCGTTACAAAGTCTGGGATCATCAAGATGATGATCATGTCCATATCCCCTCTTATTACGCCATTCGGGAATTTATTGAGAGCCTAGAAGGTGCAAGCGTAATTGAAGATGATTATTTAGAAGTGGATGAGTCTGATCTTGATGCGCATGGACGGATTGCCGTAAGAGATGAAGTTTAGGCTGCACCGCCCCTTCTAAGGACGAAAACTGTACTAGTAACGTTTAAATTTGATTAGCATCTTTATAAATCTGCTGATGCCCTTTTTCTATTAGCTGAAAGTAGCATAAGCAATTTTGGTTGATGTAATTTTGTGGCTACTTTTTTGAAATGCGCTAACTGACAATAAGTTCGCTTTAGAACTATTTCGTCTTCAATCTCAACAGTCCCTCTATTAACCTCAGTCTTGTGAATACCCCACTCCGGTTTGAGATGTGCGCCAGATAGTTGCTCTATGACATCGAGCCAAGCTAGATTAGATTTATGGATCTCAGTATTAATAAATGGGTTTGCCGCACTATTTAAAGTGGCTCGAACAATTCTGAGGGACTGCCGCATTGGCCGAATACTGGAAGCAATCGTGTTTTGCAAAAGGTATAGCATCCCCATCCCTTAGACAAGAGTTTGACCTCTTGTAGTGATCCAGAGATATGACAACTTGATTACAAGTTGTTTAATGTCGCTTTAAATGCCATTGCACGCACTAATGATAGATAAATGTTGATTGAATCGACACTTGACCTCAACAAGGATGACGAACTCTTTGTGCAAATCATTCTTTGAATAAGTATTTATGCAATCGAATATCTTTGCTACAAAATTTATCTCTTACGGATAAAAAATACTATTCGTTTAGATATAGAAAAAGTTTTATATCGATTATTTTTAAAGAAAATTTTTACTTAGCAAATTGTCGTTTTTAATCATCAATTTTTAAGTCATACATAGACATGTCATCACAAACACATCAGAATTCGCACAAGCAATCGATCTGAAGAGTAACCATAATCTATCAAAATTAGTTATCAAATTACTCTTTAGTTTTTTGGGTCAAAAACCTGACATAGTACTGGGGGTCATGATGAAGAAGTACTACTTCCTAAATGAAGATGATGATTACTTTAATGAGTATGCAGATACGGTCAAATATGATCTATTAAAAGATCGACTACATTGGCAACATGAAGTACGTAAAGCAATTTATTTGGAATATCATTTTTCAGACGATGAATGTGATTTTGATTAAAGATAATCTCCAAATTTGACGACATAACCAACTACAGAGCCGCCTGACCGATATTTGAAGCTGATATATCAAGCCCAAATATGACAATTTCACCTCTCAAAATTTATTCATAAAAATTTCATTTTATGATGGACATGTCATATTTAATCGCCAAAAATGCAATTAAATTATGGGAGTTTACGGATCAATATTGATTGCTATTGATTGTGACTGGTTTGGTCAAACAACCCATAGGTAAGCAAACTCTTAATTTATGGAGAGTGTCCATGACTACCTTTACTACTGAAGATCGCGAGCAGGCTGAAAAAGAGCCAATTCCTTTTTACGGCTTATATGACTTAAGAGACTCATCTCCTAAAGACAATGTTCTTTTGCATCCAGTCTTGAGGAAAATAAAAGTGGAATATCGGGTGGATGACAGCAGCGAGGATTTGGAGGATTAGGCTTAAGTGGTCTTTATCTTTTTAGATCATGCACTTATTTAATATAGTACGTTACTAAATGGATCAGTTCTAATGGGTATTTTCAGATTTCTTGGTAGCCCTAGGAAAATCAATTTTTAGGCGCCATGTTACCTAATGCTTTTTTTAATTGATCCCCATTCGGACAACTCAATCTGCCATTAATCCTGGCATTAGTGTCTACATGCAAACGCTCAGCTTCAATGTCACCACTAATAGTCGCGCCAGAGCAAACCTCCACTGTTCCGCTAGCTACCACATTGCCTTCTACCTTACCTGCGATGACTATATTACTGCAGGTAATATTACCCCTCACGCTAGCATACTTATTAATCCATAAAATACCATTACTGTTTTCAAGCTCGACAATATCGCCCAAGACTTGCCCTACGACATGGTAGTTGGCACTTGTCTCTAACTTTCCATGAATCACGCATCCAGAACCCAAAATACTATTAAAAGAAAATTTTTGAGATTGCAGTAATGGGGGTACTTTTTTGCTCATGCAACTAATATGACAAAGTCATAATTTATTAATTACTCAGTATATTTTAGATATTGGTCTTGAGATAAACCTAAATGCTGGCCAACTCTTTTTGCCGCCTGTATCTTAATGGCCATGCTGTAGAAGGTCAAAAAGGTATCTGCTTCTTCAAGCTCCTTGATATGCCACTTACTCAAACAAACAATGTTAGCAAGCGCTTCGTGGCTCAAACCCCTCTCCTCGCGAGCGACACGCAATACCTCGCTTAGGATGCGTTGGTCAGTTTTCTTTTTTTTATTGAGCATCATTTGAAGCTAAGAATATAATTTTTATATGTTATCTTATGTTTGTGTATTTTTTATTACTTGGAATTCAAGTTCATGTTTTTTAAAAGCTCCTCACCCGATCAAACAAGCAAGACAGAAGTAGATCAATTACAAAATATCCCTATGGCTACTATTCCAACCCCCCAAAACAACAATTTCTTTAATGCCGGAGAATTAATCGTTGGAGAGGGGGTGGTCCTAAACGGCACTCTTGAAGTACCAAATAAAGCAATAGTCTCAGGTGCAATTAATGGCGACTTAAAAGTCCATTCATTAGCGGTAGGGATAACAGGCAAAATTGAGGGCAAGGTAGTTTGCCAAATAGCAGATATCGCTGGTTATGTGAAAGATAATCTGCGGGTGAATGAATTGCTGATTATTAGAGCTGGTTCAATCATCTCAGGAAAGATTTACTACAAAGAGATCGAAATTGAAAAAGGCGCCAAAATTGCTGGCCAATTATCAATGTTATAGGTATTGTGATTTATAAAGGCATACAAGTGCCGACCATCAAAGTGAGCTAAATCAGTAGTTTAGTCAACGACTAAAACGTTGCAGAATAATTGATTGCCCAATTAAGGTGCCAGTATGAGTACATGGTTCAATACTGTAGATATCTATTGTGAGCGCCTGGATGCCAGTTTTTGGGCCGAGCCCATTAATGCCATTAGCAATCTGTCCTTCATCGTTGCAGGTTTATTCCTTTGGCGCCTAAGAACACCCCTCTCTACCCTCATGGCTGTTTTAGTACTCCTGATTGGCTTAGGTAGTTTTAGCTTTCATACTTTTGCTAATCGCCTTACTGGCCTTCTGGATGTCTTAGCCATCGCTCTGTATTTGATTGCCTTTGCATTTTTGATCCCCAAACAATGGTCAAGAAACTCGCTATTGATTCAGTTGGGGTCCGTTTTAATGCTCATTGTCAGCATTATTTTGACTCAATCACTCATGAGTTACTTAAAACCTGCTCTACCATGGCTGCCATCCGGCATGTACCTAGGCGCTTGGTTAGCGCTGATTATGTTTGCTTTGGTAACCCAATATTCAAATAAGGCAGCGGCTAGATTCTTATGGCTAGCGGTCATTGTTTTTCCAGCCTCCCTTCTGAGCCGTCAACTGGATATGCCCTTGTGTGACTCCATCGGCGGTTCGCATTGGTTATGGCACCTATTCAATGGGCTAACCTTGTTTTTGAGTAGTTATGGTCTATGCCTAAAACGTTCTAAATTAGTAAGCTTACGTTAATATCGCTCAATTACTTTTTTTATATTTTTAGATATGCTAATTAATTGCGCCTCCTACCAAAATGGAAAAAAATAGCCGATATTGAGATTGAGCATATTAGTGAGCATATCGCTGATAAAGATTCTTTTGTTTGGGTGGCACTACTAGACCCAACCGTTGATGAGATCACCAAGATGAAGGAAGAGTTTGACCTTCATCCTTTGGCTTTAGAAGATGCGCTACTAGGCCATCAAAGACCCAAGATTGAAGAGTATGGCAATAGCCTATTCGCAGTAATTCAGGTTCTTAAGTATGCCGAGGATATCCAAGACTAATGGCGGCAAACCTTCCAAGCCACAAAAGAAAATAGCCCAACAAGTGGGCTGTTGAGATTCTTGGCTGCCCAAGCATGGGTATTCCCATTTAATCTTCTAACTCTAACTCAAGATGCAGAGAATATTCGGCATCAGCCAACTCGGCATAATCCATGGCTATCATTTGATCCTCAAATGATAGCTGTGCAAAACGCTCCGCCGCTTCAAAATTCTTTTCTCTGTAGTTATCTAAGGATAGCAGTTGATTCCATGCCGCCTTTTGATAATACTCAGCAGACATTCTTCTTAAGTTGATAATTTTGTCACCGAAGTTCTGGTCTAGCATTTTCTGTTTCCTTCAATTTGTCATTGAATATGACTCACATAGTCTACTTTTCATGTGACATCTCTATGAATTTTTAAATACCTTTGTTATCAAGGTCGCAGGATCCTTTTCTAATCCCTTAAATTGCACTAGAAACTAATTCATAACTCTTTTGGGCTAAATGTGACCGGGTTAGCGGTGAATCTTTTTCAGGATCAAACGTAGGTAATACAGCCACCCTAACCTCAAGCTGTCGATCACTCATGATCTTTTTCATTGATTCCAAGATACCCATATCACCAACAAATGCTGGAACAGTACTTCGTTCACCAGTCCCCCTTGAGCGATATTGAATCGCCAAAGACCAGACTGGAGCCTTTGACATGACAGCCGACTCAAATAAACTTGCCTTAAATGGCAAAAGGCTGGACCCTTCAGTAGTGGTGCCCTCAGGAAAAATACAAAACGATGTATGACTTAAGTCCTGCGCCATTTGATCCACGATTTGTCTTGCATGGCGAGCGCTATCTCTCCTAATAAAAATAGTTCCTATTTTTTTTGAAATCCATCCAAAAACCGGCCATGAGGCAATTTCAGACTTAGCCACAAAGCACACCGGAATAAAACTGTTAATTACATGGGTATCAATCCAAGAAATATGATTAGAAACAAACAGACAAGGCCTGTCCGGAAGCCCTTGCGGAGCTTCAACTCGAAGCCGCAGCCCAGCAATTTTTAATAACCATTTAGACCACCGAGAGCTGTGTTTTTGCTTAGCGTTTGAACCAATGATTGGAAAAAATACTGAAAGCGTAAACAATGCCCCAATAATATGAAGTACCAACAAAAACCAAAATCCATAAAGAATAAATTGGGGGCTTTTTTGCATTTAATGTCTCAATTTTTAAATTAGGTGTTTTATATCAAATCCAAATGAAAAAAAGCCCAAAGGTGGTTTTAGCAACTCTTAATCGCCTAGGACAAATAGCTGCGTTTTGTACTACCCGAGACATAGTTTACGTTTTATACCGGACACATACTTTACAGTTTTTGGCATAGGAGGGACCACTCTATGCCGTGGAATGAAAGTACGAAGATGGATGAAAAGCTCAAATTTGTGTCGCGTTACCTTGATGGCGAGAAGATTGCTACCCTGTGTCAGGAGTTCGGTATCTCTAGGGTGACTGGCCATAAGATCATTGAGCGGTATAAAGACAGTGGTTTAGAAGCCTTTACGGATCGCAGTAGACGACCCTTTCGGCAAGCCAACCGCTTGCCCTTCCAGGTTGAGCAATTGATTGTGAACCTGAAAAAAGAGTTCCCGACCTGGGGCGCTCCTAAACTGCGAGACCGCTTGCACACCCACTATCCTGAGCTCGTTTTGCCAGCCAAGAGCACCGTGCACGCAGTGCTTGATCGCCATGGTTTAGTCAAAAAGAAACGGCGCTGGTATGGCAAGCTTGCAGGTACCGCATTAAGCAATACGCAATCCCCCAATGCCCTATGGTGTGTGGATTACAAAGGGGAGTTTATGCTCGGCAATAAGCAGTATTGCTATCCCTTAACGGTCACCGACTATGCCTCGCGCTTTTTGATTTGCTGTGAGGGCTTAGAAAGTACTAAAGAAGCCGGGGCCTTTACCGTCTTTGAGCAACTCTTTAAAGAATATGGCTTGCCAGGCAGCATCCGCTCAGACAATGGGGTACCCTTTGCTAGTCCCAATGCGATTTATGGTCTGTCGAGTTTGTCAGTCTGGTGGCTGCGCTTAGGGATTGGGATTGAGCGTATTAAGCCAGGCAACCCCCAGCAAAATGGTCGGCATGAGCGCATGCATTTAACGCTCAAGCAAGCGACGACTAAACCCCCTGCCAAAACACTTTTGCAACAACAAGATAAGTTTGAAGACTTTATCTATGAGTACAACTTTGAGCGGCCCCATCAAGCCTTGGAGATGAAAAAACCGGCGCAGCTCTATGTCCCATCAACCCGAAAGTATGAAGGACTACCCGATGTCAGCTATCCCTTCCACGATAAAACAGTCACTGTGACTAAATGCGGCAGGATCTGTCTGGGCAATCAAAAGATCCACTTTAGTACCGTGTTCGCTGGCCATGATGTGGGACTGCGGCAAGTCGAAGACGATGTGTGGTTAGTCAGCTTTATGGATTACGATATGGCTTACTTTGATATGGAATCGCATAAAGTTAGTGCCCTAGAGAATCCATTTGGTCCCAAAGTATTGGGGTGAACGGCAACTGTAAACTATGTGGTCGGTACCGGATGTAAACCATGTGTCCGGTACGGACCAGTAATGCTTGGTGGGTCGGGCGCGATTCGAACTCGCGACCAACGGATTAAAAGAAGTGATGGTTCTTCAAAACTCTATATAAATCAATGGTCTGAAGGACCAAAAAATGACTGTGCGATTGAGTGTGCGATTGCATATTGGTGCAAAGTTCGAATCTAAGCTTAGGATTCGAGTTTATATAAGCGATCTAGAATTAGTTTTGTAAGAATGGATTCATCGCCATTAAAGGCTAATTCCATCGCTTGATAAATTTGTTCTTGCTCTAGATCCGAGTAATCCAGCTGATAGCCGGCTGATTGACTAAGTTGGGAGATGAATATGCGTTGTACACGACCATTTCTCTCTCTAAAGGGGTGAAGAGCGTTTATCTCGGATAAATAGTAGGTCAATCTTTTTGATAGGGCACTTGCATCTAGCCCCTTCAGCCAGTTTTCGTGAGCCAGCGTACTAAATATCTCATGAGCCGCAGATTCAATAAAACGTACATTAGCAAATCGACTATTGCCACGGCTAATATCAACGGTACGAATCTTTCCAGCCCAGTCATATACATCCTGAAAAAGGGCTAAGTGAATGCGCTGAAGATGGGTAAGATCAAATTGACCTGCTATGGGATTTTCTAGAATTTCAATTGATCGCAAAGTAGATAGCTCACCTTCATAGGCGTCTAAATCTTCTGCGTTAGTTATTTCTGCTTTGTTTCGAAGTACGTCTGTACCTGGGTAGCAGTAAGTGTCATCCGCGTCGTAGCGTGACATAACGTTGTTTGGTTTCTTCCAATATTTGCGCAATACTCTTTTTGCCGGAAACGTAATCAGTGAGGTTTTGCTCTAACTGCTTAGTTGGAACAATGCCCTCAATCCGAGCAGAGGCCACAGCGTTAGAAACGTTGTATTGGCGGGCTTGGGTTTGGGTGGCAAACTTAGTTGGCATAGGTTTATTTTAATGGATTTGGGGCTGATTTCCTAGTCAATAAAAGGACCTAAAATGGGGTTTGAAGAGTTATTTGAAGGCGTAATTCAGGTAATAAAAAAGCCCCGCAGAAGCGAGGCTTAGTGATGCTGGTGGGTCGGGCGAGATTCGAACTCGCGACCAACGGATTGGAACATTAATACATCCATAGCTAATTCGATGATCTGCTGGAATTTCACTTAAAAGGCGTTGAGTGCGATTCTCTGCTTGCGTGCTTTACTTCGTAGCGTTTTAGCGGCCAGTACATTGCTGTGGTGCAAAAATTCACCAGGCTTGCACGCAATTTTTCCTCATTACCAGCTGACATATTTTTGTCATAAATTTACCCTAAAGTAGAAAAGCTTAACTAAACAGGCCGCTTCGATGAAAAATGCATTCACCCTTTCTTTGCTTGCAACCGCATCCCTTTTGACAGCTTGCGGTGGCTCTAATACGCCTACCAATACGCCTGCCAAACAGGGTGTTTTCGTAGACGCACCAGTCGAGGGGTTGAGCTTTGTAACCACCTCAGGTTTATCGGGTACCACCAATAGTGCTGGAGTTTTTAATTATTTGGCCGGCGATAGTGTGACTTTTTCTTTGGGGGCCGTTAACTTTCCATCGGTAGTTGCAGGTGATCTTGTTAGTCCATTGGATTTGGCTGGCGCCTCCTCTACTAATCATCCTGGTGCTTTAGCCATTGCACGTTTATTGCAAAGCGTTGACAGCGACGGCAACCCCGACAACGGCATTACTGTAAATCGCGCCAAACTTGCCAGCAACATTACTCAGCCTGTCGACTGGTCTAAAGTAAATGACGTTCAACTTGCAGCAATGCTCAGCGCTGGGGCCTCTGGATTGCGATCTGAATCTCAGGCTAGAACCCACTTATCTAGCCAATTGGCCGCCATAAGCAAAGATCCTCAAATGAGTTTGGTTGGTCGTTACGCCTCAGGCGGCACGGTCGCCGCACCATCGTTAGTCGCTGAAATTACATCCTATCACGCAAACAGCAAGTCTTTATTCATCACTGTAGACACCGCCAGTGTGAACTGCTGTCAATTTAGGTCCACTACCAAAGAGAGTTTTTCTATAGTAAATCATTGCAGCAACATAGGTTGATTCTGCATGAGTTTGTGTGCTTGGGTTTGGGGTGCTGGTGGTCTATAACCTAATGCACTATGGGGCCTGACATGGTTGTAGTGCTTGACCCACTCTCCCACGATGATCTGGGCTTCTTTCAGGCTATAGAAGATTTCTCCATCAAGCAGATTGTCTCTAAAGGTGCCGTTAAAGCTTTCACAAAAACCATTTTCCCAAGGGCTCCCGGGTTCAATGTAAGCGGTTTTCACTCCTACACCAGATAACCAACTACGCAGGTCTTTAGCAATAAATTCTGGGCCATTATCACTACGGATGTACTCTGGGATACCGTTGTCAATCATCGCGTTCGCCAGTTGTTCAATGACTTGGATCGATCCAATCCGTCTAGCGCAGTGGATCGTTAGGCATTTTCTACTGAACTCATCAATCAGGGTGAGCATGCGGATCTTGCCACCGTAAGCATCTCTAATAAAGACAAAATCGTAACTCCACACATGATTCGGGTGGGTAGCTCTCAGGCGCATACAACTACCATCGTTTAGCCAGAGCCTGCCTCTAGGAGGCTGCTTTTGTGGGATCTTCAGGCCTTCTTGCCGCCAGATACGAGCGACCTTTGCTGTAGTCGCTTGTCCCCAACCGGCATTACGCATCATGCCTGCAATAAATCGGTAGCCGTAACGGCCATAAGTGCTGGCCATGCGAATCACTTCAGCTCGCAGCGGCCCCTCGTCATCCCTGGGGAGCGGCATGTAGCGATAAGCGGCTCTGGAGAGCCCCACTAAACTGCAGGCAGACCGCTCAGAGATAAAATACTTATCCATGAGCAGCTGCGCTGCATTTTTACGCCTAGTAGGGCTTAGAAGTTTCCCTTAATGACTTCCTTGAGCATCACTTCTCGTAGCGATAGGTCCGCTACGAGTTTCTTAAGCCGGGTATTTTCCAGTTCCAGATCTTTGTACTTCTTTGCCTGATCGACTTTCATACCACCATAGATCTTGCGCCAGCGATAGTAGCTTTGCTCAACCGTACCCACTTCTTTACAGGCCTGGGCTAGGGTTTTGCCATTGGTGGTTAACACATCGATTTGACGCAATAAGGTGACGATTTGCTCGGGTTTAAGACGCTGACCTTTTGCCATATTTAGCACTCCTTTGAGTGAGAGATTATCAAAAATCCTCTCTTTTGGAGTGGTACTAAAAATCAGGTCAGTTCAGCGACTTATTTACAGCCAGCAAATCCTGATCGGTCAGTACGGCTGCCTGTGCTTTAAGCTTAAGGGCACTCGGGCGAGATTGGCTAGACCGAAACTGCGTTTTCGAACTCGCGACCAACGGATTAAAAGAGTTATTTTAACGCCGACACACTCAATTTAGCAGAGATAAACACCATCGATTTAATATACTCATAGCAATGAAAAGTCTTATATCGACGATCGCCATTTCCTTCATATTTTCTGCATCTGTTGATGCCCAAGGGCCTAGTGAGAGTGATATTTTTGGGGTAGGAATACCTTTCTCGGCCGCTCCTATGGATTTTAGTATTGCTCAAATGGAGAATATTCAATTTCAAGCGGTAGCCACTGGAATTGGTATGGCCCAAATCAATCCAGCATCGGGAGACTTTAACTCATTAGCGGATATTTCGAATGCCCAGCTGATAGTGCAAAAAAACTCAGGATCGGTACAGTTCTATATTCAAGGCGGATATTATTCAACGCCATCTCTCGGTACCACCTATCAGAGGGCAAGTCTTCAAACGAAGGACAGTTTTGGTTTGGTGCCTTTGGCCAATGTTTCTTTTGCCCCCACAAACCAGTGGCTGTTGACTGCTGGCAAGATCAACTCCTTTGGGGGTAATGAAAGCACCTTTACTTATCAAAACAATAATATTGATCGAGGCTTACTCTGGAATCAGACGAGTAATGTCAGTAGGGGCTTTCAGGCATCTTATAAGCAAGGCGCCCTTTCAAGCTCGGTGACGCTGAATGATGGTTTTTACTCGAATAAACTCAGCTGGATGGGAGCATCAGCAAAATATCAGCTGAATCAGAAAAATAGCACATCATTTGTTTGGGCGGGGTCCATTAAAACTAATACAAGCGATACCTTTATCACCCCCATTGCTCAGAATAATTCTCAAATATTCAATCTGATACATACTTACGCATCTAGTCGCTGGAGTATCTCGCCTTATTTACAGTACACCTATGTCCCTGCTAATTCTTCCCTAGGAATTCTTGGTAGTTCGCAAACTACTGGAGCAGCCATGCTATCCAATTACCGTTTTTCTAATGCACGGCCCGATCTACTTAGTCTACCTCTTAGATTTGAATACATTGGGTCGGGGGGCAAGGGTAATCCCAATGCACCAAACCTCTTGTATGGTCAGGGCAGCGCAGCTTGGTCTGCAACCATCACCCCAACCTATCAATACCAAAGGGTGTTTATTAGGGCAGAGCTATCCTACGTACGAGCCCTAAATGCCCTGCAAGGAAAGGCTTTTGGCCCCTCTGGCAATGTCAATAATCAAACAAGATTGATGTTTGAAACGGGTCTTTTGTATTAATTTAAAAAAAGAAAATGGGGTTCAAAGACCCCATTAACTGCCACCAAAAAAGTACCGGCTTAATAGTTATACGCTCTCATAAACTTGCGGGCATCATCTCCGCCAAGGCCTAAGAAAGTTTTGCTGTAAACCTTAATAGAGCAGCCATTTATATTGACTTGATAAATATTATTCGCATCACTTGCTACGGCAGTATTTGCAACTGGAAATGCGACTTGCATAGAAGAGCCGCCTACCTCAAAATCACCAATAGGTGCATTACCGCAACTACCTTGAGTTGCAAATGTGTTGTAGTAGACATCATTCAGATTGATCCATGACCAAACACCTTCTTCGCTATTGCCATTAATAGTTTTAAATGAGCCAACATCGCTATAAAGAGCCCCATCATTCAATGTCGTAGTTTTAATATAGGGCTTCATGATGTTGTCATAAAAGTTAGTAATTTGAGCGGAAGTAAATGCCCCACCATTTTTAATGTCTTCAGTACGCATTCCCGCTGTTGCAAATAATTCTATCTTGACATTTCTTGCCGTTATAGCTGACGGAAGCTGTGTTGTGAGGTAGTCTAGTAGGGGCTGAAGTACGCAGGGACCCACTTGATCCTGACCCAGATTAGAGGTTCCGCTGCAACCTTTTGGTAGCAGCCCCCCAGGTAAGGAGGATTGGTCAATAGTACCCTTGCCACTCATAAAGTCATTAATTCCACTATCTCTGTATCTTTTTGTAAAGATTGACGTAATTTTTGCCTTTCCCCCGATAGTGGATGGAGTAACTTCATAGAAGGAGAGCCGTGTACCGCTGCTACCAGCATCAAAGATGGCGGTGTAGAAGGGTGTAGTGTTTATATAACTAGAGTAAATATTTAGTAAATATCCACGAGTCCAGGTTAAACCAGGATTTCCACCTACAGAATTTGAAGGCTGCACCCCTACAAAGCTAGCACTTCCATTATTTGTAAATAAGCCATTTGCCCTCCACAAAAAGTTATTCATGAAGGTTGCGTTAGGACATACGCCAGTAGCATTTAGACTAGTTCCAGTTACAGCACCATTGCAAGTGCTCTCTAGAGCGCTTTTGAAAGCGCTAGCAGTAAGTCCAATTGGACTTGAAAGAGATAAATTATCTGCGGCGTAATAGAAGGTATCTAAACCTACGAAATTTGCAGTACTAGTAGCTATCGCTGCTCTCAAAGCGGCATAGCTATCTGTGCTGCCATTGCTTTCAGTTCCGTTTTTGTTGCGATCTTGCGCTACAACCGTATCAATAATTGTGGCGTATTTGTCTGTGCAAGTAGTGTAGTTATAGCTAGGAGTGCCAGTGAGGTTAAGTGCGGTGGGTAGCAAAAAAGTCCAAGGAGTGCCAGAGTTAGTATTACTTGGATACATTAAAGAATTAAAGAATAGGGCGATTCCGCTACCCTCGGTTGTATTTGCAACGGTTGCTCCTGTAGCAAAACAATCTAAGCCGCCGTTGAGCGTGGATTTTTGGCTGGAGGCACTATCAGTGCCACCACCGCATGCAGTAAGGATTGCGCTAAGCGTAATTACCGAAAGTAATTTATGTATAGAAATGTTTTTACACATGGTTAATAACCTTTGAGGACGGGTCTAAGGATGGTGAATGATAGGTTTGAAAATGCATCATTGGCACAGTGCTAATGCTGATCCATCAGCCTTGATAACGGATTGATGAGAATAGTCGCCACAAGCTGGACGGGCTAACTTGGAGGGTGAAATAGATTTGATGTAATTAGTCAAGCTATCTGCCGCATAAACGCCACCAAGCGGCAGGCATCTGGTGCTTCCTGCTGAAAGGCAAATATCTTTAAAGATCGTATAGTTCTCTGCGCCATCCCTTAGGTAATCAGTGATAACAAGCTTATAAGTGGTGGTGCTAACTAAGGACGACCAGATTCCAGTTGAATGGTTTCTTACCATGAGATTGCTAAATCTATTGTCAAAGGATTGCGTAAGATCAAGACTCCACCGAATGCCACTAGCATAAGGATGAGAGCCATCTGAATTCCCCTTGTCTTTCCAGTTTTGCACACCTTGCTCCAAGGCGGTTTTCATTTCTGCGCCGGTGATGTTGACAACAATCAACTCATTTGGAAATGGCTGGATAGTGAATACATCCTCCATCCTAATGATGCGATCTGTTGTTCCGTCAGTTTCTAGTTGTTTGCGAACTCCGCCTGCATTGGTAAGTCCAAAATCAGCTACAAAAGGATCTGAAGCGGACTCAGTCGCCTTGCGGTAGCCCTCTGCCACCACTTGTGCAATATCACTGCCGCTGGCCTTATTAACAACGGAATCACATATTGATCCCCCGCGATTGGAGGTTCCGGGAACGCGGATCAAGCAAAGGGATTGATCGCCTTTTAAAGTGCCAATTTGAGCAAGGGTATCTTGATCATATTGTTGATTAAAGGGAAGCATTTCATTTTTAAAGGTGACATCTTCGGTTGCTATTGCAACTTCTGCTGCACCTCTGAGTTTTTCTAGGACGGCAGCATTTGCACTGGCTGATAGCGGGGTTGTAAGTGCGCGATCTGCATAAAAAGTATCACCAATGATTACCGATGCAGTGCCAGAGCACGATTTTACTGTGCCGTTGCCATTAAATTTAACGTTCATGCGCGCAAATACCTTGGTGTATTCCCATGCCTGTCCAATGCATACGGTTTCACCTGATTTGTTAGTGACGACCGTAGGGTATTTTCCAGATGGTGTTTTTCTCACTACCGGGGAGTATTCGCCTAAAAAGGTGTGTGAGTCGCCGCCAATGATGACGTCTACGTCAGTGAGTTTCGGTGCAATGACCAGATCGCCCTCATAACCAATATGGGACATCATCACAATATGCTTAACCCCTTGGGCTTTTAATTGATCAATAGTTCTTTGAGCAGCCGTGGCTTCATCTTCAAATACAGTCGAGGCATTTGGTTTCGAAGCATTTTTGGTTTTACCAACCACATCGATGCCAAAAAGACCGACCTTAACTCCGCCAATGGTCTTGATGATGTAGGGAAGAAAATAGGGTGATCCATCGGGCCTGCTAATCAAGGGCGAAGCTGGTGCAGGGGTTGTTCCCGGTTGAATATTTGCAGCGATAACAGGCGTGTTGCACTTAGACGGGTTCATGGCTAAAAAGTCTAGAAACTTTTTAAGTCCCGAGTCCCCAAAGTCAAACTCATGATTGCCTGGGACAAATGCGTCGAAGCAAATATTATTCATTGCAATGGCATCCGTTTTTCCTTCGTAAAGTTGATAGAAATACGTGCCCGTAATTGCATCGCCAGAATGCAGTTTTAGAAGATTATTGGTGCCATTCAATGATTTAAATAGCGTTATGAGCTGGCTAAATCCGCCCAGCGGAGAATACACCCTCTGCCCATCCACCAATAGTTCTTGCGTATCTGGTGGCCGAATATTGGAGTGCGTGTCATTGACATGGACAATGTTTAGTTCATACGCTGTGCCTGCGTTATCGCTACTGCCACCTGAGCATGCAGATAGGATGAAAATACATGCGGCAATTATGCCGCCACGAAAAAACAAAGTCTTACTCGGATAAAAAAGTTTTCTCATTTGGGTCGCCGATTTACACTGAAGGTATAGTTTGGTTTAAGTTAGGTAAACAACAAAATATCGCATTAGAATTTTAATCTTTTTAGAATGCTAAATGCAGGCAAAAGATTGCATTTTTTCTTGGTAATAACACCTATAACCGATTTATTTAGTGAAGGCCTATTTGGGTAGGTTTGGTTCCAGTAAATCCTGCTGTCATTAAATGACAGAATTTGTCGGTATTCATGAACTACAGATGTTTTTAAAGCATGAAGTGTGAATTGGCCCCTTTATTTATGGGTAGAATGTCTTCATTCTTAGTGCTTCGCGATAATAGGCCATCATGAGAAATTCAGCTTTTACTCCCCTCTATTTCTTTGGTGTATGTATAGACACTGGATTTCTTTCGGGATGCTCGTGAGGTAACTCTTTTGGCAGATCCACAGGCGTAGCGCCAACCATTTAAAATTATGAAAAGATTAAAAAGCCAACATAAAGTTTGTTTCATGATTGAATTAAAAATAATCAAAAACTATTTAAGCCTCTATTTTGTTTAAACATTTGCCTTACAGAGAGCAAAAGCAATGCCTTTAGATTTGATGTTGATCTCAAAATTACAAGCTTTATTCGGCGACCGTTTTAGTGTCGCAAAGTCGGTGCGCGATCATCATGGCCGCGATGAATCGCCATATCCTTTGCTTGCACCGGATGCCGTTATTTTTGCGCAATCAAATGAAGAAATTTCTGCCGTAGTAAAGCTATGCAATGAATATGCAGTGCCTATCATTGCGTATGGAGCTGGCACCTCGCTTGAGGGGCATTTACTGCCGATACATGGAGGTATATGCCTTGATCTCAGCAGGATGAATCAAGTCCTTGAGGTATCGCCCAACGATCTTCTGGTAACTGTTCAGGCGGGGGTCAGACGCAAACAATTGAATCATGAAATAGCTGATCTGGGTTTATTCTTTCCCGTTGATCCTGGAGCTGATGCGAGTATTGGAGGTATGTCCGCGACTCGGGCGTCAGGAACAAATGCTGTGCGCTACGGAACCATGCGCGAAAACGTGCTTGCATTAACGGTCGTTACTGCCAATGGCGACATTATTCGGGTGGGATCAAGAGCGCGTAAGTCATCGGCTGGATATGATTTGATAAGGCTGTATGTGGGTAGCGAAGGTACCCTTGGGATCATTACTGAAGTTACTTTAAAACTGTATCCATTGCCAGAGGCAGTATCGGCTGCTACCTGCCATTTTCCATCGGTACAGCAGGCAGTGAGCGCGGTTATTTCCATCATTCAGTACGGTATTCCGGTGGCGCGTGCTGAGCTGGTTGATGAAGTTGCTATTGCGGCAATAAACCGATATTCAAAAATGAGCCTGAAGGAAGTACCCACTTTATTTTTTGAGTTTCATGGATCTCCCCTGGGGGTTAAAGAGCAAGCAGAGCTTACTCAGCAGATAGCCCAAGAGCATGGTGGGGGCGGGTTTGAATGGTCCGCAAACCCGGAGGACAGAACGCGCTTATGGCATGCTAGACATAATGCATATTTTGCTTGCCTGCAAATGCAAGCAGACTCACGCATTCTCAATACGGATATTTGTGTGCCCATTTCTAACTTGGCAGACTGCATCGAAGCAAGTCGCAGGCTGTTAAAGCAATCATGCCTAAAAAGTGCTCTTTTGGGCCACGTTGGCGATGGTAACTTCCATGCCTTGATTTCGATTGATCCCAACAAGCCAGAAGACATGCTTGAAGCAGAGCGATTAAATGGATTGATTGTGCAAGAGGCCCTAGCCGTTGGCGGAACTAGCACTGGAGAGCATGGCGTCGGAATGCATAAGATCCAGTTTATGAATCAAGAACATGGCCTTGAATCTATCGAAGTCATGAGATCGATCAAAAAGGCGCTAGATCCAAACAATATTTTGAATCCCGGAAAGATACTGCCAGCGGGTTAATTGTTTCCAAACAAACGAAAAACAAATAAAACCTTCGTTAGATTCCTATGAGTGGCATTGCCATAAACCAACATACTCCCATCCGAAAAACTATCCTTGCTGGATTGATTGGTAATGCAATTGAGTTTTATGACTTCATTATTTATGCCTATTTGGCAGCTTATTTTGCAATTCATTTTTTTCCAAGCAATGATCCTACTGCAGCAATCATTCTGAGTTATGGTGCTTTTGCTACAGGCATGGTGATGAGGCCTATTGGGGGATTGCTAATGGGTAGCATTGGCGATAGGTTGGGTCGGCGGTTGGCCTTACAGCTAACCGTGACTTTGATTGCAGTGCCCACCTTAGTGATTGGCTTACTACCGACCTATGAAGCCATTGGTTTATGGGCTCCCATTATATTGATTTTGCTCAGAATGATGCAGGGTTTAGCGGTTGGGGGGGAGTACTCCTCTTCCATTGTTTTTATGATTGAGCGATCACCTCCTAATGGCCGAGGCTTGATTGGTAGCTTTAGCCCTATGGGTGCTTTTTTGGGGCTACTGCTTGGCACTGCCGTTTGCTTTGCATGTTTGCTAATCCTCGGTAAGGAAACGATGATTGAATGGGGCTGGAGAGTGCCATTCTTATTCAGTCTAGTGCTGAGTTTTTACGGCGTTTGGTTGAGAAAAACTATCTCCCACGAGTCATCAAATGCCTTGTGCATTCCTGATCAATCACCTATTCGTCAGGTATTTCGTTTTCACATGCGTAAAGTATTGGCTATTGCTTTTGCCAATACAGCAACGGGCATAGTTTCATTCATCGGCTTTATGTATATCGTTCCCTGGGCAGTAAAAGAGGCCGGAATTAGTTCTAATTTAGCCCTAGGTTTTAATCTGCTGAACTTGTTAATGGTTGCTCTATTCTGCGTATGGGGAGGGTATTTAGGAGATCGGTTTGGTTGTGTTCGTATGGCACGGTTAGGCGCTTTAATTCTTCTCTTAGGTGCATGGCCCGCTTTTGCTCTAGTGAAAACGGGTGGCGACCTTCAGTTGATCATTGGCGGCATTATTTTGGCTATGGGCCAAGGTTTCTTTGTTGGTCCTTTGTGTGCCGCTATGGCATGCCTTTTGCCAGCAAATGTGCGGGTAACTGGGATTGGCTTGGGTTATAGTTTCTCGGTCGGTGTGTTTGGGGGATGTGCACCCATGTTGACTGAATTTTTATTAGACCGCTATGCATTCGTAATGGCACCTGCAATGGTGATTGCGGGAGGGGCGCTCATCTCATTTTTAGCCCTAAATAGTCCCATCTGGAAGGGTGTTGGTAAATTACTTCCTGAGGAGAGTGGATTATCAGTCAATTAAAAAAATCTGAAGTGGATTAAATGTCAGGATTTGTAAGAATTAAAGGGGCGGATTCGTGGCAAACTACAAAAAAGATATTTCTTCGCCCTTAGTTGTGCCAGTGCCCTTGCGCTGTAATTAAAACCGTACCTCAACTTTATTAAGCCTGCGCCACCAAGTTAGATTTTTTGAGTTTCTAAATGACTATCATTCGATTTTTTATAAAAAGCATACTTTCAATATGCGTAGCCATAAGTCTAGTAGCCTGCGGATCGAATTCGCCATCGGACTCTGCAGGTACGAATAACGCAAAACCGGCTGGGGTTGAAGGGACTGTTTTTACCGATCAAGGTCCTGTTCCCAATGTCCTTGTTGTAGTTAAAGACTATGACGGTCAATTGCTGGGCCAAGCAACTACTGATGCATCCGGCGCATACTTCATACCCACTATATCGACCGGGCCCTTCATTGCTCAAGCTAAAAATCTCAATAGTGGCTTAGTCATGTATGGCATAAGCCAAAACAGCATTATGAATGTCACTCATGTAGCTGATTTCATGATTAAACGTTGGTATGAAGCATTGTCATTAAATGCAACTCAAGCCTTCAATTCCTTAAATATAAACACACCGGCTCCTGAAGAGGCTGCAATGAGTACTGTCATTGATCAGTTTTTTTATCCAGCTGCCAAGGCATTTAATGTTGATAGCTTGGGCCTATTTAGAGATGACATTTCAGTTATTTTTGCTAGGGCTTTAAGAGCAACTACTATTGCTGGTAATACGGTCTCTATCAATATGACTGAGCCTTTTGTTCAGGCATCATTTATGGTTCAGGCAATTGCGGATGAGCAAGGTGATGTGATTTTTAGTGGTCAGTCCGTTTTTGATACGGCAATGACTTCCCCTCTCAAGCCCGTAAACAACCAATCGCAGTTTAGCGAGCTAAAACACTCATTTGCTGCCTACTGGAACGATATTCAGGCGGTGATTGCACGTCTATCCAAGGTTATTTTGCCTATTGCTAGCGCTCACGCCGCTCCAGTCAGCTCAAATATTGGGGGCATTGTTCCCAATGCTAAGGGGACTGAAAAAAATGAACATTGGATGGCTGATAATTGGGACTTCATTAAGGATAAAAAATTAGCTGAGATCGTTATTCCGGGCACTCATGATTCAGGCACCTACCAGATGGCATGGGGCCTTGCTAGTGCTACAGCTAAAACACAAAATGTCAGTATTGGTGAGCAACTTGATGACGGTATTCGATATTTTGATCTGAGGGTGGCTGAGACAATTCATACGGGGTGTGCCGATGATTCCGTTTGGTGGATTAATCATGGCATCTTTGCTAGCTACCGTGTTCAAGATGCCTTGAATGAAGTTGCTAGTTTTGTTAAAAAGCCAGCCAATGCTAAAGAGGTCATCATTCTTGATTTTCAAGCAATTCAGATGAAATACGATGACCAACGAGCGATCGATGTGCTTTTAGGATTGGTTCAAAAAAAGCTTGGCCCTTATATAGCCCCTGTAGATCAAGTTAATAAATGGCAGGAAAAATCGCTGACCGATTTTGTAAGTCAAGGCCGTCAAATTATTATTCTAGTCCCCTCTGCAATATCAGAGCGAGTAAATAAACCAGGATTTAAACCGGGATGTGCTGCAAAATTTGATGGCAAAAACTTTACACCTCGAGAAGATAATCTTCGTAGTCTCTATATCGAACTTGAAACCGCAAAAGAGCTTCAGGATCAAGTCATTACTCCGCAACTACAACGAGGCAGTTCTATGGGGGATAACCGATTCAATTCCTATAGGATGCAACAAAATAAGGGCTTGCTGAATGTCATGCAAATAGTCCCAAGACCATCAAATCTTTGGTATGCAGCGGCCGCGCTGCCAGTAAATTGGCTTCGGGGGGATCCTTATAACTTATTGTTCTACTCAAACAATCTGAATACTAGTCTTAATTGGAGTGGTGGAGCTTGCCCATCGGGCGGGTTGGGCAAACGTTTGCGTATGGGGGTGCAAGGTAATGCTGCAGATTGGAATATACCCAATATCATCATGGTTGATAATTACAACCCTATAGCCAATCGATTTGCTTGGGTGTTACCAAAATACACCAACGGTAGCTGGGTCAAAGATTGGCAGGGTGATTATGTTGACTTTATTATTAGGTTAAATCGCCTGAAGCGAGATGATGCCTTAATAGGCGCGACCATTTTTCCTGATGGCCAATGCTTGCAATAGCTTGATTGATATTACTCACCAACTACCCTGACAACAAAGCAGTCACCGGCAGTGAAATGATGCTCAGGAAGCAAGTGAATAAAACGATTGCGCTGGCTAACGATGTATTGCCGCCATAGCGAGCGCAGATAACGACTGCCAATGGTGAGGCGGGTAGCGCAGAAAGCAACAAGCCAACCTGCCTATCTACCAGAGGTAATGCCAAAATCTCGGTGAATTTATGGGAGATCATTGGCTCAGCTACTAGCTGAGCAATGCCAACTGATAAAAGGATCCAGAACATTCCCTTCATCTTGAAAGATTCAAAAGCCAGTCCTGTTGCCATCGCTGATAAAAATGGCAAGGCTGAGCCAATCATGGTGAGTCCTCCAAATAGGGTAATGGGCAGGTAGCCTGTAGTGGGAAATTGCAGAAGATTCCAAGCCAACCCCCCGGTAAGCGCAAGCATCGGCTTACTAACTAAGAATTGCTTTATTTGGCTCATTAAGGGTGCTTTCTCGCCATGGGAACAATAGTGAATGCCAATAAATATTCCCACCGTATTAATTAGCAAACCATGACTGAACTGCGCGATGACGACTCCCATGGAGATAATTGCAGGCTGATCCTGATAGACTATTTTTAATAAAGCGCTACCAATGAGAGAAGTTCCACTGAAAGTCCCGGCCAAAATAAAAGCCATCAAATTGCCATTATCGAATCGAAAAATATATTTCCCGAGAGCGCCCAAAAGCAAGCCAACCACTAGTAAAGCAACATTAATTGACATTGCTGACAAAATGTAATTAATGTGCAGATCAGATTGCGCAACAACTGAAAAAATGAGTGCTGGGTAGACGAGATCCACAATCATTTTAGAAATGATCGGTAGATGCTTTTGGTTGATGATTTCTTGACGACGCAGCCATAGCGTAGCTGCAATCATCATGATAAAAATGCCAACAAAAGAGGAGACGGGTTTAAACAAGTCCATTACAGATACCTTATTGAGTCTAAATTAATGTAGCACAGCAAGTGGCGCGACTAAACAGTAAAGTGAGTGTTTGGTGACAAAAGCTTTAATATCAGAGTAAGCCTCTTTTTTTGATTTGAAAATTACCATCGCTAATGATCAACATTGGACTACCCTCTATTTTTATGATTAGTAGAAACCCTATAATTACTCTATTTTTGGTTCCACTGATTGTTTTTTTGATTCCCATAAACGTTTTGGGTTTTAGTGGGGCGCATGCGCCTTTTAATCCCGCCACTGTAGTCAGCTTCTTAAAGGACTCCAAAGCAGAGCTGACTTATGAGGATATTCAAAAAAAAAGCATTCAATCTCAATTTCAGCCAGCTCAGATTAGCGGTGATGAAATTAACTTCGCCTATTCTAATTCAGCCTACTGGCTAAAGCTCTCGCTATCGAGGCAGTCAAATTTGCCGCAGTTTTCAGTTATAGAGCTACCTTATTTTGGTTTAAATAGAATTAATTTTTATGCGCCTGGTCAGCCCGTAGTCAAGACCGGGAGTGCTGAACCTATTCAGAGCCGACCATTTTTTTACCGCTTTTACGCATTTCCGATTACTTTGAGTGATGTCGAGCAAGACTTTTATCTTAGGGTGAAATCGGATCAGCCTATTTCAGTCCCCTTGAAAGTTTGGGGTCGAGAAGATTTCGTAGAGCATATTCAAGTTGATACCTTTTTTCAGGCTTTGTACTATGGCGGAATTGGCGTCTTAGCACTCTTTAATCTTTTTCTATTTGTTTATTTACGCGACAAGGCTTATCTTTTTTATGCAGGGTTTGCTGGTTTTATTGGAATAGGAATTCTCGCTGGCAATGGTTATGGCAGATTATTTTTATGGCCCAATTTTCCCGTTTGGGATGATGTATCACAGGCAGTTTTGTTGGGTTTTGCCAGCGCCAATGCCATGATGTTCATCAAAGAATTTCTGAAAGTAAAAACCTTTTCAGTAATACTTAATAGAGCACTGATCTTTTTAGCAGTTGCATTGGCGATTAATAGTGCTGCACTTTGGTTTGCGAGCGCGCTTCATTTTTCAGTAGGAATATTTTTCATATTATTACCACTCTTGAGTATTCCAAGTGCCTTATTAACTATTTACATCGGCTTCAGAGCCTTGCATGCTGGATATAAAAGCGCCCAGTTTTTCTTATTTGCCTGGGGAGTATTGGCAATAGGTGCCATTGTTGGCAGCCTGAGAATGTTTAATGTCTTGCCTAGTAATGCCATTACCTCGTACGCACTGCAAATTTCATCGGCATTTGAAATGCTGCTTTTGGCCTTCGCACTCGCCAGCCGTATTAAGGAAGAGAGGGAGCTACGTGAAAGTGCTCAAAAGGAAGCTTTTAATTCTCAGCAAGATTTAGTCGACTCTCTGAAGGATTCAGAAGAGCATCTCGAGAATCAAGTCTCTATGAGGACAAATGATTTAAAGCTGATGCTTGAAAATGAAAAGTCCCTCCGTGAGCAATATGTTCGATTCGGCTCCCTGATCTCCCATGAATTTAGAAATCCGCTTGGAATTATCGAAGGTCAGACGGCACTTCTTTGTCGGGATGGGATTAGCGAGACATCGATGAAGCGCGTTTCCATTATTAGCTCAGCCACACATCGCTTAGCCAGCTTATTTGACCGTTGGCTTCAGGGTGATCGATTGCAGAGCGGGATAGATCAAGTTCGCCCACAAATTATTCATCTCAATCAATGGATTATGCAATTACTTGAGGGTTGTAAAAATTATCATGCAAATCATTTGATTACCTTTAATAATAACTCTAATGGGGCGGTATTAATTGCTGATGAGAAAATGCTAGAAGTTGTCGTTTTAAATTTAATTGATAACGCCTGTAAATTCTCCAAAAACGGCTCATCTATTACTGTGAGCGTACGGCAAGCTAACTCGATGATTGGCATTTCAGTGATGGATCGCGGTATTGGTATTGATAAAAAATATCATTTAGCAATCTTTGATGAATATCATCAAATTTCTTCAGAAAAATCGTCAAAAGGATTTGGCCTTGGCCTCGCTTTTGTAAAAAAAGTACTGGAATTCCACGGGGGACGAATTGAGTTATTCAGTCAAATTGATCAGGGTTCTGAGTTTATTGCTTGGTTTCCTGACCGGGCACTAGGCCTGGCTTACTAATTCTTTGAAGACTTGAGCTTTTCTGTAAAGGCAAGACCAACACCATACACAGTTTGAAGTGGAAATTTCACTACCCCTGCATCTTCAATTTTTTTCCGTAAACGACGAAGCATCACCTCTAAACGTCGATTATCGTAATTTATTGGGTTAAAGCCTAGACTGCGGATAATGTCATCTCGGCTAATGACAAGCCCAGGCTTATCAACAAAAATATTGAGAAGAGAAAATTCACTTTTCGTTAATTCAATTTCTAGATGTTTAGGAGATTTGATCTCCCAGCGAATTTGATCCAGTTTCCATACATCAGTATCATCCTTGATGAACATCTTTCTTTCAAGTCTACTTAAGATGGCAACGAGCTCATCCACAGGAAAGGGCTTAACAAGGTAGTAATCTGCATCTGCATTTAATCCCTGAATTCGATCGTGAGTCTGGCCTTCACAGCTCAAAATAATAGAGCCACATAATGAATTTCGTTTTTTCAGTATCTCTAAACCGTCGCCATCGGGGAGGTTTCTATCTAGTATGAGAATGTCGTAATCATTGCAACTACTCCAACGATCATAGCCTGCTATGCTTTCGATACCATAGGCATCAAATCCCTCGATTTTGAGAAGCTCTACAAGGCCCTCACGGAAATCTCGTTCATCATCAACTATTAAAATTTTGGTAGGCATCAGATAATTACTTTAAAAGTCATCTTTGTATTCTACCGATGATTTATTTGAAAAGCCCCATTACTAAATGTCGTATTTTGTCGTAATTAGTCGATCGGAAAGGCTTGCTGATATTGCAGAGTTCAAATACCCTGCTTCAATGCATTCTTACGTTATTTTGACATCCATTACTTTGTGTCGTAATTAGTCAGCATTGCACCCGAAATATCTTATATAATTTACACATTATTTTCAAATCCATAAATATTAGAGTGTTTAAAATGACCATAAAACCACTTCTTGCGCTCTCTTTTCTAGCGATCTTAATAGCGCTTTCAGGGTGTGGCGGCTCAAGTTCTAGTTCTAGTTCTTATAATGCTAATAGTCAAACTAATGTTGCCTTTGCCAACAGTAGCAAGTTTAATTACGCTCAAGTTTCGATTGTCAATTCAGCAGGGAAAGAAACCTTCTTTATAGACAACATTAACTGCACATCTGGCTCAACCAGTTGTTTTATCAATCTGAATACGAACCTGAATGCAGGTGATTCGCTTATATTCAAAAGCGCTAGTGGCGTTATGGTTGCCGCAATCACTGCTGCAGAATCATCAAGTGGGTATACAGCACTGAGCCCAAGCGCAATGTCCACCGGCTTCTATTTAGTTAATCGACTATCGTCTGAGTTATTAGCTGAGTCAGAAATTGATTGGGATAATTTTAATCAACGCACCCTCACTTTTTTTACAAATTACGATAGTCCAGATGGCAGTGCCGACCCCTATGAGGAGGTGGGTGATTATTACGCAAGTCAAATCACTAAGACTGCCGCATCAGAAAGGACTTTTTTAGACGCATTTAAGCTTCGCCTACTCAGTTGGGACGTGGCAAACAACAATGAGTTGCCAAATCAAGCATCATTTACCGCTGGCTTGTATGACCGATTCTGGATACTTCTAAATAAAAATACATTTTCCATCATCTCCCTAGCGCATGCCCAGTCCAATAAATGCTCCCCAGCTTTAAAGACGTTTTTATCTCTAGCAGGAAACTTAGGAAAAGTGATTCCCGTTGTAGGTGAAGGCGTAGCTGGAACCGCTAAATTGGGATCTAGTTATTGTGACGGCAGCGGAGATCAACTTACTCAGATGGTTAGTCAGTTAAATGACATTCAAAATAGTGTTAATAAGATTGCTAGTAACCTAGGTGCGCTCAGTAAATTTTTGTTTGATCAGACGGCCAACGATAAGACAGCCGAGTTTGAAAAGACAGCTAAAGAGGCTCAAGCCTTGTCCGTTAGGTACAACACTTTCTTGAGAAACAATGGCAATGTACAAAGCCTTCAAGAATTTTTTGTAAAACAAGGCAGCTGGGCTAATGGTATTAAAGTGGGTGGAGCCGCTCTTGCAAATATCCTAAACTCACCGTATTCAAGTATTACAAATAAAGGCTTGTATACCAGTATTTCTGATGTCACAAGTTTCGCTACCTACAATTCCTATCTTCAGTCACTTAAAAGCCGCTGTGACCAATTGAATACCTCCAGCAAGGATAACTTTATTGTCACTCGACAGCAGTGCAACAATATTATTCTGGCGAACTCTGCAATGCTGGTCGCGGCACAAGGGATTGCATTGCCCATATTTAAGGATATATATACAACATTAAATACGTATCCCGAAGCAAAAAATGCCGTTTCATTGCCTCTTGGTTTGACCTCGTACGCTACAGCCTATGCGGAAACAGAAGCAGGTTTCTCTGATCAGCAAAGCAAGATGATTGAACAGTACAAAAACTCTATAAGCCCTATTGGATTTTTCGATGCCTTTGCTGGTCTAGACACCTCCCTTGTGACGGCTTTGACTAGTCGGCAATGTAATCAAAATGATGTAGATCGCAGTAATTCCCCCGCAATTATTGGTTGGTATGCTCTTGATGTAAATGATAAGAAAAATTATATTGAGACTGCATGTAAGCTTGGTGTAGGTTGGTCGCAAAGAGTTAATGCCCGTTATTTTTACAATGATCAAGGGGCGGGCGCCACTCCAAGTAATATTGCCAATGTGCTGGGTGTTCCGATAGCAGCGATTTATCTAGAAAATGATAGGCCGCTCGCTAATTCGCAAGCCAATATTAGCTCAGAATCTTTTATTTATAATCAAACAGCTGGATCTCTTCTTCTTGATGCACCTAGTGTTCGCGTTTTTGGCAAAGGTACTTCTACTGGTGGTGTACTTTCTCCAACTACACTCGCAAAATCACCGAATGGATATTACGTGCTACCTTATGGTGAAATTGTTTGGCTAACAGTGCCCACTAAAGATCTTAAAAAATGGTATGTGGCAAAGATTAAAATCATTACGAGACAGCAAGATCCATTGATTATTTCGCAGCTCTCATGTGAGACTAAGCCTTGCCGAGTTGATCCGAATAATAATAATTTGGGTCTCTGGTTGGAGGGCGAATCTACTGGCTTAAAATTAGATTTAGTGGATAAAGATGAATTTCCTACTGGTGGGAAACTCCTGAGATTGGAAACAAGATAGGATTGACTCCGAATTGCAATAAAAATTGATGCTAATAGACTGGGATTTTTGATAATGCAGATACATGAAGCTTGATTTTTATTGCCTGGATCAATTTAATGAAAATTATGAAAAATATATTCTTAACTTAATTTTTAGTGCTATCCTTTGGTGTGTCTGCAAGGTGAATTATTTATGACTTTACAGATTGCATACAGCATAGAAACTAGTAGATTTACAGTCAAAGATGAGCGGTATCTAAATACTTACAAATTCTGACATCGCGACAAATCCACCATTAGTAATCTGATTGTTGTGATAAATTAAAAAAGTGTTGAATTCTTCGACTACATACTTGAACTTTAACGTATTTAATTGCGCAGAAAGCGTGAAAAATTAGGCAGTCCACTTTAATTGAACCAATCGGTATAGGAATAGGCATGAATCAAGCGTCTGCAAGCTACGTTCACTCTAACAACATAAACAACACAAATATCGCACTCTATGAATCTTTTGTTACTAGTTTGTTCATTGGCTTGCTCGATCGAGCGCCTGATAAGAGTGGACATCAATTTTGGGTAAACGCGCTAACTTCCGGAAAAATGAATCAGGAACAGGTTGCGCAAAGCTTTCTCGAGAGCGGCGAATACCGAGCTAGATCATCAGATAGTCTACTTCCGATAACGGAAACCATTCAAACCTTATTTAGCAATGCCTTTGATAGACCCGTAGAGGAGCAAGGTCTTAATTACTGGGCATCAAGGGTGACCTCACAAAACTCACTCGCAAATGTGGTTTGCCAAATTCTTTCTGTCGCAAGTAATCTACAAAATCAGGATGGACAGCGACTAGGCAATGCGATTGACGCCGTAGCGCAAAGTATGCAGGCCCCCACTACTACGAATTCCGCTAGCGGATATGTGACGCTGGGTGAGCTTGATAGTGTAACAAGTGATAAAGCTACAGTGACTGTCTATAAATACCTAGTCAATACACCTCCAGGCGGACCGGCAACATCTTCGGCGCCTACTAAATACGATAACGTCATTAATGGGAATAATATTGCGGATAGAACCCTTGAGGGGACAAAACTCAATGATCTGATCATCTTTGGCAAGGAAACGGTCATTGCTTATGGCCGAGATGGGGATGATCTGTTTCAAGGCAATGATGCAAATAATTACTTTTATCCTGGTAACGGTAACGACATAGTTGAAGCAGGTGCAGGTTGGGATTGGATTGATGCACGCTCTGATGCACCCGCCACTTTAGATAAATTTTATGGTCAGGATGGCAATGACATCATCTATGGTGGTGCTGGCGCTGAATTTATTGATGGGGGCGATGGTATTGATTTCATCAACCCTGGTACTGGTAACGACGTTGTTCGTGGTGGCATAGGTGATGATCAAATCGTTAAAACTGGATCGGGTACATTTAATCTCCTCGGGGAAGCTGGCGATGACAAAATTCAAGTAGCCAATGGCGATGACGGGCAAATCAATGGCGGCCTTGGGAATGATCGGATAGAGGTATCGGGATTAACTGGCGGAGTTGCTATCTATGCAATGAGTGGTGATGACATAGTGACGCTAGAAAATGTCACCCGGGGCAGTTACGTATTTCTTGGGGACGGAAACAATCAGTTCACGGGCAGCAATATCAGCAATCTTGATATAACAGCATCATCTGGAAATGATGCTATTACGCTTAGCAATGCTAAAAACGTTACCGTTGATTTGGGGAATGGTAATAACACCATCGAGTTAATTAACTGCGAGAATGTCAGCGTCATTACCGGCTCTGGAATAGATAGATTTACAGTTAAAAATTCCAGCAACATCACCTTAAAGTCGGGAGAGCGTAGTGATTACTTCAATATAGATGCCGCCTCATTTAAGACTGGAACCATCAAGCTGGATGGTGGCCCGATGCCTTTTGATAGCGGTATCCGTAACTGGTTAACGATTGATGCCTTGGCTACAGGTGATAGATTGGTCTTTAACAATGATAGCTTTTCGAACTTTTCAGATTTAACTTTTGATCACTCTGTTAAGGCAAAATTAGTATTTGAGCCGCAATATGAATTTGGTTTGCCTTATCCCTCTTTAGCCTATGGGGTAGGAAAAAACATCCCTCCAGGCGCAACATTAAAAATACATAATATAAACAGTTTAGACATTGCGAGGTTGCAATCAGAGATGTGGTTCATGCAGGGAAAAATGCCATTTAATAACTTGCCAATGAATCTTGGGGCCTTCAGAGAAGGAGATTGGGCTGTAAGCTCATGGGGCACTAATTCACTGACATTTAATAATGGCTTCACGGCGATAACAGGTAGGCTTGATTTTATGGATGTTACCGCAGAAATTCAGAACCCTTATGTATTTAATGGAAATTTGATGCTTTCTTGGATTATCTAGATATAATCTCGTATCAACAAAGGATGTGACTCTAGAATACGAGTGGTTTCTAGTATTTCTATATTGGCATCGACAACATCGTTCAGGTAATAAATTGAATGGGATCTTTTGACTCAACCCATGCTTTTATTAGTGTAAATATTTTCTTCCCTTACTTTGCCAGGGCCCATTATGCGTAAGCTAACATTTTGTGTTGTTCCAATCATTTCGCTACTCGCACATAAAGTGGTTGCAGCAGAAGCGGAAACTTCCAGTGTTGCGTCGGGTATTTGGAGGATTAGTGCACAGACTCAAGGGGCCGGTACGCCTAACTCTGCTGGTATTGGGGTTTTTTTCCCGCTGGTTTCAAAAACAGAAAGTAATTTGTTTGTTGATGTAGCAGTCAATGCTAATTTCTCTGACTACAATGGTTACAGCAGTATTATCAATACGGACGTAAAAGGCGTAACACCATCTACATCAACTCGCCTTGGTTATCGTTGGACTGATTCATCCTGGATGTTTGGGCTCAATGCTGGTTATGACACGCGCTCGTTAAAATCGGGCGGTACTGTCACAGGCATATCCGTCATAGATCAAACAACAGTTCGTTACCAGCAGGTTTCAGTTGGTGGCGAAGCTAATTCGAATAAATGGAATATTAATGGCTATGCCTTACTGCCTGTGGGCAATCGAGAGCAGCAATTAAATAGTGCGTACAGTAGCGGCGCCATTACAACCTATGGTGCCGACCTTGGTTATCGCTTGCCCTTAAATATGCTCGCTTCGCTGGGATATTATTATCAGTCCAATAATCTTGATTCTGTAAACGGTTCGGGTGCAAGGGTCGCCCTTATCTATGATTGGATGAACAATTTAGCATTGGGCGCTAACCTTTCAAGAGACAAAGCTTTCCAAACACGGTTTTCTGTAAATCTCACCTACAGCTTTGGAAAATCCCATCCATCAGCAAGAAAAATGCAAAGCATGTTTGAGTCGTTAAGCAATCGTGATATTCGCGTGCATGACAAAGCTAGTCAGGGCTCTGGTGGGAACGGCGGCAATGCTGGAGCTGGCGGAAATGGGGGCAATGGCGGCAATGTTGGTGCTGGCGGCAATGGCGGTAATGCTGGTACTGGTGGTAATGGCGGCTAAGCCGATGACATTATTGCTGTCTGATGTATAGACTAATACCTGCCATGCTGGCCAATAAAAAATGATTAACCCGCTGTCGGACATTGTTTCGATTCAATACGAAAAGTGGACTTACCCCAAGCCAATCTTGGATCTTGATCAATGGCTTGAGAATAATTGGCAATGGTTTGATCCGATTCATGCGCATCGTATTTTTTGGCCTGATCAAGAGTACCGTCACGGCTTAGAAATTTTAGTTGCTGGGTGCGGAACCAATCAAGCAGCAGTTTTTGCGTACAACAATCCACAAGCGCATGTAGTGGCGGTGGATGTTAGTCGGCCCTCATTAGATCACCACCGTTATCTAATTGAAAAGTACAAGATGAAAAATCTTGAACTACACTTGCTGCCAATTGAAGATGTGGATCGACTAAATCAACGGTTTGACCTAATCGTATCTACTGGCGTCTTGCATCATCTTGCAGATCCCCAGAAAGGGCTTCAAGCACTCGCAGGGTGCTTGAGGCCGCAGGGAGTTATGGCGCTGATGCTATATGCAAAATACGGACGTATTGGTGTTGAAATCCTGCAATCGATTGCACGTGATTTAGGGCTGGAGCAAAATGAGGAGTCCCTTGCAATTGTAAAAAATATGCTGGCTGTGTTGCCGCAAAATCACCCTATTCAAAGCTACATTCCGATAGCGCCAGACCTTCAATATGATGCCGGTTTGGTAGATACTTTTCTACATGGTCGCGACACCAGTTACACAGTCAAGGATTGCATCGATCTAGTCACCTCCGCGGGCCTGGTTTTTCAGGATATGTTCATAAAATGCCCTTATTACCCACCGGAAGATGCTACTAATTTATTTTATTCATCTATTTCAAATCAAGCGGAACAAAAGCAGTGGTCCATTATGGAGCGCATTCATTTTGAAAACGGCTGCCATTTTTTTTTAGCCTGCCATAAAGAGCGCCCGCACGAAAGCTATGCAATTGATTTTGTCGGCTCAAATTTTTTAGACTATAGACCCCAATTTCGCTTTCGTTGCGCCTTAAATGGGGACACCCTATCCAGATATAACTGGAGCATGCAGTTAAGACCAATTGAAACCGCATTTATCAAGCGTATGGACGGTGATCGCACTATCAGGAAAATTATTGCCGATGTGTCACACAGCAAGATGCTAGTCAATATGAAATCAGCGGAGCTAGAGTGGCTCGCAAAAAATCTGTTTCAAAGGCTATGGAGGCTGGACTTTTTAGTTATGGGTTTGGCGACACCCAATTAATTTATTGGTATTGCCCACAGAACTGGCCATTGAAATAATGCGAAGTGGCTTTTTTATTTGCAAAGGCTATCGCTAAGGTTGGTCCATTTTCTTCTGACGAGCTTGACGAAATTACTTCTTATGTAAACGTGAAGCAAAATGCTAGCAGCCCAGTTCTAACCTTTAACGCGGGTCCTCGAGATAGGATTTGGGCAACAGGCCCGTTCTTGCATAACGGTTCCGTACCTAATATGTATGAGCTGCTATCCCCAGCAGCAGAGCGGACTAAAAAGTTTTATGTCACGCGTGAATTTGACCCATTAAAACTCGGCATAAATACGACCAAAAGCTCAGCAGCCGACTATCTATTTGATACAAGCTTGATTGGCAACTCAAATGCTGGACACTCCTTTCAGTCTGGAAGCGGCCCTGGCGTTATTGGCCGCGAATTTACTCCTGATGAACGCTTTGCTTTAATCGAATATCTCAAATCAATTCCTAATGCCGCAGGACGAGTTACACCTTATGGCGGTCCATCAAATCCAGTTATCGCTTCTAGCGATACTTCCTGGTTCCATTATTTAAGGTCTTACCTTAGTTACCCATGAGTATTCCTGTGGACTATCTTTTCTCATGCAGGCCTAAAGTAAATTAATGCCCGCAGCGCTAAAAGGCAGGGCCAGTATCTTCTTTGTTAAGTCGGTAGCCCAGGTCGGAAAATTGCCCCCTAGATGGATTAACAGTCCATCTTTCTAATGGCGTAGCTATTAAGGAATAAGTTGTCATCATACTTAGTATGAATGTCAGGATTTGTCAGTTTTAAGGTCTTACTTATCGGCTTCCTAAGGGTTTTTTCGTATGAGTGCGTAATTGATAAGCCTATAAAATCATTAGAAATGATATTACGAATCTCCTCTTATCGCCTCTTATTTGTTTGCTTAATAAGCGGCTTTCTTTTAGCGTGTTCTAAAAGTAATTCTGATGGCCCCGCAGCCTTAACTAGTATTGATTGTGAGATAAGCATCGTTGGTGGAGGTCCAGCGGGCCTATACATGGCCTATCAGTTGGGCCCAATTTACAAAGATAGGGTTTGTTTATTTGAAAAGGAAAACCGCTTAGGCGGTCGTATTTACGACGTCAGCAAGGATCCCCAATCTGCAAACGGCCCATATATTGCAGTAGGTGGGCGCCGGATAATGGAGACCCAAGTTATCTTATTTGATTTGGCTAAAGAGCTAGGCATAACCCTAGAAACTCCTGCGCAGGAAAAAGAGCTGATATATGCAAAAGGCCTTTATTCATTAAATCCAAATGACTTTGTTAGGTTATATCCTGGTGTTAGCTTTGATGTATCAAATACTAGTGAGGATGCCCCAACCCAATTATTGCGTCGTTTGATTAAGGCGCCTCAGCGAGCTCAAATAAATCAATACAAAGATTTTCGCTCTTATGTAACTAGTGTTTTAGGCCCTAATTACTATGAATACTTAAGGGATATGAGTCGCTTCCGAAGTGACTATGAATACGCATTGAGTGCAAAGGCTTACCTTGAATTTATTGAGGAGGATATTGATGTCTGTTGTGTGGCCTCCTATCCCGTTGGCGGAATGTCTGCATTTATTCGCGGCCTAGCACGTAAAGCCCAAGAAAGTGGCGTCCGCATTTATTTAGAGCAGCCTGTCAAAACCATTAATAAAGATACCAAGCACTATTCCTTAACTACAAGCAACTATCGTGTTCAAAGTGAAAAGGTGGTTATTGCTGTTCCTCCAAAGGGATTTAACTACATCCAGGGCGACATAGCACGTGCTATTCAAGCTCAGGAACAGTATCAGTCTCTGGTGGGTGTAAATGTTGTAACTGTCGCGCAGTGGTATGACAATCCTTGGTGGCTCGGAATTAAAGATATAAATAATAAAAAAGTATGGCGTGCTTGGACAACTGAAAGCTGTATTAACTCTATTGAGATTCCACAAGAGGCTTATGCAGCCAAACAGAATGTAATTCGTTCAGTTTATAGTGACCGCTTAGACTGCGTAGAAAAATTTCGCGAACTTAATGCCCGAGGTGGTGCATTATTAGAGCGCGAGATTAAAAAAGGTCTTGAGCACTTATTTGTAAATAACGGAGTGACTCAGGCTGTTCAAATCGACGATGCAACAAAGACGTTTTATTGGGAATGGCAAGACGGTTGGTACTATATTCGATCTGATTATCCGTTCTCAACAATCGATATATTTAACTGGGCAGTAAAGCCTCTACCTAATGAAAATATTGCTTTAGTAGGGGAGAGCTATAATCCGCAACGAGCAACGTGGTCAGACGGCGCTTACAAGTCAGCAATTAATCTATTAAATACTCAATATGGATTTTCAATCTCGTATAAGAAATAATTAATTTCATTTTTTTGATCTCATTATTCTGAGTCTTCTTAAGTAAAAATTAAGTGAATTAATTTTTACTCTAAACCTTCATAAGAAAAATAGCCTAGTTTTCAATAGACCTTTTTTGACTTTATGCAAATTAGAATTATTTCTTAAGGTCTCCTCTTATAAATCTAGTCGTCAACCAAAATTGCAAGTGCTACTCCTCCTCAGTGCCTGTCAGTATTTGTCAGAAATTAGCGCTAAAACTGTTGTAGGTTTTATATATTCTAAATATAATTAAAGTGATAAATATTTTTCCTTCAAAGTACTTTAATGACGTCTGCCCCTATTTCTAATGAGCTATTCCATGCCATACTTGCCATGGACGCCTACAGCCGAGGTTATGGAGCTCAGTTAACGGGTTTGTCAGATGCCGTTGGTACGAAACTGGGTAAAGCCACTGTAATTGGATCGGCAGCCGACCCTGCAGATGGGTTTTATGCTATTGCTTACGAGTTGAACGGTAAAAAAATCATCTCTTATCGTGGTACTGACGATACTTCTCTTTTTAGCAAATCTAGTGATTTATGGAATGGCTGGGTACAAGGGGCCGGGATCATCAGCTCGCAGTCTGAGGATGCTATTCATTTTTATCAGCGGATTTCAGGGAAGTCTGTTTTTGAACAGAACCCCGGCGTTATAACCACAGGACATTCACTGGGAGGCGGTCTTGCTGGATATATAGGTGCTTTATCGAATGGCCAGGCATATATATATGACGCCATGCCCTTCGGTGCAGCATCCATTACCCGTGTAATCAAAGAGCAAATCAATCAGGCAAATTGGTTTACTGGCCCTGCTGAGCTTACTGCGTTTTTGACCACGAGTCTTTCTCGATTCGTGATGATGCCTGATGCAGATAAGGTTCATTACATTTCTGTTGACGGCGAAATATTAAGTGCAGTTAGGGCTGCAGCTTTAACGCTTGGTTCGGCGCTGGAAATCGGGGTTGCCACCGCTTTAATTGCAAGTTATCCATCCTACGCAATTACTGCACCTGCTAATGGATTGCTAGCAGGCCCCTGGGCTTCAGCTGTTAGTTTGGAAGGTACTAAATCGACACTCAATCCTGTGGCATCGGGTCTTGGAGGAGTTGATCTTCACTCACAAAGCTTCTTGGTAATATTACAATATGCTAAGGACAACAACCACACCGAATGGCATAAGGTAGCCCAACCATTATTAACGGGATGGTTTGCCCCAGACAATGCAATCGCTAAGCCTTTGGGCTTAACCAATGATCAAATGTTACGCAAGATTGCTTATACCGCACTCGATGCTGGCGAAACGCCATTTGGTACTGCCGCCATTCGGGCATTGTTTGATGATGCTAATGAGTTGGGGCGGTTTTATTCACTCGGTAATATTTCGGGTAACTGGAATGATGCTGCGGTCAAGAGTGACTTGTCTAAACTCATTACACAGTTTGCGGGTGATCTAGCACATAATAAAGTGAGCAATGTAAAGTCTGCTGAGGGAGTTTTCGACTATGAAGCGGCTTCGAACATCATTTCTCTCGATTTAAGAAAGTCAAGTTGGGACTTCGGCGCATCTGCAGATAGCATTACGCAATTCGTTGCTGAAAAAAAATCTTTGGTAGAGAAGTTAACTAAGGGTTTTTTGAATATCAATGAACTCGAGAAGGTTGATGTCATCGTTTCTGCTGCTCAGAAATCAGACGCAATCGTGGCCTCACTATTTGATATTAAGCCTACAGATTCTGCATTGTTCTTGAGTGATGGCATGAACGACAAAGTCATTGGAACATCCGGGGATGATTATATCTACGCATACGATGCAGGCAATGACGTGATAGATGGTGCAGGCGGAATAAATACAGCTGTTTATAAAGGGTTAGTCTCAAATTATAAAATTGTTAAAACTGATGCCGGGATCAGCGTTACAGAGTTGCTTTCTGGAGCCTTTCGAACAGATATTCTGAAGAATGTTCAGCAAATCAAGTTTGCAGACCAAGATGCTTCGGTGGATCAGGCGCAACCAGCCAAGACGATGGCGGCCACAAAGACTATGACATTGGAAAATGTAGATGCACCCTTGTCTACCAGCCTTCCTGGCCCTCAAAAAGGGGTTACGGTGGTTTATGACTTAGATTCGCATCTAGCCCAAGAAATTACGGCGCTCTATGAAATCTGTTTTGACGAATTGCCAGACCTTGATACCTTAAGGTATTGGGAGTCTAAAGTAGAGGTTTGGGGCCATGATCAAGCTGCATTCCATAAAGTTGCCCAATCATTTTTAACAAGCGATAAATTTTCGGATATTCACCAAAGTCTAACGAATGATGATTTCATTGATCTGGTTTACTGGAACGGATTAGAAAGAAAGGCTAGCGCTACTGCGCATGATTATTGGCTAAACAAACTAGATTCTGGGGTGGATCGCTCTGTCCTTTTGGTTGGTATCGCAGCAAGCCCAGAAATGGCCATTTTGATTGGTCAGCATGCTAATGCAGAAAATGGTTATTGGACTGCTTAGCATTTATTTTTAAATCAAATTTTTTAAGTGCACATAATGAATATTTATAGAATTTCCCAAGTCACGGCAATTGCTTTAGTAAGTATGATTATCGTCGGCTGTGGCGGCAGCAATAACGATGCTCCTGCGCCATCAGCGCCAAAGTATTCTTCATTGATCTTGTTTGGAGATAGCTTGAGTGATGGCGGCACTTACAAGGTGGGCACAGTAGCAGAAATTGGGGGTGGTAAATTTACTGTTAACTCGCCTACAGCTAAGGTGTGGATTGAAGTTGTGTCTGATTACCTAGGCTTTAGTAAATCCTGTGCAGCGCAGACTGGCTTGCCATCTGTTATTGCCCCAGGCTTCCTAGGTGAGGCTATAAAAGATCACCTCGATTGTACTAATTACGCACAAGGTGCCGCCCGCGTTGACAATCTCTTTGCTTCAGATTCTTATGCATTGCAACAGGCAGTGTTAAAAGCGGCAGGCCTTGCTGAGGCCATTAAGCTCGCTCCTTTAGGAAAAATGGCGGTACCTGCAATTACACAAATGGAAATGCATCTTAAGCGAAATGGTGGATCTTATTCTGGCAAGGAGTTAGTGGTTGTTTCCATTGGGGCAAATGATCTTTTTATGAATATCGCGGCCATACCGCTTGCAAAAGAAGGCGGGCAAAATGCGGGCTTCGCCGCCCTCTTCGCGGGTTGGTCCGAGGCTGTTCAATATGAGGTATCAAGCAACCCCGTTGAGCAGGAGCGGATGACTGCCGCTTATAAGGCAGGTCATGAGTACATGGCCGCTGCCGCCGTTAAGCTTCTTGCAAATGTGAAGTCGCAAATTGTGGATAAAGGTGCAAAAAACATTGTTGTGATGAATTTATCGGATGTAGGTCTCACATCTGTGATGTTGCACGATGCAGAAACCTCTGCGCTTGCTACATCCCTTGCGAAAGCATTCAATGACACACTCGTTGCTGGTATGAAACAGCTTCCTGGCGTAGTCTTGGCTAATACCTTTGCAGAAAGCCAAAAGCAGGCTGCTAATCCTGCCAGTTACGGGTTAACAAATGTTAGAGATGTGGCTTGTGGTGAGGTCGTTCCCCCAAGCAATCCTTACCTCAAGGGATCTTCGCTAGGTTGCTCTGCAAATACCGTTATTTCTGGAGATACCTCTCGCTACCTTTATGCTGATGGCGTTCACCCCACGCCATACGGGCATAAATTGTTAGCCGATTTTTTTATGACTGTACTTAATTCATCGAATTTAGCAAAGAACTAGAAAGAGTCTGTAGCTACTTCTTATTTAAAGGCGAGGGTGGTCACTATTTTTGATTAAACCCAGCTAAATTAAAAAGCAGAGACTTTATTGAGAAAGCATGTTCTATTTTTATGGGTTGATTCATATAAATTTAAACGACTTGGGAATGGGATGGCGCTTTTTTATTCTTTAGACTGATTCATGAATTTTGACTTCGTATTAATGGCTTTTATTTATGACTAATACTTTTAAGAAAATATCAGCTGGATCGATATTAAGAGCATGCCTTTTGAGTAACTTATATCTATTTGATGCGGATGATCAGAAAAATGTGATCTTGGCGCCTAGTCGCTAAATTATTTTGTGGATAACCCTAATGAGTATCGGGCAATGACCATGAAATTTCTCGCCAATTCTGGTGATTGATGGCGCAGCTAGTGCAAGCGCTAAGCTCGAAGGCCTTACTTACCAACCCTTTACAAGATACCTTAATCTGGAAAGATTTACAAATATTAGTTGGAGTTTAAGGAATATGTTATAAATTCAAATTTAGAATCCTTAGTAATGAATTCACTGGAAGCGTTTTCATCTTAATTGGGACTTTTTATGTCGATAATTTCTAAAAAATACCAGAGTAACTGGCTTAATACTTTCGCTTACATTGGTTTTAAGTGCTTGCGGTGGTAGTGGGGGCTCAAGTGGCAGTCCTCCAGCCAATACAAAACTCACCGCAAATATCAGTAATCAAACTACCAGTGACATTAGTAGCATCACTATTGAGGAACATTCAACTGGTAAAGTTTTTTTCTCTGGCGACTTTGAATGCGCAGCTAAAAAAACTGACTGTAAGTTCTATTACACGGGATCGGATTCTATAGGGCCATTGGTTATCCTGTTCAAGGATTCAACGGGGCGTGTTGTCGGTATTTATGATGTTGACTATGCGCCTGGTGCATATATTGCGCCTGAGATTACATTGACTACCACAGGCGCTTATCTTTATGAGGTATTGATAAAGACAAATTCAGATTTTCAAAAAATGTCAGAGGTAGAGCGACAGGCTGTACTCAGTGTATTTGTGTCTGCAAAAGATGCCGTTGAAAATGAAAGCTCGGTTAATGTTTCCAAGTCCTTGTCGACACAAACGGGCCATTATGAAGAATTGGCGTTGAACTACTTTAATAAGCAAGGAAGTGGATCAATCACGGTTGCTGCATACATTAACGAACTTGGGCAGCGCTTATCTAAGCGGGAGGTTGCGGCTGTTAATGAATTTTTAATTCCAGCAAACTTCACTAAAGCATCAATTTCTAGTATTCGCTTTGCTTTAGCAGATCAGTTTAAAAAGCTTCAAAATGTTAAGTTAATTAATACAGCCCATGCGCAGGACTAATCATCGAGCTGTACTGATGGACTTGGCAAATTTATGTCCCTTTTTCAAGGCGCGACTGGAGCCATTCCGAGCTCATTTCCGATTGCATCCGGCATTGGTAAGGCAATTGGCGCTGTTGGTTTTGCAGCATGTAATCCCCAAAAGTTAAAGCTGGATGCCATTATTAATCAGCTAAATGTCTTGCAAAACTCAGTAAATAATTTGACAGATGATGTTGGCAAGCTTACTAACTTTATTGCTACTGCGCAAATGAACACCAATCTTCAAGATTTCACAACAGTTAGCTCAGATCTTTCCCAGTTAGCCGGAAACTATCAGGCCATCCTTGGTAATAATCAAGTTGGATCATTGAGGGAGTATGTGCAAAAAGTAGGCGATCCAGCCCAAATGCCCTGAGTATTGTTTTAAGTAAAGAGCCTGATGGTGTTTTTGCAAAACTAGTTGGTAGGATTCAGGCAACCAGCGATCAAAGTTATATTTTACAAATACAACGTTTAACAGAAAATCAGTTTGATACGCTTAATGCAGCAATTGATCTATTGTGTAAGGACCCAAGAACTGGTGACGTTATTAAACTGCGAGTGCAATGTAACTTGGTAATTGGTACATCTACTGCCCGCTTGCTTACTGCTCAAAATATCGCCTTTCAGATCGCCTCTGATACATATGACCGCCTTGAGGCGTACCCAACAGAGGCAACGCGCTATGGCTATGACTTAGGTAAAACTGCTGCACAAAATAAGGCAGTCCTAAAAGAAAAATTTGATAAGCAAGCTGATTTTATGGCCTCGCGGTACAGCAGTACGGTACAAAATGGTAACGGCACTAAAGGCTTGTACGATAGTTTTGAGGGTCTGCCTACGGCTTTACTATCGAGTATTTCTGCGGCCAATTGCAACGGCAATCAATCTGATCCTTATACTCGCATTCAGTCCATTACGAGTTGGGTTAAAGGGGCTGCTAACGAGCACATCGTTACAAGTTGCAAGAATTTCGTGACGCCCGTAATAGCGCGATATTACCTGAAGATTAATGGTCGTGCGGTAAATAGTAATGATGTTACCAATATCATGGGTGTTCTTGTTCCAGCCAGCGAATTAGTGGGCGAAGATGTTGATTTCGGGTTTCGTGGTAAGTTTTTTCGGGTGATTGGTGACGATAACAGTAACTTCAATTTAAAATTTGTATTGCAGCCCGCGCCCGTGCCCGTGCCATATACCTTTGCTATCAATAGCGTTGAAAATGGGAAGCCCAAATATATGAATGATCGACTTCCAGAAAGTCTTATTCCTGGAGACCGGGGACACATATACAGGGCTACAGGCTCTGAATTAAATAGCAGCCTACCTAACTGGATTGATCAGTTAGTGTTTAAGTTTCGAGAATTTGACGTGCCTCATGCTGGTCACGCCTACATGCGGTATACCGATAAAAGTGGGTATAGCGTTGCCTTCGGCTTATTGCCGGCTCTTATTACAGGAGGGCGCAGAAATATGTCTATGCGCTGCTTAACTGGTGACTGCTCAATTAGCAACCATTTAGTTTTTATTGACGGCCCATCGCGTATGACAATGAAGGATGGCTGGTTTTTAATTGATGGTCAAAATCTGTACAAATAGTAACTTGTATCATTTTTGTTCTCGCTGTAAATCTTCTAGCTTCTTGTGGAGGTGGCAGTGTGAGTTGATCCTCCACTACATTAACCGCCACTACAACAAGCACATCACAGTAGTTAGAAGCTAGGATTCAAAGTCTTTGTAATGCCAATTGAAATGCTACCGTACCTGCGGATAATCCATCGCAAGCCTAGAGGCAACTATTGCGGCACTACAGTAAAGGAAAAGTCTTAAGCTTTGATGCCTGGTAAGCCAATCTTTGGAGTGGTTTATTTTATTGTTTTAATGCCTATTGAGTCGTTTGCTTACTGTCGCAATGAAGTTTGAGTAAGTTCTCACTCAGCCAACAGAACCGAACTATTTCACGAGGAAAAACTGCAAAGTGTGCGATTGCTTTAATAGCGTAAGACTCTTTATCTATAAGGGTTTGTAGCAAAGACCAACGGATTGACAATTGACGTGTGTCTTAGGTTAGTGGGGCGCTGCCCGCAAAGCCCTATTCTATATGGTGGGTCGGGTGAGTTTGAATAAGCGTTCCGCAAGATCTAAAACTTAAGTCTCCAAAACCTTCCGCAAATAGGCATCGACACCCCCTTGAATCAGTATTTGCTGATTATTAGGATGAATAAACCACCATCTTAGTGCTATCTAGAATCTGCACTGCAATCGAGCCTTGCTGTTTCTTTCTCAGTGCCGCAGCTAGCGCATCATTAAATGAGCTATAGGTTCCAATGCCTATCCAAGCAGAGTAGGGGTTATTGGGCTTATGTAATGCTCTAAAGCTTTTTGACATTGAATGACTTTCTAAGTGATTGAGGGTAGTTTGAGCGGCTTGAATCTTTTGTCTAGCTCGCTCTGCCTTAACCGCTGCTTGTGCTCGTTTGGCTTGATCTTTCAGGGCTTTGATTCTTGCTTGTGCTGGCGTTAATGGTTTAGCTGGAGAGGATTGGAATTCATAAAATCGCATACTGATATTTAGCTACTGGCTTTTAGTGACTAATACTCAGTGGGCAGCATTAAGATCCAGCGCTCACTGTCCCAGCAGGCGTATAGAGCGATGGAGTCGAGTGGGAAGGTCGTATAGGCAATTTTCTGAGTGGCCAGTACGTTGCCATTGCCATCATCCAGTAGTAGTTCGGCAGTACCGTTGAATACCTTTAACTTGCAACTGACAAATACTTCTGCTTTAGGTAAATGGACAATATGACTAGCTATGGCATCCATCAGCCAATAGCAGGCCGCCTCTTGTGCTAAAAACTGCGCACCATCTGTTAGAAAGACTTTAGGCCATAAGGGGTAGTAGAACTGCGTTCCATAAAATTGCTCCAAATGATTCAAAAGCTGGGTTTTAGATAGATTCATTTTTGCTATGCCTCACAATCATTTATTTATGAATGCGGTTTGCGTATTGAAATCAGACAAAACCTTGCTCTTTTGACTCGTTTTCGGGATTTTTAATTCAAAGCGACTACGCAGTTGCAGGCTTGCTGCTTCAATGGCCTCATCAAAGGCTCCCATCTCCGCTTCGCGCTTTAAGAGTTCTAGTACTTCAATGACATTCTCTAAATTAGTAGCCTCTACAGCAGTTTTGCCATTAGCCAGCTCTAAAACCTTGCTGCCGTAAAACACATTGATACACAGTGCTCCCGTGCTGCTGATAAACCACCAGGGTTTGATGCGCTTGAGCTTTTCAACGCTCTTGATATTGCCCTCTAGATCTTTAACGTTTTTGTAGCGCTTTACGACAAAGTCTTTGCCGTTATGTTTTGCTTTGGCTAATTCCAGTTGTTCCCATAACTTACTAATCAGCTTGTTTCTGCGCTGCACTATGGGGGGTTGGTTTTTAGGCCTTTTTGCATCGGTCAATTTGAGGGTATCAAGACTATCTAGTATTGCCATCGTGTTCTCCATCAGTTGAGTTAAAAAATGCCTGGACAACACAACAATATGATCAGAAAACAGGTCTGGACAACCGAAAAAAGGCCATTATTGAGCTCTTTTTAGGTCTTAGAACATATATGTACTTTTTTTACCGATCTTTATGTTCAAGCTAAATAAATTCATAGAAAGCAGTAAAAACAGTAAGGCTTAAAGGTTGGCACGCCGAAGGTAATCGTGCTGCGAAACCCGTTCTGATGTGTGACGGTACGCAATTCAGATCTCTTACTATCTGGCCTCATTGCACTACCCAAGACCATGTTTTGGATGCTTTAAACGACGCCCCTGTGTGGCAGTACCGTTTGCGATGTTGTATTAGTTGGTAGCGTAGAAATACGTGAATGTAGGCTAAATGGCGAAGTAATTCGTATAGGCTGAAAGTGAGTGGGAAAGCCAATGAAATAAACCCACAAGCTAGTTTGCAATGGTTCCTGATATAGACCGCAAACTAGCTGCGTATGACGGCACGTAATAGGTGATAGCAATACCTACCTATCTTGCTTCTTGCAAGTTGTGTGTATATCAGTTGAAAACCTCAGTGAAAGAGGCTTGCATGAGTTGAGCCCTTTATCAGGGCTTGGCTTGTGCTTCCTAGTGAAAGATCTTGAAATTCAACACTTTCAATTATGACTATAAAAAACAAAAAAAGAAGAAAATTGCGATGAGCGCAAGCGAAGAGCTGGCGAATGTAATTCGCCATTGGTATAGTTATTATTAATCACATGGAGGAGATATGAGTAATCAGCTGACTTATGAAGAAATAGTTGAAATATGGCTACGAGACTTTATTGACTCAATGGATCAAGATGGTCTTCGTCCCGGCAATAGTAGTGGAGATGCACCACCAGGTATAAAAATTATATTTGATGGATTTGGTTATAACGAAGAAACTAATGCAGAGGATGATGAGAATACTTTGACTTTTGCAGTGTTTGTGCATAAAGACTCTTTATCAGGTCAATTTCCTGAGCATGAAGAAACTCCCTGGGCTTTAATTCACAGGCCGAAAGAAGAAGTTTGTATATATGCGACTTATGATGTACAAGAAGACTACGTAAATATTCTTCCATTTGAGGAAAGCGAATCAAGCGAACTTGATCCTGAGTTTGTCTATAAGTTGATTGGTGATATCCACGAAGAATACTACTCATAGATGATTTGACTGTTGTAGTTCTGGTATGAAATTACATCACCAAAGAAAGGGTGATGAGATTAGCGTAAATGAAGAGACGGTGAACTGTAGATCACTTTTTAGTTCTCAAAGTGCTTAAGAAAGGTGTTTGGTATGGCTGAAAATTTCGATGTTAAGACATTTAATCATGAAATTGATAGATATTTAAATAAAGCGCTTGAATATAAAAATTTCGAACCTGAAATGTATAGAGGCTACATTGTTGATCTTCTATGGGAGTCGGTTGAAAATGAGAATACAGAACAAGTTGCTGATGCTATCTTTTCGTATTCAAGCGAGCAAGAATTTATTCCGTACAGACTATTTGAGTCTTGTGCAAATGAAATTCAAAATGAGATTGATGAATTATGCTATGAAGATCAATATGTGGATATTAAATATAAAAATGTAGTGGTTGTTTGGCTTGAGCAGCAATAAGCGCTAATACAATCTCAGACTTTGGTAAATTCGTGGCTCAAATGCCACGAAACATCATCAAAATCCATGATTTTTCCACTCAACACAAAATATACATTTGATGTTGAGTGCTTGTAACCAGTTGAAAATCAAGCGGTTATTTTTCAGTAGATTTCACTTGAAAAACCCATCAATCTGAGTGTATTTGTGGCCATTTCCGGTAGGAATATGGCAGTTTTGACTACAAAATATAAGTACATAGATGGCAAAACAGGGAGAGACCATGGCACAAGCAAAAACATTAAGTGATCAAGAGCTGCAAAGGGCTTTGGATTACACAGCAACTACAAAAGCAGCAGTGCGTAATCGCGCAATACTGCTGTTAACGCACTGGGCGGGTATGCGTATAGGTGAAGTAGCGTGCGTGCGCTACAGCGACGTTTTAAACGCGGATAAACAGGTGTTAAGTGAGATCCACTTAGCGGCTAATCAAACCAAGGGTTCTAAAAGCAGGGTAGTGCTGTTATCTGAACGGATGCAACAAGAACTTGCCATCTATATCGCAGCGCATCCACCAAAGGATATGAATCGTCCATTGTTTCCCACACAAAGGGCTTATGGATTTACTCCTAATACGCTCACTCACGTGATTAATGGACTTTATCGTCAAGCAGGTCTCAATGGCGCTACCAGCCATAGCGGCCGTAGGGGATTTTTGACACGCTTAAGTGAGAAGGGTGTTTCAGTTAGGGTGATGATGCAATTAGCAGGACATAGCCAGATGTCAACTACGCAGCGCTATATTGATACGAGACCCGATATTTTGCGCAATGCGGTAGAGCTTATCTAGGCTTAAGCGTTTTATAGTACGTTCTTAAGCGGGTGTAGATATCTTCAAAATCGTAATTAGGTAGTCTTACAGGTTTAGAGCTGGGAAAGCTGCCCCGTGCTGCGTTCTCAGTCACTTTCTTGGCGTTCTTAAAAGCCCTACTAGTCAGTATTGCCAAGTGCTCCTTACTGTCCGCATCCTCAAACTTCTTTTTAGATTCTTTTAAGTCGAGTGTTTTGGCATGCTTGGCGCTCACCTTTGCCCATAAGCCTACTTTCCAAAGCTGCATATCGGGATATTGGGCTTTTGCCATCAATATGCGTAACTGTATAAACAAGGGTTCGGAGCGTAGGCGTTTAGCGGCCAGTGCTTTGCTAGCTCTTGCTGATTTAGTGACGAGTGGTACCTTAGCGTTATCGATGAGCTTGGAGATCTGCCTAAGTAGATCTGCCTTAGGCATCCCAAGCGGCAAACCTAATATCAATGATGTGGGATTGCCTTCCGATGAACGAATCTGAGTTAGGTACTGTTCGTATGGCTTGTAGAAAAGAGGTTCAAAATCTTCATCCTTTTCAATACGGGTAATTTGTTTGACTAAAGGCTTGCTAAAAGGTGTGCCGTAGATATAAATGCCACGTTCTTGCCACCAGTCATCAAATGTCATTGTGGCAATGTCGCCAATTTCATCGTAGGTGGCTAATACCGATTGAAACTCAGAAATCACAGCCTGCTTATCAATAGTAGATAGCGTTTTACCTTCAGCTTCATATAGCTGTGTGATGAGCTTGTTTTGGTTTTTCTTATCTAGTCCCTTAGAGCGGATCTGCCTAGCTAGCTCGTAGCTTGGGCTAATTCTTAAAAACTCCACCATCAGCATGATGTAACCCTTAATGCCTCTAGTGGACCAATCCTTCATGGTCCTACCGGGTAGGGTACTTTTTGGAGATTTATTCATACAAATATATTAACACTTTAGAGTCATAATTAATAGTCAATTCATAAAAAGTGCTAATACTAAGAAACTACCTATACAGCAATTTCGCTGTTTTAAACGGGAGTTTCAAATGTCAAAAAGCTATCAATATGTTTCAAAGTGCAGCTGCTGCGAAGATCGCTTTACAAGAGTAAATGTACCTTTCATGAACGTCTTTCATTGCCCCACTTTGGGAGAAGTCGCTCGGAAAGCAATGGTTAAACAGGGATTTAAAGGCAGCTTAGCCCTGCAATGTGCCGGCGAAACTATCACTAATTTTTTCTATCAATATGTCGATTCAAGTGATCTGGCCAAAAGCGACCTTGTATATGAGTTGCTCTCAGATTTAGCACAAGCTTATTTCAATGATTTGGCAGATGAGGGTGTTGATTGGACTTATTACCCAATCGAACTTTAAACAAACTTAATTTAAATCAAATACGAAAGTGCACAGAAAATCATGAAAATTCAAAATACTCTATTGGTTAGCGATCTTCCATCAAATAAAGATCCAATTAGCTATGCTCAAGTTGCCGAAATCTTACAAGACCCCATTTTTAAGCCAAGTCTTCGCAAGCGCATTAATGAGGTACGTGAATATAACGAAGATGCCCAAGAGTTTTTACGTGACGTTGTGGCTGGCGCACATCGTGCAGCTATCATTTACGGCCCTCCTGGAATGGGGAAGACTCATGCGGTAGTGGAAGCTCTCAAATCAACTGGACTGCAGGAGAATAAAGATTATGTTGTAGCTCGCAGCCATGCCACACCGGGCATGCTTTATGTACTGCTTCATCTTATGCGCAAAGCAGGCAAGTACGTCATCCTCGATGACTGCGATGGGATCATTGCCAATGAAACTGGCCTTAATCTTCTAAAGGGAGCAACAGATCCAACCTATCGCCAGGTTGGCTGGGCGTCTACTCAAGAAATTCGCAATCCACTTACCGGAAAACCTATCCCAAGCCAGTTTGACTTTAATGGTACGGTAATTATTTGTACGAATGTACGATTAGCTAGTGGTCGTGGCCGTATTGCTAATCATATGGATGCGCTACGTAGTCGTTCTGCTCCATTCTCTTTGGCTCTTGATAGTCGTGAAGATCAGTATGCTCAGATCTTTCATATGATTGTTGACAAAGATTACTTGAGTGCTGATATTGATACTCAGCTGTCTGATGAAAAAAAAGTAGAGCTACTCAAGTTTTTATTAGAAAACCTGGATATTCCCCGTCGGCTTGATCTTCGCCTACCACAGCATATTGCTCGCACTATGAAGGCAAAGCCTAATAATTGGCAGCGTCAAGCCCGCCGTTTTTTGGAGGCTGCGTAATGAATAAAAAAGAACGCAATATCGCCTGGTTGATGTCTCTGACCCGAGCTCAGTTTAATTCAGCTGTATATGGCCCTAATAATCATAATTGGCGGTCCTCCTTAACGGATGAACAAAAGGCTGAATTTGGTCGTAAGTTAAGCATCGCCAACAAAGGAAAAGTTCTCAGTCAAGAGACGCGCAACAAGATTAGCTTGGCAAAGCTAGGAAAACCTAATCCAAGAAAGCCTGGATGGGTAGCTCCACCGTCGCCATTGAAAGGTAAACCTGGGGTTGTACATACTGAAGCAACCAAGCTAAAGATCTCAATAGCAAATAAAGGTCGTCTTAAGGGCATTAGGCGTGGCCCACAAAGTAATCAAACTAAGGAGAAGTGTTTATTCAGCAAGATTGAAGCTGGTTTAACTACGAGATGTCAAACACCATTGGGAATTTTTACAACTCGTGCTGAGGCTGCTCGAGCTCATGGTGTTGACCCTGTTTCAATTTCAAATTGGATGAAGAAAGAAAAGCCCGGATTTTTTTACTTAGATAAAAAGGATATTGATAAATGTAATCAAGATCGTGAAGAGTGGCAAAACCGTTTGGCAAATAAACCATGCTTAAAAAGTGATCGCTCTGTCAAAACGCCATTAGGAGAATTTCCTAGCATTCGTTCGGCCGCAAAAGTCATCGGAATTGATCGATCAACGCTGTCTGACAGAATTAAGCGTGGTTGGGAAGGTTATGGATGGATTAATGAAAAATAACGTTATGCAAGCCCAGCTAAACTCAATTGTTTTTCAACATCCCTAAAAGCCAACTCCGTGTTGGCTTTTTTTACATCCTTTGTACTTGGGGATACAAAGAGATATCTGCCTTGTGTAGTTACTTTTATCTCCACCAAGCCAAGTTGCGTATTAAATTGATAGCTGGCTGTAAATCGCGGTACAAGTTCGCCTTTGTAGGACGTGTGCGCAACCGACAACTTGGCTTTGGCTGCTTTAGGTAGCGTCCAATAGTCGTGTAAATCCGTGTCGCAACGCTTAATCAAAGTCTTCACTGCCGCTAGAGCATCTTTCTTGGATAGCTTCTTGAGCTGTGGCAATTCTTTGCTTAAATCCTCGCCAGCTTCCAATCTAGTTTTAACCTGTTTGAAGTGCGATAGATCACAAGCTCGATCTAGGCTTTGTTTTAAAGCGGCGTTAGCTTTACGCTCAAAGAATGTCTGAATAAAAGGGGTCATCAGATCACCATAGCCGTGAGGTATTGCATGAGGGTGGAAGTATTCATGATTTACGCTGCCTTACCTAATGCTTTATTCAGTTCGTCTTTAAGTTCTTTAGTGGCTTTGGCATTAGCTACAACCAAAGGCAAATACACGCCAGTGCTTGCGCCAACCAAACTAATCACATCATTGCGTACTGGGCTAGCGTTCATGTAACGCAAAATCTCATCTGCCTGTGCTGTCTTATCGTCAGGAATCTTGCCTGCCAACTGCTCAGCAATCATCAAGGGCTTCAAATGGCTATAGTGACGCTCAATCATGAGGATTGAAGTGCCCATCTGTTTAGCCAGCTGCCCAAAATCTAACCCCTCTAGTACTCGCTGCGTAGCGTAGTAGTGACGCAGGCTATACAAGCTTCTAGGCTTACCATCTTTGTCGCCTTTATCTAGGCCAGACTCTTTTAAGCAATCGCCAAAAGCATTGACTAGGTTATAAGGCATAGTGCCATCGCGCATACGGAAGATATGCTTATCTTCTTTCTTGGCAATGAGCTCTTCTAGCGTCATATCTTTGTATTCAGGCTGCAATTCGCGCAGCTTATCTAACAATGGCCACAGTTCGTTACGAGCAACGAGTTCTCGGCTGCCACGCTTGCCTTGCGGCAGGGTGATGTGAATGACGCGCATACTAGGCTTTTGAATAAACTCAATATGCTTCCACTTCAATTCTTTTGTCTCGGTACCTGGACGAACGCCGGTACAAGCTATAAAAGTAATGTACAAGCCAAGTAGCTCGCGAAGATAGCGTGACTTAGAGGCTCTGCCTTGCTCAGTCCATTTATGAATGAACTGCTGTAATTCGACTAACTCATCCGTGCTGAAGATGCCACGTGCTTCAGTAGCTTCACCAGTGTTCTTAGTGCTCGGCCTTTGGCTTTCGCTCATGTAGCCTTTTTCAATGGCGTAATCAAATACGCAATTCAAAGCAGCATTGTGATTGTTTTGTGTGGAAGCTTTGAGTTCATAGCCAACCTTCTCAGTGCGCCAACGATGAAAATCGGAGATGAGGGCAGGAGTTATGTTATCAATATGGTGATTGCCAAAGAAGGGAGTCAGGTAGGTATCGATGGCGCGATAGTAGTCAGCGTAGGTCTTTTTGCCTGTTCCAGCCTTTACTTGCTCTTTTAAGCTGCTGCTAACAACTTGAGCAACTGCTTTGAACTTCTTGCTAACTACCGATAATCCGCGCTTTTCAAGCACTCGGGCTTCGTGAAATAGGTCCTCTGCGACCCGTTTTGCAGTCTCTAAATCGCTAGTTTTACTGGTCGTTCTGAACCAAGTTTTCTTCGAGCCAATTTTGTAATGAATCTGCCAGACGCTGGAATTTGAACGGCGTTTCAAACGCAGTTCATGGGGTCTTAAAACAACCGTGGAGTCAGCAGTGGCGCGCATTCTAGGGTTTTCTCACTAATGAAGCTATTTTACCATTTTTAAGAATGAAAAGCAAATAATTGAAGTGTGCGATTGGTGTGCGATTGATTTTTACCCAAAAAATAGACAAAAAAAATGACTTGCGGTTAGCAAGTCATTGTTTCTACAACTAATTCTTGGTGGGTCGGGCGAGATTCGAACTCGCGACCAACGGATTAAAAGTCCGCTGCTCTACCGACTGAGCTACCGACCCAGTAAAGACTGAAATTATAGCAATTATTTTGCTTTGGCCTTGAAATCGCTG
>Ga0247838_1000385_pt1 | contig 70275 bp, 52 predicted proteins | sample LaCruzMarch2015__5_FD_189097 | JGI IMG/M metagenome (GOLD analysis project Ga0247838, IMG submission 189097) | Freshwater microbial communities from meromictic Lake La Cruz, Castile-La Mancha, Spain - LaCruzMarch2015_15m | ecosystem: Environmental > Aquatic > Freshwater > Lake | place: Spain...
GCCCGCGGCTGGCTGTAGGCATTTCCCGCCAGGTCTTTGTACGCAACAGCTTCCTCAAAAAAAGCATCCACCTGCGCCTGGATGTAATCGCGAAAATCAATTGAATTGGCCAGCATACCTTCCATTAAATCGGCATTGCTTCCTTCAAAGGTGTTGGATAAAAAGCGGGTGGGCACTTCGCCTTTCAATCGGCGCAACCAAACTTCCTCGGCCGCATAAATGTGTAAGAGGGTGAGGCGCACGGAAGGGAAACTCGATACAATTTGCTGTTCGAGCAGCGTATCGGGTTGATCCTTAAACCATTGGATGTATTGTTCATTGGCCCAAACATTAAAGGCCACATAGTCTTTTAAAAGTGCACTTACATGCATGACGAAGGTATTAAGCGGGTGATTGTTTTTCTAAAAGGGCCATATAAAAGCCGTCAAAGCCTTGATCCTGGGGCAAAATGCGTTTTTCTTCCAGCAGCCGAAAATCAATACCGGCCGGACTATTCAAAAACGTGGCGACCTGATCCTGGTTTTCGGAAGGCAAGATACTGCAAGTGGCATATACCATACGTCCGCCCGGCTTCAAAATCGGACTGTAACTTTGCAATATTTCTTGTTGCAGTTCCCGCAATTGCTCGATGGCGGCGGGTTTCAATTTCCATTTGGCATCCGGGTTGCGGCGCAAAATGCCCAATCCGCTGCAAGGCACATCCAGCAGCAAGCGATCGGCCGAATCATACAGGCGTTTTACTACTTTTTTGCTTTCGATCACCCGGGTTTCGATGTTGGGTGCGCCACCGCGACTCGCCCGTTTGCGCAATTCGGCTAATTTCCATTCGACGGTATCCAGGGCGATTAGACTGCCTTTGCCTTGCATCAGGGCGGAGATATGCAGCGCTTTACCGCCCGCGCCTGCACATGCATCCACCACGCGCATGCCGGGCGCGGGTGCGAGCAGTTGCGCAACCAATTGACTGCTATAGTCTTGCACTTCAAACATACCTGCCCGAAAGGCTTTGGTGGTAAATACATTTTGGCGTTTCAGCAAGCGCAAGGCCAAATCATCGCCGATGGGTTCGGATTCCACGCCTTCTTCCAGCAGTTGCTTTTGCAGGGCTAAGCGGTTGGTTTTCAGGGTATTGGTGCGCAATACGACCGAAGCCTGTTTATTTAAATGATGCAGGGTTTCGTCCCAGGCATCGCCCAGTTCTTGTGCGCCTCGGTCATCCAACCAATCGGGGATACTTTCGCGAAAACGGCGGGTTTCAAGTAAGCCTTGGGCTTTGTGCAGGATGAGTTTGGGATGTAAGGCTTCCCATTCGCGCCATTCGGGCAGGGCAGGGGCGCCTTGCAGCAAAAAATGAATGCCGATGATATGCCAGAAGTCGGCCTCGCGTTCGGGTGTGCGTCCTAAAATGGCGCTGTACAAGCGAAAATAGCGCACCACTTCGTAGGTAGTCTCTGCGATAAATGCCCGGTCGCGACTGCCCGCTTTGGGGTTGTTGCGCAGGGTATGTTCGATCACCTTGTCGGCGTACCGGTCGTCCAAAAAGATGGAATACAGCGATTGGGCCACTGCGCGCACCAAAATGGGGTGGAGTTTTTGTTGTGTAAAAGTAGACATTGGGGCAAAGGTACGATGCGGGAAGCGGAGTTTATGATTTCTTCCGAAACGATGCAAACGATGCGAACATTTTATCGTACAGCCGGTCTTTGGCAGACTTAGGAAAAGTGGCAAAAAACTGCACACTTTTTTGATCTTCCATCCTGCAAAACATAATAATTACGATAAAGGGCTCTTTAAACGGACTGTTGCCGGGCGGCGGGTTAAACTCCCCTTGCAGTTGGTACGCTTGCATATCTTTCAACGTCGTAAACCCATGCTGGACGATTTTCGCGTAGGCGTTTTGGTCTTTCAGGATCGCCACGGTGTCGTTCAAGGCCGTTTCAAAGGGCACCGGACTGGTTTTCATGGCCACCAGGGCCTGGGTAGCGTTTTCCTGCCAGCCTTCTGTTACGAGTACGAAACTGGTATCGGGTGCCGAGATTTCGTAGCCAGTGTTAAAGCCGGTACGCGCGATGGGGCGGACATTGGCCATGGCATCGTTTTGGGCGTGGGATGCAGATAATGAAAACAATAGGGTGTGAAAAATTATGTATAAAATGCGCTTCATCAAGGGGACGGTTTTCTATTAAATAATTTCTTCAATGGTGTCAAACGGAACAAAATCAAGGTAACCTTGGGCAACCAAAAAGTCATCATTTTGCATTTTCAAATAATTGGCGTGTTGCATGGCCGTTTGATCGGGCTCCTGTGGAAACATTTCACGCAGGCCTTTTCCGGTGTAGTATTTTATAATGAAATCAGGACTCATCGAAATAATACCTGCATTCATACGCACGCCGGATGTTAAAATCAAGGTAACTGCACTGTTTGCTTTTAAATTGGGCAGCACTTTAGATCGGATTAAAATCCCTTTTTCCACCTCCAGATTTCCAGCATTTAATTGGTTTACATCAATATAATCACCTTTAAAAGGGAGCGCATCGTTCACTTTAGCAACCGTGTGATCGGTACTTTTTAATTTATTAATGCTGTACACGGAAGAATATTCCTTAAATGGTAAAATCTCTTTTAATAATACAAAAATATCAAGGATAAATACTTCCCGTTCAATATGATCCAAGTGTTTCGAACTTACGATCCAAGCATATTTTTCCAGGTAAGCGCTGTTAATATGTTTTAATAAAATGAGATCGAAATCGTACCCATTGAGTACAAAATCATTTTTTTGCAAAAGATATTTTTCTAATACCTTTTCTACTTTATGTATTACGATATTTGCTACCATTTTTTCTTGAGCCAGGTTAATACGCCATGATTTTTATCTTCCAGGGCGTTGATGAGCAATGAAACTTCTGCGTGGGTGGCCGAGGAAATTTGCTTTTTGGAATTATATATTATGTGTTAAGATATTGCTTGGGGAAAAGCCTATGCAAAGGATAGAAGTAGCCGATCGTGCTTGTGGCTTTTCAAACACACATGTTATCTAAAGTTGTTATCTCTCCACCATGAGAAGTTATCGGAAATAATGATTTCATTTTTTTCAAAATGTAGCGTTGTCTTCATTGGTATAGTCCTGAATTTTAAATCGTATTTGTTTGCTAAATATCGTATTTCTGGCGTGTCATCATATGTCAGCATGTACTTTCCTTTTAGCTTAGATGTAAGTTCAAATAATCTTTCATGATCAATATCATAATAGGTGTAAAGACGTTTGCCAGCAATAGTGTAAGGAGGGTCAATAAAAAAGTATGCAATTGTATTATTTATATTTTGTTCTAATATGTCAAATGCATCACCTGAAATAAAATTTATCTTATCTTTAACATAGTTTATAGCAGATATTCTGTCGCGCAATGTTTTAGGGTACCACCGAGAAGTAATTCCTTTCCCATTCTCTCCGTTTTTAATCATACCAGAACCTTTAGCAAGAATGCCTCCATGAAAAACTCTATTTTTCAGTATTGTACAAAATGCAATGTCCTGAAGTTTTTTATTTGGATTGTCTAATTCGGTTTTTACGTTTTCATGTGTCAGGTCAAATGAATAAATTTTTTCAGCAAGCCATTTATTTTTGTCTTTTAAGATAATTTCCCAAACAGCAGCAATTTCTTCATCCATTTCAACCATTGTAATGTGTTCAGCCATTTTTTCAAATGCTGCCGTCAAACTTACAATTGCACCGCCCGCAAAAGGTTCAATTAATTCCTTTACAATTTTACCTTCCTGTTTTAACCACTGCCTAACAGTAGGAATTAGCCATGTCTTTCCTCCAGGATACCGAAATGGACTGCGTTGTGGAACAGATGCCACATTAATGATGGATTGTATATTTTTTTGTTCGTCAATATCGAACATATTCATTTGGTTTTTCATTCTACAACAATGTTTTCGATGTTCTCAATATCTGAAACTCCTGCTATTTTTGCATCAAGTTTCTTCTGAAGCATTTCAGTGAATTGACTTATGGAACCTGCCTCAAATTTGGCTATCTGTTCTAATGCACTTGCAAAATTTGTATAAACAACTCTTTGAAGTTTGAGAGATAATATTTTTGTATTATTGTCTGCCACAAGGTCATATAAGAAAAATGCAAAATCAGATTCTGATTTATCAAATTCGGGAAGAGTAGGCAAGGTGTTGTAAAAACTTGTTTGTAATGCAACAACTTGTTTTTTGTTCCATTGCTTCAAAATTGAACCTTTTGCAATAATTTGTGGGATAAGCCTTTTCCTTGAGGATGAAAGATAATCAGGTTTGGGATATTTGAAAGCCTGTTTCCAATTGAAGTCAGGTTTTGGATTTTCCAAATATTCAGTAAATGGCCCTGACAAATTGCCCGAAATGTAAACCGCCTGAACTTCAAGTGAACCAAAGTCTAAAACACGGCCTTTGTTGTCATAGGAAACTAAAACGTAATCAATATTTCCTGCTGATTTTTCATGCTTATCCTTGAGTCTTACTTCACCAACATGTGTCCATGGCGCCTTGCCGTCAAAAATAAAACTTGCTGCATCACTTATGATACTCCAATCTTCTCTAAATCTTATTGGGCAAATGATGACCGGGTTGTCTTTATGAATTAAGCTACAAACACCTAATGGAAACTCAATACTGTTTTTTGTGCAACTAGAAACGATGTTATTGAATGGACACAGTTTGTTGTCACGATAGCGTTTTGCCCTATCACTTTCATTATCAATGGGAAAGCCAAAAACTTCACCTAATGGCTGAAAATCTTTTTTGTTCACACTCATTTATAAAAAATAGTAAATATTGCCAGTCATAGGGACTGTTATTGGAGGAAGGTTGATTGTAATAATGGCCACGAGCAATTTCAGATTACCTGTTGTCTTATGAATGTTCGTAAAGCATTTTATGTTTTTACTTTTAGCAAAAGTAAAATACAACAAAAATATCATTCTTTTTTCAATTTGCAATTATCAAACTGACATTTTATTTTTTCAAGTTGCAGCTGGCGCATTTCGGTAGCGATTAGCTTAATCGGCAACATTAAGTTCGAAGTTTTCAACCGAATTTCCAATATTATTATCGGTTCCCCCTATTTTACACCCAAAATCCGATACATGGAATTACGCGCCGCCATCCTGCAAACCGCTACTGAAACCCGTACCCTGCTTCCAAACCAGTACAATTCATTCGATGACTTATATGTTGATTTTCAACAAGAAAGCATCGAGAGTGGACTGCGGGTGTCGCTTTTTTTGCATCCCAAACAGGATGTGGTGCTACAACGGGTGGAATTGCAATACGCGGTAAAATGGCCCGAAAATGCGCGCTTTTTTGCCAACGGCTACCAATCCTGGAGTGAAAGTACCTGGCTTCCTCTAAATGGAACAATGCCGCGCCTGCGCCCGATCGCTCGCAAGCGCATGGGCCTTTATGGCGATGATGCCATTCCCAATATTCCATACGGTGCTGGTAACTTACACGCCTGGACGTATTGCCTAGTTGATTTGGGCAACGGACAACAACAATTGATCGGCTCCACCAGCGAAAAGACGGGTTTTACCTTGTTTTTATACAATCATCAAACAGGTATCTTAACCATCCGCAAAGATTTGGAGCAGTTGGGTTTATCGCATTCGTTTCCGTTACTGGAAATATGGGCGCGTACCGGTCAGCCAAATGAATTGTTTGATCCTTATTTTGAGCAAATGGAAACTCCCAAGGTTTCCGCGCGTAAGGCGATTGGCTGGACGAGCTGGTACCAGTATTTTACAAAGATCAATGCCCCACTGTTATTAAAGGAATTGGAGGGCTTTTCTACCTTCATAAAAGACACAGAACCAAAAGATTGTGATGTGTTTTTTCAAATTGACGATGGTTGGCAAACGGCGGTAGGGGATTGGCGTTCCGCAAATGCGGGCTTTCCGCAGGGCATGGCGGCGATGGCCCAAGCGATCAGAAAAGAACAAATGCAGCCGGGCTTGTGGTTGGCGCCTTTTATTGCGGCTTCACACTCCGAATTGGTCCAAAAACATCCCGATTGGCTGCTCAAAGATGCCAAAGGTAAACGGGTGATTGTAGGTTGGAACCCGCTTTGGAAACCCAAACCCGGCTTGTTTCGCTCGGGCGGTTGGTATTACGCCCTCGATTTTTACAACCCGCAAGTGCAGGATTATCTGAGTGGCGTATTTCACATTATGCTGAAAAACTGGGGATTTGAACTCCTGAAACTGGATTTTCTGTTTGCGGTTTGTCTGGCGCCGCCGCCGGGCAAAACCCGCGGACAAGTGATGCACGAGGCGATGGTTTGGTTGCGCAAACAAATGGGCGATCACAAAATGCTGGTTTGTGGGGTGCCGCTGGGCGCTGCGTTTGGTTTGGCCGATTATGGCCGCATCGGGGGCGATGTGCACCTGGCCTGGGACAATCCCTTGTTGCGTTGGTTGGGGCACCGGGAAATGGTGAGCACCTTGGCGTCTCTGCGCAACACCTTGGGACGCTGGCATTTACACCAACGCGCCTTTTTGAACGATCCGGATGTGTTTATCCTAAGAAGTAATGATCAACAACTGACGCCCACACAGCAGTACACCGTATTGATTATCAATGCCTTGTTGGGGGGCGTGTTGTTTACGTCCGATTCGGTGGCGGCTTATACCGGCGAACAAATCAGCGAATACCAGGAAGCATTGGAGTTGTTGAATACGCAAGTAACGGACGTGAAAATGATTGCACCTGATGTATATCAAATTGATTTTCAGGAACAAAACGGCAAGCTGCGCCATGCATTTTGTAATTTAAATGCAAAACCGGTACAGTTTCAATCTGTTTCGGGTGTGATGATGGAATTACAAGCGTATGAAAGTTTGCTGTAAGGTTTAATTCCAACTCATCTGCTCGGGCATGTCGGATATAATTTCAAACAAATCACCTTTGTCGTACATGATTTGGCTCCACAATCCGGTTGGTTCTGATTTGAACAGATAATTAGCGTCCATCGGAGCAGCCACCCAGGAGCCGGTTTCCATTTCGTCGTCCAATTGTCCGCCCGACCAGCCGGAGTAACCCACAAAAAAGCGGATATTTTCGGGTTTCATCAAGTCGGCATTGATCAGGAATTTGAGTTTATCGAAGTTGCCACCCCACCAAACACCGGGGCTCACTTTGATACTTTCTTCCAATAAATCGCCCAAATTGTGAATATAATGGAGGGTGTCCGTTTGAACCGGTCCACCGTAGTACACTTCTGCGTCAAAGTTTGGAAAATCTTGCATCAGGTCGTTCACCTTCATATCAATGGTCTTGTTCAACACAAAGCCGATGCTGCCCTGGTCATGGTGCTCGCACAGTAACACCACTGCGCGTTTGAAGTAAGGATCAAGCATAAAAGGCTCAGCAAGAAGTGCTTGTCCACTTTTTATTATTGATTTCGCTGCCATAGTCAAATACTTGGATTATAGTACACGGGACGAAAATAGGTACCTGTATTGTGAATAGCAAGTGCCTTTTCATTTTTTATGAATTTTTATTTTGCTCCACGCCGCACATACACGGAAATTTGGTCGTCTTGCAAATTAAACTGGTTTTTTAAATCCAGTTGCACGGGTAAATCAGGGGCAGCAATACCGCCTCCAAGCATTTGCGCGTTTTTAATAACCCGAATTTCATCCCAATAGTTCTGGGAAATAAACTGTTTTAACAAATGGGCACCGCCTTCTACGATCAAACTGGATTTTTGGGCCTGGCCGAGTTGTTCCAGCAACGCCGGAATTTCGAAGGGATCATACGGGGCCAAAAATTGCAGGTTTTGCCAGTTGCCGGTTCTTGGCGGGCCATAAATCCAGGTCTCCTGCTGGTCGTCGAACAAATGATAATCGACGGGAATATGGGCGTGGCGGTCCAGGGCAATGCGCAAAGGGTTGGGGCCGGGATAAGTGCGGGTATTTAAACTCGGGTTATCTACCACAGCAGTCGTATTTCCCACTAAAATAGTGGATATTTCACTGCGCCAACGGTGGTTCAATCGTTGGGTAATGGGGTTGGAAATGGGCGTGCGTGCTCCCGAAATTCCGATGAAGCCGTCCTGGCTTTGCGCCCATTTCAAGATGATATACGGCGTTTTTTGCTGAATCCATTTAAAAAAAATGCGGTTCAACCAGGCACCTTCCTGTTCCAGCAAACCTGTTTCTACTTCAATGCCGGCAGCGCGAATTTTTTCAACCCCTCGTCCAGCAACCAAGGGATTGGGGTCCAAATTGCTGATGACCAGTTTTTTGACCTGATTTTTGATCACCAGATCGGCACAGGGCGGTGTTTTGCCATAATGGGAGCAAGGCTCGAGCGAACAATACAAGGTGGCGGCTTCGATCAAAGAACGATCTTCCGTTTGCACCGATTGAAAGCAGTTGACTTCCGCGTGCGGACCACCATATTGGGCATGAAATCCTTCGCCGATGATGCGATTGTCATGCACCAACACCGCGCCGACCATCGGATTGGGCGCAACGTTACCAGCCCCCAATTGGGCAAGTTCGAAGCAACGCTGCATGTATAAGGGGTTGGTCAACAATTTATTCAGTTATGGTCCACGCAAAGTGGTTATGAAAATAGATGGCTTCTAATTCATTGAAAATCAATTTTTTATCCATCTATCCTTCAAATCCGTTTAAATCTGGGTTTAGATGGATGGAAGGCTAAATTTTTGCCAAAATAGCGGCCATGGCCTGTTGCAGTGCAAGCGCTTCTGTCCGTGCTTTTTCGGCAAAATCGGTTCCGGCGCTGGCGTACAAAATTCCCCGGGAGGAGTTAACGAGCAAACCGCAGTCTTTGTTCAATCCGTGCGCGCAAATTGCTTCCAAATCTCCACCCTGAGCGCCCACACCCGGTACCAGCAAAAAGTGCTCCGGCGCAAGCGCACGTACCCCCGCGAAGGCTTCGGGATGGGTGGCGCCTACCACATACATCATGTTTTCAGGAGTGCCCCAAGCCTGCGATTGTATAAGCACCTTTTCAAACAACTTGCGGTGTTCGCCTTCCTGGATGGTTTGCTGAAAATCGGCGCTGCCTGCATTGGAGGTTAAGGCCAAGAGAATCACCCATTTATCCTGAAAACCGGTAAAAGGTTGCACACTATCGGCTCCCATGTAAGGCGCAACGGTGATGGCGTCGCAATGCAATTGATTGAAAAAGGCCTCGGCGTACATGCGGCTGGTATTGCCAATATCGCCGCGTTTGGCATCGGCAATGATCAGGTGGGACGTGCCGATGTAATCGACCGTTTTTTGAAACGTGACCCAGCCTTTTGGTCCGAGGGCCTCGTAAAAGGCCAAATTGGGCTTGTAGGCTACACAAAGATCGCGCGTTGCATCAATGATGGCGCAATTGAACGCATAGATCGGATCGGGTTCCGAATGCAAATGCGGGGGGATTTTGGACAGTTCGGGGTCAAGGCCCACGCAGAGAAAGGATTGTTTCTCAAAAATGCTGGCAACTAATTGTAAACGATTCATGGGGCAAAAGTAGGGGATAAATAAATAAAATCGGAATGTTAACCCGGCAAGGATATTTTTCCCATGCTCAAATAGGGTAGGCCGCCCAGTTTAAAATCAGGTTCCGGCTTTCCGGCGACGGCTTCATTCGCTAAAACGGCGAATAAAACGGCTTCTTTGGCGTCTGCTGGAATACCTAGATCATAAATTGACTTTATTTTCCAGTCGGGTAAAAGTTGTTTTAAATGCCGCACCAGGGTAGCATTGCCGTTGCCGCCGCCACTCAAATACAAGGCTTTGGGTGCGCCCGTGCCTTGTACCCGTTTAAGCGCATCCGCGATGGTTTCGGCACTCAGGCGGTTGAGCGTGGCCATTTGGTTGAACGGATTTAACTGACCCTTCGGATGTTGTGCAAAAACAGCGTCTGCCCAGGCGGTGCTAAATTGCTCAGGCCCGGTGGTTTTTGGAAACGGCAATTGAAAAAAAGGATCGCTTTTGAATATTTCCAAAAGGCCTTGGTCGACCATCCCCGCAGCGGCTTGTGCCCCACCGGCATCGTAATCGACTTCAAACAGGCGTCGGGCATAAGCGTCCATGAGCGTATTGCCGGGGCCGGTATCGGTCGCGAACACGTCGGAAGCGTGTCCGTTGGCGGGTAAATAGGTGAAATTGCCAATTCCACCGATGTTTAGTAAAAACCGGTCTTCGTCGGGGGAGGAAAACAAAAAATAGTCGCCGTACAAGGCCAAAGGTGCACCTTCCCCCCCGCCTGCGAGGTGTTTTTGTCGAAAATCGCTGATCGTAATAATCCCCGTTCGGCGTGCAATATGATCGCCGTCGCCCATTTGCAGGGTCGCATTGGGGTAATGATCTTGCTGGTGCTGACTGCGGGGGGCATGCAGGAGGGTTTGGCCGTGGCTGGCAATGAGGTCAATTTCTTGTGGGTGAATGCCCAATCTCAGGAGCATGGTATTGACGAATAGGGCGTGTTTTTCGGCAATCAGCACATTTAAAATGGCCAGAAACTGAAAGTCTACCTGTTTTTGAGCAAAAACCTTGCGGATTTCGGCTTTAAAGGCATCGTCGTAGGAAGCCGTTTCAAAATATAGCAATTTGACCTCGGTGTCTTTTCCGTTGTTGCGCAGGGCGCAGATAGCCATATCCAGGCCATCCAAAGAGGTGCCCGACATCAAGCCGATGATCGTGCGGGATGATTTTTGGGCAATATGGGCCAGTTGTAGGATATCTGGTAGCATGGATTGTTGTTTGTAGTAGGGCAAAATTATAAATCGGGCACTAAAAACACCGGACTTCCATTTAAAAGCACGGTTTTGCCTTCCTGCACTTCGGATTGACGGGTTTTGCTGTAATCCCAGGCGTATTTTCGGAGTTTTTTAGGTTCCATATTGGCTGGAAAGGTAAAACTTCCTTGCGCAGTTTCTTCCAAATCAGTTTGGGTACGCGCCCATAAAACATACACAAATTGTCCATTGGTTTTTTTAAATGCGGCCCCATCCAATGCTTTTGAAAGTTTTAACCGACTGGTTTGAATAGAATCATATCGGGTAGAATCGAGCAAAAGCGCCGTTGTATGCACTGCAAATGCCTCTAAATTGGGTTCTGCAGCGCCTTTTTTTACCCCATTCAGGTTTTTAAACAGGCCCATGTAGGCAAATTCGCCCGTGGCAGTGGCTTCCGGCTGGTCGTCGGCCAAACTATAGAGGTGCATTTGGGCCACCCCTTGTACCTGTGCGGTTACCAGCGATTTGATCACAAAATTGATTTGCGCCAGGTCGGAGCCCATGTACTCCCCAAAGCGCTTCCGGGGCACGTTGTATTCGGTACAAATCCAGTGTTTTTTAGGGTAAACGCGGTTGTTGAACCCGTGTTTATTCAAAACAACATCAAAATCGCGCTTTTTTTGCCACAACCCGGCTACAGCAGCATCCGAATGCCGGGTATACTTAAATCCGTTGAGGGCGTTGCTCCATTGGCGGGTAGAATTATCGAGGTGCGGGTAACAATGGTAACTCATACAATCGAAATACGCGCCGCCTTTTAGGGGAAATTCGTCTTGCACCAAGCCATTATCCGGGTTATCCGTATTGCGGCAAATGGCATCCAAATAAGGCGGCCATCCCAATCCGCCCACCGCTACAAGTGCTTGTGGGTCAATGGATTTAATCACTTCATAACTGATGCGCAGGGTGCGGATATAGCCAAATATGGGCGCATGTAAATTGGTTTCTGCGGGCGTTGGGTTGTTTTCCCACCAATTACCGGGCTGGCCCTTGGCTTTCCATTCGTTTCCTTGGAGTCCGTAATCCGGTTCATTCCAAACTTCCCAAATTTTAATCAGCCCTTTGTACATCCGCGCCATTTTCCAGACGTACACGGCATACGGGTTGTTTTCATTGATGGGGGTTCCGTTGGCGCCATTGTCCCAAATCGGTTCATACAAATTTCGGAATAAGGCGCTGGGATTTTTGGGGTCATATAATATGGTGTCGCGTTGTTTCTCGGAAGGAAACCCGATGATGGCGACAATATTATTCAGGCCAATTTTTTTGTAATATTTAAAATGGGGCAAACGGGCGTCGTAGCCCCATTGTTCGAGGAAATGCGCGTACAAACCCGGCCGAATCGTATTAATACCAATACCCGCTTCGGCACGGTCGGGTGTGCCGTGTACGAGGGCGGCGAGTGCTTTATCTTCAAAATGGGGTGGGAAATAGCCTAAATTGACGCCATAGCCAAAAGGTTCGTCAAAACGCGGAACACTGTCCTGGGCGGTTGGTTGCGAGCATGCGCCGTGGGGAAGAAATAGCAATAGGAATAGGTAGCGCATGATGGGATTTGTGGTAGTGTGTAACTTTTATCAATCTTTGTTTAATACCACTAAAGCCCAATGTCGTTGATTTAAGATTTATCATGTAATCTTAAATCTTAAATCCTTATGTCAACGGCATTGCCACTAAAGCCCCCCCGCATCGCAGATCGGAAAGACCAAAGCGCGGCGGGGGGGATTGAGAACTGGCAAACTTCCGACAAGTTACTCCTCTTCTTCAATAAACCGCACGCCGTACGTTTCCAGTTCTGCCATGATCGGCTCATATACCTCGGGCATGGTTGGAATATTGACGCCCGTGGTGGATATTTTACCTTGCATCAGCAGTTTTACAAAGATGCCGAGGGGCAAGCCCACCAAGGTCGACATGGCGGTTTCGTTGCCATTTTGGCCTTTCATCACCAGGGTAGAGGTGCGTTTTTTCTTTTTTCGGTTGAGTTCGTATTCAAAAACGTGTTGCATGATCACCATATCCTGATCATTGGGCTGAAGTGCCCACTTTTCGAGCAACAGCCGTTCGAGGATCAGCGATGGGGTAGCATTTTGCACTTTGATGCGTTTTTTGCTAAACAAGCCCAGCCATTCCAGTTTTTGCATGATTTCGCTGTTCGGCTCGGTCTCTACCATTTTCGAGATCCGGTCTTTTACCGACCCTGTATGTTGACTGATGCCAAGGAAAGCCTCCATCAGGTCGTGGTAGGTCAGTTTGTCTGAATCGACAATCGGAAACGTTGCGTCGGTGAGTCCGATACGGACCAAAGCGTTCCAGGCATCGCAAAAACCCATATGTCGGATGGTGCCGCGAAACAGCGTTTTAATATTTTGCAAACCGTACGCCTCTTTATACATAAGCGAATCGCGGTTGGCATACACTTCCCATTTGCCCATACCCGGAATATCAATGAGTCGATATTGGCGGAATAGGCGGCGGTAGGGAATGTATTTAAGTTTGCCTTCTTCCAGGAATTGGGCCGTGCCTTGTCCGGCCAGCACCACATTGCGGGGGTTCCAGCTGAACTTATAATGCCATGGATTGTCGTCGCTTTCGGGTGCCACCAAACCGCCTGTATAAGAGTGGAATGCGGTGATTTTGCCGCCCATGGCCTGAATTTCATGGATGCGTTGCATTGCGCTCATGTGGTCGATACCGGGATCCAGTCCAAGTTCGTTCATGAATACCAGCGCACGTTGGCGGGCTTCATCGCCCAGGCGGAAAACTTGTTTGGAAACATAACTTGCGGTAACCATATGTTTGCCCAGCACAATACAGTCTTGTGCAACCTCCAAGTGCATTTGTGGGGGCAAAAGGGACACGACAACGTCATGTCGGTTAATTACTTCTCGGCGGTCGTTTGGCTTGGAAGCATCCAGCCAGATTGCGCGTCCGTTCGGATGATCTTTAATTTTCTTTTGCGCCAGTTCAATATCTGCATCGGCAATGGTAACGAAGAAATTGTTTTGCTGTGCTTGCTCCAGAATGTAATTGATCAGAATCGTCGCTGAACGACCAGCCCCAATAATCAAGAGATTTTTCATCAATTCAAGAAAGTTTTACTGGCGAAGATAAGGAACTTATGACTTCAAATAAAAATCGTGGAAAAATATCAACCTTGAATTCAAAAAGACTTTGCATATTTGCTACATGATTCTCCCGAGTAGGGTGCTTTTAGGCAAAAAAAAGGTCAGTCCTTACGACTGACCCACTCCAAAAGGAATATGTACATGGGATTATAACGGGAATTTCGCCGCGAAAGGCTGTGATTTTGTCGGATTAAACCAAATTTCATGTTCGTATGTCATAATTTTCAGACAATATCTTTATACCTATTTTTTCCGTTGAAGAAAAAATGGTTTGCATTGAACTGTTTCACCTTTAAAAATGTCAAGGCTTATGCGTTCACCTGTTACAATTAAAATTAAGAATGGAACTGTGCGTGTTTCTAAAAACCGCTAGTTATCCGCAATACTCCCCAAAACAGGTTAATCCGCCAACCCCTTGTATGCAGAAAACGATTAAACAAAAGTAAAAGAAGGGAAGTCTTGTCAATCGTGGCAAGACTTTTTTTGTGCTATGACTACAACAAACGCAGCGAATATCGTGCCGGGTTTTATAGGATCGGCCTCCAAAAATGTTAAAATAGCCAAATTGGGCTAAATATTTTTTATCCCTCCATCCATCCTTTAAATCCCCCCAAATCCTGGTTAAGAAATATTCCACCCAAATCTTGGTTAAAGTTCGTTATTTCGCGCCGCTTTACAACAACATCATGAGAACATATACACTGCTTGCGCTTTGCGCACTTTTATGGACCAATGTGCGCGCACAAACCACCGTTGCTCCTGTAACCCCCACAGATACAACTATTTATGATTTTGTGGAGGAGTTGCCCATTCCAATGATCGCACGTTGCGTTAAAAACATTCCGGCCTCCTGGACGCTCGACAGCATCCGAACTTGTGCGCAATACACCTTATTATCCATCCTTTCGGGCAATATTCAGTATCCTGAAACGGCCCGGCAACAGGATATTCAGGGCACCGTAGTGCTGTCGTATGTGGTAGAAACCAATGGTAAAATCAGCAACCTCAAAATCATGCGTGATATTGGCGGCGGCTGTGGCGCGGAAGCAGTTCGGGTGTTTACCGCCCTCGATGAGGCTGGATTGAGTTGGAAACCCGGCATTCAGGATAAAAAAGCCGTGCGGGTGCGTCAAACCATGCCCCTGCGTTTCAAACTGGAAGAAAGCAAGCCTTATTATTTGAGTGTAAAAGGCGACACCATATATACTTCGGTGGCGGTAGAGCCGAGTTTTCGGGGTGGCATGGATTCGTTACGTTCCTTTGTAGCCAACCAGGTCCGCTACCCAAAAGCATACCGCGATAGTTGCAAAAACGGTATTATCGAAATGAACCTGCTTTTGCGCAACGATGGCAAGGTGGAGGTGGACAATCAATTGGATTTCAATCGACTTGGCCTGGATTTTGAATGGGAGGCCTTGCAATTGGTCCAGAAATCACAAGGGTTTTGGACGCCCGCCCAATATGAAGGGAAAGCCGTGCATGTGATGATTCCATTGCGGGTATTTTTCAAATCGGATGCGCCACGCTGCAAAACAGCGAATACACAGTTCGACCGTGCCCTCACCCTGGGGAGTGATGCGGCACTGCTGCTGGATGAAGGAAAAGCGGAAGAAGCCATTGTAAAACTGAATGAAGCCCTGGCACTCAACCCAAATAATACCGAGTTTTTGTACTATCGGGGAACGGCCTATTTGAATTTGAACAAACGAACAGAGGCCTGCACCGACTATAATTTGGTGAAAAAACTGCTGGGGGTAACCTGGTTTGAAAGCGTAAGAAAGCTCATGTGTGGCTACTAGGTCTTTTAAATTAGGTAGGCGTTCAAAAAAACTTTACATTTACTTAATCCAAAGGTAAAACCTGTGCGGGGTAAGACGGGTCTACCTTTGTCACAAACGATTAAGCATGATTATGAAAGAGAACGGTTCCGCTAAAAAGATTTTGATTGTTGATGATGAGCCGGATATTCTTGAGTTCCTGCAATACAGCCTTAAAAAAGAAGGCTATGACGTAGTTACTGCAGGCGACGGCAAACAGGCGATTCTGGTTGCTGAACGAGAAAAACCGAATTTGATTTTGCTGGACATTATGATGCCTGAGCTCGATGGAGTTGAAACATGCCGGGCATTGCGCAGCAAAAAAGAATTTGCCGACACCCCTGTTGCTTTTCTAACTGCCCGCGATGAAGATTTTTCCCAAATTGCAGCATTGGATGTAGGCGGTGATGATTATATCACCAAGCCCATCAAGCCAAGGGTGCTCATCAGCCGGATCAACGCTTTGTTGCGCCGCGCTGGTCGTCAAACTGAAGAAGAGCAACCACAAATCAAAGCGCATGATTTGGTGATCGACAAACAAAAAGTACTGGTTTTTAGGGGCGAACAGGCCATTGAATTGCCAAGAAAGGAATTTGAAATATTGTGGCTGTTGGCATCCAAACCAGGACGGGTATTTACCCGAGAAGAAATTTTCGATAAAATTTGGGGCAGTGATGTAATCGTAGGTAACCGGACGATCGATGTGCATATCCGCAAACTACGCGAGCGCCTGGGCGAAGAATACATCAAAACCATGAAAGGAATCGGATACAAATTCGATTTTTAGGGTATGTTTAAGAATCAGACTCCCCAGGAGTTGTCACTCTCGGTGGCCGCCATGTCGGCTGTTGTAACCGTTATACTCATCCAGCTGCTCAATTTAGTCGGCTGGATGCGTATTTCTGGTCAGGAAGCAACCATGCTTTTCCTGATTTCCTTTATTGTAGCGTTTATGGCCAACTTTTACCTGTTGCGCTATTATATTTTTCGCCGGATCAAGTTGATTTACAAGATCATCCATCGCCATAAGATGCCTGCCGATTTTCGCGCGGAAAAGATTGACATGCAACGCAACATCCTCGATGATGTGGAAAAGGAAGTGGATGCCTGGGCGGCGCAAAATGCCCAGGAGTTTGAAGAACTGGAACGACTCGCCACTTACCGCCGCCGATTCATTGGCGATGTTTCGCATGAGTTGAAAACACCCATTTTTAACATCCAGGGTTTTGTACACACCCTGTTGGATGGCGCGCTGCACGACCCGGAGGTGAATGTCAACTACCTGCAACGTGCCGCGAAAAATGCCGATCGCCTGGAAAATATTGTTGAAGACCTCGAAACAATCAATAAACTTGAATCGGGACAAATGGTACTCGATTTGTTGGATTTTGACATCCACGAATTAAGCGACGAGGTTTTTGCCGATTTGGAACGCCGCGCCGCCGAACGCAACATCCGCCTAACGTATAAAGAAGGCGCCAACCAACACTATAAAGTGATGGCCGACAAGGAAAGTATCCGGCAGGTATTGATGAACTTGATCCACAATTCCATCAAGTACGGTCGCGAAGGCGGAACCACTAAGGTGAGTTTTTATGATATGGAAAGCTTTATTTTGGTGGAGGTCAGCGACAATGGTATTGGCATTGAGGATGAACATGTAAAACACGTGTTCGATCGCTTTTACCGGGTCGATAAAAGTCGTTCCCGCGATGTGGGCGGTACGGGACTGGGCCTATCTATTGTAAAACACATTATTGAAGCGCACAAACAGACCATTAATGTGCGCAGCGCACCTGGGAAAGGGGCCACGTTTGGGTTCACCATTGAAAAAGCACGGTAAACCCAAACGCGGTTGACCTACTAGTCTTCCTCTTCAAAAAATACTTTGTAATACTTTTTGCCTTTATCTTCATCAAACCCGCGTTCGATGAGGTCGCGGCGGCCGTGCACGTAAATGTGAAAATTCTTGTCGAGTTTAATCACACTTTTGAACACCTTATTCTCTTTTTTTACCGCCTGGTCGCTGATGTCAAATTTGTCTTCTAAGGGAATCGCGTACGCTTTGGCGTATTCATCCCTAAATTCTTTGAAGGCTTCTTGTTGTTCGGGTTCTGGAAACAGGCTTTCCGTGAAGTCATTGATTTCAAACTCCTCATTGTCTTTGAAATAATCGTTCGTGCGGTTCAGCAAGTCGATCTGATCGGTGCGGTCCATCCCAAATTTGGCTGGCGCTTTTTGGGTGATAAACTCGCTGGAGAGTCCTATATAATGGCGGGTATTGAAATAATTGTCTTCAATGGGGCGCAAGCGCAGAAACGCGTCTTTCCAGAAAGAACGTTCATCTTTTTTGGTCACCGTATCAATGGCGCATATCCGGTAACCTTCCAGTTCATCCAGGTTAAATACCAGGGCGGCAATTTCCGGTTTGATGGTTGGGATACCGTCAATCACGTTTAACACAATGGATTCGCCGCCGCGTTCCGTCTTGAGAATCGCGTCTTTTGATTGTATTTTCCAGATTGCAATGGCTTGAACCTCTTCACCTTGCAGCATCACATTGTCCAGGTATCCGATAAATAGTTCTCCACCATTGAGTTTGGGGATCTCCATAAATTGATACAGCAATTGAGATAGTTTGCCCGCTTCTTCCGAGAGTGTTTCAGGATCCTGAAAAATAGACATACAGGATTGATACACCGGATGGTTGCTTACATCTTCCTCGTGGTGGAAGTAGAAAAACTCTTCCGTTTTTTCAAATGGTTTCAAAAATGCGGTAATCAGCAATTCGGAAGCGACATCGTGGAGTGGTATGAGGGTTTGTTTGGGAATATTGACTCCTTCATAGCGCCCCTTGTTGCCGACCCAGGTTGCGGTAAATCGTTGGAGGTTGGCTGCGGAAAAATCCAGCATATCGACTATATCTATTTGATGAGGAAAATGAAATTTGTGTTGGTTTGGGATTCTTGTGGAAATGCAAAGGTAAGTATCTAATTTTACCCTTTTTTGAAATCATTCATTCAGATTCAAGATTCTTTTCCACTGAAAATAGCAATCAATACCCGGTTTTTGTTGCCTGGCCAATTGGAGGGCTTTGGCTGGTACACCCACGAATTGGTGCGGCGCATGGTGCTGGCGCATCCGGAGGACGAATTTTTGTTTTTATTTGACCGGCCCTTTGATCCGCGGTTCATTTATGCAGAAAACGTTAAACCGCTGGTTTTGTTTCCTCCCGCGCGGCATCCGGTGTTGTTTTATTTGTGGTTTGAGTGGGCCGTTCCGCGTGCATTGCGGCAATTTGGGGCCGATCTGTTCTTTTCGCCCGATAGTATGTGCAGTTTACGGTCGAAAGTGCCAGCCGTGATGACGACCCATGATATCGTTCCGCTGCATTTTCCGGCGCAGCTGCCTTTTGTTACCCGGCATTATTTGTTGAATCGTTTGCCCTTGTTTTTAAAACGCGCGGAACTGGTCCTGACGGTTTCCGAATACGTAAAACAGGATATTTTACAGCAGTGCAGCCTGGAAAACGATAAAATTGAAGTGGTGTATAACGGTTGTAGGGAAGCATTTGTGCCGCTTTCGGAAGTCGAGCAACAGTTGGTGCGCGACCAGTTTGCTGGCGGGCAGCCTTATTTTTTCTATACGGGTGCCATTCATCCACGTAAAAACATCCATCGTTTGATCCAGGCGTTCGACCAGTTTAAACAAAAGACGGGCGCTGGGGTGCAATTGTTGCTGGCCGGAAGGTTTGCCTGGAAAACAGGGGTGGTAAAAGACGCCTGGGAGCAATCACCGTATCAGCAAGATATCCAGTTTTTAGGTTACGTACCAGAGGAGGATTTGACCCGTTTGATGGCGTCGGCGTTGGCGATGACCTATATTTCTTTGAGTGAAGGATTTGGCTTGCCGATGGTGGAAGCGATGCATGCAGGTACGCCGGTGCTTGCAGCGGAGGCAACGTGTTTGCCAGAAATTGCGGGTGATGCTGCCTTGTTTGTGGATCCTGCATCGGTAGAATCGATTGCATCGGGCATGTTCAACCTATATGCGGAACCAGAATTGCGGCAGGAATTGCGCGCGAAGGGCCTCGAACGGGCGAAATTATTCAATTGGGATACTGCGGCGGAAAAAATCTATTGCACATTCAGGCGCTTGATCAAAAGCGAAGCAAACGCCTGAATGTACAATCCGTTTTTGCGGATTAAACCGAAGGATTATTAAGCGGCAGCATAAACCCTCCCTGCGCCGGGTGCCAAGGTTGTATCCGGACCACTCACCATCGAGCGAATTTGGTCGGGCGTAAACTGTTGATTGGCGAGGTGATACACCTCCATCGCCTGATCATGGGTAATAGACGGAAATTCATCTAAAAACTCATTCAGGCTCACGCCAATACGCAAGTAATCGAAAAAGGTTTCGATTCGGATTCTGGTGCCGCTGAAAACGGGGGCCCCATCCTGGATTTCAGGGTGTACGGTAATTGCGTCGATGTTTCTCATCCGGTGCTGTTTTTTGTGTGCAGTAAATCGGCGACCGGGAATTTGTACAATTTCAAAACGGTAGTGGATTAAAGTGTTATTAAACGGCTGCTAAGTTAGACATTGTTCTGAAATCCATCATATATACGAAGAAAAAAAAATAAAAATGGGGGTTTTTACCTACTAAACATTTGGGGTAAACACTTAAAAAGCGAAAAAAATGGAAGTGGGCATCCGAAAAGGCGCGATTGGACGTCCAAAGACGACTTTTAGCATTGGGATCTTCTGTTCGTTTTCTTGAGTTTTTGGCCGGATATTCGTGGTAACGCGTAATCGCTTGACGGGGCGACTTTTTCAGTCAGCCCGTCAATAGCGATTACAGGATAATGTATATTCATTCGTGCATTTACGCGCGATTTTTTTGATGTTTAAAATTTTATCAAGGATTTGTGGTAATGTGTAAATTGTATTGGCGGGGTGACAGAAAAAGTCGCCCCGTCAATACAATTTATGCATTTACAAGGGACTAAAGGAGGCTTCAGATGTTATGCTTGATTGCCGCATTACAAGAATTTTTCGCCCGAATGGTTTTTTACCAAAGTTGTTACCTGTTTGATTTCCTGTTCCTGCGATTTTGGATAAATCAGCAGCACATCCTCGGTATCGACTACGATATAATCGCTCAGTTCTTTTAATACGACCAGTTTGCCCTCGGGTGCGCGTACCAGACAATTATCGGAATCAATCGCGATGATGTTGCCTTGCAACACGTTGTCGTACTCATCTTTGGGACATTCGGCATACAAACTTGCCCAGGTACCGAGGTCCGACCAGCCAAATTCGGCGGGTAAGGTGTACACGTTGCTCGCTTTTTCCATGATCGCAAAATCGACGGAAATATTCGGCGTAGTAGGGTAGTGGGCGTTGATAAATGCCTGTTCGGTGGACGTATTGTAGTCGTTTTTCCCTTTTTCGAGGATGCTGTGGATGTCGGGCGCCAATTGCTGGAAAGATTCCAGGATGGTTTGCACATTCCAAATAAAAATGCCCGCATTCCAAAGGTATTCGCCGGTGGAAATATAATGGCGGGCCGTTTCGGCATTGGGCTTTTCCGCAAAACGGTTTACTTTAAAAATGCCTTTTTCTACCTCTTGGGTGTAATGGATATAGCCGTAACCAGTATCCGGACGCGAAGGTTCGATGCCTAAGGTCACCAGGGCTTTTTCTTTTTGGGCAAATGCCAGCGCGGCATTAATTTTTTCCAGAAAAGCGCTCTCTTTCAATACAATATGATCGGAAGGCGCCACCACGATATTTGCTTGCGGATCGAGTGCGGCAAGTTTGAACGCCGTATAGGCAATGCAAGGGGCCGTATTGTTGCGGCTGGGTTCGCAAAGAATCTGATTTTCCGAAATTTCGGGCAATTGTTCCAGAATCAGGGCCTTGTATTGTGCATTGGTCACAATAAAGATGTGTTCTGGCGCACAAATGGGTAAAAAACGCTCAAATGTGAGGCGCAATAAACTTTTGCCTACGCCCAGCATATCCAAAAATTGTTTCGGACGTTGTTCGCGGCTGCCTGGCCAGAAACGGCTGCCAACGCCGCCCGCCATAATGGCTACATAATTGTGTTCTTTCGACATGTTGAATGCTAATTCAAAGGATGTTTTATCCTGGTTTATAACTGGTCTTTTACCGCCTCGTACACCTCCCGAATGCCCGTCTCGAGATCAATTTTTGCTTGCCAACCCAGTTGGTGCAATTTACTGACATCCATGAGTTTACGCGGGGTGCCGTCTGGTTTGGAAAGGTCGTTTTCAATCGTTCCTTCATAGCCGACGATCCCTTGCACTAATCGGGCCAAATCAAGGATAGAAAGGTCATGTCCAACCCCAATATTTACCAAACCCGGTTCATTGTAGTGTTCCATAAGGAAAAAACAGGCATCGGCCAGGTCGTCTACATGCAAAAACTCGCGCAAAGGCGATCCGCTGCCCCACAGGGTGACAAATGGTAGTTGGTCGCGTTTGGCTTCGTGAAATTTTCGGATCAGGGCGGGCAAAACGTGGCTGTTTTGCGGATGGTAATTGTCGTTGGGGCCGTACAAATTGGTGGGCATCACCGAAATGAAATTACTGCCGTATTGTGCCCGGTAAGCATCGCAAAGTTTGATGCCTGCAATTTTGGCAATGGCGTAAGGTTCATTGGTCGGTTCCAGCAATCCGGTGAGCAGGTACTCCTCTTTCAAGGGCTGCGGCGCCATTTTAGGATAAATGCAGGAAGAGCCCAGGAACATCAGTTTTTCAACCCCATTGCGGTACGCTGCATCGATCACATTGGATTCGATCATCAAATTATCGTACAAAAACTCAGCGCGGTAGGTGTTGTTGGCCACGATACCGCCCACTTTTGCGGCTGCCAGAAAAACGTAATCAGGTTTGTGTTTTTCAAAAAAAGTGCGCACCTGAGCTTGGTCGCGCAAATCTAATTCACTGGATGTTGCAGTTATAAAGTGCTCAAAACCTGCAGCTTGTAATCGCCGAACCAAAGCGGAGCCAACCATGCCCCGGTGTCCTGCTACGTATACGCTCTTATTGTGGTTCACAGATATTAAGTTGGAAAACGTGTAGGCTGCAAAGGTAATATTTTGGTTTGGGATTTTTAGTGTTCGCTGTGTTGGACGTCGGAAGCATACCGAAACGCTTTCATAACCAATGCCGTTATCAAAAGGATTTAAGACTTAAATCAATAACATTGCGGCTAAGACAGCATTTCGAGCCAAGTATACCAAGTAATTAAGTGACAAAAAAGGGACCAGTCATATAGACCAGTCCCCCCAAATATTTTTATAAAAGATCTTATTATCGCCCACGCTAAGTGGTTCTGAAAACAGATGGATTGGCAATCCATTGAAAATCAATTTTTTATCCATCCATCCATCAAATCCCCCCAAATCCCGGTTTAAGGTTTTCTACCCTTCACCACTTTACCCGTAGCATCAATCTGGATTACTTCCATTTTCAACTCCTCCAAACCAGGAAGTACTTTCTCGGCATCACCCGACATAAACCAGCCCAGGTTATTAGGTTGTACAATGGTTTTTGCCACATTTTGCACATCGGTCAAGCCTAATTTCTGTACACGTGTGCTGTACGTTTTCCAGTAATCATCGGCCAGGCCGTATTTTACCAATTGGGCCAAAGAGCCATTTACACGGCCGTTGGTTTCCCACATGCCCGCCATACCCAATACGGTATTTTGTTTGGTTTTGTCAAATTCAGCCTGCGTCATTGGTTTGTCTTTCACAAACATGTTCATTTCCTTCATGATTTCCACCGCGCTTTCTTTGGTTTTGTCGGTTTGAACCGGTGCATAAACCAGGAAAGGACGCTGACCACGGGTATTGGAGATAAACGAACCTGCGCCATACGCCCAGTGTTTATCTTCCCGAATGTTCATGTTGATCCGGCTGGTAAAATCGCCGCCCAACACATTGTTCATTTGCTCAATAGCGTTTTCATCCAATTGGCCATAAGGCTTGGTCAAATAACCCGCTACAATCATCGACTGCTCGCTTTCCGGACGGTCGATCAGGAAAATTTTGTTGCTGGTCGTGCTGGCTTTTACTTCCGGAATTACTTTTTTCGGAACATCGCCTTTTTGCCAGTTGCCGAAACGTTTTTCCAATTTTGCCACCAATTCTTCGATGGTCAGGTTGCCCGTAACGACCAAAGTTGCATTGTTTGGACGGATCCAGTGCTGGTAAAAACCGCGTACATCTTCCAAACCGAGGGTTTTCACCGAATTTTCATCGCCTGTGCCCGTCATTGGCATGCCATACGGATGGTCTTTGCCGTACAGCAATTCTGGCATTACGCGCATGATCATCGACTGTGGCTCTTTCATTTCATTGGCAATCGAGCTCAATTGCTGGTTTTTCAAACGGTTCAAATCTGCCTCCGGGAAAGCAGGGTTCAGAATGACGTCTGCCATGATGTCCAAACTTGGATCCAGCGATTGCTTCAGGGTGTTCAAACCCACATAAGAGAAGTCGAGGTCGCTGTAGGCATTCAACGAAGCGCCCAGCAATTGCAGTTTCTCGTTGATTTGCAGGCTGCTGAGGGTTTTGGTACCTTCATCCAGCATGTTCATCGACAAGTTGGCCAAACCCGCTTTGCCACCAAATTTATCGGTGCAATAGCCTGCGTCGAACATCATGCTCATCACCACGGTTGGGCTTTCAGTACGACGTGCGAGGACTACTTTAACGCCATTTTTCAAAGTAGCGCGTTGTAAATCAGGGAATTGCGCGGTAATATCTTTACCCAAGTCCGGCTTTTTCGTGCGGTCTGCTTCGTTGCCCGTGGTGCTATATTCCGGGAAAGGCGTGCAGGTCAGGACAAAACGACCATCGCTCAACCATTTTTTCGCAGCATCATGCAAGTCTTTTGCAGTAGCAGCGTGGTACACTTTCAGCATTTTCTTGTAATAATCGGCACTGTTGCCGAATACTTCATTTTGTGCCAACAGGTCACTTTTGCCACCGAAACCACCGATGCGTTCCAAACCTTTCAGGAAATTGGCGAAATAAGCCGCTTTTACCCGTTTAACTTCTTCTTCCGTAGGACCATTTTTCAGGAAATCATTCAGAATTACATTGATTTCTGCTTCCACTTCTTCCAGGGTATGACCAGGTTTTACATTGGCAGAAACCATGAAATTACCTGAAATTTCCTGTGGATAGTTATAGGCGTACAAAGAAGCCGCAATTTGTTTTTCGTACACCAATTTTTTAAACAGGCGGCTGTTTTTGCCAGAAGCAAGTACATCGCTCACCAAATCCAGGTAAACTGCGTCGTTGCTGCCCCATTGTGGGGTATTCCACACCATATTTACTTGTGGCTCCGGTACGCGATCCTGGAAGGTAGCGCGTACTTCACCGGTGCGTTTTGGAATATTCAGGGATGGACGTGCGATGGTTGGTCCAGCCGGGATGTTTCCGAAATACTTCAACACCTTTTCATATGCAACTTGTGGGGTAACGTCGCCTGCAATAACCAAAACTGCATTGGCCGCGCCGTAATACGACTTAAACCATTGGTGTACATCGGCTACTGTAGCAGCATTCAAATCCTCCATTTCACCGATCACCGTGTGGCCATAAGGGTGGTGGGGTGGGTACATTTCTTTTTGCAGGATATCATAACCCAGCGAGTAAGGCTGGTTTTCGCCCTGGCGTTTTTCATTTTGCACCACACCACGCTGTTCGTCCAATTTAGCCTGGTCGATGGCGCCGAGGAGGTGGCCCATGCGGTCGCTTTCGAGCCAGAGCACTTGGTCCATGGCAGAAAGGGGTACATTTTGGAAGTAATTGGTGCGATCTTCATTGGTGGTACCATTGAGGTCGGTGCCGCCAATGGCTTCAAGTGCCTGGAAATAATCGGTATTGTAGTTTTCCGAGCCATTGAACATCAGGTGTTCAAAAAGGTGCGCAAAGCCGCTTTTGCCGGGCTTTTCATTTTTAGAACCCACGTGATACCATATATTAATGGCAACGATGGGTGCTTTGTGGTCCTCGTGTACAATCAGGCGCAATCCGTTGGGCAACTGGAAGCGTGTGAAGGGTACATCGATTTCGTCGGGGTTGTAGGTTGGGTAATCGCTTTGGGCCAGCAAGCCCGCTGTTACAGACATCAACAATGCCGCAAGCAGGAAGAGTTGTTTCATACCAGTTAAAGTGTTAGATGGTTAAGTTTTATGCCGAAATGTACGCATCATTTAGGTACAAATTATTGCGTAAACGTTGCAAGGTTTAGCCTTTTTATTGGCTGAAACAAAACATTGGACAAACGAATGTTTGTAAACGTTAAACGGCATGAATTTAGGGGGTTCAAATTAAACAGACCCTTCTAATATTTCCCAGGTGTGATCGCCCAGTAAGCGCACGGTCGCTAAATGCTCATAAGGTGGGTTGTTGCCCCATTCTGCGGGTGAAACCATGGACAAAACATGTTTGCCGTCTTTTTTGCGCTGATATAGGTGATATATATGGTGTATAACGGGTTTGAATGGAATATCCGCCTGGTAAATTAATTCCGACATTGATACCCGTTCGCCGAGCGACTTGGCCTGAGCCATGAGGGTTTCCATTTGTTGGCGCAATTGTTCTAGTTGTCGGTCGGTTTGATCGTACATGGCCACCATGGCATTGCCCCGAATACGGCCTTTGTCTTCCGGGCGAATGACAGCGCCGCCAGCGGTGTGGGCATAGGGGAGCAATCCGGGCGTTTCGGTCACTTTATCTTTGTCAATTGGATTGACGAATGCATCCGGTTTATTCGGTTCGGTACTTTTAGACATTGTATAAAATTAAAAAAACATGAAACGGGTGATTTTCATTGAAACTAAACCACCCTGATTTTGGTTTAAACGGAAAGCGGAAAAACAGCGAAAAGGTGCTAATTTATTCGCTTGTTTGTCTTCCTAACAAAACATTTTAGCATACAAACGACAATTTCAAGCAGAAAAAACCAGCAAATCCGGTTGGCCGATTTATATTTGGCTCGCAAAATCATTCATCTCGTAAAACAACATCGCATGAAACGTTTTTTGACCTTAGTTGTTCTTGTTTTTTCTATTTCTGCGCTTTCTGCGCAATTGCCTAATGGCGCTACGGTGCCGAATTTTACCGCCAAAGATATTAGTGGTCGTGTTTGGGATTTGTACGAAATCCTGGAGTCTGGTCGCCCAGTAGTCATTGATGTTTCTGCTACCTGGTGTGGTCCATGCTGGAGCTACCACAATTCTGGCCAATTGGAAAACTATTTTGCTGCCCACGGCCCAGAAGGCGATGGTAAATCTTTCGTATTCTTTATTGAAGGCGATGGCGCTACCAACCTCGCTTGTTTGTATGGTCCTACAGGTTGTAACGGTGGCACCCAAGGAAACTGGGTAGAAGGTACGGGCTTCCCGATCATCGACAATGCTGCAATTGCCAACAGCTTTGAAACAACTTACTTCCCAACGGGTATGTTGGTTTGTCCAGACAAAACCAATACTCAAGTAGATCAGCAGAGCGCTACTGCGTTGTGGACCAAAGCAAACGCTTGTTTGGGCACTATTCCAAACAACTATTCAAAATTGAACACCCTGGATCCAGGTACTTTGGGTACTGAAATCTGTGCGGCACAAACTGTTACGCCTACCGTGAACCTGTCAAACCTGGGTGGTATCAAAGTTTCTAAACTTGTAATGGAATTGCGTTGGAACGGTCAAGTGATCCAAACCAAAACGTTTGAACCAAATACAGGCGTTTTGCACGTAGACAAATTGACTTTTGATGCGGTACAAATCCCAACAGCGGGTACTTTGACTGCATCGATTGTTTCTGTAAACGATGGTGCCAATTCAGTAGAAAGCACCGTAAGTGCTGAAATTTTGCCTGCACAGGAGAAGTTGACCCAGCAGCAAATCATTTTGAACATTCGTACGGATGCAAACGGAAAAGACACTTACTGGGTGGCTTACGACGATGCGGGCAACGAAATTGCGAATGGCGGTAACGTAAAAGTAGGTGCAAATGGCGGTGGTGCATTCCCAGCGGGATCTCCAGCTGATCCAAGTGCTTATGGCAACAGCGTCTTGATTCGCGACACATTCGAAATTCCTGCAAACAGCTGCTTTACTTTGAAAGTAGTAGACGGTGCCGGTGATGGTATCGCGCCTCCAGGTTTGATCCGTTTGTTCGAATTGGGCAATACAACCCCATTCTTTACAAAAATCGGCAACTGGACAGCCAACGAGAAGCACACGTTTGCACCAAAAACAAGCGGTACGTTGGAGCCAAAAGAAATTTCTAGTTTCGAGATTTTCCCAAATCCAGCAGTAGATCAACTGACGGTGACTTACACTTTGGACGCTGCAAGTGATTGCAATTTGTCTGTAAGCAATGCAACCGGCCAATTGGTGCGCACACAAACAGCAGTACCACAAGCAATTGGTAAAAACCAGTACAACTTGTCCTTGGCAGGTTTGTCGAACGGTATTTACTTCCTGCACATGCAAACGAATACAGGCATGAAAACCCTGCGTTTTGTAGTGGCGAAATAGTATTTGGAGGTTAAACCTCGGAAAAGCGGCGTTCGATTTTATTCGGGCGTCGCTTTTTTGTGTTTAAAATCCATAGTCCCAGGCCAAAACAAAAAACGGTTGAACTGCTTCGACACCTGTGCGAAACTGATAAAAGCCGGTGGCGGATACCTGCTCAAAACGCCGATTGTTTAATAAATTAAAAGCCTGAAACATGATATTGCTATGCCATTTAGGAAGGGAATAAGCCGCCGTCATTTCAGAAGTAAGAAATGAGCGATACGGAAGCGTTGGATTGGTCTTGTTAGCAGTATGGTATATATTTAATTGTGCGTTAAATATTTTGGAAGGGCGCACTTTGATTTGAAAGGTAGAAGTCCAACTGCTTACCTGTGCATGGTTGTTTTCATTTTGGGTTAGGTAAAGGCTATATTGTGTATTCAAAATTACATTGACCCAGGTATTGAAAGCGGTTCCAAAACCAAGTTTGACCAAAGGGAGTGTCGTATTAAAAACACCGGAACCGCGTTCATTTAAACGTGCCACTTGTTGAAAGCGCGCAAAAAGTGCTTCCAATTCAATTCTACAACTTATTTTTGGTACATATCGACTTCCGCCTAAGGATGCATTCAGGATGGTGCTCTGAACTGGTCGGTAAAGTTCCTGTACGGTGAGGTAAGGATTGATTTTATATTGTCCACCAAATTGTTGCAAGGTATTTTGAAATCCCAAAGAGGCGTGCAAGGATAATTGTTTAGGTCGGTCTATATAATGATAATAAAGTCCTGCGCTGTGGCCAGTAACCAAACCAAGGGAATTTAAGCCTTTTTGCAGGGTTTGATAATCCGAAAAAAGATAGGAAGTGAATAGTGTTATTATTTCCGGGGCGGTTTGCCGGTATCTGTAATAGGCAGTGATGAGATTTTGGTCGTTGGGCTTAAACCGAATATTCCCCTCTGGTTCAAGCGCCCATGTTTGCCCGTCTTGAGTATTTAAGTCCAGCCCATGCGTCGATAATGGCTGATATCGTGGTTTAATTTGTGCTTGCAACTGCCAAAAGCCAATTTTACGCGTCAGGCCCACGAGTGCATACGCTTGTGGCGCGTAAAAGCGCAGCGTATTTCGGTAAAAGGAATCATTTGGTGTAAAACTGCCACCTCTTTCCGTTTTCAGTTGCAAGTCACTTTGAACTTTGCCTGTATAATTTTCCCCACCGAGTTCCAGTTGCCATTGAAATCCATTTCGATTTAACAAAAAACGGCCCAATAACAATTGTTTGAATTGTCGCAGATTGGCTTGTTGTCGTAATTGCGTGTAATTGGAGTCGATCCCGAAAAAAGCAGCATAAGCAGTATAGCTGGGATTCAATTTGTTTTGATATTGTTCACCCGCCGATTTTCCGATGATTTGAAACAAGGCATCAGGTTGGTATTGATAGGTGTATTCCAGGCTTAGGAGTGCATCGCCTTGGCGGGTTTCGCCCTGATTACGTATCGTATTGGGACCACTGCCGGTTTGGTTGCGCAGTGTTTGGACGTTATAATGATTCGGGTTTCCATTTATTTTTATAAAACTGCGCAAGGAATGTTTTTTATCTGGGGCAAAATAGGTGATTTCCGTTTGGAAGTTGCGGATCCCCTGCGTACTATTATGCTGTTTTTGCTCTGAAATGGTTAAATTATTAGGCTCCAACTGAATATTGGTGCCTGCATCGGATGCTTGCCACAAGCGTTCGCGCGCCAACCAACTGGAGATTTTAATTTTGAAATGATCAGAAATTGGCAGTATTTCTCCTATAAATACAAGTCCGCTGCGATTGGTGCTGGTGAAGGATCGGGGCAGGCCTGCCGTTTCATATTGGGGAGTAGACACTAAGCTACGTTTGTCCAATATATTTCCTTGTAGCACTTGTTGATTGGGATCAGAAGGATCACTTCGGCTCAATTGGTCTACACTTGTGGTGTTTTCACCCGTATTATTGGCATCACCAATCAGATACAGTTTGTCTTTTCTGCTTAAAGAAAAAAGGTTGAAATGCCCCCGTACTTTCCCTTCAGCGCCATACCCCAATCCAGCTGTTGCGCTGCCAGTCAGCCCACGTTTTCGATCGGGTTTAATTTTAAGATTCATGACAGTACGATCCGAGGTGCTAAATTCCTTCATGATCGGGTTTTCTTCATAACGATCAATCACTTGTACTTTGGAAATCATATCAGCCCGGATGTTACGGGTAGCAATTTGGTAATTTTGACTAAATAAATCATCCCCTTCCACCAGCACCCGATCTACAGTTTTGCCGTGATAACTAATTCGGCCGTTGGCGTCTATTTGTACCCCGGGTAGTTTTTTTAGCAAAGCCTCCACTGAAAACTCCGTGCTATCAGAAAACGAAGATGCATTGAACTCGGTGGTGTCTTTTCGGACGATTATGGGCGTTGTTTTTGCCCGAATCAGTACCTCTTGTAAAACGGAGGAGATCAATTGAAAATCAAGACGGGTAAATGCTGTAACGGGCACCTTTTTGACAGAGGATGTGTACCCAAGGCAGCGCGCCGTTAATAAAATAGAATCGTAAGTGGTTTTAATGGTCAATTGATATGCCCCTTTTTCGTCGCTGGTAGCAAATGCGAGTACCTGTTCGTCAACACATGCGCTTGCCACCACGCTTGCAAAAGGCAGGGCAGTGCCATCAGCATCTTGAATGTGGCCACCAATGGTTTGGGAGTTTGCGGAAAAGGTACAAATACCTATAAATAAGCAGGTGATTGGGAGCGATCGCATCATGACTGGAATACTAAACAATGGTTAATTGTTGGTATCCAATTCTATGAAGACATCGCGATTTACAGACATGTCAACTCCTTTGGCTTTCCATTCGTTTTCTAAGTTTTTACTAAATTCTATTTCTTGCTGAATATACGCTTTATAACGCATACCCATGTTTTTTCCATGCGGCATTACAATATACCCAGGTATGTGATTGGAGATTTCCAATTGGCTAAATAAAAACTTCACCTGCCCGTCGGTAGATTGCGCCTCTAAAATTAATCCAGGCAACCCTCCTAATTTAAAAGGGCCTGAAGAAATCGGTATATCTAAGGTGTACCAAACTTCATAAACCCGTCCGCGAAAAGCGCCTTTGGCCTTTTGGCATTCATAAGTACCAAATCGTTTTTTTTCCGGGAGCAATTCCCAGGTAATAGCACCTAACGTATCGGTTAAAATACAATGTTCAGTCGCTTGCCTACAATCAATTTTGCTGTATATGATACGCGACTTATGTAGTTTAAGGATCGGAAAGCCTTCCTTATCTCCTGAAATATTTACCGGAAGATAATAGTCAGGATTATTGATCGTTGTGTCATTTTTTTGTGCCCCATTCTGTATATAAATGGATTGGGTGTTATTAAATAACAAGGTGGAATAGCCATTGTTATTTATATCGCCATGTGTTTGTGCATTTTGGAGGTAGATTACCCTGCCGATGGGAATGGTATCTGCTTGTGCATATAGGAAACTAGGCAATACAAATAAGGTAATCCCAGAAAAAATAAGGTTTTTAGTATTCATAATAAGCGTTTTTTAAAGTGGCGCTCGTATAAATTTTCAAAATATACGAGCGCTCTACAATTAAAGTTATGTTTAATCAACCTAAAGATGATAAAAAAACAAACCATCTTTAGCAAAATGTCAACTACTTCTTGGGCGTTGTTTCATAGCAGCATTCAAATGAAATACCACAAAGACCTGCGGCTAGTCCTCTTAAAGCGTCTTCACAATTGTTACAATTACAGGTTACACAAATAATTATCCCATTACAAGAACTACAGTATGTACAACCTTGGACGACTTTTTCTGGGAATGGATTTAACTTTGTAGACGTTTCGCTGTTTACTGGTTCTGTCTTAGTCATTTTTACCGGTTCTGAGTTATTGGCCATTACTAAAGTGGCGCAAAGCGCAAAAAGGAAGCAAAAAATCACTTTTTTCATAAATTTAATGTATTTTGAGTTTATGCCTACTCGTATCGCTTTTCGGCATACACGCCCAAATATTAAAGTGGTGTTGGGAGCCCACAGTTGCAACTAAAAACAAAATTAAGGCTCTTAATTCCAACCATAATGGAGTCAGCATTTTAATGTTCGTTTTTTTTGTACTTGAGGTGTAACGTGACTTTGTATGCGTAAAAGTAGGTTTTTTCAGATTTTGAATACTGTATTGGTGCCCCAAGATCTCTTAACAGATCTAGATATATGTATAACATTGATTTGGAAAGTTCAACTTTTTGGGCAAATTGGGATGGCGTTCCTGTTGCGCGTAGGCGTATGAGTTGGTCCATACGTTCCAATAGGTTTAATATTTGAATGGTTGTCATGGATAAAGTTTTATTTAAATTGACAAAGGATACAAGTTTCCGTAGTGCTTAATAACTGAATTGGTAACCATTATAAAATGGCTGAATAAGTAAAGGGTGATATAACAGTCGTTAAGCAATGAAAATACCTTGAGTTGGTATTTATTATATTTTCATATGGTATCTAATCTGATATGCAAATTTAATAGATTAATTTACAAGTCTAAGGAGTTTTTCATGCAATGTAAAATATTAACATATTATTGTGTGGTCCAATAAAAAAACAGCGCTCCAAGGATAAACCTGAAAGCGCCGTTTATAATATATTTCGTTTTATTTAGCCCGCTCGCGCGCGGTTCTACCGCGTGTGTCAATCATACGGGTTCTACCCGTGGGGCAGAGCCCCATTGATCGACACACGCGGTAGAACCGCGCGCGAGCGAGGGCAATAAGCCTCAGGGGGAGTTTATTGATCCGTTCTATCAGGCACCAATAAAAACAGCGCTCCCAGGATACCCCTGAAAGCGCTGTATAAAAAATATTTCGTTTTGTTCTAGGCAGCCAAAACCTTGGAAACCAAATCAGCGGCTTCCTGGAATTCTACAGCGCCCATTACTTTCAGGCCAGATTCGTCGATGATTTTTTTCGCAATATCGGCATTGGTGCCTTGCAGGCGTACAATGACCGGTACTGGAATATCGCCAATTTTTTTGTAAGCATCTACCACGCCCTGGGCAACCCGGTCGCAGCGTACAATACCGCCAAAAATATTGATCAAAATTGCTTTTACATTTTTGTCTTTCAGGATAAAACGCATTGCATTTTCTACCCGTTGTGCATCGGCGGTACCACCCACGTCCAGGAAGTTGGCAGGTTCGCCCCCTGAAAGTTGAATCAAATCCATGGTAGCCATCGCCAATCCTGCGCCATTCACCATGCAACCCACGTTACCGTCGAGTTTTACATAGTTGAGGTCGAGCGCTTGTGCTTCTACGTCCGACGGATCTTCCTCGTCGGTATCGCGCATCGCTTCCAGATCTTTATGGCGGTACAGGGCGTTATCGTCCAGGGTTACTTTTGCGTCCACCGCGATAATTTTATCGTCGCTGGTTTTCAAGCATGGGTTGATTTCAAACATCGCAGCGTCGCTACCCAGGAAGGCAGCGTACAAGCGCTGTACAAAATCGACCATTTCTTTGAATGCTTGTCCGCTCAAGCCAAAAGCAAAAGCCACTTTTTGGGCTTGGAAAGGGCGCAGTCCCAACAATGGGTCAATAAACTCCGTGTGTACCCGTTCTGGGGTTTCTTCGGCTACTTTTTCAATATCCATACCACCGTCTGGTGAGTACACAATCACGTTGCCGCCGCGGCCACGGTCGGTCAAAATGCTGATATAGAATTCTTTAGGTTCGCTGGCACCTGGGTAAAATACATCTTGGGCCACCAACACCTTACGCACGAGTTTGCCTTCCGCGCTGGTTTGTGGGGTGATCAGATGCATTCCAATCATCGCCTGGGTGATTTCGCCTGCTTGCTCCGGACTTTTCGCAAGTTTTACACCACCGCCTTTACCACGTCCGCCAGCATGTACCTGTGCTTTTACCACAACCCAACCGGAATTGTACAATTCTTTCATTTGGATGGCAGCCGCAACCGCTTCTTCAGCCGTGTGCGCAACGATGCCTTCCTGAATTTTAACGCCAAATGATTTGAGCAGTTCTTTGCCCTGATATTCGTGAAGATTCATTGAATGGTTCCGAAATTAAAAGTTGAAAAAATGGTTAGCGCCATTGGCTGCCCAAAAGTACAGCCTTTTCGTTTTCCTGTATGATCAAGCAAGGTAATATTTTACTCAGGCAAAATTTCCCTTTCAATTTTGTGTTATTTTATTGCAACACCCTCGTCATCGATCAATTTTCCATTTTGTACGCGGACAATGCGGGCCGGAAAATTTTGTAAAATGCGGTAATCATGGGTTGCGCAGAGCACAGCGGTGTTGTGTTGTTTGGCCAAATTGCGCATCAGGACCAAAACGTCATCGCTGGTTTCGGGATCCAGGTTGCCCGTGGGCTCATCAGCGATCAGCAGCACCGGCTGATTGAGCAGGGCACGGGCGATTACTACCCGTTGTTGTTCACCACCGGAAAGTTCAAAAGGCATGGCAAGGTGTTTTCCCTGTAATCCAACTTCGGCGAGTACATCATTGGCGCGTTTATCCATTTCGGCTTGACTGGTCCAGCCGGTGGCGCGCAGCACAAACAGCAGGTTTTCAAACACATTTCGATCGCTCAGCAGGTTAAAATCCTGAAAAACAATGCCCAATTTGCGGCGCAGCAGGTGTACGTTTTGGCGCTTAATGTCTTTCAAATCAAAACCAGCCACTTCGCCATGTCCGTTGATGAGGGGTAGGGCAGCGTAAATGGTTTTGAGCAGGGAGGTTTTGCCGCTGCCCGTTTTTCCAATGAGGTAGGTAAATTCCCCGGCGCCGATGGTCAGGTTAATTTTTTCGAGGATAATCTTCCCGTCTTGCTGACAGATATCGGTATTACTCAGTTTTACAATATTCAAAGCAGTGTGCAGGTTGGTCGTGGAAAGGAAAGCGCAAAATTGGGGCATTTCAAGATTTTACCCAAACTTATTCGATGCCTAATACGTCGGCCATCGTAAAAACGCCTTTTTTATCCTGCAACCAGCGCGCAGCCAGCACGGCGCCCAGGGCGAAACCGGTTCTGGAATGCGCTTTATGTTCGATGGTGATCGAATCAATGGCGCTTTCCCAATTGATTTGGTGGGTACCCGGAATTTCGCCTTCCCGGTAAGCGGTAATTGGAATTTCTGTTTGTCCGGCAACAGTTGGACTTAATACCCATCCATCTTTGCGGTCCAGTAAACCAATAATATCTTTGGTGAGGGTCAGGCCGGTGCCGCTTGGTGCATCCAATTTGTGGATATGGTGCCACTCTTCCACAGCGGGCTGGTATTCTGGCCGCGTATTCATGAGGCGTGCGAGGTAGCGGTTGAGGGCAAAAAACAAATTGACCCCTACACTAAAATTAGAAGCCCAAATAAAAGCACTTTGTTGTTCCAAACAAGCCTTTTGTACGGCTGGCAAGGCATCCGTCCAACCCGTGGTGCCGCTCACTACCGGAACCCCGGCATTGATGCATGCCATGACGTTTTCAAACGCGGCTTCCGGTCTTGAAAACTCAATGACCACATCCGCCTGACGCATCAGGGCATCTGTCAATGCTGCGCGCTCGCTTGCGCCAATTTTCCAAACCACGGTAAAACCTTGCTCCAATGACAATGATTCAATGGCTTTACCCATTTTTCCGTATCCTAACAGTCCAATTTTCATAAAATATCAAACAAAAAGTTTTTATTTGTGGCAAAGTTCATACATTTGCTTTAAATAAAAACATTTAAATACCCTGTAGCATGAAAAAAGTAATTGGACTCGGCGGAATTTTCCTCAAATGCCGGGATGTTGAACAAACCCGTGCCTGGTATGCGCGCCATTTGGGCATTGAAATGCAAGACTGGGGCGCACAGTTTAATTGGGCGGAAGAAACCAATCCGGAAGCCTATTCGGTGTTAAGTTTTTTTCGCCGCAGTTCGGAGTATTTTGCTCCTTCTGAATCCATGATCATGATCAATTTCCGGGTTCACGACCTGGACGCCCTGATTGAACAATTAAAAATAGAGGGCATTCCGCTTGAAGGCGAACCGACGGACGATGAGTTCGGCAAATTTGCCTGGATTTTGGATCCAGAGGGGAATAAGGTGGAGCTTTGGCAGCAGAAATAGTGATGAGTGATGAGTGGGAATTATTCCGGCGCCAATTCAACCTCCAATCCATCGAGGTCCGGGTTATTGATTTTGATTTGGCAGCCTAAGCGGCTGTTTTCCTGCACAAAAAAAGCAGAATCGAGCATGTTCAGTTCATCGTCGGTGGGCGGGTGTAGCGTGTGCGCGCTGTGTACATACACATGACAAGACGCGCACAAGGCCATGCCGCCACAGGTGCCCAACACGGGTAGGTCGTAACTTTTGCACAACTCCATGAGGTTCAAGCCCATATCAATGGGTGTTTCCAGGGCGTGGGGTACGTTTTCGCGGTCAATAACAGTAATCGTAATCATCAATGCTGGGTTATGACAGGGTAGGGGGCTAAACAACAGGCGCCGGAAGCCCCTCTATGCCGGTTACCGTGGTGTATTTAAAAGACAGTTTTTTATCGGGGTAAATGTACTTGAAGGCCGACTGGCAGGCCAGGGTCGCCTCATGGAAACCGCATAAGATCAATTTCAATTTGCCCGGATAGGTATTGATGTCACCAATGGCATAAATACCAGGCACATTGGTGGAATAATCCAAGGTATTGACTTCTACTGCGCCATTTTGAATGGTCACGCCCCAATCGGCAATCGGACCCAGTTTCGGGGTAAGGCCAAACAAGGGAATAAAATGATCGGCGGCTACATGAATCATTCCTTCTGTATCATGCTGGATGCTTACGCCCTCCAGTGTTGTATCGCCTTGTAAACCAATCACTTGTGCGTTGGTCACTAATTTTATTTTGCCTTTTTCAGCCAGTTCCATTACTTTTTCTACCGAATCCAGGGCACCACGGAATTCGGTACGTCGGTGCACCAAGGTCAATTCCTGGGTCAATGCTGCCAAAAAAATCGTCCAGTCTAGGGCAGAATCACCACCACCGGCAATCACGATTTTTTTGCCCCGGTACATTTCCGGGTCGCGCACAAAATACTCTACGCCATGGTCTTCGTACTGCTCGATGTTGGCAATGGGCGGTTTGCGGGGTTCAAAACTGCCCAAGCCACCTGCAATAAACACGGTAGCGGCAAGGTGTTTGGTGCCACGCGAACCTGTCACCAAAAATTTCCCATCTGCTTGTTTTTCAAGGCTTTCGGCGCGTTCTCCCATGGTAAAGCCCGGACCAAATGGCTCAATTTGCTTCATCAGGTTTTGCACCAAATCACCCGCGAGCACACTGGGGTACCCGGGAATATCGTAAATGGGCTTTTTTGGGTAAATTTCGGTCAACTGACCACCCGGCTGGGGCAACGCATCCATCAAATGACAACGCATTTTTAACAAACCCGCTTCGAACACCGTAAACAGTCCCACCGGACCCGCACCGATAATCAGAATATCGGTTTCAATCGTATTTTGCATGCAATGTTAAATTTATTTCCCCGTGAACACCGCTTTCCGTTTTTCTAAAAACGCGGTTGCTCCTTCTTGAAAATCTTCTGTATGACAACAAGCGCCAAAAGCATCTACCTCAAATGCAAAACCATCCAAATTTTCAGCGAAATACGCATTCACGCTGGATATGATGTTTGCAATGGCGACCGGTGCTTTGCTCGCTATTTTTTCAATTAATTCAGTCGCTTTTTCAATTTCAGCGCCCGAAGGTACCACGTAATTCACCAAGCCCAATTGATGTGCCTCAGTCGCTCCAATGATATCGGCCGTCATCAACAATTCGGTGGCTTTGGTTTTGCCGATGTATTGAATCAATCGTTGCGTACCACCATAGCCTGGAATGAGGCCCAAATTCACTTCTGGTTGCCCAAATTTGGCTTTTTCGCCTGCTACCCGCAAGTGACAAGCCATGGCCAATTCGCAACCGCCGCCTAAGGCAAAACCATTTACGGCAGCAACGACGGGCTTTGGAAAACGCTCCACCAGAAAAAACACATCCTGTCCACGTTGGGCAAGCGCTCGCCCTTCGCTGGCCGACAATCCTTTAAATTCGGTAATGTCAGCGCCTGCAACAAAGGCTTTTTCGCCCGCGCCGGTGAGTATAACACCTTTGAGGCCTTCATGGTTGTAAGCATCCGTGCTAAAAAAATGCTGCAATTCGAGCATTGTTTGTGTGTTCAGGGCATTGAGGGCTTTTTCGCGGGTAATGGTTACCAAGGCGATGCCGTTGTTGAATGCGATGTTCAGATTTTCGTACGTCATGCGTAAAAATGAAATTTGGTGTATTTAAAAAGTAGTCAGGTTTACTTCTGCGGATTTCCAGTTGACTGATTTTTCCAGGCCATAACTGTTTAGTCGGTTGTGGTAGTAATACAGCAATCGGAAATTGGAGGAGATGATTTCGTCGTTTTTGTTGAAAATCAAGGGTTTTTCGCGGTGTAAAACGCCCAAACGTTTCATACCATCCCGAATTACCTCATCGGGATGAAGCCGCACTTCGGGCGATAAATTGATTTTACCTGCGCGTTCCCATTCCAACAATCGAACCTGCATTTGCTCGATGACATCTTCTACGGCCGAAAAAGGAAAGACATAATCGTCGGTAGGCAGGCGTAAAATGCCGAATAAATCCAGTTTCGGGTTTTCGTGCACCAGCATTTCAAACACTGCAAAGGCAATTAAGTGGCTACTCAACACTACATTGTCTACCTGATACCGCTCGGCAATGCGTTCGGCCAGCAATTTGGTGTATTCTTCCTCGCGCTGGTAATCCTCATTTACTTCTCCTTTGGATAAAAAATACTCTTTTATGTCCAATTGATTGCCAAAACGATCGAAACTATGCCCTTCAGCGTTTACCACATTGCCCAGAACATCCATGGGTTTGCCCAAACTGAGGGTGATATCGTTGGTGGTAGACAAAAAACGCCAGATAAAGCGCAGCCAGCTCCGAATACTTTTGCCTTCATCTTTGAGGCGGATATAATTTTCCTTGCCGGTACTGCGCAAATGTTGTTCGATCAAAAACGGAGCCTCCAACACATTGTGGTAGCCAATGATCATCGGCACGATAAACACTTTTTTATCCGAACCCTGCTGACATAGCGCGCGTTGTGCCTCTACGGTTGTTCCGAGCAGGCCGCGTTTCAAGTCCGTTTCAATCTCACCCGAGCGCGAGCGCGTACCCCCGGGAAAAAACAGGCTGTTTACTCCCCGTTGAATGCTCAGATTGCTCATGGTTTTGAGCGTTTCGAGGTAAATACTGTTCTTTTTGCGCCGATCCACGCGGTAAGCGCCGAGTCGGTTCATATAATAGGCGGCAGGGCCAAAGTTGTACAAATTCAAACCAGCGCCATAGGAAAAAGAGGGGAGTCCCATAATTTGGTCCATCGCGTACCCCACCAAAATTGAATCCAGGTTGCTGGAGTGGGTAGGCACCACGACCACGGTGCCGTGTTTGAATAATTCCCGCACCGTATTTACATCGCCAAAAATATTGAGGCGTTCGTATAGTTGACGGCGGCCGCGCCACAAACTGGCGATGCTTTTTTCAACGGCAGCATTAAAAAGGCGGTTAAAAAGCACCGTCAAAAAACGCTGGGCAAACTTGAACGTTGAAATTTTGAAGGTTCCAACAATTTCCTCCGAGTAGCGGTGAATTATTTTTTGTAAAATATCTTCGGCTGCTTCGTGCGCGGATGGGTCGTTGCGATCGAGGGTCTTTTTAATCAGTTTTTTGCTGATTTTATTCCAAAACACCTTGTCATTGGGCGGATCCACTTTCCAGGGATCTTCTTTAATCCGAATCCGTTCCTGATAAATGGTTTTTACAATGACATCGGTCAGGTCTTTTTTATGTCGGCTGCTGGTTCGCTGGAAGGTAAATTCATCGATGGCGCGGAGGAAATCGGCACGATCTTGGCTGAGGCGGTATATTGGCCAATCCTCGATATTTTCAATGATGCGTGGATATGTCTTGACTGGTTTCACAACAACAAGTACTAAAATGGTTAGGTTAAAACAAATCAGGCTTTGGTTGGCGGCTTATGGCGTTTCAGCAAGCCATCTATGTACTCCAGCATCTCTGGTCTGCCGGTTCGGTACTCCGATGAAGTAACAAAATGGGGCGGGAGGGTTTCCCAGGTTTCTGAAAGTGCAGCCAAAAATCGATCGACACTTTGCTGAACAGCCACTTTCCCCATCTTATCCGTTTTCGTAAAAACAAGCGCGAAGGGCACATTGCCTTCTCCCAGTCCATTAATAAACTCGAGGTCAATTTTGGTTGGCGGGATATTCGGATCAATCAGTACAAAAGCAATCAACAGCGCTTCCCGTTGAAACAGGTAGGACTTAATCATGCCTGAAAGCACTTTTTGTTTTACTTTCGACACTTTTGCATAGCCATAGCCCGGCAAATCCACCAAATACCAAAAGTGGTTGATGAGGAAAAAGTTCAGCAGCTGGGTTTTACCAGGTGTTTGCGATACTTTAGCAAGCCCTTTTTTGCCCGTAAGCATATTGATGAGTGAAGATTTGCCTACATTGGACCGCCCTATGAATGCAAGTTCTGCTCTGCCATCGGTTGGACAAAGGCTTGTTTTGGGAAAACTGCCCACAAACTCGGTTGTATTGATTTCCATATTGACGGGCAAAGGTACGGCACTTAACGCTGCATTAAGCGTCCTGGTTAGGAAAAGGTTAAATCATTTGCATTTAGGGGGCAAATAGTACGAAGAATAGGCACTGCTCGTTTTAAACACACAAAATCCAATTCTATAACGATGAAACATCTCATTTTTGCCAGCCTATTCGTGCTCGTTTGCAGCACCGCACACGCTCAATTCTTTTCTTTTGGTTTGAAAGGGGGCGTCAACACCCAAGTTAAAAAGCCATCCGATATCAGCGTAGTTGCCGATACGGCGTTCAACTTCGGTGTGAAAGATTTCAAATTCGGTACCCAGTTTGGTGCGTACTTCCGTTTTGGCAACAAAATTTTTATCCAACCCGAAATTTTGCTCAATTCAAGCAGAACAGACTATCGTGTTAGCGATGGCAACCTGGGCGAAATTGTAAAAAGCGAAAAGTATCAAAACCTGGATCTGCCTATTTTGGTCGGTTTCAAACTTGGTCCGGTTCGAGTTATGGGCGGTCCAGTGGGCCATTATTTCCTGAACAGTACGTCCGAACTCACTGATTTTGATGGGTACTCCGAGCGTTTTAATCAAATGACCTGGGGGTATCAGGCAGGCCTCTCCATTGGCTTGGGCCGTATTTCCGCCGATATTCGTTATGAAGGCAACTTTTATAAAGCAGGCGAACAGGTCAATTTCTATGGCAAGTCTTACAGTTTTGCCAACAATCCGTCCCGCTTGATTGTCGGCATAAATATTGCCATCATCAAATAACAATTGATCTACAAAAAACGGAATTTCCGTTGGCCGACTTAAAATGAATATTGACACCTAAAAACCGTGTGTTTACCTAAATTAATGCAACCTTTTTAAAATTATACCGTCCTTTGGATGTATAATCATTGCTTAATGAAACATGGGTTTTTGTTTTGCTTTGTTCAACACCTTGAATGTTAGGCGCACGCCTTAAAGATAAAACTTCACAGAAAGTTTGATTTGGTTATTTCGCCCCGACAAAAGTGTCGGGGCTTTTTTTGTTTAGGACCATCTCAATGCGCGATTTTCGCTGGGATAGACGATTTGCAAAATGGACTACTTTATATTTTACGGCCCTCCACTATGGGGCAAATGTTAAAAATAGAATTTTTACAACAATAATATTATTGTAAACGTATATAAATATTATCTTTAATTTGTAATCCAGTTTGTAAACCGATTTTTGCCATGTCGTTCGATTCATTCCCGCACACGCGCGAACAAGCGCCTGTCAGCACAAGCTACAACATACTTTTCCAGGGCTTTTTACTGATACTCAGTATTCCAGCCATTTTAATCACTTGCCTGATTATGATCCCGGTACACATCGCTTCTTTTTTGAAGCAATAATCCACTTATTCGACCTGCCGAGCGAATTGCGCTATCCGTCAAAGGCCGGGTAGCGTTTTTTTTTAATAAAAATATCGAATATCGAATATCGAACACCGAATTTCGAAATGACGCGTTAAGCCTGGGTTTTGAAAGTTCCAAGGGTAACGCAACACTTCATAATTCGGTGTTCGATATTCGGTGTTCGATATTCATTTTCACTTACTGTATCCAGGACTTATAATAGTTCCCATCCTCAATCCCTGCCGCATATTCCGTCATCAAAAGCGGACGGAATGTATCCACCATTACCGCCAGTTCCTTGGTTTCTTTGGCGCCAATGCTTTTCTCCACCGTGCCCGGGTGTGGACCATGTGGAATGCCGCCCGGGTGCAGGGTGATCATGCCCCGTTCCACGTGTTTGCGGCTCATAAAGTCGCCATCCACGTAATACAACAACTCGTCGGAATCAATATTAGAGTGGTTGTAGGGGGCAGGTATCGACAAGGGATGGTAATCGTACATACGCGGCACGAAGGAACAAATCACAAAGTTGTGTCCATCAAAGGTTTGATGAATGGGCGGTGGCATGTGCAAACGCCCGGTGATTGGTTCAAAGTTATGGATGCTGAATGCGTATGGGTACAAATATCCATCCCAACCGATCAAATCAAATGGATGATTGAGATAATGATAGGGATAGATATTGTCTTGTTTTTTAATGTAAAACAAGAAATCGCCCTTTTCATCGTGCGTTTCGAGGTCTTGCGGTTTGCGAATATCGCGTTCGCAATAGGGCGCATGTTCCTCTAATTGTCCAAATTGATTGCGGTATCGTTTGGGGGGGGTAATCGGCCCGTAGCTTTCTACGATAAACAGCCGATTATCCGTCCCGTCAAATTTTAACTGGTAGGTCGTACCGCGCGGCACAACCAAGTAATCGCCGTAGGAAAAAGGCAATTGTCCGTATGCAGTGTGTAGCACCCCTGTTCCTTCGTGGACAAAAATTACTTCATCCGCGTCGGCATTTTTGAAAAAATAGGTGTCCATGCTTTTACGCGGGGCCGCCAAAATGATTTTGCAATCGCTGTTCACCAACACGGGTTTGCGCGACTCCAGGTAATCGTCGACCGGCTCAATATGGAAGCCTTTCAAACAACGGTGTTTCAGTTGTTTGTCGTGCACCGTTTTAGGCGCGATGCTGTACGGATCGCCTACCTGAACAATTTGGGTAGGGGCGTTGCAGTGGTACAGCAGCGAATACAAGTTGCTAAAACCTTCTGTACTAAAGAGTTCCTCACTGTACAGGGTGCCGTCGGGCTTTCGAAATTGGGTATGGCGTTTGGGCGGAATGCTTCCGAGCGTATAATAATGCATAATGAAAAATTTAGTTAGGCGCGGTAAAGGTACTGCATTGGGCCTACATAATGCGGGTACCTTCTTCGATCACGGCGCCTTTTTTGACGACGATTACCCCATCGCGGATGCTGTATTCGGCGGTTTCGGTATCGGGCAAATGGTCGCCGCCTTTGATGACGACATTATTGCCAATCCGACAATCTTTATCCAAAATAGCATGCTCAATGTGGCAATAATGTCCCACACCCATCGGGATGCTGTTTTCTTCTGCGGCGATTTGTTCGAGGGTTTGGTAGTAGTCGTTGCCCATCACAATCGAGTCTTTGATGACGGTATTTTCGCCCAAACGCGAACGAATACCTACAATAGAGCCATCAATGAGGCGTGCGTGGATGATCGAACCTTCTGCAATCAGGGCGCGGTTCAGTTGGGTGCCGCCGTAAAACTTGGCAGGTGGCAACATCCGACCGCGGGTATAAATCGGGTGGGTACTGTCGAACAAATTAAAAGCCGGGATATGGTCGGTCAGCTCAATATTGGCTTCAAAGAAAGAGCGAATGGTACCAATATCTGTCCAGTAGCCTTCATATTGGTAGGCAACCACTTTGCGACCGGATTCAATCGCTGCTGGAATAATTTCTTTACCAAAATCAGTAGAATCGGGATGTTCATCAAACAAGTCGTTGAGCGCCTTGCGGTTAAAGATGTAAATACCCATGGATGCCAGGTAATTTTTTCCCTGTTTTTTATTGGTGGGACTTACCTCGCTCACCCAATTGGGTAGTTCATCGGTATCCGGTTTTTCAATGAAGCGCGGAATATAGCTATCGCTGTCTACCTTCATAATACCGAAACCAGTTGCATCGCGTTCGTCAACAGGCAGACAGGCAATGGTAATATCGGCATTTTTTTCAATATGGTGTTGGGCCATGGCCTCAAAATCCATTTGATACAATTGGTCGCCTGAAAGAATCAGGAGCAAATCAAAATCCTGGCGTTCGTAGTGTTTCCGGCTTTGGCGCACTGCATCGGCGGTGCCTTGAAACCAGTCTTTATTGCCGGGCGTTTGTTCGGCTGCTAGGATATCGACAAAACCGCGGGTAAAAATATCAAAATTATAAGAATTTTTAATGTGTGCATTAAGGGAAGCAGAGTTGTATTGGGTTAATACAAACATGCGCTTTACGCCTGAATGAATACAATTGGAGATCGGAATATCGATCAGACGGTATTTACCACCAATTGGAACGGCCGGTTTGGAGCGTTTTTCAGTCAGTGGGTGTAAGCGGGACCCTGCGCCGCCGCCGAGGATAAGGCATATCATTTTAATCATGGTAGTGTTGGCTTGCTACTGTTGGATGAGCAGCGGAATAAAAGTGAAACAATAGAGCGAAAATTACTTTGGTTTACTTGTTTTGGGTGGCTTAGGGGCTTTATTTTCTTTGAGCGCGTCCAGACTTTTAGGTTTGGCGGTCGTTTTTGTCGTTTTTGTTGCTGGTTTTGGCGGATCCGTTTTGATCGGATCAGGCGCAGGCGGAACTGCTGGCGCGACAGGGTCGGGTGCAGCGGTCGTTGTTTTTGCCTTTTCGGTTTTTGCTTTTTTAACGGATACCACTGGTTGGGTTGCATCCACAGCTGGCTCGGAAACGGTATTTATGGTTTCCTCCATCGGCTGGGGTGGGGTAGCAGCGCCTACTTGCGCGCCAATGTTGCGGTAAATTTGAAGGTATTGTGCCACGGAATGTTCCCAGGAAAAATCGACGGCCATGATTTTGTTCTGCAACCATTGCACAATGCCGGGTTCGTTGTGGTACATGCTCGTCGCCCGATAAATGGCATTATAGGCGTCTTCTACGGTAAAATGATCAAATCGAATACCACGGCCACTGCCATCGGGCATGCCAATATCGGGCACAGTGTCTTTTAAGCCGCCAATGGAGCGCACAATTGGAATGGTGCCGTACCGCATGGCATACATTTGATTGAGGCCACAGGGTTCAACCCGGGATGGCATGATCAAATAGTCGCTGCCAGCATAAATTTGGTGTGCCAGCGCCTCGTTATAGTCGATGACGGCATTGAATCTACTTGGAAATTCGTACGCCATGCGTCGGAATTCATTTTGGGTCCAGGTTTCGCCGGTTCCCAACACCAGGAAGTTGGCTTTACCGCCCGCCATAATAAAGCGGCGGTATGCATCGGGTAATAGATCTGCACCTTTTTCGCCGACAATACGACCAATGAAACTGATCAAAGGCAAATCTTCCGAAAAGCCAAACCAGGTACAGAGTTCTTTTTTGTTTTTATATTTAAATGCTTGAATACCATCGGCATCCAAGCGGTGTTGCAGCATAGGGTCGGTTGCAGGATCCCATACCTGGGCATCGATGCCATTCAGGATACCGTATTCTTTGTGCCATTCCTGTTGCAGCAGGGATTCCATGCCGGCACTACTTTGATGGAGTTCGTATAAATACGACTGCGATACGGTACTTACCGCCCAGGCGCATTTAATGGCAGCGGCCATTGGATTGATGGTGCCATTCCATTCAATCAGCCAGCGCGCTCTTTCATCATAAGGAGGTAAAAAGTGGCTGTTTTTCCAGCTAAAGGCACCTTGGTATTGTCCATTGTGGATGGTAAATACCGTCGGAATTGGTGCAAGTTGTTGATATGCAGCACAATGTTGTATCATCCAGGGGATTAACCCCGTGTGATGGTCGTGGCAGTGTAATACCCTCGGACGTTCGTACCAGGGGAAAGAAATGAGCCATTCGAGCACTGCTTGTTGAAAGCCCAGGGTGCGTTGCACTTCATCTCCGTAGGCATGTCCGGCCGGGTCATTATAGATGCCGGGTCGGTCGAAAAGGCCTGGGATATCAAGGACAAACAAAGGATAGCCGAGTGCATTTCCTTCCAATTGTTGTACCCGAAAAGGAATCTGTCGCCAATCCATCCAGTAAGCACCTTGGTAGACTGTAACCCAATTTGCATTTTTGATCCATTTCAGGTCATATTTAGGGATTACGGCGCCACTGAGTACGCCGGCAGTGCTCAGATATTTGGGCAAAGAGCCAACAACATCTCCCAGGCCACCGGTTTTGGCGGCTGGATAACATTCTGCTGCAATATGCAATACTTGTATCATAGGTGTTTATTGAATATCGATGTGGGTTGGCAATTAGGGGGTAGTTGACAGACCGTTTTTAGCAAGGGCAAAATACATACAAACTACAATTGGTTTAGGCATAAATGGCGGTAAAAAATTTTAAAAAGTAGAAAGGATGAAGAATATTTGTCTGATTTAGAATTTTGATCATAAATATTTTTTCATATTCAGAAAAGTATTGGATTTTCAAATAGTTTTTTGACTTTTGCCCACTAAATATATGGTCTACATGAAACAACATTTAACGAGAAGAAAATTTTTAAGCACTGCAGCATTAGGCGGGGCGGTGCTTGCGATGAATCATCCTTTGCTGCCTTATTTAACGCCACCGGCTATCCAGGCAGGATTGCAAGTGTATAGTGTACGGGATGCGATGGCAAAGGATCCTGCAGGTGTATTGAAAGCACTGCATGCGATGGGGTACCGAAAACTGGAAGGTTATGGACTGGACAGTGGAAAAATGTTTGGCATGCCGGTTCCGGATTTTATGAAGTTGGTGAAAGACAATGGATTAAGTATGCCTTCGGTGCATTGCAAAATGAAGCTAAGCGATTATGTCGCTGCAGGAAAAGACATCAGCGATGATCTGAAGAAGACCATCGACCTGGGCGTTTCACAAGGCATTACGCGGATCATCAATCCTTACATGGATGCGCCAGACCGTGCTGAAATTGCAACCTATGTAAAAGTTTTTCAGGCTGCGGCCAAATATGCGGTGCGTGCGGGTGGTCGTGCGGGTTACCACAACCACGATTTTGAATACACGCAACATGCTGCTGATGGACGTTTGTTGATTGAATGGATACTGCATGAAACAGATCCGGCCAATTTTGACATGGAAATGGACATTTACTGGGTGTTTTTTGCTGGGCACAACCCCTTGGATTGGTTCCGATTGTATCCAGGCCGCTGGAAGGCATGTCATATAAAGGATATGGCCAAAACGGAAAAACGCGAAACGGTGGAAGTAGGAGAGGGGTCTATTGATTTTAAAACGGTGTTAAACCATCGGAAGGAAGCAGGGTTCCAGCATTATTTTGTGGAGTTGGAACACTATCGGACTACTTCCGTGGAGGGTGTGAAATTGGCACTTGATAATTTTAATAAAATAAAATTCCGCTAATTCGGCCTGTATTTTGTTTGTTTTGATTGAAAACGCGCACTTTAACACGGTAGTTTGAAAAAAAGTGCGCGTTTTTTATTTTTTTTCAGAATTACTAGCTACATTTATCAAAAATTACTGTTCTTTGCGTCCGCTTAATAATTTAGGTGCAAATAATCCCGGAACATACTGGTTATCGTATATAGTAAACTGCTCAAAGACCTTATTCTTGATATTGCGTTTTTTGAACCAAACCATTTGAAATCCTTGTTTGTATAATATATAAATTTAAAAACATTATGGCTGATACTCAGCAAAAATTGACTCGCATCGGGGTCTTTTATGATGGCAACTATTTCCTTCACGTTAGCAATTACTACGCTTATCACCACGAACGCCGCAGCCGCTTGAGTATCGCGGGCCTGCATGAGTTTGTGCGTCAGCGGATTGCAGATGAAGATGCCAAAGATTTTCACCTCGCTCAAATTGTAGATGCCCACTATTTTAGAGGTCGTCTCAGTGCACAAGAAGCAAGTGCTGAAGGCAATCGGTTGTTTTATGACCGTTTGTTTGACGACATCCTCATGATGGAGGGTGTTACAACCCATTACCTTCCTGTTCGGACCGTAGCTGGCTATCGCCAAGAGCGCGGGATTGATGTTTGGATGGCATTGGAAGCATTTGAATTGACCCTGCACAAGCAATTTGATGTAGTAGTTTTGATCGCATCCGACAGCGATTTCGTGCCATTGGTGCGCAAATTGCACACTTTGGGTGTTCGGGTAATGTTGGTTACCTGGGATTATGAATACTACGATGAAGAAGGTCGCCGCCGCAGCACCGTTACTTCTTCTTACTTGTGGGATGAAGTTACCTACCCGGTTGCCATGCACAGTGTAATTGATGATGCACAGGAGGATGATATCTTCCCGGTAAGTCGATTGTTTGTGGAGCGCAAAAAGATCATTTTGCCAGATGCTGCATCCGACGCACCGGTGGAGGAAGGCGAAGTGAAATTGAGCACCATTTTTAGTTTGAAAGATGGTTATGGCTTTATCACGTATCCTTCTACCAACAACCTGTTTTTCCACTTCTCTTTCCTGGCTGATACGGATTTTAACGACCTGCGGGAAGGTGATACCGTTGAATTCACCATGAGCAAAAATGAACGCGGTGAGCCAATTGGCAAAAATGTGAAGTTGATCAAATAGGCATGGTTGCTATTTTTTGGTTTCGGCGCGACTTGCGCCTGGAAGACAATGCAGGGCTGTTTCACGCGCTGAAAGGGGAACACCCTGTATTGCCTCTTTTTATTTTTGATCGGGAAATTCTAGACAATTTGCCCGATGCTTCCGATGCACGGGTGCAGTTTATCCATCAAACGCTCGAGCAACTCCAACAACAATTGGAAGCACTGGGCAGTAGTTTGCTGGTGCTGCACGGAACGCCGGAAACTGCCTGGAAACAAGTGCTGGAAACGTATCCGGTTGCGGCAGTTTATACCAACCGGGATTATGAACCGTATGCCAAAACACGGGACGCTTCCATTGCCCATTTATTGGGCGATATTCCTTTTCGGACCTTTAAGGATCATGTCATTTTCGAAACAGGCGAGGTCCTGAAGGATGATGGCAAACCCTACACGGTATTTACCCCCTACAGTAAGAAATGGCGGGCCAAATTAAATGCGCCCCTTGCCGACCAATCCAAACCGTCGGATATTCCATCTTATCTTTCCGCTTACCCTACCGAACAATACTTTCAGCATTTTTACCAATGCTCATCGCTGCCAATGCCAAGTCTGGCTGCACTTGGATTTGAACCCAGTGCGCTGTCTATTCCACCCAATACCGTACCGCGTGGTATTATTCGTAATTATGCTGCTGTGCGCGATTTTCCTGCAAAAAACGGCACCTCACGCTTAGGAATTCATTTCCGGTTCGGTACCATTAGTATTCGGGAAAAGGCGCGTAATGCCTTGGTATTGAGCGATATATTCTTGAATGAATTGATTTGGCGTGATTTTTACAGCCAAATTTTAGGGCATTTTCCGCAAGTGGCTGATCGGGCTTTTAAGGCACAATACGACCGTATTCCCTGGCGCAACGACCCCGATGGATTTGAAAAATGGTGTCAAGGTAAAACAGGGTATCCTTTGGTGGATGCTGGCATGCGGGAATTGAACGCGACCGGATTTATGCACAATCGGGTACGTATGATCACGGCGAGTTTTTTAACCAAACACTTGCTTATCGACTGGCGCTTGGGTGCCCAATATTTTGCCCAAAAATTACTGGATTTTGATCTGGCAAGTAATTCTGGCGGCTGGCAATGGGCAGCAGGTTGTGGTACCGATGCGGCGCCGTACTTTCGGATATTTAACCCGACCGAGCAGCTGAAAAAATTTGATCCCGCCTACGCGTACACCCGCCAGTGGGTGCCGGAGTTTGGTACGCCGATGTACCCTAAGCCGATGGTAGAACACAGTTTTGCCCGGCAACGCTGCCTGGAAACGTATAAAAAGGCTCTTGAGGTGATCTGAGGCCTCCTTTAGTCCCGTATAAATGCGTAAATATTTGACGGGGCGACTTTTTCAGTCACCCAGCCAATAATATTTACACGCTATCACAAATGCTTGATCTACAAATATTCGATCTACAAATATTCGACCTCTAGCGAGGTCGTGAGCGGGTTCGGACATTGTATCTTTTCTACAAATGTTCGACCTCTAGCGAGGTCGTGCGTGGGTTCGGACATTGTATCTTTTCTACAAATATTCGACCTCTAGCGAGGTCGTGCGTGGGTTCGGACATTGTATCTTTTCTACAAATATTCAACCTCTAGCGAGGTCGTGAGCGGGTTCGGACATTGTATCTTTTCTACAAATGTTCGACCGCTAGCGAGGTCGTGCGTGGGTTCGGACATTGTATCTTTTCTACAAATATTCGACCTCTAGCGAGGTCGTGCGTGGGTTCGGACATTGTATCTTTTCTACAAATATTCGACCGCTCGCGAGGTCGTAGCGTTGCATAATGATTCTTTGTTATAAAACGATATTCTTCAAAAGATTTTTGGAATCCTAAAGGCAAGGCACCGACCTCCTTGGAGGTCAAATATTTATAGCAACTAATATCTTACACAGCTGTTTCCGCTTTGCCGGATGTTCGTGATAATACATAAAAATCCCGAATTTTAGGTTTCACCAAAATTCGGGATTTTTATATATAGTGTAGGTTTCGGTTTTTTACCGAACGATGGTTACATCGCCTTTGTACAATTCAATTACACCGTCAATAAATTCCACTTCAGCATACCAAACAAACACGCCTGGTGTGGTGGTTTGTCCTTTGACGCGGCCATCCCAGCCCAAATTGTCGTCGTTGGGCAGGAAATTATCGAGGGTAAACACCGCATCGCCCCAGCGATCAAAAATCTGGAAGGAGCGAATGTTTTTTACGGTACCTTCTTTTGCAAAAATACTGAACTTGTTGTTTTGGCCATCCAAATCGGGTGTAAATACGTTTGGAACGTACACATATTTCCTTCTGTTGACGGTAACCACCATTTTATCATCGTCGCTACAACCATTGGTTGCAGTCACTTTGATGGAATAGGTGGTGGAAATAAAGGGCGTAACTACTTGTTCGAGGCAACTTACACAGTCCGGATTTACAAACGAAGGCGTCCAGGTCACTGACAAAATGCTATCAATCGGCACATTGACGATTGCCTTCAGCATGGTGGAGTCGCCCAGATCAAGGATTTGGTTGTTGCCCAAATCGACGGTCACCTGAACGGCGGGATTGACGATAATGACTTCCGTTTGTTGACAATCATTGGCATCGTACGTGGTTACCACATATTGACCTGCCTTTAAGCCCATAAAGGCGTTGGATGTCTGGAACTTGATATTATCGAAAGTATAACGGTAAGGCGGCACCCCGCCCGTTGCTTCTACATAAATACTGCCATTATTTTGACCAAAACAGGTCAGGTCATTCACCCGGAAGGTAAAGCTGAGTGCGGTAGGTTCGGTTAGGGTAATGTTGGCGGTGTTGGTACACTGGTTGGCATCGGTCACCGTAACGGCGTAAGTACCCGCTCCTAAGTTATTGGCTTGTACACCGACTGCGCTGTTCGACCAAACATAACTGAACGGTTGTTTGCCGCCGGTTGCAATGGCGCGAGCACTTCCGTCTGTTTCGCCTTGGCAACTTACTGCAAATCCGGTAAAGTTGGACACCAATTCGGTCGTCAGGGCTGGAGGAAACAACTGCACAATGGTTGCTTGCCCCGTGGTGCTGAATCCATTTGCTGAACTTACTACGATTGTATAATTTCCTGGGCTTAAACTGTCGATATCAATCGGCAGGTTGACTGCACCCAGGGATCCCGTTTTTACTGGATTGCCATTAAATGCCAAGGTGTAGGTAAAGGGCACTTCACCCAAAGTGGGTGTGATGGTCAAAGTACCCGTGGTAGATCCGCAAGGAATGGTAGAGCCAAGTACACTGGCGCTCACCCCGCAACTGGATGCCGGGCGCAAGGTGGTTACGGCAGTAATGGTACTGTCACAACCGAATTGATTGGGCAAAACGGTAACAATCGTACCCACTTCCAAAGGATCGCAAGTGGTGTATTCGAGCAAGGTAGCGCTGCTCGGCAACAAGGCAACGGTTTCTGTTACCGTGCTGTCGCAACCAAACTGATTTGGGAAGATAGATACAAACACGCCCGCTTCTGCTGGAATACAGGTGGTTGATTGCAGCGCGGTAGCACTTTCGGGCAACAAGGACACCGTTGTTATTACGACACTATCGCAACCTGCTGCGGTGAGTAGGGTTTTCGGAAAAACACCGACTGCTGCCGGATCACAATTGGCCGCTGTCAAATAGGTGGTATCGAGGTGGAAAAATGCAATGGTGGTAATTACCGTACTGTCACAACCGAATTGATTGGTCAGATTTTTTGTGAAAACACCTACTTCTGATGGATTACAACTAGACCCTGAAAGCAAGGTTGTATTGCTCGGTAAGAGGTTTACGGTGGTAATCACGACACTGTCACAGCCCGCTGCGGTAAGCAGGGTTACCGGGAAAACGCCTACTCCAGCCGGATCGCAGGTGGTCGCTGTCAAATAGGTGGTATCGAGGTGAAAGAAAGTGATGGTTGTAATGACCGTACTGTCGCAACCATATTGATTGAACAGGTTTTTCGTGAAAACACCTACTTGTGCCGGGTTACAACTGGAGCCTGATAGCAAGGTCGTATTGCTGGGTAACAAATTGACAGTGGTGACCACAACGCTGTCGCAACCGCCAGAAGTGGTAAGCGTTTGCGCAAACACCCCTGCCGCTGTTGGGTCGCAAGTAGTGGTTATCAGGAACGTTGTATCCAGCGGGGTGAAGGCAATCGTGGTGGTCAGAATGCTGTCGCAACCTGCCGCCGTGGTCACATGTTGTACAAATACGCCCACTTGGCTTGTATTGCAGCTGGTACCGAACAAAAAGGTGGTATCCAAGGCAAAAAAGCTCACCGTATTAATAACGGTACTGTCGCAGCCAAATTGGTTGGCCAAAACGGTGGTAAAGACACCCACCTGATTGGGGTTGCAACTGGCGTCAAACAACAAGGTGGTATCCTTTTGCAATTCAGTAACCGTCGTTATCACGATACTATCGCATCCTTCATAGGTTAGCAAATTTTGCACAAACACACCTACAGCCGCCGGATCACAAGAACTGGTATATAATAAGGTGGTATCAGACAATGAAAAAGTTACAGTTCGGATTACCGTACTATCACAACCATATATATTGGTCAGGTTCGTTGTAAATACCCCAACATTGGCTAAATCACAACTGGTCGCTGCCAGCAAGGTGGTGTTGGATGGCAACAATTGCACAACCGTGGTTACAATACTATCGCAACCATTCGCCTGTTGGTACAAATTGGTGTTGGTTCCTGCCAGTGCCGGATCGCAGGTGGTCAGGTTGATGGTCAGGGAATCAATGGAAAATACGGTGAGGTTGGTCGTGATGATACTGTCGCAACCGAAAATGGTTTGCAAACTATCGACATAAACGCCGGAAGTAGTTTGTACTGCTCCACCGACCAACAACGATTGGCCATCGCACAATTGAACTGCTTTGCTTTGGGCAATGTTGGGACGCACAATTGCATTGACTGCATCAGACGCCAGGGCCGTGCAGGCATTGGGTGTGGTATTATCCGTAACACCATTTAATTGATACAGCGTGTTGGTGGTAGGGGATAGCGTAATGGTATGTCCATTGGAAATATTCAGCAGGTTCACATTGGAACTACCATTGAACCAATTTACATCAAATGGCCCGTTGCCTGTCAGCGTAAAGGTGAGGGTAATGGATTCGCCATCGCAAATTTGTCCGCCACCGGTGAGTTTGGCACTTGGAATCGGCGAAACGGTTACGTTTTGACAAACCGAGGCGCCAGTACCGCAGAAATTCTGTGGTGTAACGCATACTTTACCCGTACTAGCCGAATTCAGAAAGTTGACAAAAACCGAATCGCCTGTACCTGTAATGGTAGCGCCTGCGGGAACCGACCAGGTGTAGGTTGTGCCGGGTTGTTCTCCATCCAGGGTGTACAAATAAGGTCCGCCGCCTGCACATACTACGTTAGGACCGGTTAGGACGGGTATTTTCAGCGCGGGTTGAATCGCAATATTTAAACAAGCAGGCTGTGAAGAGCCGCAGTTATTGTTTGCAACGACACAAAGTGGACCGCCGGTGGTGGTGCCCGTCCATGGAATTTGAATCACATTGGGTGAAATCGTGGTAAAAGGCGTATTTCCTGGGGTCGACCAAGTGTAAGAGGTAGGTGGCGGTGAACCAACTGCGCTTGCCGTATATATGGTCGTAGAATCCTGACAGGGCATTAAATTACCACTGAGTAGGGGTAATTGCGGGACCGAACTGACGGCGGTGACATCCACGCACGCCGTATCCATACAAGCAACGCCTTGCCGACTATGGGTAACCACCAGGCAATATTGACCAGGTTGGTTTACATTTACAGTAGGCTGATTACTGAAGCCGACAATACCTGGGCCGGTCCATTTATAAAACGTTTGTCCACCTACCGCTGTATTGACAGAAGATCCTGAGCCATTCAGGGTAATTTGTATATTGACGGTACAATCGAGAATGCCTGGGGGCGCGATTACAGCATCCGGCTCCAGAATAGCGAGGTTCACATTGACAATACTGTCGCAACCTTTAGAGCTGGTGCACACTTCTGTGTACAGGCCAGAACTGGTGTAGGTATCGGAGCATAGGGTATAACTCGCAGGGCCGCACACATTCACCAAGGTAAACGGTGAAATGGTGGTAGGAATCAGAATAATTTTACAGTTTACGACACTGTCACAACCATTGTCGCCGGTGAGGGTAACCGGAAACATACCAGGATTGGCAAATTCCTGTCCGGCGCAGGTAACACTTTGATTTTGACAGTAATAGTGGGTTTCGTTGGTAAACACCTTTGGAATTACGTGCACCACACAATTGATAGTACTATCGCAGTTCAGGAAAGAGTTGAGGATAACCGGAAAAGTACCACCTGAAGTAAAGGTTTTTCCAGCGCATTGGACTGTTTTGCCCTGGCAAAGATCCACTTCTTCGACCGTTATGATGTCTTCTCCAATATTTACGGGTAAACAAAACTCGGGGGCATCGGGGCAGTTCGCATTTCGTGCGCACACTTCGGCCGGGCCGGGTTCCAACCAGGTTACCGTGATGGTATTGCTGGTCGGGTTACCATTGATGGTACCTGCGGTGGGTGGATTGATCGTCCAAACCGAAACAGCGGCTGTATTATAGGTGCCGGTAGGGCTAGAGGGCAGGCACAGGCCATTTGTAGTGCCTGTTACCGTTGGCACCGACCCATTGATGGAATAATCGCAAAGTGCGCCGCCACTACCGTCAATACAGATGTAATACACCTCTCCGGGTGTTAAAGGGGTATTGGTGGTGAGGGTTTGTGTGGTTTGGGTAGGTAAATTACCCAGGCAAGGTGAAACAAACTGGAAAGTAGCACAGTCGGCCGTCGAAAGTATCCCCGCCTGTATACCATTTCCGGATGCGCAACCATAACAGGAAATTTCGAAAGAAGCACTTGTTGCATCGGCCGTAAACGCAAACCAATGGTTGTTGTGAATGGTAGTACACCAGGAAGGTGGAAAAGAAATAGGTGCGTCTGGTGTGGTGCTACCGTAATAGCAATCCAGGGAGGACGGAGACGGTAAAATACAAGCCTGGGTTGCATCCACAGAAGGTACCGGATCTGTACAGGTGGCACCACTACATTGAGCAGAAGCAGGTATTTTGATTAAAACAAACAGGCAAAAAAGGATTAATATTTTGTAAGGTAGTTGCATGTGTTTTTGTTTAGGAAGCCAACCAAATTTATCCTTGACAGATAAATAATTATTTGTTAGCTCTAAAGATACACAAAACCAATAAGATGCTGCATCTGCGTGTAGGGGCGAATGTCTTTTGAATTGGCCGAATCGCCCTAATTTAATTTTTTATTTGCCTTGTATTTATAGAAACCATAAATTACAATTCATTGAAAGTTAAGTTAATGTATTAAAATTCTGTGGAAAGGGGGTTTTTCAGAATGAATTTTATGGCACTTGAATTTTAGTACAAAAAAAGTATGGTGAATACCGGTAGATTCTATTTTTTAATGCGGCGTATGGCTTGTAGTTGCGGCTTCCGGCCTTCATTTGCAACCAGCCAAAATGATTCGTTCCAGGGGGTGATGGATTCGTATTGCCGGGCTATGAGCAACTTTGGCAATCGTTTTTCTTGTCTTTTTCCGCTGAAAAAATTGCTTCCTTTAAAATTGGTAAAATAGAATACCGAACATTTGGTAAACGGTATAAATCCCCATTTTTTTCCGATGATGTAACTGGTCAAGGCCAACGTTTTGCCATCCGCACTCAACCCAGCGCCGGTCACCACCCGGTTTTTAAATACCATGCTATCGCGGAGTTGTGCTACGTAGGTGCCAGGTTGCGCAGGCAGGACGTAATGCTTGGAGACAAAGTTACCCTGGAAGGTGTTTTTTGAAAAAAAGTGGAGGCTATCGTTCAAAAAGACCAGGGCTTCGCAATTGTAGTTCCAGTTTTGAGGCTGTGCAGGCGGGAAAGCCTGCTGGTCGGGATAGTTAAAACGAATACTGTCTAGTTGTTTGGATTGGAGGTTGTATTTAAATATACATAAGTCCTTGCGCTTGTTTTTGTTATTCCCAAAATCACCAATGTATAAATTGCCATTTGAATCAGCTGCGAGGTCTTCCCAGTCGCGGTTAGGAACAGGGAGAGTTCTTTTTTCGAGCACAAGGCCCTTTATTGGATCGAACCTGAATAAATCGGACGGGTTATTGCTGTCATTCAGCAGCCAAACGTCGCCATTGGGGAGGTGCACCATGCCGGATACTTCTTTAAGTTCGGTGGGCAAATACAGGCGTTTTTTAGGTGTTTGTGCAGGGAGCGCAGTAGAAACCAGCAAAAGGCTGTTTAAAACCACGTATAAAGCAAAAAATCGGTTTGTCATAAGGATAAGAAAACAAGGAAGAATGAATAGACTTGCAAAACAAACAAGTTGCATTTGCCAGCCTATTCATCCTTCACGGGTCTCTAAAATTTCCTTAGATTTTTATGAATCGGGTCGTCCAGGCTGCGCCATGCTGTTCAATCCGTACAAAATAAGTGCCAGAAGGGAATTTGCTGGTGTTTATTTGTTCGAATTGGCTTGGGTTGTTCAACGTAGTAACCACACGTCCTTCCACGCTCATGATCGTAATTTGATCAACTTGCAGGTCGGTGCGGATGTTCAAAACGTCGGTAGCCGGATTTGGTGCGATGCTTACATTGGCGCTGAAATCAACATTTTTTACCGCCACCAGGGTATTGATGTCCGCGTTGTAGCGTGGCAATACCTGATATCCAGTAGTAAATGGTGCTGAGTTATCGAACTGACCACCCAAACCGGTGAGGTTGAATGGTTCTGGCGGCGCAGGAGAATTGTACGTTTCTACGTCACGGTCGATACGAATGGTGATGGTATCGTTCGGGCTGTCGTTTGAAACGGCCAGGCATGTGAAGCCGCTACCACCCACACCGGTTGTCCAGGTTGCAGGATTCACCAGGCGTAAGTTGTTCAATTTGATCAACTTAGATTCGGTTGCTTCCGACAATTTGGTTACCACGGTTGGCGCAAGCAAAACATTGTTTGCAGAAACCTTGATTACAGTATCAGGTTGGATTTCTGTTTGACCGTTAAACTGGCCAATCACGCCACGGATGGTTACCTTGTCTTTTTCAACCACATTGTAACCGAAATCGCCGTTCAGGCTCGATACAGCGATGCCATTGCCATTGTCGTCGATGATGGTAAACAACAGGCTGGTACCACCTGCAACGCCTGGACGAATATTAAATCCGTACACGGTACCTTGCAATTCGGCATAAACACCGGTTGAGTCGGCTTGGCCTGTAGCGCTTTCGCCGGTAACTTGGGCGATGGTGTAGGGTTTGTAGCAGATCACCTTGATATTTACGGTTGCGGTATCGCATGCGCTTGCATCACACAATATATATTGAAATGCATCTGGGCCGCAGTAACCGGCAGTGGGCTGGTAAGTGATTTGGTTATTTGCGCCAACGGTTGCGGTACCATGGGTTGGTCCACCCGCAAGAATGGTCAGGGAAGTAACCGGGTTCGGAACCAGGTCATTGCCCAATACATTGATTACTTTAGTGGTGCCACTTGGAATGTTTACATTATCATTCACTGCAACCAGCGTATTCGTACCTGTACAGCCAGAAGCCGCCAAAGGATTGGCTTTTACTTCTTTGCCATTGATGGTAACACCGGTGCTGGTTGTTGCTGCCTGCCAGTTGGCCACATTGCTGTTGTCGGCAGTAGGGTCGCAAAGTACGAGTGAGGAGCCATTTCCATTTGCTTCCAAGGGCCAAGGTGCCATGTTGGAATAGGTCACTTCGTCAATAACGGTACCGCCTGGATTCAGGACTTTCAAAGTTTCGCCGCCATTGGTGAGTGCGCCACCGCTCCATGCGAGTGCTGTTTTACCGAGCACCGATTGAATGGCTGTAGGTTTCACAGCGGTCAGAATGTATTGTCCTGGGGCAAGGGTTACGGCAGGAAAAACAAAAGTTACGCCAAAGATAGACCAACCTTCGAGGTTCACTGGGTTGCTGCTCACATTGTAAAGTTCAATGTATTCGAGGGAGTCAACACCAGATTCTGGCGGGTTGTACATGATTTCAGTAATCACAATTTGTGCTTCTGAACGGAACAGCACTGTAAGCAGAAAACAGAAAGCAAGCAACGTTTTTTTCATGTTCACAATTTAAAAGAAGTTTAAACAATAGATCGGATTGGTGAATAAAGTGCAAAAGTAGGGAAAAAGTGGGCAGAGCGCAGCCCAAGATTGTATTGAATTCAAGGAAGGCGAAAAATTAATAGCAAGTTAACATGCCGATTTTACCTTTGCCCCGAATTTTCTTTGCTTTTTCAACAATCCAATTCTATTCTGTATGAAACATGCATTACTATGCAAGCGGACATTGAGTGCTTCCATGCGCACTTTGATGGTTCTCGCAATTTTATTTTCGGGTTTGAGCGCTTTCGCTCAGATCACTTCTTCTACCATCAGTGGTGAAGTGAAAGACAAAAACGGTGAGGCCCTGATTGGTGCTACCGTTGTTGCTACCCACACACCATCTGGTACCCGTTACGGTACTGTTACCAATGCATCTGGCCGCTACGTGTTGCCAAACGTGCGTGTAGGTGGTCCATTCGCTGTAGTTGTAACCTACACAGGTTACGAGGCACAGACAAGAGACAACATCTACACCAGCTTGGGTAACGCATCTTCTGTAAACGTTCAGTTGGCAGAAACAGGTGTAACCATCGGTGAGGTAGTTATTTCCGCAAACCGTTCTGATTTGATCAGTTCTGATCGCACGGGTGCTGCTACTACCTTCTCAAAAGAGCAGATCAATTCTGTTCCTGTAATTGGTAGCCGTTCTATTTCTGAAATCACCAAGTACAACCCGAACGGTAATGGTCGCTCTTTCGGCGGTCAGGACTCACGTTTGAACAACTTTACCATCGACGGTTCTGTGTTCAACAACGGTTTCGGTTTGGGTAGCGATGCCAACGCAGGTGGTCGTACGGGTACAACGCCGATTTCTTTGGACGCGTTGGAAGAAGTACAAGTAAACGTTGCACCTTTTGACGTACGTCAGTCTGGTTTCACGGGTTCTGGTATCAACGCGGTAACTCGCTCTGGTACAAATGAAATTTCTGGTTCTGTTTACTACAGCTTCCGCGACACCGGTGACTTGTTTATCGGTAAAAAAGACTATTTCGGTAACAAACCACCAATCACCAGCTTCGACAACAAAATTTTCGGCGCACGTTTGGGTGGTGCAATCATCAAAAACAAGTTGTTCTACTTTGTGAGCTACGAGCGTGAGCGTCGTATTTCTCCAGGTACACCTTGGCTTGCTAAAGGTACACCTGGTGCTAATTCAAATAATGAAACCCGTGTGTTGAAAAATGACCTTGATTCATTGAGTACATTTCTGGACACTAAATACGGTTACAAAACAGGTGAATACCAAGGTTTTGACTTCGAAACAAAGTCTGACAAGTTTCTTGTGCGTCTTGACTACAACATCAGCGATGCACACAAGCTGACGTTGCGTTACACCCACCACAACTCTTTGGCCGACCAGCCTATTTCGAACAGTAACTCTTTGGGCTTCGGTAGCCGTAGTTTGAGTGCAGATGCGATGGCTTACCAAAATTCTGGCTACTTGATCGGTGACAACACCCGTTCTATTGTAGCGGAATTGAACTCAACTTTTGGCGATCGTATTTCGAACAAATTCATTGCTGGTTATGACTACCAGAACGAAGACCGCCAGTATAAAGCAGATTTGTTTCCAACCATTGATATCCTGAAAGACGGCAGAACCTACATCAGTGCTGGTTTTGACCCATTCACACCAGGTAACAAATTGGATTACAGCACTTTGCACTTTACAGACAACGTTACGTTGTACGCTAACAAGCACACCATCACAGTGGGTGCGAACTACGAGTACTACAAATCAAACAACTTGTTCTTCCCAGGTTCGAATGGTGTTTATGTATTCAACTCTTTGTCAGACTTCTACGCGGCTGCAAATTCAACCGCAGATACATCTCCTGTCAAGTTGAACCTGTACCAGTTCCGTTATTCTGCCCTGCCAAATGCTGCTGAGCCGTTGCAAACATTAGAAGCACACAAAACAGACATTTATGGCCAGGACGAATTCCAATTGACCAGCAACTTTAAAGTAACGTTGGGCTTGCGTGCGAGCGCAATTTGGTTTGCTCAAACCAGCTTGTCAAACCCAACGGTTGACAACCAGGAATATGTTGATAATGATGGTGCGCGTGGTTACAAAATCACGACTGGTAAATTGCCTGAAACAAAAATTCTGTTCGAGCCACGTTTGGGCTTTAACTTAGACGTATTTAAAGATCAGAAAACACAGGTGCGTGGTGGTACTGGTATCTTCACTGGCCGTCCTCCTTATGTATTCTTGTCGAACCAAATTGGTAACAATGGTGTATTGACCGGCTTTATCCAGTCTGCAAACACCACCAAATACAAATTTACCAACGACGCAAGCACATACATCCCTGAAACACCAACCCTCCCATCTACTTTTGATATTGCTGCAACAGATGGCGATTTCAAATACCCACAGGTATGGAAATCGAACCTTGCAATTGACCAGAAGTTGCCATTGGGCTTCGTGTTTTCTGTAGAAGGTTTGTACAACAAGAACATCAATGCTGTAAACTACTTTGATGCGAACCTCGAGCCTGCAACTGCCACGTTCGCTGGCCCAGACAATCGTCCACGTTTCCCAGGTTCTGGCTTGACCGGTACCAACCTGAACAGCGCGATCCGTATCAATGACAACATCTCTCGTGCAGCAATCCTGAACTCAAAAAGCGAAGGTTACTACTACAGTGCTACAGTTAAGTTGGAATACCCACAACGCAAAGGTTTGTACGGTATGGTGGCTTACACACACAGCAAAGCAACCAACTTGATGGGTGCAGGTTCTATTGCATCTGGTTCATGGACTGGTGCTCGTTCTTCTTTGGGCAACAACAACCTGAATCTTGCATTTGCTGACCAGGATATCCCACACCGTATTGTGGCGATGTTGAACTACCGCATCGAATATGGCGATCAATTTGGTGGCGCTACCCAGTTCTCTTTGGGTTATGTAGGTGAGCGCTCTAACCGCGCATCGTATGCATTCGCAGGCGATATGAATGGTGATGGTGTTACCAACAACGACTTGATCTTTGTTCCTAACAAAGCATCTGACTTGACATTTGAGCAATTCACTGCAACCAACGCTGGTGTAGTGGACACATTCACCATTGCACGCCAGATTGCTGCATTTGATGCCTTTATCGATCAAGACGACTACTTGAAAGACCGTCGTGGCAAATACGCTGAACGTAATGGCGTATTGTTCCCATGGTTGCACCGTTTTGACTTCTCTGTTGCGCAAGATTTCTATGTGAAAGTAGGCGGCAAACGGAATGCAATCCAGGTTCGTTTCGACATCCTGAATGCAGGTAACCTGTTGAACAATGAATGGGGCGTAGGCAACTTCTTGACCACCGACCGTCCATTGACTTACAGAGGTGTATCTACAGATGGTACACCACGTTACCGCATGGCTACACAAGTTAAAAATGGCAAAACCATATTATTGACCGATACTTTCCAGAAGAGCACGGTAATTAGCCAGGTTTGGGCGGCGCAGTTGACCATTCGTTACACTTTTAACTAATTTGAATTATACAGAAGGTCATACGTTTAAAATTTGACCGTTTGTTGAATCATTTTTTGGGGAGGCTGTATCACAATTTCGGTTGTGAGACAGCCTCTTTCTTTTTTTAACACCGGATGTTTTGGGCCACGGGGTATATGCAAGTAAAAGTTTCCTATAATTGCAGAAGATTTAAAACCGAAATAATATGCGTCTTCATTTTTTATGGGTTTCGCCTTCTGTTAATCAGTTCGTATCCCTGATCCAATCCGGCAAATATTTTTTTATTTTTTGGGCTATAGGGTATTGTAGTACCCTCAAAATAAACGCACAATGCCCTATCACGGTCGATGCCGGACCTGACCAATACGTTTGTAATCCGCCTGCAGCAGTTACCCTGGATGGAAATATTAGTGGGAATTACCTTGGTTTTGTTTGGACGCCTACCACCGGCATGACAGGGGCCAACACTTTGACGCCTACTGTAAATGTTAACCAGACTTTGAATTATGTATTGAGTGCAAATGCAGTCGATCCTGGTTTGAATGTGGTGGAAAACGGCGACTTTGAGCAAGGCAATAGCGGGTTTAGTACGGATTATATTTACAATCCCGGATTTACCATGTTTCCTTTTGGTTCGTATGAAGTGGCGAGTGTGCCGGCTGCTTTTCCGGCCTGCCCCGACCATACTTCCGGTTCGGGCAATTATATGGTTGTGGATGGTGCGCAAACGCCTAATTTATTTTTGTGGTGCCAAACCGTAACCGTTACACCTAATACCCAGTATGAACTTTCCGCCTGGGCCTTGTCTTTTGTCACCAATGCGCCGTTTGCCTTATTAAGATTTACCATCAATGGCGTGCAGATTGGTGGACCTTTGAGTGTGCCGCCGCCGCAGTGTTTTTGGCACCCTTTTTCAGCAATTTGGAACAGTGGTGCGAATACGAGTGCTACGATTTGTATTGAAAATTTGACCGTAACCGGCTCTAACAATGATTTTGGGCTTGATGATATCGCCTTAAGTCCAGTTTGTACCCAAACGGATACGGTCAAAGTGCAAATTGTCAATATTTCCGCAGTGGCGAACCCTTCTTTTGTGAATTTGCCCTGTGCAGGTGCTACTTTAACCTTAAACGGAACGGGCTCGAGTACAGGTGCCGATATTTCCTATTTATGGGAAACCAGCGATGGTAATATTGTTTCCGGGGGCACCACGCTGACGCCGGTCATTGACCAGCCGGGTACCTATACCTTGACGGTGAGTTATGATTATGGCACCGGACAATGCACGAAAAGCACCAATGTTACCGTAATTTTAAATCCAAACGCCCTCTCTGCATCCATTTTTACACCCCAACCATTGGGCTGTGGCGGAACAACGGTCAATATCACCGGTCAATCTAACCAAGGTGCGGTAAGTTATGCCTGGTCAACCACCGATGGCAATATTGTGGCGGGCGCGAACACGGTTACTGCGCAGGTAGATCAGCCGGGAACCTATACACTTACGGTTACCAATATTTTTAATGGTTGTACAGCCACTGCCCAAACGACGGTGATTGTGGCAAATAACCCACCTATTGCAATCGCCAATGCCAGTGGTCCGATCAATTGCCAAGCCCTGCAAAGTAACCTCAGTGGAAGCGGGTCGAGTACGGGCGGTACTATCCAGTATAGTTGGAGCAGTCCAAATGGCATCATCGTTTCAGGTCAAAATAGCATCAATGCGGTTGCGGGCTCAGGAGGTTTATTTATATTAAGGGTGTTAAATACCAGCAATACCTGTTTTACCCTTGATTCTGTACTGGTGGTGGCCGACACCATGCGCCCTACGATATCGTTGGTACCACCGGGTGTATTAAATTGCCTGGTCGATACCCTGCCCATTATTGTGACCATCACACCAAATGACGCAGTGCTTTTGTGGACTGCCGGTCCAGGCGGCAGCATCGCAGGTAGTAATGATAGTACCCAATTGTTGGTGCTTACGCCCGCAGTTTATCAATTGCTGGTGACCGATACCAGCAACTTTTGCACACAAACCTTATCTGTTACCGTAAATATTGACGTTCAAACACCTGTGGCGGTCGTGGGGCCAGCCAATAACCTCACGTGTCAGCAAACTTCCGTGGTATTGAATGGAGCGGGATCAAGTACCGGACCGAATATTACTTACCAATGGTCGTCGAACAACGGTGGAAATGTGGTGTCGGATGGACAAACCTTAAACCCCGTCGTTAATGCACCCGGATTGTATCAATTGTTGGTCACCAACACCATCAATGGTTGTACGGATACCGCTACCGTGCAGGTTACCGCCGATGCAAATGTAATTGTGGCTGTTGCTAATGCTTTAGATACCCTTGATTGTCAGACTTTTACCGTGGGATTGAATTCAACTGGTTCGACCAATGTGCCCGGATTGTTATATGCCTGGTCGATTGCTGCCGGTTCAACTGGGAATTTCACCTCGGCGGTGGATGGTCCAACGGCCCAGGTGGATGCGCCGGGCACCTACCAACTCCTGATAACCAATCCTGCAAGCGGCTGTACCGCCGTTGATTTTGCTATTGTAGCAATTGATACCTTGAAACCGGATGTCCAAATTGCGCTACCGGATACCATTACCTGTGTGCAACCCAACCTTACCTTGGTGGCAAGTAATACGGATAGCATCGGTGTTTATACGTACACCTGGACGACCATTGGCGGAAATATCGTTTCTGGGAACAATACCCTGATGCCCTTGGTCAATGCAGCAGGCCAGTATATTTTATTGAGTGCCCAAACCAACAATGGATGTAGCGCAACAGATACGGTCACCGTGGTGATTGCAACCGGCGCACCCACCGCTGTGATTGCACAACCTGATACGCTTGATTGTGCCACACTTAGTTTTCAATTGTCGAGCACGGGATCTTCGGTTGGGCCAGAATTTGAATATGCCTGGTCTGCCACTAATGGGGGACTACTGCTCAGTCCTGCCGATCAACCTAATCCTGATATTGGCACTGCTGGTGATTATAAATTGATCATTACCAATGTTTTAAATGGATGTACGGCGCTTGATTCGGTAACCGTGCTTAGAGATACCCTCGCACCACCCGCACTGGCAGGGGCAGATACCGTGTTGCTTACCTGCCTGCAAACGACTGCACAATTGCTGGTTAATCAAGGCTTGATGGTCAATGTACAGTATGCGTGGTCGACCATTGGCGGCAACATTGCCGGCAATCCAAATCTGGATCAAATTACCGTAAATCAGCCTGGTGCTTATATTGTCCTCGTAACCAATCCAGAAAATGCCTGTACAGCCAGCGATACCTTGTTGGTGAATGCCGATCAGGTAGCGCCCGATTTGCAGGTTTTACCGACCGGCGCGATTACTTGCAAAACACCAACCGCCGCTTTACAAGCCAGCAGTAGCATCACCAATTTGACCTACCTGTGGCAAACCGGCAATGGAACCCTGGTTGCAGGGCAAACAACCGCACTGGCAACTGCAAGTACTCCAGGCAGTTACGAGGTTACGGGCACCAATCCGGCCAATGGTTGCAATACCGTAGACACGATAATCGTCTCCATTGATACCATTCCACCGGTAGCCGCGACGGCTGATACCGTTTCACTCACCTGTTTTGATCCGCAATTACAATTGGTCGGTTTTACCAACAATGCGCAACCCTTATATAGTTGGACCAGCGCCCAGGGAACGGTGCTGTCGGGCGCTACTACGAATGTGGCCTTGGTGAACCAGCCGGGTACATATCTATTTACTGTGCAGGATAGCCTCAGTGGTTGCTCTGCAAGTGACTCCATCATTGTATTGCAACAATCGACGCCGCCTACGGTCAATGCCGGTTTTGACAGGGTAATAAACTGTAATGTGCAAATTGTTGATTTGCAAGGAATGGCGGGCGTTTATGGCGTGCCGTCCTATCAGTGGATCGACCTGTTGAACCAGGGAAATATTATTGGCGATCCCAAAAATTTGGCGATTCAGGTGGATGGTCCGGGTATTTTTGTGCTGACCGTGCGCGATACCATTACTGGTTGTGAGGCGTTTGATACGGTTCGGGTATTTATTGACACCCTGCAACCTGTGGCTAAAATTGGCAACCCGCAGGTGCTTACTTGCGCCTTAAAACAGTTTAATTTGCTGTCGATCGGAACAAACCCACCCGGCGTGAATTTTGCCTGGACCGCCTTAAATGGTGGAAATATTGTTGCTGCAGGTAATACCAGTTCGCCTTTAATTGATTCGGCCGGAACGTACAACTTGTTGGTAACCAACCCTGTAAATGGTTGTACGGCTGTAGCCTCGGTGGTCGTTACGCAAAATATTAGTCCGCCGCCGATCAGTGTAAATACCGCTGCTCCGATGAATTGTACAGATACTACCCGTACGTTGCAGGGCAATCCTGCATCGGGCAATTACCAATATAGTTGGTCAACAATCAATGGTAATATTGTGAGCGGTGCACAACAATCCAATCCGACGGTAAATCAGGCGGGTGATTACCAATTGGTCTTGACCGATAACCAAACCGGATGTCAGGATTCCACCGTGCTTACCCTTACCATTGATACGATTGCGCCCCAATTAAATATTCAAATACCCGATACCCTCGATTGCAGCCTGAAGACCATTCCATTGCAGGGCATTCCTTTACCCGCCTTTGGAAACACCGCATTATGGAGCACGAGCAATGGTCAAATTGTGGGCGCAAACAACAATTTGAATGCGGTTGCAGGCCAAGCGGGGACCTATATTTTGACCATAACCAGTTTGCAAAACGGGTGTAAAGCCAGTGCAATGACTACAGTTTTGCAAAACATTACCCCGCCTGTAGCCCAAGCAGTTACCGGATTTAAACTTACTTGTACTGCACCGAGTGGTGATGTAAATGGAAGTGCTTCGTCGGGAATAGGCAGCCTGAGTTATCAATGGAGTACGCTAAACGGGTCAATTTTGAGCAATGGGAATAGTGCGGTAGCCCTGGTTGGCGCGTCTGGCACCTATGTTTTGCAGGTACAAGATAACGCAAATGGCTGTACCGATACGGCGCAGGTGGTTGTTCTGGCAGATACTTCAGCGCCAAAGGTGCAGATTTTGCCTGCTTTACCTTTTACTTGTTTGCGGGACAGTGCTTTATTAAATGCCAATGGTTCGAGTGTTGGTGCTAATTTTACCGAAAACTGGACAGATATAAATGGTTTAAACTTAAATCAGCAACAAGGTTTAAACGCAACTGTGCTAGACACAGGGATGTATATATTAACCATTGAAAATCAGCAAAATGGATGTGCTACTTCCGATACCGTGCTGGTTGAAATGGATCGTTTACCGCCCAATGCAGACGCTGGTCCACCCCTGATTTTGTTTTGTACCCAACCCAAAGTTGCTTTGTTGGGAAATAGTAGCACCGGGCCTGGCATGCAGTTTAGCTGGTCTACTACAAATGGCGTGATTGATGCGGGTGCACAAACACAAAGTCCAATCGCTTCAGCACCAGGTAATTACGTATTAACAGTTACCAACCCAAATAATGGGTGTACAGCAGTTTCCAATACCAATGTGTCGGAGGTGGACTTACCGGCATTTGAACTCAATGTCATTCAACCCAGTTGCATCGATCCGAGTACCTTGATTTCCATTGAAGATGTCAAGGGTGGGGTAGGGCCTTATACGTATGCCATTGATGGTGGGGTCATTTTCCAAACCCAATCCATTTTTACCGATTTGGCACCGGCCACCTATTATCCAGTGGTGCGGGACCAATTTGGCTGTACCAGTTTTCAAACGGTGAAGATTGAAGCGCCGAAAATTCCAAAGGTTAAATTATCGGAATTTACCTTAATTGAATTGGGAACGGGATATACCATGTTGCCGATTACGACACCCGGACCGGATTCCATCGCACTTTGGGCGTGGTCACCGGCCGATCATTTGTCTTGTACCGATTGTCCGAATCCGATTGCATCACCCTTGGAAACAACGGAATACACCCTGACGGTTACGGATATATTTGGTTGTACAGCGCTCGATCGAATACAGGTGCGGGTAAACCCCTCTCGATATGTGTATTTTCCGAATATTATTTCACCCAATGGTGATGGCGAAAATGAGCGGTTTACCCTGTTTGGGCGCAATGTCGCCGAAATTGAACTACTGCAAATTTTTAACCGATGGGGGGCTTTGGTGTATGAGAAAAACGGACTGCTGTTCAACGATGAACTCGATGGCTGGGATGGGCGTGTTAAAGGCGAACCACCTTTGCCGGGAGTGTATGTTTGGCAAGCCCGCATTCGCTATTCCGATGGGGTGGTGGATTGGTTCAAGGGCGATGTGACGGTCATTCGATAGCCATTAAGCCTCAATTTCGCCAGTTTCGATCATCACCGCTCGAAGCAATTCGAATTGTTGGCGCATCAGTTTTTTGCATTCGAATAATTCGTAGCGGTAATCAAAGTCGTAAAACTGGTTTTCGAAATGATTTTCACGGGTGGGCAGCAGCCCCAGCGCCATCCCGTACCAGCGGATACGGCCTTTGCCGCTCAATTCCCGGTAAGGTAGTTCGAGGTAAATTTCTTTGGGACAGTACCGAAAAACCGCTTTCATGCGGCGCACAATGCCAATGGCAATTTCGCGCTCCGGACGGCGGTTTTCTTTGCTGTATTCGCTGATTTCATGCAGGTATTGCGTACTTAAGTCGCGGTATCGGTGCTGGGCAATGCGTTCGCGCACTTCATAACGCCGGTATCTTTCCGGGTTTTGCTGATGGAGCAATTCCAAAACATTCAGCGGGTCAAATTGATAATCATCCTGAAATGGCCAAGCACAAGCCTGGCCTTTGAGGTCAATATCAATCCAGCGGAATTTGATTTCTTCCGTCAATTCCCGGTACACAAAATCGAGCATGGCAGGATCAGCATGCAAGCGATACCCTGTCAGGCATTCTAACAACAACCGCACTAAGAAGGTACGTTGTGCTTCCTGGTCCTTTTCGATTGCTTTGTAGGCTGGCAAAATGCGCACTTCAAACAGGTGTTGCGCAATCGTTTGGCGCAGGGAAGCTTCGGTATGGTGTTGCGAAAAGCGCAAGGCTTCCTTCAGTTTTGCCCGGGCATCAAACCCGTAAGCGAGGCTATCGGGATGCGTGGCCAATTCATAGGGGTCGTGGAAAAGCCAGTTCATTTGCCCCAGGCCTACAATTTCGGTGATGATCAGATCGAGCATCGGTTGTCCAAGTTCTGGAAAGGCGTAATAGGCACTCATCCAGCGTTGCAGGCAGGTGATGATCTTTTTTC
>Ga0247838_1000435_pt1 | contig 65960 bp, 54 predicted proteins | sample LaCruzMarch2015__5_FD_189097 | JGI IMG/M metagenome (GOLD analysis project Ga0247838, IMG submission 189097) | Freshwater microbial communities from meromictic Lake La Cruz, Castile-La Mancha, Spain - LaCruzMarch2015_15m | ecosystem: Environmental > Aquatic > Freshwater > Lake | place: Spain...
AACCTGGCGCGGGGATGGCCCCCATTTGATAGCTTGACCAGCCTACCAGCTTCTTGTTCTCTAGCTGCTACGGAGGTGACTCACTTTTCGACCGCCACCCGCCGCACTTTTCGCCCGCGCTTTACAACGTTCAGCGGTCTCCACAATAATGTCGAAGCCAGCACGGTTTTACACCTCGATCCGGCTGACTTCGACGATGCAAAGTTTTTCAAGGAGACGCTTGCCGTGCTTGATGGCTTATCAAAGCGATTCCCGGATCACGTTTTTCTTGTGGAAAACGCGGAGGCAGCGGAAAAGTTATTTGAGCAAGGAAGGCTGAGCGACGAGGCGATAGTCACAAAGAATCCTCCTCGGGCATCAGTCCGAAAAGGCGAGCGTGATGATCTTTCTCCTATCGATTTGCCACGCAGATACGTTGAGAGGCGCAGTGGTGAGGGTGTCGGAAAGGCTAAGAATGCAGTTCCGATGATCAAAGCGACGAAAGTCAAGAAGACGAAAAAGGATCGCGAAGCTGGCATCCAGACGGTGGATTTTGTCCTAGTGTGGGAGAGTAAGCCATTAAGCGAGCGTGACCTCAACGTCCCTTCTGGTAAGAATACCCACGCAACGGGATCAATGCTTTGGAAAAAGGGTTTAGCCGAGGAAATCGATCAAAGACATTACTTCCGGGATGAAATTTTTAACGAGATCGAATGGGAAAAAGATGCCAGAAATTCGAACTACGAAGTCGCGGAAGCTGATTTCGTTCTGGTAATCAAAGGACTAAACTACGGTATGCACCGACTGGTTCTAAAACATAAAACGGATACGGAATCAGAATCCTATAAACAGAGAAATAGCATGACCTCGATCAGATGGGGGAGCGTTTCGGCATTTGTCAAAAAGCGTGATCTTCTCGGAAGGACTATGTCGCTGTATCGTAACTCTGAATTGCCACCTAAGTTCCTGATTGAGATCGATTAGTCCTCTTCGAATCCGGAAAGTGGGGCTGGCGGAAGGCGAAGTCTACGATCCCGCAGTTTCTGCCATGCTGCGTGTAGCGTATTCTGATCGCACTGACTGACCCCGATTTTTCCTAAGACTCGCGAATCCTGTGTTCTTAGAAACTCAGGGTTATTCTCCGCACTGCGGAACCGCTTGTCCGCGGCACGAAGATCAGCTTTGGTGGCGTTTACCATGGGGATCAACAGTCGTTCGATCTCCGAAGGGACAAGTTCCAAGACGCCGCCGCCGTAATGTCTTCCTTCCATTTCGGCGGTCAGGCAAGTTAGGCTATTCACAAACGCATTGACGAGAGATTCGGGTTTAATTCCGAGAGGGCGAATGCGGTAGGCGGTGTCGGTGCTGTAGGCATTGGCCTGGTTCAGGACAAGACGGGGATAATGATGGGCGCGTTTGAGCATCCCGATAGGTGCGGAATAAACTGAAGGCACTTTGTACCATGTTTTCCTAGTTCGGCACTTGAACCTCGTGTGCAGTTTTTCCGCAAGGCCGGTTTCCAGATAGGCGAGGACATTTTTCGGTAATTTATCAATTTCATCCTCATCGAACCAAAGGAAATTGGCGGGTAGTCCCGTGTCCTTGTTCGCCTCGTGGTCGGCAATCGTATAAACAATGCCTTGGACATGGTTACTTCTTCCGAACATTGGATGCGCCCAACGCTGCAATCCGAACTCCGCCACGGTAGCATCCGAAACAAGGAAAAATTTGTTCGCTCCAGTGACAATGCCCACATCCACAGATGCGATTTCTGAGAATTTCCGGACATCTTCATGCGCTTTGAGATCCGCAAGAAGGGATCGCTCCCGGACGGAGAGGAAGACGGGCATCCATTTTCCTTCGATTGTTGCGCCATTAGTGTAGGAGGCGTTACGGAAGAAATCCTCGGGGTCTCCTCCAAGAGAGTCTCGGGACTTTATAGGGATTATCGCGACGCCCAAGTTTTTGTCCGTTCGTTCAGCCTTTTTCTCGGCCATGAGCAGAACCGTGCCCTGGAGGGTGTCTTCAAACCAGATTTCCTCCGGGTCAATGATTAGAATGCGCGAACATTGCTCCGCGAGATAGCGGCGCAGTGATTGGGCATGGGGAATATGAAAAATTTCCGAAGGGATCACCATGGCGAGTCTTCCTCCGGGGCGGAGCAGATGGATGGAGGCCAATACGAAAGGCACCCATGCGTTTGTGTGTTTCGTGAAAGGTAATCCCATTCCTCCGAAAATCTTTTCGGCGAGCATTTGTTGCTCGGTGGGAAGATATTGGTAGCGGATGAAGGGAGGGTTCCCTATGACCGCATCAAATTTCTCAATCGTTCTCGCGTAAAACAGATACCATCGAAGAAAGTCGTTCGATAGCATGGTAACGGGAAGCTTTGTCCTCGCCGCAGCCTTTCTAGCTTCTTCTTCATTGATCTCGCACGCGGTGATATCCTTCATTCCAGTGATCCGGGAAGACTCGATTGCGCCGAGGAATGCACCGTCACCACAGCTTGGTTCAAGTATGGTTTTTGGTTTTATCTGTTTGATCCATCTGGCCAAAAATTCCGCGATCGGTGCCGGGGTGTAAAATCCGCCTCGCAGCTTTTGGGCAGATTCGAATTCGATGAAGTTCATATTTCAGGAAGCGTTTTGATTTTTGCAGCGATAAACAGCCGGGTCATCATGCAGCATATGGATGGCCGTTTCGGCGGCTGGATTGTCCGCGTGCTCGATGCGAAATTTCTCAACGATGCGGCGCGCTTCGAAATCCGTTGTGTCCAGATCGAAGAACACGGCGATCGCCTTTGACTGATTTGGGGTAAGTAAACGCTGCCCGAGTTCCACCTTACTGAGGTGTGCCTGGTCCATTTCAGCGGCGGCGGCAACAGTGCGAAGTGGCAATTGCCGCGCTTCGCGCAACTCACGTAGCCATGCACCGAACCGTACTGGCGGTGGAATCAACGCTGTTCTTTTTCTCCTAGCCATCTTTTGGCTAGGATGATTATGGCTGGCTGTAGAGCAAGAATTAATTTCAGATTATTGAACTATCCCAACGCGACATTGAGAAACGGAGCTGTCAGAGCAAATCCAGATCCCGTCACTCTATCACCACCAGCAGATCATCCGAATCCACCTGCACGCCTTTTTTGACGAGGATGTCCTTGATGATTCCGTCCACGGGGGCGGAGACGGTGGTGAGCATTTTCATGGCCTCGATGGTGACGAGCTTGTCGCCGGCTTTTACCTCGGTGCCGGGGGAGATGGCGATTTCCGTGACCATGCCCGGAAGGGGAGCGCAGACCTGGGAGGGGTCGTTCGGGTCGCCTTTGCGGCGGGCTGCGGTGGCGGTGCCAGTGAGGGATTTGTCGGTGACGATGGACTCGCGGGGCATGCCGTTGAGTTCGTAGAACAGCGTGCGCTCGGCTTCCGTATCGGCCTCGCCGATGGAGATGAGCTTGATGATGAGGATTTTTCCGGGATCGATCTCGACCTCGATTTCCTCGCCGATCTGGAGGCCGTAGAAGAAGGCGGGGGTGGGGAGTTTGCTGAGGTCGTCGTAGCGCGTGCGGGAGGCCTGAAACTCTTTGTAAACCGCGGGATACATCAGGTGGCTGTAGATGGCGTCGGCGGATTGATTATTGATTATTGGGGATTGGATATTGAGTAGTTTTGCAACTTCGTTGAGATCCACGGGTTCTGCGAGTTCGCCGGGGCGTTTCGTGGTGATCTTGTGGTTCGGGCCGAGGACGACTTTCTGGACATCGGCGGGCCATCCGCCGTCGGGCTGGCCGAGGCCGCCGGAGAGCATGTCGATGACGGATTCGGGGAAGTCGATGGAGCCGGGTTTGATCTTGGTGACATCCGCCGCCTTGATGCCGCGGGTGACGAGGAACATGCACATGTCGCCGACGACCTTCGAGGAAGGCGTGACCTTGATGATGTCGCCGAAGAGCTGGTTGACCTCGGCGTAGGTGCGGGCGATTTCGCGCCAGCGGTGGCCGAGTCCCATGGCGTTGGCCTGCTCGCGGAGGTTGGTGTATTGGCCGCCGGGCATTTCGTGTTCGTAAACCTCGGCGGTGCCGGCGCGCGGTGCGGAGTCGAAGGGTTTGTAGAAACCGAGGACGTGCTCCCAGTAGTCGGAGATGTCGTTGAGGGCGTCGAGGTCGAGGCCGGTGTCCTGCGGGGAGGATTTGAGCGCGGCGACGACGGAGTTGAGGTTCGGCTGCGAGGTGGAGCCGGACATCGAGGCTATGGCGAGGTCGGCGATATCGACCCCGGCGCGCGAGGCGGCGATGACGGAAGCGGCGTTGAGGCCGGAGGTGTCGTGGGTGTGGAAATGGATGGGGATGCCGATTTCCTGTTTCAGGGCGTGGACGAGATTGTAGGCGGCCTGCGGTTTGCAGAGGCCGGCCATGTCCTTGATGCAAAGGATGTGTGCGCCCATTTTCTCAAGTTCCTTCGCCTTCGCGATGTAGTAGTTGAGGTCATATTTCGGGCGGGCGGGATCGAGGATGTCGCCGGAGTAGCAGATGGCGGCCTCGCAAATGGATTTTCCGTGCTCTCTAACAGCCTCCATGGCGACCTTCATGTTCGGCAGGTAGTTCAGCGAGTCGAAGATACGGAAGATGTCCATCCCGCTGTCGGCGGAGTGTTTGATGAAACCGGCGACGACGTTGTCGGGATAGTTCGAGTAACCGACGGCGTTCGAGCCGCGGAAGAGCATCTGGAAAAGGATGTTCGGCACCTTCGCGCGGAGCTGGCGGAGGCGTTCCCACGGGCACTCGTTGAGGAAACGCATCGCGGTGTCGAAGGTCGCGCCGCCCCACATTTCCAGGGAGAACATCTCCGGTGTGCGCGCGGCGTAGGCGTCGGCCACGGCGAGCATGTCGTAGGTGCGCATCCGGGTGGCGATGAGCGACTGGTGGGCGTCGCGCATGGTGGTGTCGGTGATCAGGAGGCGTTTCTGATCCAAGATCCACTGGGAGAATTTTTCGGGGCCGAGCTCCCTTAAGAGGATTGCTGATTGCTGATTGTTGATTTTGGATTTTTGATTGGAAGAGGGGGTGGGGGCGGGCCCGAGGATGGTGGCGGGGCGGTAGGCTTTGGCGTGGGGATTGCCGTTTACCGTGATTTCTGAGAGGTAGGCGAGGGTGCGGGTGGCGCGGTCGCGGCGCTTGCTGAATTTGAAGAGCTCGGTCTTGGTGTCGATCAGCTTGGTGTGCGCCTGGCCGGAGCGGAACGTTTCGTCGGCGATGATGTTTTCGAGGAAAGGGATGTTCGTTTTCACGCCGCGGATGCGGAACTCGCGCAGGGCGCGGTCCATGCGCTGGCAGGCCATCGGGAAATCGCGGCCCATGGTGGTGAGCTTCACCAACATGGAATCATAGAACGGCGTGATGACCGAGCCGGCATCGCCCGAGGCGGCGTCGAGGCGCACGCCGAATCCGGCGGCGGAGCGGTAGTTGAGGATGCGGCCGTAGTCGGGCGCGAAATTTTTCTCCGGATCCTCGGTGGTGATGCGGCATTGGATCGCGAAACCGTTGCACGGGATCTTGTCCTGCGGCGGCAGGGCGATTTCCTCATCGAAAAGGGCGTGACCCTGCGCGACGAGGATCTGCGAGCGGACGAGGTCGATGCCCGTGACGCATTCCGTGACGGTGTGCTCCACCTGGATGCGCGGGTTCATCTCGATGAAGAACCAGTCGTTCTGATCCATGTCGTAGAGGAATTCGACGGTGCCCGCGTTGTTGTAGCCGATGCCGTCGGCGAGTTTCACCGCCGCGTCGCAAAGCTCTTTCCGCACGATCGGATCGAGGTGCATCGCGGGCGCGACCTCGACGACTTTCTGGTAGCGGCGCTGGACGGAGCAATCGCGCTCGTAGAGGTGGACGACGTTGCCGTGCTGGTCGCCGAGGATCTGCACCTCGATGTGTTTGGCGCGCTTGATGTAGCGCTCCAGGAAAACAGCCGGGTTGCCGAACGCATTCTCCGCCTCGGCGCGCGCTTCCGCAAGCAGGCCGGGGAGCTGGGAGGGTTTTTCGACGACACGCATGCCGCGCCCGCCGCCGCCGAAGGCCGCCTTGATGATGAGCGGGAAACCGATTTCATGCGCAACGGTCAACGCCACGTCGGGATCGGTGATCGGCTCCTCGGTGCCGGGCAGGGTGGGGACGTTGAATTTGTGGGCGAGCGCGCGGGCGGCGGTCTTGTCGCCCATGTTTTCCAAAAGCTCCGGCGAGGGGCCGATGAAAATGATGCCCTCGCGCGCACAGGCGCGGGCGAAGTTCGGGTTTTCCGAGAGGAAACCGTAGCCGGGGTGGATCATCGTCACGCCCTTGGACTTCGCGAGTTTCACGATGCCTTCGTAGTCGAGATACGCACCGACCGGGCCTTTCGACGAATCGAGCTGGTAGGCTTCGTCGGCCTTGAAGCGGTGGATGGAAAAGCGGTCTTCCTCGGCGAAGATGGAAACGGTGCGGAGGCCAAGTTCGGTGGCGGCGCGGAAAATCCGGATCGCGATTTCGCCGCGGTTGGCGGCCATGATTTTTCCGGGCTTCGATGGGTTTGTGGGCATGATGAGTTTATTGGAAGTTGATGGGGATCAGTGGAACTTAATCGGCTTTTCTGATACGAATCTGGGTCGGCGTGATGACGGTGAAGCAATTCTTCAAATCCCGTTCGTGACGATCCAGAACAATCTCTAGCATCCGGCACTTCTCGGCGGGGGACAGCCGGGGCAATCTGATCAGGATTATGCCGAAATGCACAAGTTTCTGCCGGTAGGCGAGTTCGCCGAAATCCTTGTCTTCGGTGACAAGGATAGCGCCATTCTGATTGGCAAGTTCGAGAACCATATTGTCGGGTATCCCCGGGGAATCCTCAGCGACGGAAATTACGCTATTCCCCGTGTCTCTGAGACCGACGACCATACTCCGGCTTATATTCTCATCCGCGAGAAGTTTCATGCGGCGTTCTCTGGCATCGGGTAGATGACATCGGCTTTGAGAGCCTCGGCTCCGAAATTGATGGCAGCGAGCACTGCTTCGCGGGTTAGCGAGGGGTATTCGGATATGATCTGTTCGATCGTTTCGCCCGCCCCAAGGGTTTCAAGGATGTGTTCGACAGTGATCCTTGTTCCGGCGACCACCGCCTTTCCCATCATGATTTTCGGATCGGAGTGAATCAGTTGCATTCCGGAGGTTATTTGAGAATCGAAGAGGCTTCAACTAGGAAAAAGACGGTCACTTCCCGATACAGAAGCTCGAGAAAATCACGCCCAGCAGATCCTCGGTATCGACCTTGCCGGGGATTTCGCCGAGGGCGTCGAGGGCTTCGCGGAGGTCGATGGCGGCGAGTTCGGGGTCGGAGTTTTGCTCGGTTAGGAGGTCGAGGGCGGCGGTGAGGTTGGTGCGGGCCAATGCCAGGGATGCTTGGTGGCGGGCATTGATGGCGATGGCGTGCTCGCCGAAATCCGCTTCGGTGAAATGGAGGGCGGTGCGGATTTTTTCCGAAAGCGTATCGAAGCCCTCGCCGCTCGCGCAGGAAATCCGTGTGGCTTCGACTCCGTTCCATGAGGGATGCTCGCCGAGGTCGGATTTGTTGAGGACAAGGAGATGGGTGGCGTGGTTGGAAGGATAGACGGCTCGTTCAGGGCGCGGGCGCGAGGCGTCGGCGATTTCGAGGAGAAGATCCGCGCCCTCGATCTGGCGGACGGTGCGCTGGATGCCCTGCGCCTCGATGGCGTCGTCGGATTCGCGCACGCCCGCCGTATCGACGAGGCGCAGCGGGATGCCGCCGAGATTGATGACCTCCTCGATGGTGTCGCGGGTGGTGCCGGGGATGTCGGAAACGATGGCGCGGTCGAAGCCGAGGAGGCGGTTGAGCAGGGAGGATTTGCCGACGTTCGGCTCGCCGAAAATGACCGTGCGCACGCCCTCGCGGAGGACGCGGCCTTGGTCGGCGGTGGCGAGCAGGGAATCGATGGTTTCCAGGATCCCGCCGATGCGGAGGCGGAGCTGGGTGGTGGTTTGCGGGTCGATGTCCTCGTCGGGGAAATCGATCCACGCCTCCAGGTGCGCGAGGATGTCTAACAGATCGTCGCGGGCGGCGGTGGTGCGTTTTCCGAGTGTCCCCTCAAGCTGCGAGTGCGCGGCGCGGATCGCGAGCCGGGTCTGTGCGGAAATGAGATCCATGATGCCCTCCGCCTGGGTGAGATCGAGTTTGCCGTTGAGAAAGGCGCGCTGCGAGAACTCGCCGGGCGCGGCGTGGACGGCCCCGCACTCTAGGAAACGGGCCAGTGTTTCCCGCGTCACGAGGATGCCGCCGTGACCCGCGAACTCCACGGTATCCTCGCCGGTGAAGGAGTTCGGGCACAGGAAAACAGTGAGCAGGCCATCGTCGATCACCGAGCCTGCGGCGTCGCGGATCTTGCCGCGGCGAGCCACGCGGGGCATCGTGGCAGAGGCGATGCCGCCACAGGCGAGATCCGCGATCTCGATGGCGCGAGGGCCGGAAATACGGATCAGCGAAATGGCACCTACGCCCGTGGGGGAGGCGATGGCGGCGATGGTGGAGCTATGCGCCGAGGCCATTGATGTAACGCGTTGGTGAAAACTAAAAGCGGCGGTAAATCAAATCACCACGCGATCAGTTTAAAGCTGCTCCAAGAGAGCTGTCAATGCGCGTGGGGACCTTGCGAAATGCGCTTCTTGCCTTGCACCGGCCCTTGGTGACCTCTAACTTGCGCGCCCCGCGACAGTCTTATGAAACCCGTTCACATCTACGACACCACCTTGCGCGACGGCACCCAGGGCGAGGGCTTTCAGCTTTCCGGCCTCGATAAGCTGCGGATTGCGAAGCGCCTCGACGAGTTCGGCGTGGACTACATCGAGGGCGGCTGGCCCGGATCGAACCCCAAGGACGTCGAGTTTTTCCAGGCCGCGAAATCCATCGCTTTCAAGCACGCCAAGCTCGCCGCCTTTGGCTCCACGCGCCGCGCGAACACGGCGGTGGACGAGGATCCGCAGGTGAAACTTTTGCTGGAGGCGGAGACACCCGTGGTGACGATTTTCGGGAAAAGCTGGGAGATGCAGGTCACGGAAATTTTGCGCACCACCGTGGAGGAGAACCAGGCGATGATCCGCGAAACCGTCGCCCACCTTGCCCAGCACGGCCGCGAGGTGATCTACGACGCCGAGCACTTTTTTGATGGCTACAAGGACTCCCCGGAGCACGCGCTCGCCACGCTGAAAGCTGCCGCTGACGGGGGCGCGGCGTGCCTTGTCCTCTGCGACACGAACGGCGGCACCCTGCCTTCCGAGATCGCCATGATCTGCACCGCCGTGCGCGCCCATCTGCCCGGCTCCTCCATCGGCATCCACACCCACAACGATTGCGAACTCGGCGTCGCCAACGCAATCGCCGCCGTGGATGCGGGTGCGACCCATGTCCAAGGCACCATCAACGGCTACGGCGAGCGCACGGGAAATTGCAACCTCACCTCCGTCATCCCCATCCTCCAGCTGAAAATGGGGCTGGATGTGGTGCCGCGCCTCGAAGGTCTGCGCGACCTTTCATGGTTCGTGGACGACGTTTCCAACAACCCCCATTTCGCCCGCGCTCCTTTCATCGGACGCACGGCCTTCGCTCACAAGGGCGGCATGCATGTGAATGCCGTACAGAAACTCGCCCGCAGCTACGAGCACATCACGCCCGCCAGCGTCGGCAACGAGCAGACCATCCTCGTTTCGGAGCTCAGCGGCCAATCGAACATCCTCCTCAAGGCCGAGCAGATGGGCATGCCCATTGAAAAGGGCGCGCCCGAGGCCGCGCGCATCCTTGCCTGCATCAAGGAGTTGGAGCACGAGGGTTATTCTTTCGAGGCAGCCGGCGGTTCGCTGGAGTTGCTGATCCGCCGCGAGCTGGGGAAATACAAGAAACCTTTCGAGGCCAACGAATACCACACCAGCTTCCGCCAATACCGCGACGGCCACAAACCCGTCTGCGAGGCCACCGTGAAAGTCAGCGTCAACGAGACCACCGAACTCACCGTCGCGGAAGGCCTCGGCGTGGTCAACGCCCTCGACCTCGCCCTGCGGAAAGCACTGCTGCCTTTCTATCCGGAGATCGGGGAAGTCTCGCTGGTCGATTACAAGGTCCGCATCCTCGACGGCCACGACGCCACCGCCGCCAAGACCCGCGTTCTCATCGTCTCCACCCACGGCGGCGAAACATGGGGCACCATCGGTGTTTCGGAAAACATCATCGAGGCAAGCTGGCTCGCCCTCGTCGATGGCATCGACCTGTTCCTCCAGCGGAGAGGGTGAAGCCTTTCATGACGGTAGGGCTGAGCCGACTCAGTCGACCCTGATCAAAAACGGAGAAGCCTATTCCCGGAACGGTAGCGAAACCGTTTTTTGGGTGTCGCATGGAAACATTTTCCTGTGGCTGGTTGAATCTGCGGACTGGGGATGACGGCAAGTTCCCTGTGGCGGTGCTGATTCGTAGATACAGATCGGCTGTCAAACGCTGGCTTGCGCACCGCCTCGCGATGGGGCACACGGGAAACGTGAATCAGCTCATAGGAGCTTTCCGCAAGGACATGGCGAACCGTGAAAAACTGAGCGAACTGCAAAATGTTGAACTGCGCCCCCCAAAACATGACCTTAATATAAATTCCCGGGAAAATTGTAAGAATTCTTTTGACTGTGGGGATTCTTTGGGCAGGATGGGGGCATGACGAGCAAGAAAGGGAAGAAACGCTGGATCGCGCCGTGGTTTGAGTCGGAGGAGAAGCCGTCCATTTACCACTGTGTCTCGCGGGTGGTGGACAGGCGGTTCGTGTTCGGGGACGAGGAGCGGGAGAAGTTCCGGACGTTCCTGCGGATGATGGAGAATTTCAGCGGCTGCCGGGTGCTGACGTATTGCGTGATGTCTAACCATTTCCATATACTGCTTGAGGTTCCTCCGATGCCTGCGGGTGGGATTTCGGATGCGGAGCTGCTGCGGAGGCTGGGGGTTTTCTACGGGGAGAACTTCGTGAAATCCGTGGCCGACGAGCTGGTGGCGGCGCGGACGGAGGGTGGTATTGAGGGGGGGAACCCCGGGCGTGTGGCGGAAATCCACGGGCGTTTCACGAAGCGGATGCATGATCTTAGCGAGTTCATGAAAACCGTGCTGCAGCGGTTCACGCGCTGGTTCAACCGCACCCACAGCCGGACGGGAACCCTTTGGGAAGAAAGGTTTAAGAGCGTGATTGTAGAGAGCGGCACAGCGGCGCGGACGATGGCGGCTTACATCGATTTGAACCCGGTGCGGGCGGGAATAGTGGAGGAGCCGGCGGATTACCGCTGGAGCGGGTATGGCGAGGCGGTGGGCGGCGGTGCGAAAGGGAACGGGAAGAAGGCGCGGGAAGGATTGGTGCGTGCGATCACCTCAGACACGGACACGGGCTTTGATGCGGGCAGGTGGAAGGAGGCGTCGCGGCGTTACCGGCGCTATCTGGAGATGGCGCTTGAGAGGAAACCGGGTAAGACGCAAGACTTGGAGACACAAGACGCAAGAAAAGAGGATGGGACGCGGGGGATGAATGATGCGGAGTATCTGGAGGCTGGGGCAGACAGGCGTCAGCCCCTCCCGGAGCTTTCGATGGCGAAGATGCTGAGGTGCCGAGTGAGGTATTTTACGGAGGGAGCGGTGATCGGGAGCAAGGGTTTTGTGAACGAGGCGTTTGAGGGCTCACGGGAAAGGTTTTCGGAGAGGAGGAAGGATGGGGCGCGGCGGATGCGCGGGAGCGGCTCGGCGGCGAAGGGGGTGCTGTGGAGCATCCGGGATCTACGGGTGGGGGTTTAGAGTCGGAAGATATTCTGGAGAGAAAAAATTCTGCCCAACGCCCCTATCCCGGAGATCAGCGGGTCGGCGTTGATGTGTCGGTTGTGCGTGCTGTCCGCCGCACAGAAGAACCACAGGCGTCCCTTTTAATCCGTTTCCTGGACGCGCATGGGGGAAATGTGGATGGGTAGCTCCGTCAGCTTGCTTGCGAACAGGCAGGTGGAGGACATTCCGAGCAGCTCTTGGAGCTTCGATATGGCTTGTTCGTCGATGAGGTTTTTATCTTCTGATTTCTGTAATCCATAGGCCGCATGAGAGGCGGGTCAAACGGAAGATACGTATTCTTTTGGTTGCGGGTTTGGCATCCCTGCTGCATGACAGGGACACGCACATGGTCGCCACATCCTCCTTCCTGCCTCGTCACATTGGTCCCTCGGAATCAGAGCAATCCGAGATGCTCAGAAAAGTCGGCCACGACACGCTTGATGGGCTGATTTCCGAGGCTGTTCCCGGCGGTATCCGTATGGATGGTGAGATGAATTTGCCACCCGCGCTTTCCGAAAACCAAGCGTTGGGTGTTCTGCGGGTATGGATGGATCAGAACACAGTGGTTAAGAATTTCATCGGTCAGGGCTACTATGGGACGCTTACACCCGGCGTGATCCTGCGGAACATTTTGGAAAATCCCGGCTGGTATACCGCCTACACGCCTTACCAGGCCGAGATTGCACAGGGGAGGCTGGAGGCCTTGCTCAATTTCCAGACGATGATCACCGATCTCACCGGCTTGGATGTGGCCAATGCCTCGCTGTTAGATGAAGGCACTGCGGCCGCCGAAGCTGTCACCCTCGCGCTTTCCGGAAAGCCGAACGGGAAGTCTGTTTTCGTTTCCGACCGATGCCACCCACAGACCATCGATGTGGTCAAAACCCGTTGTGAGCCGCTGGGTTTGGAGGTGATGGTGGGGGATTGGGAAAGGTTTGACCCGGCATCCGCTTCAGGGCTTTTCGCGGTGATCGTGCAGTATCCGGATACGCGTGGGCGCATCGATGGGTTCGAAGGCTTTTTCGCAAAATGTCATGAGGTCGGAGCGGTCACCATTTGCGCGGCGGACATCCTGGCGCTGACCTTGCTGAAATCGCCGGGCGAGTTCGGCGCCGACATCTGCGTGGGTTCCTCGCAGCGTTTCGGCGTGCCACTTGGTTTCGGTGGGCCGCACGCGGGCTTCATGGCCTGCAAGGACGCGCTGAAACGCAAGATGCCCGGCCGCCTGATCGGTGTGTCTATCGACGCTCAGGGCAAGCCCGCCTACCGCCTTTCCCTCCAGACCCGCGAGCAGCACATCCGCCGCGACAAGGCCACCTCGAACATCTGCACCGCGCAGGTTTTGCTCGCCGTGATGGCCTCCATGTATGCCGTCTATCACGGCCCCGAAGGCTTAAGAAACATCGCGCGCGGCGTCCATTCTCAGACGCGTCGGCTGAGGGACGCGCTAGTTTCCGGTGGATGCACGGTCGAGGACGGCGCATTTTTCGACACGATCATTGTGGCTACGGAAAAGGCCGTGCCGCTCATCGAAGAGGCGCCGGAGCACGGTTTCAATCTCCGCTTGGTTGATGTGGGGCATGTCGGTATTTCCCTAGATGAAACAGCCACCAACGCCGATGTATGGGCGATCTGCCGCCTTTTCGGCGTTCATCCTGCCGGTGAAGCGCTCGCTGGCCACGCATGGGATTCTGCCTTCGACCGTAGCTCTGAATTTCTGACCGCGCCCGCCTTCAACGCCTTTCATTCGGAGACCGAGATGCTGCGCTACATCAAGCGGCTTGAGACGAAAGACCTCGCGCTCAATGAATCGATGATCGCGCTGGGTTCCTGCACGATGAAGCTCAACGCCACCTCGGAAATGATCCCGCTGAGCTGGCCCGAGGTTTCCTCCATCCATCCCTTCGCGCCGAAATCCCAGACGACCGGCTACGTGGAAATGCTCACGCAGTTGGAAAACTGGCTCGCCGAGATCACCGGCTTCGCGGCCGTTTCCCTCCAGCCGAATGCCGGGTCGCAGGGCGAATACGCGGGCCTGCTCGCCATCCGCCGCTACCACGAATCGCGCGGCGAAGGCCACCGCGATATCTGCCTGATTCCCGTTTCCGCTCACGGCACGAATCCCGCCTCCGCGGTGATGTGCGGCATGAAAGTCGTCGGCGTGAAATGCGATGACAAAGGTAATATCGACATGGCCGACCTCATCGCCCGCACCGAGGAGCACCGCGCGAATCTCTCCGCGCTGATGGTCACCTATCCTTCCACGCACGGTGTCTTCGAGGAAACGATCCGTGAGATCACCGCCATCATCCACGACGCGGGCGGCCAGGTTTACATGGACGGTGCAAACATGAACGCGCAGGTCGGCCTCACCTCGCCCGGCCTGATCGGTGCGGACGTTTGTCACCTCAATCTTCACAAGACCTTCTGCATCCCCCATGGCGGCGGCGGCCCGGGAGTCGGCCCCATCGGGGTCGCGAAGCAGCTCGTGCCTTTCCTGCCCGGCCACTTCGCACTGGAGGAGAAATCGCACGCCGTCTGCTCGGCGCCCTACGGCAGCGCCTCGATCAATGTCATTTCATGGATGTATATCGCCATGATGGGAGCCGCCGGTTTGAAAACGGCCACCGAGATCGCCATTCTCAACGCGAACTATGTCGCCAAGCGTTTGGAAAAGTTTTTCCCCATCCTCTATACTGGGAAAACGGGATTGGTCGCCCACGAATGCATCATCGATTGCCGTCCGCTCTCCGATCAATCCGGCATCACCGTCGAGGACATCGCGAAACGCCTGATGGATTACGGCTACCACGCGCCCACCATGTCATGGCCGGTCACCGGCACGCTCATGATCGAGCCCACCGAATCCGAAGCCAAGACCGAGCTCGACCGTTTCTGCGACGCGATGGTTTCCATCCACGGTGAGATCATGGATGTCATCGGTGGGAAAATGGACGCCAAAGACAACCCGCTCAAGAACGCCCCGCACACCAGCGCCGTCCTCTGCGCCGACGAATGGCCGCATTCTTACACGCGCCAACAGGCTGGCTTCCCGCTGCCCTATCTCCGCACTCACAAGTTCTGGCCCACTGTCTCACGCATCGACAATGTCCACGGCGACCGCAACCTCGTCTGCACCTGCGATTCGGTCGAGGCGTATGCGCGGTGAGCGCAGCCGGGGCAGGTGCATCACCGCGCCTTGACAAGACGGCGATCATTTCCTTCTGTGAAATTCAAGCTATGAAAATCCCCTCCATCCTCATTCCGCTCCTCCTCATACTTCTTTCCGGTATTGCCTTTTCCCAGGACTGGCCGCGCCACCTTGGGCCGGATGGAACGGGGATGGTGGAGGGGAAAATCCGGACGAATTGGAAGGAGGAGAAACCCAAGGAACTCTGGCGTAAGGATCTCGGCAAGGGTTGCACCAGCTTTGCGATCGCCGGCGAGAAAGTCGTGGTCATGGGTAACAAGGACAACACCGACATCGTCTGGTGCCTCGATGCGGCGACGGGCAAGGAAATCTGGACTCACAGATACCCCGAGAAACTCGACCCGAAGCTTTATGATGGCGGCCCGAACGCCACGCCGACGATCGACGGGGATGTCGTTTACACGCTCAGCAAATCCGGGAACCTCTTCTGCCTTTCCATGGCGGACGGAAAACCGAAATGGAACCTCCATTACAAAAAGGATTTCAAGGGCAAGGTGCCGGATTGGGGATTTTCCGCCTCGCCGGTGGTGAAAGGAAACCTGCTCTACTGCCTGCCTTGTGCGGACGACGGCGGCCTATACGCGCTGGAGAAATCCACCGGTAAGGTGAGCTGGAAATCGGGCGACGACACCAAGCCGGGATACGCGACCCCGGTCTTTTTCACCCACAAGGGCAAGGAACTCGTCGCGGCATTCCATGGCCGCCAGCTCGTGGCCTACAATCTCGATGGCAAGGGCGGACCTGTCTTCGATTTCGGCTGGCGGACATCCTATGACGTGAATGCCAGCAATCCCCAATACCACGACGGCATGATGTTCCTCGCCTCCGGCTACGGCATGGGCTACGTGGTCATCGATGTCTCGGGCAACGAGCCCAAAGTGCTGCACAAGGACGAGGACATCCGCATGATTTTTCAAAACAGCATCCTCCGGGATGGCGATATCCTCGGCGTGTTCGGCGATAAGAACATCGATGCGGAACTCATCCGCATGGACATGAAAACCGGCAAGGCACACTGGCGCGAGAAGATGCCGGGAACCCGCGGCAGCTCGCTGATGGTCGGTGACCAGATGGTCATCCTTTCGGAAACCGGCGAGATCATCTGCGGCGAGCCAGCCAAATCCGGATGGAAGGAACATGGCCGCGTGAAAGCACTTCGCTCCGTCAGTTGGGGCAACGTCGCATTTGCCCATGGCAGGATTTTCGCGCGCTCAAACAAAGGCGAAGCGGTCTGCCTAGAGGTGAAATAAGCCCCGGGGCAATCAAGCAATGGAAAGTGCCCGTGAACAGGGGACAGCGCGTGCGCAGCCTTTTGAGTGCGTGCGATCATTCGCCGCTTTCATTCACCCCGAGGCTGTTTTGACGGGACGCTGCGAACTTTCCATGCCATAGCTGTTTCCAGCCTAAGCATACAAAAGCGGCGATTCTCCCCGCACTCAAAAGGCTTTGCCCCGCCCAAACCCGATGCTTCCCGGCTTGATCGTGATGAAGTGGCTCTTACTTTTTTTTGACAGCCTGCGATTCCCGGTTTCGTATGGGCTTGTGATGAAAGCAGAAATTTTCGCAACGAGCTTATTGTTGACGTGTGTTCTCAGTGCCGGGAACTGGCCCGCATGGCGCGGTGAAGGCAGTAATGGCGCTGCAACTGGAAAGCAGCCGCCGGTCGATCTGGCGGAGAAATTACTCTGGAAAGCCGAGCTCCCAGGCCGCGGCTGCTCGACGCCGATCGTGTGGGGCGAGAAGCTTTTCGTCACCAGCCCGGTCGGAGATGAGGACGGCTTGCTGGCCTTCGATGCCAAGGGCAAGGAACTCTGGCGCAAAACATTCGGAACCGGCACTCCGGGCCGCGGACAACGCGTCGGAAGCTCCACGAATTCCTCGCCGATCACCGATGGGGAGGTCGTTGTCGCCTATTTCAAGTCGGGAAGCGTCGCCTGCGTGGATCTCGATGGGAAACCGCTTTGGCAAATCAACCTTCAGGAGAAATACGGCAAGGACATGCTGTGGTGGGATCAGGGCACTTCCCCGGTTTTCGCCGCCGGCCATGTGGTGGTCGCCGTGATGCAAACCGAGGGCGAATCCTATCTGGTTTCGCTGGACCGGAAGACCGGTAAGGAAGTCTGGAAAACCGCTAGGAAATACGAAGTCGGCAAGGAATCCGGCGATTCCTACACCACGCCGCACGTGCTCAAGGTCAATGGTGTCGAGCAAATCATCAGTTGGGGCGCAGATCATCTCACCGGTCATGACGCCGCGACCGGCAAGCTTCTTTGGGAATCCGGCGGATTCAATCCGAAGCGGTCTGAATTTCAACGGGTGATTGCCTCCGCGGTCGTTGGAGACGGACTCGCGGTGGTGCCTTTCAATCGTGGCGACTCCCTAGCGGCGATCCGCCTGGACGGCAGCGGCGATGTTTCGGAAACCCATTGGGCTTGGCGCAACGACAAGCTCGGCACCGATGCCGCCTCCCCCGTCCTCCACGATGGCAAGTTTTACGTGCTCAAGGATGGCGGCCCGCAGCGCGGCCGGCTAACCTGCCTGGATGCCAAAACCGGCAAGCAGCTCTGGGAATCAACCCTACCGAAAGGGCCGCAAGTCTATTACGCATCGCCGCTTCTCGTGGGAGACCAGATCTATTGCGTGAGGGAAGACGGGATGGTTTTCAGTGGAAAAATCACCAAAGACGGACTGTCGGATATCAAGAGCCACGCGCTTGGGGAAGGAGTCATCGCTTCACCGATCTCCGTGGGCGGCCGTCTATTTCTGCGCACCGACAGTAGCCTGTTCTGCTTCGGCGAGGATTGATCGCGGAATCGTAAATTCACTCAGGGCTTCACGTCATAGCAGAACAGCAGATCCTGATCGCGCAGGTAAAGCTTGCCGCCGATCACCACCGGATGCGTCCAAATCTTGCCGTTGGTGCCCTCGCGCAATTTCGTCTGACGGGGAAGTTCGAAGCGACCGTGCTCGGTGTATTTGTCGGGATTCGCCTCGGCTAAGAAGACGGATCCCGCCTCTTCATCCATGCAGTAAAGCATGCCGTCCGCGTAATGCACCGAGCCCTTCTGGCTGCCTTCGCCACGCTGGCTCCACTTCTGTTTGCCGGTCGCAAGCTCCTGGCAAACGAGGCCGCCGCCGTCGGAAAACCCGTAGATATGGCCGTCCACCAGGACCACGCCGCCGTGATGGTTTTTCATCACCTTGTTTTGCCAAACGTCCTCGGCCTTCTCGCCGTCGATTTTCACGAGCTTGCAGCCCGAGCCATAACCGGAGGTCATGTAAACGTTGCCCTCATGATAGACCGGCGTCGGGATCACGGCGGTGCGTCCCTCGGGCCAGGCCGATTTCCATAAGACCTCGCCATTTTCTGCATCCACCCCGGCCAGGGTGTTCATGAAAAGCTGGATGTATTGGCGCTTGCCTTTCACCTCGGCGAAGACCAGCGAGGAATACTGCGCGCCATCCTTGAGATCTTTGCTGCGCCACAGCTCTTTCCCGGTTTTCTTGTCCAGCGCGACGATCGCTCCCTGATCCCCACCGGGTGTGACAATCACTTTGGCACCATCCACCAGCGGCGACTCTGAATAGCCCCAGCCCGGTATGGCGCCGCCAAAATCCTTCACCAGATCCTTGCTCCAAATCCGTTTCCCATCGCTCGTGTCAAAACAGCTGAGCTCACCGTTCGCACTCATCGCAAACACCATTCCATCGCTAACCGTTGGCGCACCTCGCGTCCCCGCGCCCCATCCCGTGCTGTAGCCTTTCTCCGGATCCTCACCGATCGGAGCCGACCACAACTCCTTGCCGCCGGAATCTAGACAAATGATCTCCGCCTTTCCGTTGCGGCTCCCTGTCAGGTAAATTTTTCCGCCCACCAGCGCGGGCGAGCTATAACCCTTGCCGGCGTTTTCAAACGTCCATAGCAACTTCGGCCCATCCTTTGGCCACTCTTTCACCAAGCCGCTGTCCAGCGACTTTCCGTCCCGCGCCGCGCCGCGCCAGGTCGGCCAATCAGTGGCTGCCTGGAGGGAGAGCGCTCCGATGAGGAATGCGGAGGCCGTTAACGCGGGGCTGAGAAAGAATCGGGTGGTCATGCTTCCACTAAACAAACAATGCCCGGGAAATCAATTCTTTGATTGCTAAAATTCAAAGACTGCCCAGCGAAGCTGCTGTGAGCGGCTCCGTTCTCGTGTGCATGCAGGGCGACCGAAGATCGCCTCCTCGATCCATTGCCGCGCGGAATCTTGGTTTCCGGCAGTGCCGCGCGAGGGTCACGGGCTTTCAATGAAGAAAATTGAACCACAGATGGACGCAGATTCACGCAGATGGAAGAGGAGGAAATATGGTAAAAAGTTGCAGACTGGGATTTCCGAAACCACATCACATAAATGGTTTAATGTTGGTATCTGCAACGTTCATTCTTCGAAATTCACGTCCATCTGCGTCCATCTGCGGTTCATTTCTTTGGATTTTTGTAGCCGTATTCTCTTACAAACCCTCGCTCCACGGCGGGCTCAATCGAACCACTCGTCGTGGGGATCGAAGGCGGGGATGGGGATGTTGACGATCTTCATTTACCCGATGGCGCGGCGGGTGGTGCCGCAAGGGCATTGCTGCGGCTCGATCCCGTCGTAATGGGTAACGCTGGCTTTTTCCATGACGGCCTGCTTTCCGCGCAGGAACGGAAGCGGAGCAAGCCCGCAAAACGTCACGGGCTCGCGAGTTCATCCCCGTGCCGCGACGGCGATGAGGTGGCGGAGCTCATCGGTGACGTCCGCGGGTTCGTCCACCGTGGCGGCGATTTCGGCGCGGATCAGTTCGCGGAAACGGGAGCGTAGGCGGTGGATGGCGACTTTCACGGCGGTCTCGGAAATACCGAGCGCCCGCGCGGCGTCGCACTGCGGGGTTTCTGCACCGCCGCCGAGCCATGGTTTGAGGGCGGTGAAAAAGTCCGGCTTGTGCGCGTGCTCATTTTCCAAAGCGGCGAGCGCGCGGGCGATCATCGCGAAGGCCCAATCGCGGTCGAAGGCGAGGGTGTCGTCGGAAATGCTCGGCATGGGCAGGCCGGGGGCGGTTTCGTTTTCGCCGACCAGCGGGACGTGCTCCGAGCCGCCGCCGCGTTTTCCGGCGAGGGAGGCGGCGCGTTTTTTCATCAGGTAATGCTTCAAGGCTCCGAGCAGATAGCTGCGGAAGCGTCCGCGATCCGGATCGGGTTTGCCGAGACCACTAGTGAGGACGTTTTCAAAAAACGCATGAGCCATTTCCCGCGCCGCGTCTTCATTGCGACCATCCCGCCGGAGAAACGCGACCACCGGTTCATAGTAGGCCGCGCAGAGATCCGAAAGCGCCGCCTTCGCGTCCTCGCCCTGCCCGCGCGAGCGGAGGACGAGGGTCCAGCGGGTGGGATGGAAGGTGGAGAGGCTCATGGCTTCGGTTCTACGAAGGGCGGCTCGTCCTCGGCCATGTATGGAGCCTCGGGTATCACTGCCGGGGAAATGACTTTCAGCGCTGTATCAAGGCCGAATTTTTTGAGGGATACCCGGAGATTCTCCACGCACATATCGGCGTGTGTTCTCGCGTCGTCCGCGTCCTCTCCGAAACCAAAAACGTCGAATTCACCGAGCTTGTTTTCCACTGCGCGAAAATCGGTGTTCTTGCCGAGATGGGTTTTCAACATGGTAGCCGCATCGCCTTTGTCCGGCTTAAACTCGACCCGACAGAAAGCTCTGTAATTCGGAAACCACAGATCAGAACCAGCCCATCTTCCATCGTAATTCTCGAACTTCACGCACACTCGTGTGAGAGTTCCGTCACTCTTGCGAATGGTCGTATAGACAACGGGTGAAAATTCCCCTAACCATGTACTATTTATTGCTGCGAGGCGCTTTTTTTCGATGGAAACAACTTTGATATTCACGACCTCGCCGATGAACAATTCCATCATTTCCAAAGGTTGCTTGAATGAGCTACTATCGAATAACGGTGCTTCCCGTTTGGGCATCGCTATCGGATCTTGGCTTTCAATCTTTTGCATTTTCATGTGCAGTTCAAACTGCTGTCCATCAGACTCATTTGCTGCGGCAACAGCCTTGCGGAAGACCTCCTCGACCGTGACGGTGGGTGCGGCGGGCGCTTTGGGAACCCGCTTGATAGGGAGGGGACGTGTGGCCTTTTCCATTTTCGTGACGGTGGGTGCGGCGGGCGCTTCGGGAACCGTTAGCTGATCCGCATTATCCTTCATCTCCGATGATATTATATCCTTGATTAATGGCGCGCTAATTACCGTTGTGAGCAAAGAAAACACAAATGCCGAGAACCCCACCACCGTGATCAGTGTTGCCTGAGAACTGCGTATTGCAAACACCCCCGAGAGCAGCATGATGAAACCGCTGAGACTAATGCCGAGTCCCAGCAACCGCTCTGAGATGATCCACAACAGAAAGGGGAACGTGATGCCGAACAGGAATAATCCGACTGCCAGGTCGGCATTCATTTTTGCTAAAGTGGAAGAAGTGGCCGGTGTCGTTTTCTGCGACACACCCGGTTGCATCGCGCGGTGCATGTCGGTTTTCACTTCGGTCGCGCTTTGTTGGCGGAGATCGCGTTCCTTTTCCAAGGTCTTGAACACGATCTCATCGATGCGCGCATCCACCGCCGTGCGTTGGCTGGGGGAGGGAAAACGACCTAACGGAAGCTCGCCGGTGAGCATTTCGTAAATCACCACACCGAGGCTGTAGATGTCCGCGCGATGATCCACGTCATAAGTGGGGTCAGTCCCCGCTAAATCACATTTCCCAAGGCTCCACAGCCGCGTCTCGGTGTCTTCTCTCTCCGGGTGTGAGGAAGAGGGTGGGAGGCGGGAGGCTGGAGGGAAGAGGGTGGATTGATGATTGATGATTGATGATTGATGATTTTGGATTTTGGATTTTGGATTTTTGAAGCGGGGAAGGGAAGGCGGGAGGCGTTGATAAATTGGGTGTGGGAAGATGCGGAGCGGGACGCTCCTTGCACGGCCTGCGGCGGGACGCCGCAGCTACTTGTTTGGATGCGGGCGACCGGAGATCGCCTCCACGATCTTGCAGCTCCTCACGATTTCGCGGCGATCATCGCGACGGCCATGGCGGCGATGCCTTCCTTGCGACCGACGAAGCCCATGGTCTCGTTGGTGGTGGCCTTGATCCCGACACGCTGCGGCGGGATGCCGAGGGCTGCGCCGATGTTTTTCTGCATCGCCTCGCGGTGGGGCAAGACCTTTGGCGCCTCGGCGATGAGGGTGGAGTCGATGTTTACCAACAAAAGATTTTCCTCCGCAAGAAGTTCGCGGCATTTCGCGAGGATCTTGAGCGAGGAGATGCCTTTACAGGCGGGATCACCGGGCGGGAAATAATGGCCGATGTCGGCTTTCCCCATCGCACCGAGGACGGCATCGGCGATGGCGTGGCAGAGCACGTCCGCATCGGAATGCCCGTCAAGCCCATGGCTGTGCGGGATCTCCACGCCGCCAAGGATCAGCGGGCGGTTTTCCGCGAAACGGTGAACGTCGTATCCGATGCCGATCATGGTTTTTAAATTCTAAATTCTAAATTCTAAATCAACAATCATCATTCGTAAATCATAGAGTCTTATCAGAGCGCTTCTCTACATCATCGCTTGACGATTGTTGATTGACGATTGTTGATTTTTGAATGGAAGAGCATTGGCGATTTCACTAACTCATAAAATCTCTTCAATGGGGATTTTCCCGTTGCTGGCGACGATGGCCCAGGAGTCCGCCTTGCCGGGTTTTTGCGTGAGGGTGACCTTGCCGCCCGCCGCCTCTACGAGAAGCTGGCCGGCGGCGATGTCCCAGAGCGAGATGGTGGATTCCACGTAGGCATCGAGCCGCCCGCTGGCGATGTAGGCCATACCGAGCGCGGCGGAGCCCATCATCCGCATCTTGCGGGCGCGCAGCGAGGCTTTGTGGAATCGGGCGATGCCGGTGTTGAGCGCCTCGGTGTCCTTGCCGCAACCGACGAAGAGGATGGATTCCTCCAGCGTTGTCCGCAGGCTGACTTGGATCGGCACGCCATCGAGCATCGGCGCGCCGCCTTTTTCCACCGTCCATGTCTCGCCGACCATCGGATCGTGGATCACGCCGAGGGTGATCTCGCCATCCACGCGCAGGGCGATGGAGACGCAGAAGTGCGGGATGCCGTAGAAAAAATTCACCGTGCCATCGATGGGATCGACGATCCATTGCCGCGCGGAGTCCTGGTTTCCCGCAATGCCTTCCTCGCCGTAAAGCGCATCGCCCGGGCGGGCGGTGAGAAGGATGTCCGTGATGAGATCCTGGGATTCCTTGTCGAGGGCGAGCTTGATGTCGTGGTGCAGCGCCTCATCCACCACCAGCGATTTCCCGAAGTGCGCGCGCAGGAGTTTTCCCGCCGCGAGCGCGGCTTCGGTGGCGAGGGCAAGGTCATCTTCCATAAGTTGTGCGTAGTCTCCGCAGGCGGCGAGGTCAAGGGCGGCGATGGGGAGCGCACGCGCCCTCGCGTGCTGTTTCCGACGCCCTCGCCGGAAACTTGTCGGTTCCATCCTGTGCGCTGGGATCTCATCAAAACACTCTTCTCATAGAGCCGCCGAACCGCGAGGGCGCGCTTCGGAGCACGCGATGGCGCGTGCGCTCCCCGCTAAGAACGCTCCGCCCACCGAATAAAATTACATCCATGAAATCGGCTTATGTTTCAATCCGCGCCCCGCCCCCCCGCGTGGGGGGCGATCCATTGCCCACCGTCCGACCACCGTGTGGGCGTGGAAGCGCATGGAGGGTTGGGTGGAAGAAAGGGGTTGCAAACCCCTTCTCCGTATTACCGCGCCGCGACGAGGTCGTAACCGCGCCAGTCGCCGATGGTGACTTCCGCGAACGAGCCGACGGGGAGTTTCTCATCGACCATCACGGAGCCGTCGATTTCGGGGGCGTCCCATTGGGTGCGGCCGACGCCTTTTTGTTCGACGAGCACGCGGACATTTTTGCCGACCTGTGCTTGGTTCGTTTCCGAAGCGATTTTCTGGAGGGCGGACATAGAGCGCGACCAGCGGCTTTTGCGGGTCATGTGGTGGAGATGGCCGTCGAGCTTCACGGCGCGGGTGCCTTCTTCCTTGGAGTATTGGAACACCCCGGCGCGTTCGAAGCGGAATTCTTCGATGAAATCCAGCAGTTCCTGGAAATCCTCCTCCGTCTCGCCGGGGAAACCTACGATGAACGTAGTACGGATGCCGAGGCCGGGGATGCCCGCGCGCATGCGGCGCAGAAGATCGCGGATGTAATCGCCGGAGGTCACGCGTTTCATGGCGGTGAGCATGCGGTCGGAAATGTGCTGGAGCGGGATGTCCACGTATTTCGCGACCTTATCGCACTCGGCGATGGTGGTGATCAACTCGTCCGACCAATGGGCGGGGTGGGTGTAGAGCAGGCGCACCCAGAAATCGCCTTCGATCTTGTTGATCTCGCGCAGGAGGGTGCAGAGAGAGTTTCCTTTTGAGGAATCGACTGGCGAGCTGGGGTTGGGGCGCTGGCCTTCCCATTGATCCATGCCGAAGTAGGTGGTGTCCTGGGAAATGAGGTTGATCTCTTTCACGCCGGATTTCACCAGCGCCTCGACCTCGCGGAGGACGGATTCCTGGGTGCGGGAGCGGTGCGTGCCGCGGATTTTCGGGATAATACAGAAGGTGCAGGTGTGGTTGCAGCCCTCGGCGATTTTCACGTAGGCGTAATGATCCGGCGTGAGGCGGAAGCGCGGGGTGGTGTAGTCCGGGACGTATTTCGGCTTCAGCGTGACGAAATCGCGGGGATCGTTGGTGGCGGCGGGGCCCTCGGTTTTCTGGACTTCCTCGGAGTTCTTTTTCCCCAACAGATTCTCGATGATGGGGGCGACCTTGGTGATCTGGTCGAGGCCGATGAAGGCGTCCACTTCCGGCATGATACCGGGAAGATCCTTTGCGAAACGCTGCGAGAGGCAGCCTGCGACGATGATTTTTTGCTTCGCGCGCTCCGGGTTCTCGCCGCGCTCGTTCACCGCGCCGAAGATGGCGTCGATGGATTCCTGTTTCGCCATGTCGATGAACGAGCAGGTGTTGACGATGAGCACATCGGCGAGCTCGGGATCCGGCGTGAGTGCCATGCCGGCCTGTGCGAGGTGGCCGATCATCACCTCGGAGTCGATGAGGTTTTTGGCGCACCCCAACGATATCAATCCCACGGTAGTCTGTTGCATAAATTTTTCTTATCAGAGCTGCGGCGGGATGATCAGCTCGTCACCGGCCTGCGGCGGCACTTGGCCGAAGCCGGGCATGGGGCTGGCGATGGCGCCCTCGGGGGTCACATCGCTGATCTTCACGCGGCCGAGGATGCCGGTATTGCGGCGGATCGCGAGGATGGTGCCTGACTGCACTTGCTCGGGCCTGACCACCTCGATGGTCAGGAAATCTCCGACTTCCGGATTTTCGATGAAAGAAGATACCCGACCGATCAGGAGGGCATCACGGATCAGGCGGGCGCGGCGGAGTTCGTTGTCGTTTTTCTCAAGTTCACGACCACCGATGAAGCCGGCCTCGTCGCGGTAGGTGTCGGCCTTTTTCTGGGCGTCGGCTTTTTCCTCGGCGAGTCGTGCCATCTCCGCTTCTTTCGCGGCGAGCTCGGTCCTCATTTTCTCTATTTCAGACGGGCCGCCTGTTTGGGGCGTGGAGTTCGAGAGGAGTTGCTGGCGCTGTTTCTCAAACTCAAGGTTATCCTGCTGCAGGCGGAGCTGGTCAAGCTGGGCTTGGAGCCGTGCGATCTCGTCCTGGGGTGCGTTTTTTACCCCTTCCTTCATGCCTTGGAAAGAAAGCACCACCGCCGCAAGCAGCAGCGCGAAGGTGGCCCCCAGTAAGATCGTCATCGTGTTCACGGGAGGAAAATGTCCGGAGCGGCGCACGATGTCAACGAGTCCCTCAGGGTTGAAAATTCAACTTTTAAACTTTAAACTTCAAGGAAGAGGGCTTCGCGCCTCCGAGACTCCTTGGAGAAAAATTTCCGGGGATGGCGCGGTTCGGTGATGGACGGGGGGAGGGCGGATATCGGAAAGTCCCGCCCGTGGACTTGTTTTCCGACATCCCGAAGAAGCCGGTGAAAGCGCTTTCCGTGACGCAGCTCGTCAGGAAAATGAAGCGGGCGGTGGAGGCGGAGGTGGGTAAGCTGTGGATCGAGGGCGAGGTCTCGAACCTCACCAAGCAAGGCAGTGGGCACTGGTATTTCTCGCTGAAAGACGAGGGTTCGCAGATCCAGTGCGCGATGTTCCATGCCCGCAACCGGGAGGGTTCCGAGGCGCTGGAGAACGGCGCGAAGGTGCGGGTTTTCGCGGAGGCGACGGTCTATGAGGCACGCGGGCAGCTTCAGGTCATCGTAGAAAAGGCGGAGCGCGCCGGCTTGGGCGATCTCCAGGCGCGCTTCGAGGCTCTGAAGCGGAAACTGCATGCCGAGGGGCTTTTCGATGCTTCGCGGAAAAAGGTGCTGCCTGTTTTTCCTCGCGTCATCGGCATCGTGACCTCGCCGACGGGCGCGGCGATTCAGGACATCCTCAACATCCTCAAGCGGCGTGCGCCGTGGGTGCAACCGGTGCTTTTCCCCGTCCGCGTGCAGGGGAGGGGAGCCGAGCGGGAAATCGCGCAGGCCATCGCGAAGATGAACGCGCCGGAGCGTTACGGTTATCCGCGCTGCGATGTGCTGATCGTTGGTCGCGGCGGGGGCTCGTTGGAAGACCTGTGGTGTTTCAATGAGGAGGCCGTCGCCCGCGCGATCGCGGACTCGGAAATCCCGGTCATTTCGGCGGTCGGGCATGAGATCGATTTCACGATCGCCGATTTCGCGGCGGATCTGCGGGCACCGACACCGAGCGCCGCCGCCGAGATCGCGGTGCCGGATCTCGCGGAGCTGCGGGGCACGTTGCTGAATCTACGCAACCGCCTTTCCCGCTCGCTGCGGCATCTTCTCCGCGAGCCCTCGCAACGCCTCGACACCGTCCGGATTGATTTGGCGGCGGCGGCGGAGGCCGCGCTTCTCGCCCGCCACCGGCTGCTACAGCAATACATGATCCGCCACCGCGCCCTGCACCCGGCGAATATCCTGGAAAGGCGCGTTGAGAAACTCGGTTCCCTGCGGAAGCATCTGCAGAACCTTGCCGCGCAGGGCATTTCCCGGAACACAGAGAATCTCAAGCGTCTCGAAAACATGCTCCGCACCCTCGGTCCGGAGTCCGCCTTCAAGCGCGGCTTTTCCATCACGCTCAACGAGGACGGCTCCATTCTCCGCAGCGCAAAAGCCGCGAAACCCGGCCAGATTCTCCGCACCAAACTCATCGACGGGGAGGTCGTATCCACCGTAAATTCCTAGAAAAACAACGCCATGCCACTCACTCCCCTTGAGCCTTCCTTTCCGTTCCACATCACCCTCCTCCTTTACACCGCAACGGGCGTGCTGGTGTTGATCCTGTTGCTTTTGTTCATCATGAACTCGAAGCTCTCCGCCCTTTCCGCAAAGCTTTCCCGCTCCAGTCGCTCTGCGAAGAGCGAGGAGCAGGATGCATCTCCGAATGCGGTCGAGGCGCCATCCGGCACTCACTTCGAGGAGTTTCTCAATGAGGATTCCAACCGCCGCAGACTCACCAAAAAGGAGCAGTTCAAGTCTTACCGCGCATGGAGATCGAAAAAAGGCCTGAACTGGACGAAATGAAGAAATTTTTTTTCCAGCTATGAAACCGCTTATCAGCCATGCCGCCGTCGCCGCCCTAGGGATGGGAGTCGGGATCGCACTCATTGCGTTCCTGGATCGTGATGTAAAGCACCAATGAGAAAGGGACGCACCTTACTGCGGAATGAGAAAGGGACGCACCTTACTGCGAAAAAATCCTCGCCATCTGGTTTCGAGCGTGTAGGTATGGGGCATGAGGCAATCCCGATTCCTAGCCCCGTGGAGGCACTCCACGGAAAAACCCGCGCTGTATCACCTTGTAACGAGGGTGGTGGAGCGTCGATTTGCCTTTGGCGTGGAAGAGAAAGAGCGGTTCCGCACCTTGATGCGGATGATGGAGCGCTTCAGCGGTTGCCGAGTTCTGACGTATTGCGTGATGTGCAACCATGTTCACATTCTGCTGGAGGTTCCGCCGATGCGAGAGGGAGGATTGAGCGACGCGGAATTGTTTGAGCGGCTGGGAGTGTTGTATTCCGAGATTTTTGTCGCCGGGGTTGCGAAGGAGCTGGAGCAGGCGCGGAACGAGGGTGATGAGGCGATGGTGGCGGAGATTCACCAACGTTTTACCTACCGGATGCACGATTTGGGGCAATTTATGAAAGGGCTGTTGCAGCGGTTCTCGCAATGGTTCAACGGCCAGCATCATCGAACCGGCACTTTATGGGAGCAGCGGTTCAAGAGCGTGATCGTCGAGAGCGGAACGGCGGCGCGGACGATCGCGGCTTACATTGATTTGAATCCGGTGCGGGCGGGGATGGTTTCTGATCCGGCGGATTACCGCTGGAGCAGCTATGGCGAGGCGGTGGGTGGCGGTGCGAAAGGCAACGGGAAAAAGGCGCGGGAAGGGCTTGTGCGGGCGTGTATGAGCCACAAGGGAATCGGTTTCGATGCGGAGAAATGGAAGGAGGTTTCACGGATTTACCGACGTGCGATGGGCATGGCACTCGGCAGGAAGCCGGGGAAGACACAAGACTTTGAGACACAAGACACAAGAAAGAAGGCTCATGCGATCACCAAGAACACGGAGGAGATGCTGGAGTCGGAGGACAACGAAACCGTCTTGCCGGATCTCGGGATGGCCGGGATGTTGATGAAGCGGGTGAGGTATTTTACGGACGGAGCGGTGATCGGGAGCAAAGAGTTCGTGAACGAGGCGTTCGCAGGAGCGCGGGAGAGGTTTTCGGAGAGGAGGAAGGACGGAGCGCGACGAATGCGGGGGAGCGGCGCGGCGGCGAAGGGTTTGCTATGGAGTATTCGTGATCTGCGGGTGGGGGTTTGAGAAAGACAGAAGACTTTGAGACGCAAGACACAAGAAAAGAGGGGGGGAGACTTCCAACGCGAAGGTGTAAGGAATTTTGTGTAAGTTGTCTGCCGCTGATGGATTGTTAGTTATTTTCGGGCATGCGAGGAGGATCGGTCTATTTTCCTGAACATTTCCGCTTTCGGGCACCGCCGGATGCGTTTAGCGTCACATCACATTCACCATGAACCTCACGCTGAAAGTCTGGCGCCAGACCGGCCCCCTCTCCAAGGGCTCCATCAAAACCTACTCTGCGGACAATATCCCGGCAGAGGCCTCGTTCCTCGAAATGCTCGACATCGTCAACGGGCGCATCATCGAGAAAGGTGAGGATCCGATCCACTTCGACCACGATTGCCGCGAGGGCATCTGCGGTTCCTGCTCGCTTACGATCAATGGGGTTCCGCATTCCAAGGAAAAAGGCATCACCACCTGCCAGGTGCACATGCGGAAATTCCGCGATGGTGACACGATCTGGATCGAGCCGTTCCGGGCGCAGCCTTTTCCCATCGTCAAGGATCTCATCACAGACCGCCGTGCCTTCGACCGCATCATCGCGGCAGGCGGCTACATCGACATCCGCACCGGCTCCGCCGTGGATGCGAACTCGATCCCTATCCGCAAGGACGACGCAGACAGCGCCTTTGACGCCGCGGCTTGTATCGGCTGCGGTGCCTGCGTGGCGGCCTGCAAGAATGCTTCCGCGATGCTTTTCGTTTCCGCCAAGGTGTCCCACCTCGGCCACCTGCCGCAGGGCCAGCCGGAGCGCCGCAAGCGTGCGCTCGCCATGGTTCGCCAGATGGACAAGGAAGGCTTCGGCAACTGCACGAACCAATACGAGTGCGAGGCGGCCTGCCCGAAGGAGATTTCCGTGGATCACATCGCCCGCCTCAACCGCGATTACGGCAAGGCCGTATTGGCGGAGCAGTTTGTGTAATTGCCAATGCCATGGAATAACCGACGCCGCCCGCGCATCGCATGGAACATGAAAATGAAAATCACACACCTCCTCGCCGCCATCACGCTTACTCTCACTGCGGCGTGTGCGGACGATAAGAAGAAAGGCAAAGCCATGGAAACTGTAAGCGAAGCTCCCGCCCAACCCGACGGCAAGGTCGTCAAGACCGATGAGGAATGGAAAAAAATCCTCACCCCCGAGCAATACCGCATCCTCCGCGAGGCGGGCACCGAGCGTGCCTTTGGCGAGGTTTACAAGGAGTTCAAGAAACAGGGTGAGGGCGCGTATCACTGCGCGGGTTGCGGGGCGCTGCTTTTCTCATCGAAGGAAAAATTCGATTCCCAGTGCGGCTGGCCTTCCTTTTATGATCCTGCCAAGGCCGAGAACGTCATCACGAAGCGCGATACCTCCGGCGGCATGGTTCGCATCGAGGTGAACTGCGCGAAGTGCGACGGCCACCTCGGCCACGTCTTCGAGGGTGAAGGCTTCGACACCCCCACCGACAAGCGCTACTGCATCAACGGGGTGGGTTTGAAATTCGTGCCCGCTGAGTCCGGTGCGAAAAAGCCTGCCGAATAGCGCTTGATTTCCCGCCCCCGCCTGCCCATACCCATCTCCTAGCGGCGGCTTGGCGGAATGGTAGACGCGCTCGACTCAAAATCGAGTTCCAAAAGAGTGTGGGTTCGAGTCCCACAGCCGCTACTTTCCCTTTTTCCGAGAAGCAGAATGGATACACCGCGGAGCATCGGCATCATCGCAGGCAGCGGGGTCTATCCCCTGACTTTCGTCCATGCCGCCCGCAAAGCCGCACCTGCCGCACGCCTCATTGCCGTCGGATTTGAAAACGAAACAGATCCGGGCCTCGACAAGAAAGTGGACGCCTTCCGCTCCGTTCGCGTCGGCCAGCTTTCCAAGCTCATCTCTTTCCTAAAAAACGAGGGAGTCACCGAGGCGGTGATGATGGGTCAGATCTCGCCGAGAAACCTCTTCGACCTCCGGCCCGACCTTCGCATCCTGATGATGCTCGCCCGCGTGAAAAAGCGCAACGCAGAGACCTTGTTCGGGGCCATCGCCGATGAGCTCGCGAAAGACGGCATCACCCTGCTCCCCGCCACCACCTATCTTGATGACTACCTCCCGCCCGCCGGCCACGTCACCGGCCCGGTGCTCAAGCCCCGCACGCTCGCCGACCTAGAATACGGCTTCGAGATCGCGAAGAAAACCTCCGCCCTCGACATCGGGCAATCGATCGTCGTCCGGCACGGCACCGTCCTCGCGGTTGAGGCCTTCGAGGGCACCAATGCCTGCATCCGCCGCGGCGGCGAGCTGGCGAACCGCAAGGACGCGGTGCTGGTGAAAGTATCAAAACCCGGCCAGGATTTCCGCTTCGATGTTCCGGTCATCGGCCCGCAAACCATCGAGACCTGTGCCGAGGCGGGCGTGCAGGCCATCGGCATCGAGGCCGGGCGCACCATCCTGCTGGAAAAAGAAACCGTCATCCTCCTCTGCGCGCGCCACAAGATCACCATCCACGCCTTGTGAATGAGGATGCGGCAGATTGACAGAATTCTGTCCATGCGTTATCGGAAGGCATGCAGACGATCAATTACAGCGACGCTCGGAACCAACTGGCCGGACTGATGGAGGCTGCTTCCCGCGACAGGGAACCGATCACGATCACTCGGAACGGCACCGGGAAAGTGGTGATTCTGGCCATCGAGGAATATGAGGCCATGGAAACAAGCCTCCATCTACTTTCCACGCGGGCGAACGCCAACCAGATCCAGCAAAGCCTCTCCGATTACTCGGAGGGCAAAATCCAATCGGGCGCGCTATGCGACTGAGCTGGCTGCCCAACGGCTGGAAGGACTACCTTTATTGGCAGGAAAACGACCGGAAAATCCTGACGCGTGTCAACGAGGTGATCCGCGACACGCTACGGAACCCTTTTTCGGGAATCGGCAAACCCGAGCCGCTCAGGAACAACCTCAAGGGTTGGTGGTCGCGGCGGATCACTGCAGAGCACCGCCTGATCTACCGGGTCGAAGGCGATAGTCTTCTCATCATGCAATGCCGGTTCCACTATGATGATTGATCCGATTTCCCGCCACCACCTACTTGAGCTTTCCCGATCCACCCCTAGGCTAGCACCCGTGAAACGAACCCTCCGTGACCCTTTCCGCTCTCTGCGCTGCGGTGGATTTCTTCTTCTTGCCTCCCTCGCCCAGTCGCAGGAAACCGCGCCCGATCCTGTGACTCCAGCTCAAGTCCGCGCATCGATCAACCGCGGGGTTGATTTCCTCGTCGGCTACCAGAACAAGGACGGCTCGTGGGGCGGCCCCACGCGGACGAAAGGCCTGAATATCTATGCGCCCGTCCCCGGCGCGCACCACGCTTTCCGGGCGGGGGCTTCCGGTCTTGCTCTTTCCGGTCTCATCGATTCGGGCGATACCCGCCCCGAGACCGCCGCCGCCATTGAAAAGGCCGCGAAGTGGGCGGAGAAGGATTTGCCGGATCTCCGCCGCGCCGATCCCACCACCACCTACAACATCTGGGGCCACGCCTACGGGCTGCGCGCCCTCATCCGGCTCCATGAAAGGGAAAGGGATCCGGCGAGGAAAGCCCGATACAAGGAACTCGCCCAGGAGCAGGTGGGGCTGGTGAATCGCTATGCGGATGTGAACGGCGGCTGGGGATATCTCGATCTCTTCGACAGGCTGGCCACCCAGCAACCGTCGGGCATCACCACCTCGTTCAGCTCTGCCACCGTCCTGCTCGCCATGCGCGAAGGTCGCGACAAGCTCGGTCTTACACTCAACGAAAAGGTGGTCACCGCCGCGCTGGACTCCATCAAGCGCCAACAATTTCCAGACATGACCTACGCCTATTCTCACTCCCACATGATGCGGCCGCGCACTGACATCAACCGCCCGGCCGGTTCCCTCTCCCGCTCGCAGGCTTGCAACGCCGCCCTCCGTGCCCTCGGTCGCGAGGGGATCACCGACCAGGTAGTGACCGAATGGGCCGATCGTTTCCTCGCCCGCGAAGGCTGGTTGTCCATCGCCCGCAAACGCCCGCGGCCCCACGACATCCATTTCCGCATCTCCGGCTATTTCTACTACTACGGCATCTTCTATTTCACCGAATCCGTCCGCTTCCTCCCGCCGGAACAGCAGAAGCCTTACGCGCAGAAACTCGCCGCTCTCATCCTTTCCCGACAGGAAAAGGACGGATCATGGTGGGACTACCCGCTCTATGATTACCACCAGCCGTATGGCACCGGCTATTGCCTCATGGCGCTGGCATGGTGTGAGTCGGTGATGTGAAACCGGATTGCAAAATCCTCCATGGCACTTATCATGTTGTCTATGGAATCCACGGAATCTCATTCCGCATTGCTGCGGCGCATCACGATCAACCCCGAGATCTGTCACGGCAAGCCGACTGTCCGTGGTCTCAGGTATCCGGTTGAGTCCTTGTTAGAATATCTTGCAGCTGGTGACACCACGGATGAAATCCTTTCCGAGTTTCCCGATCTGGAGAAAGAGGATCTCCAAGCCTGCATACTCTACGCGACACGTTCCTTGAAGCTGAAAAGCCACGAAAGATCTTTTCCAAAACCAACTCCCGGCTTTTGTGGAAGCGCTGGGAACATGCTCTCTTGTTGAGCTTGAGAAGCGCGATACCTGGATCTCGGCGCAAATGGGTGCGAAGATCGATCTTTCCGACAAGGACGCGGTTTATGATGAATTGGACAAGGAGTGAGCGCTTCATCCGGCGAGGATGGATGGGTTCTTCCTCTTCCTTGAAGTTTAAAGTTTAAATGTTGAGGTTTAAGCCTAGCGTCGCCGCATGCTTTCTACCGAAAAACTCACCGGCTTCGCGGACGAAGCCTCCCGCGACATCGACATCCAGATTCTCGCCACCAAAGACCTCGGCTGGGCTGCGATTTCCACCCGCATGGTCGGCAATGCGAACATCCACGACATGCCGGAGGAGGATTTCCTCGCCGCTGCCGACAAGCTCGCCGCGGCGGGCATCATCGTCCCGGAGTTCGGCTCCGCGATCGGGAACTGGGGAAAAAAAATCTCCTCGGATTTCTCCATCACCCTCGCCGAGATCGAGCGCGCCATCCCCCGCATGAAACGGCTCGGCACGCCGATGATCCGCATCATGTCCTACGCACAGGAGCCATGGGGCGCGGATCAGAACGAGCAGGAGCGTTTCCGCCGTCTGCGCGAGATTGTGAAACGCTTCGCCGATGAGGGCCTTACCGCCGTCCACGAGAACTGCATGAATTGGGGCGGCTTCTCCGCCGAGCATTCCCTGCGCCTCGTCGAGGAAGTCCCCGGTCTGAAGCTCGTCTTTGATACGGGAAACCCCGTATTTCAGCTCGACCGCTCCAAGCCCGAACCGTTCCCGTGGCAAGACCCGCTGGATTTCTGGCTCAAGGTGAAAGACCACGTCGCCCACATCCACATCAAGGATTGCATCAACCCCGTCGCCGCCGATGTGGAACCCGAATACACCATGCCCGGCCACGGCCAGGCGAAGCTGCGTGAAATTTTAACCGACGCCCACAAGTCCGGCTACAAGGGCTGGATCGCCATCGAGCCGCATGTGGCCACCGTCTTCCACGCCCCCGATCCATCGGCCGTCGATTGGGATCAATGCTACTCCTCCTACGTCGAATACGGCCGCCAGTTCGTCCGCCTCATCGCGACGCTGTAGCGGCAACGCGCGTGTGAGCTTCGCGAACAGTTCACCTGATCGCGAAGCGCCTATCAGCATGGACGAAGTCAATCTTCGGTCGCCTCTTCGGTTTCTCACCAGCGTCCTGCCGGAAACTCATCCTGGAGCAAGGCCGCTTCCGAGTCCCGGAGTCCCGCCTGTTCCGCGAACGACGGCCAGAGTCGTATCGCTTCCAGCACGGCTTCGATTTTTTCCTCCACCCGCCGCAGACCATGGGCGGCGGCGAGGGCGCTCATGTCATCCGGTGTGATCCCGGAAAATTTTCCGCGCACGCCCGCCGCGCGAAAACCGGAGCCGAGCGTATAGCCGCTGCGGGTGATGTCGTAGGCGGGGGAGAGCATCCATTCGCCCGACGCGTCCATCAGAAAAGCGTGGTTCCGCGAGTGATCGTCATCGTTGGCGATCGCGATGTTGAAGACGGCACGGCGGAACATTTCATCGACCTCACTTTCCCTGGCCGTAAGCTCCCTTGTGAGATCGAGTAAGTCTGAGTAGTCAATGAGGTCGCGCACCGGTGTATGGGTCAGCCCGGCATAGCTGTGCAAATGAATGGGTGCGTTGCCGTTGAGATCGAAGCGCCGCGTCATGAAATGCGCCGCGCCCTCCGGGGTCTGGAACAAGCGGGTTTCCGGAACACGGATTCCCGCCGCCGCCGCCATCAGGCTCAGGGCGTGCTCCTGGCGGCAGAGGTGGTCTTCCGGATCGATCTGAAATTTAATTAACCAACCGTTGAATCCCGCAGAAATTTCCGCACCGCCCGCACTCGCCTGCGTGAAGTCAGGGTTGAAGGCGATCAGCGCCTTGGGCTGCGCGCCTCCTGGTGAGAGCCCTCCCCGGATCAGCGCCGGAATGATCTCAGCGCTGTCTCCGCGATACAAATGCCGTGCAGAATCGACAAGCTGCGCGACTTCCGTGGTAGCAGCATCCCGAAACGATTTGGGCGAAAGATCCGGCACATAGGCGAGCGCCCCGAGCGAGAACGCTCCCTGGCAGGCGAGTTTCTGCAGTGGGCCCACCTCGCTCCACGGGATCTTCATTTCCTCGAAATGCCGACGCATGACCTTTTGTCCCCACCAGTCCGGCAGCGAATCATCGAACAGTCCGAACAGCGGACTAAACGCCGGATCACCCGTGGTGAGGGAACCCGTGGTCGCGACCGGAAGGTGGATGGGAGAAAGTTCAGATCCACTCGCTCTCCAGTCCGCATCGAACTCGAAAAAGATCCTCCCCCGGGCGTCATCCGCAAGGGTGCCTATGACTGGAAAATCGGCGCGACCGCGGTAGTGGACGGTGATTTGCATGGCGTTTCTTCAGGGTTTCTTTTTTGCGGACGGAGCGCGGCGACGCGAAATGCGTTCTACGGATTCCATCGATGTGTAACGGTTCGGCTCGGCGAAAAGTCCGCGCAATTCGCTATCGAGATTCAGGATCACCGCGATCTTGGCGAGGCGCTGAAGCGAGCCTTTGCCTTCGCGCTCTAAGAGCTTGAGTGTGGAAAGGCTGACCCCGGAGCGTTCCGCCAGCTCCGCCTGCGTCCAGCCTCGCGCCATCCTGTGGCTACGGATCCGGCTCCCGATCTCGCGGATCAGGTGCATGGGATTGCGCAACTTAAAGGTTGGTATTTTGTCCATTTCTGGGAAAATGGCAGAAAATGACTAAAATACGAGCTTTTATTCGGAAGTTTTAAGACAGGGCCATCCAGCTAGGGAGAAAGTCGAACGTGCGAATCTTTTGAGTCCCGGCAGGGACGACCCGAGAGTAGCCGGGGGTGGAGTGAAACGGGAACCCCCGGACATATCGCGCATGCATTTACGGGCAAGGGAGAGACTCCGCCACACAATCCTCTGCCGTCGCAGCCCGCCAAGGGCATGGTAGGTTTCCGGCTTCCCCCTTCGCTCTGCGAGCTACGGAGGACAAGTCGTCGGTGCGCGTGTGGAGCGGACTTTACCGCTCGCCGTATTTCTCCAACGACCAGAGTACCCCGCATTCCGCTGCGCTGCATACGGGGCTACGATCTGGACACACCTCCGGTGTTCAAGACGTCAATCTTTTCCCTAGCTGGATGACCCTGAGTTTTAAGATCAAATGGACTTCTCCAGCGCAAGCCCGGATACCGCCCAAAGCCTTTGTCCATATTATCAGTATTATCAGGGTCAGTCCTTTCGGATTGATATCTTCAAGCTGGCAGATCAAAAAATCAATCCGAAAGGACTGACCCCAATAGCGAGACCCCAATAGCGAGGAGCATCTGCGTTCCACCGAGATTTTCTTTGCCTCTTTGAGCAAATGATCTGAAATGGATATGATGGTTCTCATGAATCAAAGCATCACACGACTGCATCAAGATATCAAGACGCCACCTGCCCACAAATTTCCCCAGAAACACAAGCCCCCGGCCACACGACGCTGTCGGTGACCTTCGCGCCAGCCGCAATCATCGCCCCTTTCCCGATCACACTCCTCTCGATGACCGCGCCCTTACCGATGATTGCCTCCGGATGCACGGGCTGCTCTAGCGCCAGCGTGCGGTGGGCGGCGAGGTAGCTTTCCACATCGCCGAGATCCATCCACTCGCCTTCATCAAGGATGACCGCGCCGATTTTCCCCTCCCGCACCAGTTCTTGGAAAGCGGGGATCACTGCGATCACCTTGCCCGCCGGGATGCGTTGGAGGAATCTACGGTTCACGCAGTAGATGCCGGTGAAAACATGCGTGCCCGGCAAGCCGCGCACCTCGCTCCGCACATCGGCCACGCGTCCGTTTTCATCGAGCGAGATCCGTTTTTCCCCGCCGACCGACCTCACCGCCAGCGTCACCTCATCGCCAGAAGCCTCGTGTGCGGCAGCGAGTTTTCGTAGATCCATGGAGGAAAAAATATCGCCATTGTGGATCAGTAGGCTGCCGTCCTCGATCCAATCCTCGATATTTTTCAGCCCCCCGCCGGTTTCTAACAGAATCGGTTCGTGAAAAAAGGTCACATCCTTTCCCGCGGCGAAGCCCTGCCATTTTTCCGGCAAGTGATGAGTGTTGATCGCAAACCTTCGGCACCCCGCCGCCTCGCAGGCCTCCACCGCCCACAACGCAAGGGGCTTGTGAAAAAGCGGCACCAGCGGCTTGGGCAGCGCATCCGTCAGCGGCCGCAACCGAGTCCCCAGCCCCGCCCCGAGTATGAAAGCCTGCGTGATCATCCGCCGCCAGACTACGGACTCCGCGCCCCACATCAACCCAGCTTTTACGGTTAGACCGTCTGTCAAAAGTTCGTGCCCTAAAATCCGACAACAAAGTAGAGTGCGCCGCCGGCTCTGGACTGCTGTGATTCTTTATCCACAGCTCTCAAGGGCGGCTTTTTTTTACGGGACGACGGGTTGCTACCGGGTACCTTCGTTTTTCCATCACGAACCCAAAAAGCGGCGGATGAGAACCGCCGCAGTCAAAAGCCTCCGGCGGCATGGATCTGCGCACGGACTTTTGCAGACGGTCTAGGATAAAAAAATTTTTACAAAAAAGACATTTTTCACTTGCCAGTGTCGCCCGCTGCTTCTAATTACCCCACAAGAACTCGTTTTGCGCCTGTCTGTTCATAAAATGGATTCATGAAATGGACAGCAAAAAAATCTCCTTTCTAACCACTTTCCAGTCCCGCCAATCACCTCCTTCCTCCTTCAACAACAAGCCTCCAAAAACCTCCAGCACCCGAAGCCTCCAGAAAATATCACACCATGAAAGCACCAAAACACATTCGTAATTTCGCCCTCGCAACCTCCATCGCTGCGTTGCTCGCTGCGCAGACCTCACAGGCGGCTAACCTTTATTGGGATTCCAATGGCACAGGCACCGCAGGCGCAGGAACCACCCCGACGGGCATTTGGGGCAGCAGCGCATTCTGGAGCACGGATTCCACGGGCGCAGATGTCGGGTCACCCGTCCTCACGGCAACCACCACTTCTGCGGACGATGTCTTTTTCTCCGCTGGCACCGATGCAGTCAATGCTTACACCATCGGCCTGAATTCCGCGACGCAGAATGCCCGGCTGGTCACTTTCGAGGATGGCACTGCCACCCTCAATAACGGCACCCTCAGCCTCGGCAGCGGTGGTGGCATCACGGTGAGTTCCTCCGCCGCGACCGGAGCCACCATCATCTCCGGCCTGACCATCTCCGGCCGTCAGATTTTCAATGTCGCCGCAGGTAAGACCCTTACCCTGGACACCGGTACCTTCACCCGCAATGCCGGGGCCACGCTCAATGTTCTGAGCACCGGCACCGTCACCACCACCATGACGAATTTGGCCTCAGGTTCCCTGGTGAATAACATCATCGGGCCTTGGGCGACCTTTAATACAGGTGCTTCCATGACCTACGCCACCATCAACGTGAGTAATAACATCGTTGGCCTTGGCTACACCGGCACCACAGACGGCTCTTCGGTGACTAACGCCCTTAATTTCACCAGCGCCACCACAAATTACACTTTCAGCGCCACCACCTCCCATAATCTCACAGCCTCTCGCACGGCCAATACCATCCGATACACCGGCACCGGCGTCAGCATTTCTCTCGGCAGTAGTGGCTCGAACACACTCACCCTGAACGGCATCCTCGCCGTTGGAGCTAGCGGCACGCTGACCATTACGCGCTCGGGCACCTCCACGGGTACGGTAGTGATCGGAAATTCGAACGAACTGGTCATCGCCGGCCAGCAGAACGTCACCATCTCCGCGCCCATTTCCGGTGCCAGCGGTTCCTTGAACTACGGCGGCACTGGCACGCTGACCCTCTCCGGCGCGAACACTTTCGGTGGCACCACCACCGTCAGCGGCGGCACGCTGGCCCTGACGAACGCCCTTGCGCTCCAGAACAGCGCCTTGGATACAACCGCCAGCGTCACCGGCAATGCAACCACAGGTCTTCAGACCACCCAAACGACCCTCACTCTGGGCGGTCTCACCGGAAACAAGAACCTGGCCGATCTTTTCACGACCACCTCCGGCGGCTACTCCAGCGTCAGCGGCCTGACCCTGAATCCCGGCACCGGCGTCACCCGCACCTACAGCGCGGCCATCGCCAACGGGGCCAACAACATGACCCTGACCAAGAGCGGGGCAGGCACTCAGATTCTCTCCGGCACCAACACCTACACCGGCGTGACCACCGTGAGTGCAGGCACGCTGGCCATTACCAAGCAAGCCGCCCTTCCAAGCAATACGGCGGCCACTCTCAACGTGAAGAGCGGGGCGACCCTCGCGCTGAATGTGGATTCCGCCGGAACGGCCGGATTTACCAGCACCAATCTCAATACCCTGCTCGGCAACATCTCCGTGGCCAGTAGCACTACGGAAGGTTTGCAGTCTGGAGCCATCCTCGGTCTCGATACCGGCACCGCCACCGGCGCGACCTTCACTCAGGGCAACGTCATCACCAATTCCAGCGGTGCCTCTGGCGGAGCCATTTCCCTCACGAAGCTCGGCGCGGGCACGCTGGTGCTCGACAAGGCAAACACCTTCAGCGGCACCACCACCGTCAGTGCGGGCACGCTATCCCTGACGAACGCCCTTGCGCTCCGGAACAGCGCGCTGGTCACCACGACCGGAACCTCCACCATGGGAGCCTTCAGCGCCCTGACTCTCGGCGGCCTCAGCGGCTCCCGCGACCTTGGTTCGGCCGATGTGCTCTTTGGCTACACCGGTAACGTCAGTGCCTTGACTCTCAATCCGGCAACCGGTGTTTCCGTCACCTACAGCGGCGTCATTTCCAATGGCACGGGTGCCATGTCCCTCACCAAGATCGGGGCGGGCACTCAGACTCTCAGCGGCGCGAACACCTACACCGGCGCCACTATCGTCAATGCCGGCACGCTCACGCTCGGCGCAGGTGGCTCCCTCAGCGCCAGCAGCGCCCTGCAAATGAGCGGCGGCACCTTCAGCTACGGCAACACAGCTGGCGGCCAAACTGTGGCCGGTCTCGCCGTCGGTGCCGGCAACTCCACCGTCAGCAATACGGCCACTGGTCAAACCCTGACCCTGGGCGCAATCACCCGGACAGCTGGTCTCTTTGGAACGGTCAATTTCGCTGACCTGACCGGCTCGATCAGCACCACGACGGGAATCACCAACGGCATCATGGGGCCTTGGGCAACCACCGGCAGCACCACCTCCCTGAGGTATGCCGTCGGTTCCTCGGATGGCAGCACTTCAACCAATATCTCCGCATTTACCACCGGAATCACGGCCACGGCCAACACGCTGGCCAATATCACCGACGCGACGTTGAATTACGAGTATTCGGCTGCGGTCGCGTCCATGCCTACCAGCACTGCTTTGACAGGCAATACCCTGCGCTACTCCGGTGGTGCCACATCGACCGCCATCGCCGCCGGCAGCACCCTCGCGCTCAACGGCCTGATGAATGCGGGCACCGGCACCTTGACCATCACCGGATCCCAATCCACGGCTACTATCTTGACGCCCTCGTCCGGCGAATTGGTCATCACCTCGAACACCCAGACAACAAACATTTATACGCTGATAGGCGGCAATGGAAGCCTGGTCTATAGCGGCGCGGGTATCCTTTCTCTCGGCGGCCCCAGCGGTGTCGGCGTCAGCATCCCCAACGCCTACACCGGCGGCACGGTCATCAATTCGGGCACCTTACAAACCAATGCTGCTCTAAACGGCAACGCAAACAGCTTGCTGGGTAACGAGGCCGGTGGCATCACTCTCAATGGCGGCCGGTTGTTGGTGACCGGTACTAACCTTATCGGGGCACGCGACGTGACCGTGAACGGACTCGGCAGCCGGTTGGAGACGGGGAGCACCCGCAACATCAGAACCTCCGGAAAACTCACCGGTGCCGGTGCGCTGAGCTTAATCAACACTAATTTCAACAGCGATGGGACGTTACAAAACACCGCCAATGACTTCAGCTTTACTTCCACCGCGAATGACTTTACCGGGCGCTTGGCTGCCTCGGGCGTCAACATCATCGTCAATAGCTTTGCCGACAGCTCCAATAACATCGCTCTCAACAGCACCACGTTCAGTTACGGAACAGGCGCAACTGCAGCTGCGAACTTGTCCTCCCGTTCCATCGAGTTGAACGGCACCACGGGCGGGGCGACCATCAACAATAACAATACCCTTTCCTCCAGCGCCAACACCCTCACTTTCGGTGGCGTAGTGCCCACGGGTGTGGGCAACAAGACTCTGACCCTCGGTGGCACCAACACCGGCAACAATACCATCAGTGGAAGCATCACGGAAGGATCCGGCTCAGTGATCAGCCTGACGAAAGCCGGCGCCGGCACCTGGGTGCTCAGCGCTGCCAACACCTACACCGGCGCGACTTCCATCACCGGTGGCAGGCTCCAGCTCGGCAGTGGCACCAGCACCGGCTCACTCAGCACCGACAGTCAGATTTCCGTAGCTACGGGTGCTACCTTTGCCGTGAATCAGTCCGACACGGTCACCCAGGGCACCGACTTCAGCAGTGCTGCTATCTCCGGCGCGGGCAGCTTCAGTCAGATGGGCTCTGGCACCACAGTGCTGACCGCCGCCAACACCTACACTGGAGCCACAACGGTCAGTGCGGGCACCCTGCTGGTCAATGGCTCGCTGGGTAACAGCAATGTCTCGGTCAGCTCAGGAGCCAGATTCGGCGGCACCGGAGAGCTTGGTGGAAACCTAGGCCTCACCAGTGGCTCGTTCTTCCATGTAGTCAATCTCAACGATGGACTGGCTGTCACGGGCACCATCAACCTCTTTGAAGGTTTCGGCGTGAATGACCTTGTGGGTCTCACTTGGGGCAGCGTGGCAACCGGCACCTACACGCTCATCAATGGCACCCTCGACACAGGCGTGTTCGCCAAGCTCGCCAACAACAGTGCGGCCACCGCCTTTGAACTTGAAGACGGCCGCACCGCCTACTTCCAGGATGGCAGCCTTCAGCTCGTTGTCGCCATCCCCGAGCCCCGCGCCGCACTGCTGGGCTCTCTGGGAATGCTGATGCTTCTCCGCCGCCGCAGGTAATCGACCACCGGGAGTCAAGACATCTCCCACCCAGTCTCCCTGAGATTACCCGTAATCTCAGGGGTCACACGGGTGAGGGGAGTCGGCATTAGGTTGTTCATCGCAAAGGTGAACAACCCTTTTGCTTTTTTATACCTGAACTAGCAACGGTTTCCCCTCATGCGGGAACATCTTCAAACCCGAAAACCGAAATAGAACCACGGATCCGACTTCGCCGCCTACTTCGCCGAGGCTTCGTCCTTCGCTAAAGCTTGCTCCTACGCTAAACCTAAATACCGCAGTTGGGTATCAATTTTTCACCGCAGGCGCAGAGGTCGCAAAGGAACGCAGAGCCTTGCATGTGGGAAGATAGAAAATTTGGGGAAACGATGGAACTGCTTGGTTCACCCAATGGGTGAAATGGAATTGCCGTGAAAAATGCCCTACAATATCCCGAAACACAAACTCTTCTCAGCGTTCCCTCTGCGACCTCCCTGCCATTCGTAGCTTTCTTGACCGCCGTAGCCTCGGCGAAGGAGGTAGCGAAGTATGGTGCGCCTTGCGGTGAAAATCTTCGTTTGAACTGCGGTATTTAGGGTGATCAGGATCCGCTCCTCACAGATGGATGTTTCCCAGATGGAGGCATCGTCCAAACGCGACATTTCACACTCCAAGACATGGACGGCATCGGATCCTCTGCCGCGCAACCAGCGTGCGAGTGTTCCCGGCAACTAGGCATCCACGAGGAATTTCATGCCGCGCCAGCGATGACGGTGTGATCTGTCTGCTGAGCGGCATAGCGAAGCGCGGCGGTGATGTCATCCGCTTCCAGGAAAGGATAATCCTCCAGAATCTCCGCATTGGTCGCGCCGGAGGCAATGAGATCCAGCACATCGCTAACGCGCAGTCGGTAGCCGCGTATGCATGGGCGTCCGCCACATTTCCCCGGCTCCACGGTGATACGATCAAGAAGGTTCATAACATCGGGAAATGATCCGCCGGTCAGTTGATTCGCAAGCCTTTCCGCGCCTCACGGGGCTTTCCAGTCGGGGAACTCGGTGGCGAGTTTCGTGGCGAACTTCGCGGCTTCGGCGGTGTTGGCCTGTTTCTTGAGCACGCCGATGTAATTGTGGATGGCGAGGGGCTTGAGGTCGGCGTCCTCGTAGAAGTTAATGACGTAGAGGTAATCGGCGGCGGCCTGGCTGAGGTTGTTTTCTTGGAAGTAGAGGTCACCGGAAACGACGCGGAGGTGGGCGGAGGTGCGGCCTTGAGGACGGAGAGCGAGGGCTTCGTCGGTGGTGTTGCGGGACTCGACGTAGCGCTTGAGGCCGAGGAAGGCACGGGCGCGATCGAGGAGGGCGTCGGCTTTCCAGGCGGGGTTGTCCTCGACGTCGAGGAGGTTGGCGATGGCGGGGAGCGCCTCGGTGAATTTGGCGGTTTCGATGAGAGCCTTGGCGAGGTAGCGCCAGACTTCCTTCTGGGTGGCGCGGGGTTCGTCGGGGTTGGCGATGACTTCGAGGAAGCGGGCGGCGGCCTCGTAGTCGCCGGAGTTGTAGGCCTGCATACCGGCCCATTGCACGGCCTGCTGGGGGACGTCCTCGATGTATTTCCCCCCGATGGCGACGTCGATCTCCGCGGAGAGGCTTTTTGGGTCTTGGGCGGCAAAGTGGGAGAGAGCGAGGAGCAGGCCGGCGTGTTTCGAGTAGGCTTCGGGGCGGAGGGTGCGGGCGGTGTTGAGGAAAGGGGCGGCTTCCTTGGGTTGGTTGGTTTTCACCATGCCCCAGCCGATATAGTAGTTCGCCTCGGCCTTGAGATTGTCGGTGAGGTCATCGACCTTTTCCAGTAAACCCCTGTAGCGGACGAGCATGTTCTCGATGTTGCCTTCCTTGCGGCGGGTGCGGGCGGACTCGAGCCAGGCCAGGGCGACGAGATCGGCAGGCGCGGCCTTGTCGGTGGTGAGGCGGTCGAAGTCGGCGACGGCCTTGGCAGACTCACCGGTCTCGGCGTAGGCCTTGGCGCGCTTCACGAGGGCGGGATGGATGCGCTTGTCATCCGGATATTTTGCAAGGAAATCGGTCAGCGAGCGGATGGCACCCTGAGCGTCTCCCGCTTCGGCGAGGCACCAACCGCGCTGGTAGAGGAAGCCGGGGCGGTTCGCATCGCTGAGGCGGGCGGGGTCGATTTTCGAGTAGGTTTTCGCGGCCTCGGCGGTTTTATTTTCCGCAAAGAGCGTCTCCGCTTTCATCAGCATCGCGGTGTGGATGCGGGTGTCCTCGGGATGGAGTTTCCCGTAGATCTGGAGGAAGGCGTCCACCTGATCGACGACGTGCTTGCCCTCGATCTGGAAGAAGCAGTTGAGGCGGTAGTAGGAGGCTTGGAAGGCGAGGTCGTTCTCGGGTTTGACGAGGCGCTCGACCTCGCGGAACAGCTCGCTGGCCTCGGCGGGGCGCTTGAGTTTCATCATCGCGCGGGCGGCGATCATGAGGCGGAAGGCTTCCTTTTCGCCCTCGCCCTTGAGGGTGCTCTTGCGGAAAATATCGAGCACCGCGTTGTAGTCTTTCTGCGCGTAATCATTCTCCATCAGCGCGGTTTGTGCGTCGGGGCGGAACTCCTCCATGCCAGGGCTATCGAGGACAAAGCGGAGGTATTTTTCGGCCAGAGCTGTCTCACCGAGCTTGGTGGCGGCGATGCCCGCGTGGAGGGCGGCATCGCCGCGTTGCTTGGCAATAGCGGTAGAATCGGCGACGGCGCGGAAAAGTTCGAGAGCCTCCTGGAGCTTTCCTGCCTTGAGAGTGAGCTTGCCGACCTCAGTCTGTGCCTGATCCTTAAAAAGGGCGCCCTCGGGATCGGCGATGACGCGCTTGTAGGCGGCGATGGCCTCGCGGTCGAGGCCGAGGAGGCGGTAGCAGTTGGCGGCGAAGAGGTTGCCCTTGGGCCTGTCGCTGGGTTTGGCGGCGTTTGCGGCGAAGCGTTCGAAAAGCGGGGCGGCGAAAGCGTATTCGCGCTTGTTGTAGTGGTCGGCGGCGAGGGTGTAGGCGGCCGCGGCGGCGTATTTACCCTTGCCGTAGCGGTTCAGGAGGGTGCTGAAGCAGCGCTTTGCATCATCAATCAGGCCGGCCTGGTAGAAGCTACTGCCCAGATACCACCATGCGGCCTCGGTGTTGGCGTGGTTGGGGAATTGGTTGATGTATTCGGAAAAAATATCCGCCGAGCGGAGGTAGAGATCGCGGCGCGTTTCGAAATCGACGCTGGCCTGCGCGGTGTCGTAGAGATTTTTCCCGCGCGCGAAGAAATCGTTCCCTGCATCCGCACGGAGATCCTCGGGGACGATGCCGGCGCGGGGCGGCTGCTGTGCGGCGGCAGGCAGTAAGAGGAACAGGAAAAGGATCGGGAATGCTTTCAAGGTAAAGGGAGGTTCACGACAGGGAATGGAATTGCCAAGGGAATCAGTTCGTGGAAGCAGGCTTTTGCGTGGCGAAGGAGATGTTCCAGATGCCCGCCTTCTGGCAGGTATCGATGACCTCGACGATGCGCTGGTAGGAAACGGCACCATCGCCGCGGATGCGGACTGGCTGGTTCTCGTATTGCGCCGCGATGGACGCGAGTTTTTCAAGGAGCTGCGCTAGATCAACCGCGCCGCCCTCGATTTTCACGGTGCCGTCGGCGAGGATGTTGACGACAATTTCACCGGGGCCGCGCTCGGGCTCCGCGCCTTCTTGGGCGGTGGGGACGGAGACGGAGAGCTCTGTTTCCGATTTCGTAAACTGCCAGGTGACGATGAAAAAGATGAGGAGCAGGAACACGATGTCGATCATCGGTGCCAACTGCATCTGGGCGGGTTCCGGCTGCCTGCTGGAGAATTTCATCGGGAAATTGTCTTAGATTCCGTGGAGATCGGGGCGATTGCCGCCGAGTGGGGAGGGCACAGGCATTGCGTAGTCCTCATGGACGCGGCGGTTCGGCGAGTAGGACTCGCGCTCGCCGGGCAACTGGTGCTCCACTTGGGTGTGCAGCAGCGCCATGAGATGCGTCGCGGCGGCCTCGAGCTCGGCGATGTATTTCTGAACCCGCCCGCGGAAAAGGGAGTAAAAAACCAGTGCCGGGATGCCGATCATCAGGCCAGCGGCGGTGGTGATCAGCGCCTCGGAAACGCCCTCCGCCAGGCCCATTTGGCGCACGCCTTGGACATCACCGCCGGAGATCTGCATGAACGACTTGATCATGCCGAGCACCGTGCCGAGCAGCCCGACCATGGGAGCGATGGAGCCGATATCCGCCAGGTAGGTGATGCGGGAGCTGAGCAGCCCGGCTTGGCGCGAGCCCTCCGCCTCGGCCACCTCGCGCACTTCGCCGAAGGAGGCGCTGGGGTATTTCGTGAAGAAATCAAGGGTCTTCTGGGTGATGCGAGCCATCGATTCGTTCTGGCGGTGGCAGTAGGCGATGAGTCCCAGGTAGTCGCGCTTGCGGATCATCGCCTCAGCGGCGTTCATGAAGCGATCGCTGACCACCGCGTTGCGCCGGATGGTGAGCAGGTAAAGGAGAACCAAGACGACGCCCACCACCGAAATCAGCGCGAGGGGATACATCATCACCCCGCCGGCTGCGACGATTTCCAGGAAATTAGTTTCCTTCACGGGAGCCGCCGCCTTGGCGGTCTCCTGCGCGGAGGCGGTGAGAGCGCCGCACAACAGCACGGCGGTGGGGAAGGTGAAGCGCTTCATCGGTTTAGCGGACTTTAGCCCCCCCGCCCGGTCTTTGCAAGCACGGGCTGTGCCCTCCATCGGCACTTAGTTTTCATGAGAATCGAGCGGGACATTGACACCACGCTAACGTCGTAACATATTCATGCCATGAAAACACATATCAGTGCTACGATTGATATAAAGCTCCTCGGCGAACTGAACCGGTTCGGCCGCGAAGAACGGCGACCGCGGAGCCAGATCATTGAGATGGCGTTGGAAGAATTCCTGCGGAAGCACGGAGCGGAGGGTGATGAGATTGTGATTTCTGACGGGCGGTTCACGGGCACTTTCAGCAGGGAGGAAACGTATGCGCGTTGAGGAGCTGACGGGCCGTGTCTTGGTGGATACGAACGTGCTGATCTACGCCACGCTGGCTGGCGATCCCCGCCACGGGGCTGCGCGGCAAGTGCTCGCACTCAGGCAACGCCCGGAGGTGGAGCTATTCGTTTCCGTGCAGAATCTCGCGGAAATGTATCCCAATCTCACCGGCCCGAAAAACCAACCGCCAGACAGCCCCGCAGTGGCGCGTGAAAAAATCCTTTCCCTGTCCCGGCTGCGCGGGCTGACCGTCCTACCCTTAACCCTTGAGACCACCCGACACGCACTCGATCTCTGTGTGGAGGGGAGCGTGACACGGCAAAGATACTTCGACTGCCAGTTGGCTGCGCTGATGCTCCGCGAGGCGATACCGGTCATTCTCACGGAAAACGTCGGGGATTTCACCGCCATCGAAGGGATTACTCCGCTCAACCCGTTCGTTTGAATCGGTGCGAAGCATCTTCCTTGGGGGTTGAAGTTTGGGTTTTGAAATTTAACATCCCGCCATGCGCACGCTCATCAAGCACATCCTGGCCCGCAAAGAGGGAACCGATTCGTTGGAGGTCGCCGGCTGGGTGCGGACGCGGCGTGACTCGAAGGCTTTCTCTTTCATCGAGCTCAACGACGGCTCGTGCCTTGGGAATTTGCAGATCGTGGCGGACGCGGGGATACCCGGATACGAGGAGATCCACAGTGTGACCACCGGCGCATCGGTTTCTGTTTCGGGGAAACTCATCCCCTCACCGGCGCAGGGGCAGGATTGGGAAATGCAGGCCTCGTCGATCAGGCTCCTTGGCGCGGCGCCGGAGGATTACCCGCTGCAGAAAAAAGGCCACTCGCCGGAATTCCTGCGTTCCATCGCCCACCTGCGTCCGCGCACGAACCTCTTCGGCGCGACTTTTCGGCTCCGCTCCCGCATGTCCCACGCGATCCACCGCTTTTTCCAGGAGCGCGATTTCATCCATGTCCACACGCCCATCATCACCGCCAGCGACTGCGAGGGGGCAGGGGAGATGTTCCGTGTGACCACCTTGCCGGATGACAAAATCTCCAAGCACACCGAGGACTTCTTCGGCAAACGCGCCTACCTCACCGTCTCCGGCCAGCTTGAGGGGGAAACCTTCGCCTGCGCCCTCTCGAACATCTACACCTTCGGCCCCACCTTCCGCGCGGAGAACTCCAACACCTCCCGCCACGCCGCCGAATTCTGGATGGTCGAGCCGGAAATGGCCTTCTGTGACCTCGCGGGCGATATGGATTGCGCCGAGCAGCTCATCCGTTTCCTCGCCGCCGAAGCCCTCGCCGATCCCGACCTCGCGATCTTCGAGAAGTTCATCGACAAGACCCTGCGCGCACGGCTCGAACACGTCGTCGAAAAACCCTTCCAGCGCATTTCCTACACCGACGCGGTGAAGCTGTTAGAGGCGTCGGGAAAAGATTTCCAATACCCCGTCGCCTACGGCCTGAACCTGCAATCCGAGCACGAGCGCTGGCTCACGGAAGAGTATTTCAAACAGCCAACCACCGTTTTCAACTACCCCAAGGAGATCAAGCCCTTCTACATGCGCCTCAACGACGACGGACAAACCGTGACCGCGATGGATCTGCTCGTCCCGGGCATCGGCGAGATCATCGGCGGCTCACAGCGGGAGGAGCGCTACGATGTGCTGTTAGAAAATTTCAAGCACCACCAAATCGATCCGGAAGCCTACGGCTGGTATGCGGACCTGCGGAAATACGGCACCGTTCCGCACGCCGGCTTCGGCCTGGGCTTCGAGCGCCTACTGATGTTCGTCACCGGCGTCCATAATATCCGCGATGTGATCCCCTTCCCCCGCACGCCGGGGCATTGCGAGTTTTGAGTGGGAAACCCGCGCCGCTTGGACTGGTTGCCAAAAGTCCGCGCGCTAAAGGCCGAGCTAATGTGCGGCGAGTCCATGGCGTGATGTCGGAAAATTTTCTGAATCCGGTGAGTTTTTTCGCTTTCGTCCGGCTATGCTCACTCCACCCTGTTGCTGTTCATCGACTTTTTCACAACCATGACCCAAACCCTGCGCCTCGCTTCCCTCGCCCTCGCCCTGGGCACCGCCGTTCATGCACAAGATCCGTTTTTGCTCGCACCAACCATCGTCGAAGCGGAGCGGATCGCTGACGAGCCTGCGGCCGTCAGCGTGATTTCTCGCCCATCGCTGGAGCTTTTCCAGGCGCGCTCATTTTCCGGACTTACGGGGATAGTCCCCGGCTTCAATGTGGTCTCCGCCGATTCACGCGGCTACGGCCAGGTGGTGACGATGCGGGGATCGACCAACACGCTGTTCTTCGGCCCACCGGCGCTGGGGCTTACCATCGACGACGTTCCGCTGGGGCACGCCTTCAGCTATCCGTCGGAGCTGCTGGAAATGGAGGAGGTGCGGGTTTATCGCGGGCCGCAGGGGCCGAACTTCGGGCGCAACGGTCCCGCCGGGATGGTGGAAATGTTCACCCCGCGGCCGGGCGAGAAGTTCGCCGGTAGTTTCACCACGGAATACGGTTCCTACGATCACATCGGCCTCGGCTTGCAAACCTCGGGCCCGTTCGGCGGCGATTTCTCGCACACCCTCCAGCTTTTCCATGACCAGCGCGACGGTTACATCCGCAACACCTTCCTGAACGACGAAACCGACGACCGCGAGGCCACCGGCGGGCTCTTCAACCTGTTCTGGAACCCCAGCGATGATTTCGAACTCCGGCTCCGCTACTACGGCGAGTTTGTCAACGACGGCTCGCAGCGGCTCAGCTCCTTGTTCGCGGCCGATCCGTTCAACGATTCCTCGAATTTCCGCGGAGCTACCGATCTGGAGCGCCACCAGTTTTCCCTGCACTCGCGCAAGGATTTCGATTGGGGGAAAATGGAAACCATCACGAGCTACCAAACCTGGGATCTCGATCCCTCGACCGTGGATCTGGATCTGACCGATGGCACCACGCCGTGGGCCGGCTTCACTGGACCGCCGCTCGCAGGATCACCGGCCGACGCGAGGTCGGCCATCACCCAGACGCAGGATGTGGTTTCCAACGAAATCCGTTTCTCCTCCAAAGAGGATAGCCCGCTGCGCTGGCAGGCCGGGCTGTTCCAGATGTGGATCGACAACGAAGGAACCGCCGTGAGAACCACCGCCGTTCCGTTCCCTCCTGCGTTCTTTCCCTTTACTCCCATCGTGAACGACACCACCCGCTTCGACATCGAGCAGTTCAATCTGGCCACCTTCGGAAACGTGACATGGCAGATGAACGACTCGCTCGCCCTCGATGCCGGGCTGCGCATCGACTACCACGAAACGGAAATCGACCGGGTGAAAACCGACATCACCACCGCGACCAATATCGTGCGCGGCTCCGATGAGGAGCTGTTTGTTTCCCCTGTCGTCGGCCTCACCTATGCCATCACACCCACGTTGGATGGATTCGTGCGCAGCAGCATCGGCAATAAGCCGGGCGGCTTCACGGCCTATGTGGATGCGGCAAACGGCCCCGAATTTGATCGCGAAACGAACTGGTCGAACGAAATCGGCCTCCAATACGACAACCCGGATCAGGATCTGCGCATCGGACTGCGCGGCTTTTGGGATCAGATCGACGATTACCAATTCAACCAGTCCGTGCCGTTCAGCACCGACTTCGCCATCGTCAATGCCGATGAAGTCACTTCGCGCGGGATTGAGCTGGATCTTGCCTGGACACCTGTCGAGCGCCTCACCATCCGCAGCAGCTTGGGCTACGTAAACGCCGAGTTCGACTCCTATTCGGCTTTCGGTCTTAACTTCAATGGCAACGAGGTTCCCTTCGTGCCGGAATACACGGGTAGCGCCGGCGTGCGCTACGACTTCGAGAACGGCTTTTTCGCGCAGACCTCGGTGCGAGTCGCGGGCTCGACCCGTTTCGATGCGGCCAATACAGGCGTTTTTACGCAGGATGCCTATGCGCTCTGGGATGCGGAAATTGGCTACGCGACGGAGCGTTTCACGATCGCCCTTTTCGGCCGGAACCTGCTTGATGAGGGATACTACTCGTTCATCAATCCGCAGATCGTGGCGGGCTCGCCGGGGGATCCGCAACTGTTCGGATTGCGCCTCCGTACGATGTTCTGAACGAAATATCACGTGCTTACCGTAAACGAGCGCCTAAGTTTCCCCGAATTTCCCACATCCCACCATGAAACTCACCTTGCTTCTTGCCACCTTGCCGCTACTCGCGGCCAGCGCCTCCGAAACCACTGGCTGGCTGAACTGGCGCGGCCCGCTCCACACCGGAGCCTCGCTGGAAACCGGCCTGCCGGAAAAATGCGAGCCTGGCAGCGAACTCTGGACTTACGATATCCACGGCGCCGGCACCCCGGTCATCGCCAACGGCAAGCTCTACGCGTTCGGCTTTTACGGTGAGGTCGGCGAGGACGTCCGCGAGGCGCTGCTTTGCCTAGACGCCGTCACCGGTAAAAAGCTCTGGGAAGTGCGCTACACCGACTACCTCAGCGATGTCGTTTACAGCCGCTACGGCATCGGCGCTCCCGCCATCGATCCTGAGACGGGAAACGTCTATCTCCAGTTCAGCAACGGCCACAGCGTCGCCTACACGGGTGACGGGAAGCTGCTATGGGAACACTCGTTGATGGAGGATTTCGGTCGGCTTACTTTCCCGAACGGCCGCAGCGGAGCACCCGCCATTTACGAGCATCTCATCATTTTCCACTGCGTCACCGCCAACTGGGGCGGCGATGGCCCGGCCGCCGATCGCTTCTACGCCTTCGATAAACTCACCGGCGAGCTCGTCTGGGCCTCCACCCCCGGCATCGTCCCGGTCGATAGCTCGTTCGCCCTTCCTGTTTTCGGGAAACTGGCGGGACGCGATGTCTTCTATGCCGGCACCGGCTGCGGCCATGTGGTCTGCATCGATGCGAACACCGGCAAGCCGCTCTGGCGCTTCCGCCTTTCCCAAGGTGGCGTCAACGCCCAAGTCCTCCTACTCGGGGATGACAAGCTCGTCGCCGTCCACGGCACCGAAAACACCGACGCCTCGACGGCCGGGCGCATGGTTTGCCTGAAGATGCCGACCGAATACCCCGCCGAACTTATCACCCTCGGCAAGGAAGCCGAGCTCTGGCGCAACGACGAGATCACCGCCTTCAGTTCTTCACCAACCCTCGCGGACGGGAAAATCTACTCGACCGTTTCCACCGGCTCCCTGCTCTGCGTCGATGCCGCCACCGGCAAAACCCTGTGGTCCGAAAAACTCGCGCCCGATCAAATTCATGCCTCACCCACCTTTGCAGATGGCAAGCTCTACGTCCCGATGTTTGACGGAACCTTCCACATCCTCAAGCCCGGGCCGGACAAAGCCGAGCGGCTTTTTGAAACGAAATATGAGAACAACCTCCTCGGCGCACCCGCGATCTGGGCCGGCAAGGTGTATCTTTTCAGCAAGGACAAGCTGCATTGCTTCGGCTCGAAAGAGGGCAAGTATGTCGGCGTGGATCCTGCGCCGAAACCTGCACCCGGTGAAATCGCCAGCCTGCAGGTCGTCCCCGCCGAGTTCGCGATCAAGGCGGGCGAATCCGTCGATTTCAAGGTTTACGGACTCGATGCGAACGGCCGCCGCGTGAAAGAGGTGAAAGCGGAATCCTGGGCGACCTTCATCCCGCCCACGGCGAAGGTGCAATCGACCGTCGATGCGACCTTCGAAGGCTCCACGCTCAAGGCCAAGCCCGACGCGAAACTCTCCGCCGGTGCGTTTAAAGTCACGGCCAACGGTCTTACCGCCACCACCCGCGGCCGGGTCGTTGCCGGTTACGGCTACAGCGCGGATTTCGAAGCCATCGAGCTTTCGATGAAAAACGAATTCGACCCCGCCGAGGCCGTGAATTTTCCACCCCTGCCATGGCTCGGCGCGCGACTGAAGTGGCACGTGCTCGAGAAGGACGGCTCCAAAGTCCTCGGCAACCGCCTCGACAACATCCTGTTCCAGCGCACCACGAATTTCTTCGGCTCATCTGACATGAGCGGCTACACCCTCGAAGGCGATGTCATGACCGACGGCACCCGCCGCATTATGTCCAGCGTAGGCTTTGTCAACCAGCGCTACCTCGTCGCCTTGGTGGGAAATGCCCAGATTCTGGAAATTTCCAGCAATCACGATCGCCTCAAGCAATCCGTGAAATTCCCGATCAAGCCGAACACCTGGTATCGCCTGAAAACCACCGTGAAATCGAACCCCGACGGCAGCGGCACCGTGTTCGCCAAAGCCTGGCCGCGCGGCACCGCCGAGCCCGCCGAGTGGACGATTGAGACGCCCGTCAAGCACCTCCACCCCAAAGGCTCCCCCGCCGTTTTCGCCTTCTCGCCGCAGTCCCAGAAACGCGTTTACATCGACAACATCAAGCTCACCAAAAACCCATGAAACTTTCCTTTCTACTTCTCCTCGCCCTCGCGCCGACCGTTCCCGCCAAGGACTGGCCAATGTGGGGCGGCACTGCCTCCCGCAACATGGTCGCCGAGGCCAAGAGCATCCCTACCGAAATCGTCCCCGGTAAAATCGATCCGGAAAAGGAAACCATCGATCTCGCCGGCGCGAAAAACGTCCTCTGGACTACCAAGCTCGGCTCCCAGACCTACGGCAACCCTGTCGTCGCCAACGGCAAGATCCTCGTCGGCACGAACAACGAATCTCCGCGCGATCCCAGCCAAACCGGCGACCGCGGGAACCTGCTGTGCTTCGATGAGAAAACCGGCGATTTCCTCTGGCAACTGATCGTCCCCAAGCTCGGGGCTGGCAAGGTCAGCGACTGGGAATTTGTCGGCCTCTGCTCCTCGCCCGCCATCGTCGGCGACAAGGCTTATATCGTCACCAACCGCGGTGAAATCGTCTGCCTCGACATGAATGGCATGGCCAACGGCAACGACGGAACATTCAAGGACGAGGCGAAATACATGACGGCGGATCCGACCAAACCCGTCGCCACCGACAACAAGCATGCGGATATCCTCTGGATTTATGATATGCGCGAGGAACTCGGCGTATTCCCCCACAATGTCTCCTCCTGCTCCCCCATGGTCGTAAACGGCATCGTCTATACCGCCACTTCCAACGGCATGGACTGGTCCCACACGAACATCCCCGCGCCGCTCGCGCCTTCGCTCGTCGCCGTCGATGCCGCCACCGGAAAACTCCTAGGCGAGGAAATGTCGGGCGTCGCCGAAAGGGTTCTCCACGCTTCCTGGTCATCGCCCGCGCTGGGCAAGGTCGGCGACAAGGAAATGCTGATCTGGGGCGGCGGCGATGGTTTCGCCTACGGCTTCGATCCCAAGCCCGTCCGCAACGAGGAGGAGGAACTCGATGTCCTCAAGGAACTCTGGCGCCTCGATTGCAATCCGGAATTTTACCGGAAGCGGGACGGCATACAGATCAAATACGCCACCTTCCGCGGCCCCAGCGAAGTCATCGGCACCACGGTCATCGCCGACGGCCTCGTTTACGCCGCCATCGGCCAGGATCCGGAACACGGTGATGGCGTGGGCATGCTCAACTGCATCGATCCCGCCACCGGCAAAGCGGTCTGGACTTACCAAGAAATCGGCCGCTCGATTTCCACACCCAGCGTCATCGACGGCCTGCTGTTCCTCGCGGAATATGATGGCGATCTCCACTGCCTCGACGCGAAAACCGGCAAGGCTCATTGGGTTCACGAAACGCAATCCCGCATATGGGGCTCCACCCTCGTCGCCGATGGCAAGGTCTTCCTCCCCACTGAGGACGGCGACCTCCATATCCTCGCCGCCGCCAAGGAAAAGAAAGTCCTCAACACCGTTAACTTCGGCGCGCCCGTTTACAGCTCACCCATCGTGGCCAACAACGTCCTCTACATCGCCACCATGACTCACCTCTACGCCATCGGCACCAAGTGACATGAAACGCCCCGTCCTCATCTCCATCACCGCCTTCGTGGCCCTTTTCATGCTGCACCACGATTTCTGGAACTGGGGAAGCACGGCGCTGGTTTTCGGATTCATGCCGGTCGGTCTCGCCTATCACGTCGGCTATTCCATCGCCGCGGGGTTGCTATGGTATCTCGTTTGCCGCTTTGCCTGGCCCCATTCCCTCGAAAAATGGGCGGACGAACCCAACACGGACACCGATCACTGATCACCGATCACCGATCACTCGGCACTTCTTCATGACTCCCCTTTTCATCATCATCGGCTACCTCGGCCTGCTCATCGGCCTTGGCATCGTCAGCAACCGTTTTTCCAAGGGAACCGCCGCGGACTTCTTCATCGTCAACCGCTCGGTCGGTTCTTTCCTGATGCTGATGTCGGTCTTCGGCACGACCATGACCGGCTTCGCGCTCGTCGGTTCGACGGGCAAGGCATTCACTTCCGGCATCGGCACCTACGGTCTCATGGCATCATGGTCCGGCCTGCTTCATTCTGCGGTGTTCTTTCTCGTCGGCATCCGTCTTTGGGCCATCGGGAAACGCCACGGCTACCTCACCCAGTGCGAGTTTTTCCGCCATCGGTTCGAATCCAATGCCGTCGGCTACCTTCTGTTTCCCATCCTCATCCTGCTGCTGATCCCATACCTTCTCGTCGGAGTCATCGCCGCTGGAAAATTCATTCAGGCGGCTACCAAGGGAATGTTTCCGGAGGCTTTCGCCCTGTCGCTTCCCACCGGAGCGCCCCATCCGCTCAGCGGCGGCATCCCACCCGAGCTCGGCGGCGGCGTGATTTGCGCCATCGTCCTTTTCTATGTCTTCTTCGGCGGCCTTCGCGGCGCGGTGTGGGCGAACGTTTTCCAAACCATCGTCTTCATGCTCACCGGAGTCATCGCCTTCTGGATGATCTCCCAGAAACTCGGCGGACTCGCCGCCGCCAGCCAGGCTGTCCTCGAAAGCGACTTCGCCAAACCCCGCGCCGCCCGCGAAGGGATGATCGGGCACGGCCAGTTTTTCACCTACTGCCTCATCCCGCTTTCGGTCGGAATGTTTCCCCATCTTTTCCAACACTGGCTCACCGCGAAAAGCGCCAAATCCTTCAAGCTGACGGTCACCGCCTTTCCGGTCTTCATCATGATTGTCTGGCTGCCCTGCATCCTCATCGGCATGTGGGCCGCTGCGGAAATCGGTCCGCTCGGCCCGGGGCAATCCCCGAATTCCATCCTCGGCCGCATGGTCGAGAGCCTCGTCCACTCATCGATCCTTTCCGGCCTCGTCGCTGCCGGGGTACTCGCCGCCATCATGTCTTCGCTCGATTCCCAGTTCATGTGCCTCGGCACGATGTTTACTAGGGACATAGTAATCAAAAAATTCGGTGAGGATCGTTTCACGGATTCCCAGAAAGTCCTCATCGCGCGTGGCTTCATCCTATTCATCGTCGCCGTCACCTACGGCTTGTCCTGCGCCCTCATGGATACCGCCCAGATCTTCGCCCTCGGGGTCTGGTGCTTTTCCGGCTTCGCGGGGCTTTTCCCCCTCGTCGTCGCCGCGATCTACTGGAAACGCACCACCGCCCTCGGCGCGATCTCCTGCATCATCGTCACGACGATCGCCTGGTGCACCCTTTTCTATCGCGACATCATCGCCAAAAAACCACCCGGCGAATCCGACGAACTCCTCATCGCCGGCATGATGCCCGTCACCCTCATCTTCGCGGCGTCCGCCATCACGCTGGTCGTTGTTTCACTCCTCACTCCCAAACCGTCAGACTCCACTTTGCGTAAATTCTTCGCCTGACCCACCTAGCTGGAGCAGGATGCTCTAGGCCGTCCAAGGGCCTCCCTGCCCCGATATCACCGCAACCACCTCAATCAGGAACACTCCCTCCAGCCCCTTCGATCAATTTCCGTAAAAACAAAAGGTCCAGCCTGTCCTTCTCCCGATGCGTAGTCCGCTTCATCCGCCACAGCAACTCGGGCGATGCAAAGGGAATCAGCACTCCTCCAACCTCCCGCATCACCACCCCGCCTTTCGCCTCCTCATAGTCAATCCCGCTCGCAGATTTCATCAGATCCACCACAATCTCATCAGCCACGCGCACCACTGGGTATTTCTCCACATCACCCGGATCGAGTTGATCCACAGCCCGGTCAGGCAAGGTCCGCAACGCGTCAAAAACGTTCGCCTCATTCTCCAAAGAACAATCAATCACCAGATCGATATCCATCGTCGCCCGAATGTAGCCCGCCCCGCGGATCGCGAAACCTCCCACAACCACATACCGCGCCCGCCGTGCATTCAACTCGCCGCACAGCGCCACCAAGTCCTCCACCGAAGGCTCCCGCGACTCTAGCTCGTTTTCCGGCTGATCATTTTCCACATCCATTCGTCTGCCTCCTCATGACTGTTAAAACGGTAAACACCGCGCGGCACAAACGGTGTTTTCATTGCCTCACTCCACTGCCGCGCCCGCTCTTTCGTGTGCGAAATCGGATTCAGTCCACCTCCAACAAGTCTCCGGCCCACGACCTTGCCGGGCGTTTCGTCGGGACTCACTTTACCTTTCATGGCAAGCACTTTAACCGGATAGTGACCCCGAAGCAATCCTCCCTTGTCTAAATCCAAATCAGCCTGAAAATAACAGAAATTCGCCCCAATCATGTCTTCATCTTTAACCCCGCAAGCTGCCGCCGAAGCCCTCGACGCCCACACCCGCGAAATGGTGAAATGGCATTTCTCCCCGGAAACCGGATGCCCTTACTGGCTCGAACAAGTGCCGAACCTCGGCTTCGATCCGCTCAAGGACATCACCTGCTTCGCCGACATCCAGAGATTCGAGCCCTTCGATGACGAGGTTCTGCGCAAGGAAGATCCCGCCCGTTTCATCCCGAAAGCCTTCGGCAATCGCCCCTACAACGTCTTCGAAACCGGTGGCACCACTGGCATGCCCAAACAGCGCATCGGCTGGGACGATTACATGACCGATTACACGGAATTCTCCGAACATTACGGCCCCGACTTTTTCCCGCAGGGCGCCAACTGGCTTATGGTCGGCCCCACCGGCCCGCGCCGCCTGCGCCTCGCCATCGAGCACCTCGCCAACATCCGCGGCGGTGCCTGTTACTTCATCGACCTCGACCCCCGCTGGGTGAAACGCCTCATCGGCATGGGCGAAATGCGCATGGCCAAGCTCTATCAGGAACACGTCATCGACCAGGCCGCCACCATCATCCGCCACCGCGACATCGGCTGCCTGTTCACCACTCCGAAACTTCTCGAATCCCTCGCCGAACGCATGTCGCTCGTTGATGCCGGCATCAAGGGAGTCTTCGCCGGCGGCACCACCATGACCCCGCAATACGTCCGCTTCATCGAAGAGGAAGTGCTCGAAGGGAAAATCAATTTCGCTCCCACCTACGGCAACACCCTGATGGGGCTCGCCATCAGCAAAAAGCGTGCGCCCGGCGAATTTTCCCTCACCTACCACGCCCCCCAACCCCGCGCCGTGCTGCGCATCGTTAATCCCGACTCTCCCTCCGAACTCATGCCCTACGGCGATTACGGACGCGTCGAACTCACCACCATGACCAAGGAATTCTTCATGCCCCGTTTCCTCGAACGCGACGAAGCCATCCGCCGCGCCCCCTGCGAGGAATTCCCGTGGGACGGGGTAGGGGATGTCAGGCCTTTCCAGTCCGGCACCAAGACGGTGATTGAGGGGGTTTACTGAAATCAGTGCCATGAACATCCCCATCCTCCGCCTCGGCCGCGAATACTCGTCCCATGACTTGGTCGAACTCGACCTTGGTTCCGAAACGCTGACCACCCACACCGCCAACCCCGGTCTCATCCGCCGCGATCTCCTGCAAATTTCCAAGGCGAAGGCCGCCCTCGACGCGATCCCGGCGGATACGCTAGCGACCTACTGCGAGCAAGCCGCCGAGCTGTTTCTCCACGCCGATCTACCCTGCGGCGATGCCGTTCAATCGCCGCAACAATACGTCGAGTCGCTGTCCGCCCTGACCCGCCTTCCCCACGCCCTCGTCCGCATGAACATGGGAAAAATCCATGCCGCGATGTCACAGGTCCGCACGATCATCGCCGGACTCACCCGTCACATGCCGCTCAACATTTTTGATAAGGGCCTCACTCGTATCGACGACCTCATCATCAATTATTACCCCGCCACCTCATCGCTCGGCGTATCGCTTCCCTCCAATGCGCCCGCCGTCAATTCGCTGTGGATCCCCGCTCCGGTGATGAAAATTCCCGTCCTTTTAAAACCCGGCCGCGAGGATCCGTTCACGCCTCTCCGCATTGTGCAGGCGATGATCCAGGCCGGGTTTCCGAAAGAAGCCTTTGGCTACTACCCAACCACCCACGAAGGCGGCGACACCCTGCTGACCAGCTGCGGACGCGGCATTTCGTTCGGCAGCGACGCCACGGTGAAAAAATACTCCGCCTTCCCCTCCATTCAGGTCCACGGCACCGGCCGCTCGAAAATCCTCATCGGCGAGGACATGATCGCACGCTGGCCCGAGTTCCTCGATGTGATCGTGCAATCCATTTCCGCCAACGGCGGACGCTCCTGCATCAACACCTCCGCCATCCTCGTGCCAAGCCACCGCGACGAACTCGCCCACGCCCTCGCCGCCGAGCTCGCAAAAATCCAGCCGCACCCGCGCGACCATCCGGACGCCCTGCTCTGCGGTTTTGCCAATCCCGCGCTCGCCGATGGCATCGACGATCTTATCTCCGCCCACCTCAAGGACACCGGCGCCACCGATGTCACCGCCCTCCACCGCGACTCCGCACGTAAGGTCGAAGCCTTCGACCAAACCTACCTCCAGCCCACGCTCATTTCATGCACGGACAAGGATCACGCGCTCGCTAACACCGAGTTTATGTTCCCCTACGCCAGCATCGTGGAAATCCCGCAGGCGGAAATGCTCGCCAACATCGGCCAGACCCTCGTTGTTTCCGCCTTCACCGAAGACCCGCATTTCATCGAGCAGCTATTGCTCAGCCCGGACATCGAGCGCCTGAACCTCGGCACCTTCCCCACCAACCGCGTCCAATGGGAACAACCTCACGAGGGCAACCTCTTCGAGTTCCTCTACCACCGCCGCGCCATCCAGGGAAACGTGGCGGCGGTTTTCAACCGCCAAGCCGAACTCACACCCGCCTAGTGCGAAAGAATCGATAAAGTGATGAATCTGGTTGAGCGCAGCGAAGCATCCACGGGGAGCACACGCGCCCTCGCGTGTTGTCTTTGGTGCCCTCGCCAAAGACCGGCCGTCCACACCATTCCACGCGGTTTCCGCCGAGGGCGTCGGAAACAACACGCGAGGGCGCGTGTGCTCCCCAAGACTTTCGCACCTTCTCTACAACTTCGAAATAATCTTCAGGATCATCGGATTCGCGATGCACGGATTTCGCTTAAAAGTTCCTCTTCGCTGAGCTTCATCACCTGAACCTCGATTTCAGCAAGCTTCATGTGTTGAAATCACCGGATTCTTATCTCTGTTCAAGCCAATCTTCTTCTCCATGCACCCCACCGACGCCCGCCCCAGCCCCCGGATCCTCTTCGGCCCAGGACGTCTCGCCGAGCTCCCCGAATGCCTCGCCACCCTCGGCGCCACCAACGTCCTCATCATCACCGACCCGGGCCTCGTCGCCGCCGGTCACGTCAAGCGCGCTACCGCTTTCCTGACAGCCGCTGGCATCCGCGCCACTGTCTTCGAAGGTTCACACATCAACCCCACGGAGACCGACATCGAGGTCTGCCGCGACTTCGCGAAATCAGTTCATCCCGACGTTCTCATCGGCTTCGGCGGCGGCTCCAGCATGGATACCGCGAAGGGTTGTAACTTTCTCCTCCACAACCCCGGACGCATGGCCGACTACATGGGATACGGTCTCGCCAAGAACGCGATGCTACCTTTCCTCGCCATACCGACCACGGCCGGCACCGGCTCCGAATGCCAATCCTACGCCATTGTCTCACGTGACGGCACTCATGAGAAAATGGCCTGCGGCGACCCCAAAGCCCTAGCCCTTATTGCGATCCTGGATCCCGAACTCACCGCCTCTCAGCCGCAGAGCGTCGCCACCCTGACCGCGCTCGATGCACTGTCGCACGCCCTCGAATCCGCCGTTTGCACTAAGCGCAACGCCATCTCCTCATCTTTCTCCACCGAGGCCTTCCACCTCATCGTCACCGCCATCCAAGACGTTCTCGCCGGCACCGCCGATCTCGAAACCCGAGGCCGCATGCTCCATGGTGCCGCCCTCGCCGGCTGTGCCATCGAGAACAGCATGCTCGGCGCCGCCCACGCCACCGCCAACCCGCTCACCGCCCGCTTCAACATCCCCCACGGCCTCGCTGTGACGATGATGTTGCCGCACGTGATCCGCCTCAACCACATCGACCCGGAGATTGCCACGATCTATCAGAATCTCGCCCGCGACCTCGACGCCCCGCTCATCGACTGGCTGGAAAAAACCATCTGCCTTGGCCATTTTTCGAAACCCGAAATCCCCCTCACCGCCATCCCGGAACTCGCCGAAGCCGCCTCCCACCAATGGACCGGCCGCTTCAATCCCGTCCCGCTCGACCTCACCGCCCTCACCACCCTTTACCAAGCCGCCCTCAGCTGATGAACCTATCCCTTACATCGTGGCTGGAGCGTCTCGCTCCAGGCCGTATTGGGAGCGTCTCGCTCCCAATCTTGTTTGCAGGTCTCCTCCTAACATCCTGTGAAAAACAACAGGACACCAGCTCCCCAAAACTGGCACCTACCACAGCCCCCACCGCCCTAACAGACTGGCCGATCACCCGAGGCAGTCCTTCGCTCCAAGGCCGGGTGCACGCCGCCGTCCCCAAAGCCCCGGTCATCGAGTGGACTTTCCCGCTCGAATCCCCCGGCACCGCCGAAGCCGCCTTCGCCGATGGCGCCATCCTCGTCGGCGATGCGATGGGTATCCTCTACAGCATCGATTTCCAGACCCGGAAGCTCCGTTGGAAAATGGAAACCGGCGATACGATCCAAGCCGCGCCCGCCATTTCTAACGGAAGAGTTTTCATCGGCTCGGGCGACAAGCATTTCTACGCGCTCGATCTCAAGACGGGCGATAAAATCTGGTCGATCGAGGGTGGCGATAAATTTTCCTCCGCGCCCACCGTCGTCACCAGTCCTGACGGCAAAGCCGAATGGGTGCTCGTAAACGGCTACGACGGCATCACCCGCTGCCTTCGCGCAGAAGACGGTTCCATTGTCTGGGAATACGAAACCAAGGATTTCATCAACGGCACCCCCGCCGTTATCGACGGCCGTCTCATCGCGTTCGGCGGTTGCGACCAGGTCATCCACATCCTGAATCTCGCCGACGGATCGCTCGTGAACAAAATCGACACGGACGCCCAGATTACCAATTCCGTCGCCACCATCGGCACCACGGTTTACAGCGGCAACCATGCCAACCAGCTGGTCGCCGCCGAGGCGGATGCCGTAAAACTAACTTGGATCTACCAAGCCAACGAATTCCCCTTTTTCACCTCACCCGCCGTCGATGATCGGAATGTTTACATCGGCTCCCGCGATAAATCCCTCCACGCGATCCAACGCAGCGACGGCACCCGCGTATGGACTTTCAAAACCGGCGGCCGCGTCGAAAGCTCGCCCCTCGCCTTCGACGACGCCATCGTCTTCGGCTCGAGCGACGGCCGACTCTACGCCGCCCACCCCAGCGACGGCACCGAACTCTGGCGCCTCGATTTAGGCGAAGATCTCACCGCCTCGCCCGTATATGCCCAGGGCCGCCTCATTATCGCAGGTGGCGACGGCACGCTTTTTGTGATATCGGAAAACAATCCCTGAACCTCATCCCACATGCCCGACACCTCCACACCACCCCAAAAAACCGGCACCCGTGCGGGCAACTATTTCATCTCGAACTACCCTCCGTTTTCCTTCTGGTCCGAGGAAAACGCCGCCGCCGTCGAGGAAGCCTACGCCGCCCCCCATTCCGGCGAAGTGCCCGCGCTCGGCCTCTACCATCACATCCCTTTTTGCCGGAAACGCTGCCACTTCTGCTACTTCCGCGTTTACACCGACAAGAACGCCGACCAAATCAAGCACTACCTCGACTCCACCGTCCGCGAGCTGGAAATGATGGCGCGCAAGCCGCTCATCGCAGGCCGCAAGCCCCACTTCATCTACTTCGGCGGCGGCACACCGTCTTATCTATCCGCAAAACAGCTCGTCGATCTAACAGACCGCATGAAGGCCCTGCTCCCATGGGACGCGGCGGAGGAAGTCGCCTTCGAGTGCGAACCCGGAACTCTCAACCCCGGCAAGCTCACCGCCATCAAGGACATCGGCGTCACCCGCCTCTCTCTCGGCATTGAGAATTTCGACGACCGCATCCTCGAAATCAACGGCCGCGCCCACCGCACCAAGGAGGTCTGGCGCGCCTACGAACGCGCCCGCGCCGAAAATTTCGACCAGGTGAACATCGACCTCATCGCCGGGATGCTGGAGGAGACCGAGGAAAACTGGCAGAACAACATCGCCAAAACCCTCGAACTCGCCCCCGATTCCGTCACGATCTATCAAATGGAGGTGCCCTACAACACGGGCATCTACAAGGACATGAAAGCCAGCGGCAGCCTCGTCGCACCCATCGCCGATTGGGAAACGAAACGCCGCTGGGTCAAGGAAGCCTTCGCCGAGCTCGAAGCCAACGGCTACACCATCTCCTCCGGCTACACCGCCGTGAAAAACCTCGAACGCACCAAGTTCATCTACCGCGATTCCCTCTGGGGCGGGGCCGATCTGTTAGGTCTCGGCGTGGCCTCGTTCTCCCATGCCAAAGGTGTCCACTATCAGAACCTCACGGAAATCGACGACTACGACGCGGCCATCTCCGCCGGCCGCATGCCGATCAAGCGCGCCCTCAAAACTACCGAGGAGGAACGCATGATCCGCGAGTTCATCCTCCAGATGAAACTCGGCCGCGTGAAAGCCGACTATTTCCAAAGCAAATTCGGCGTCCACATCCTCGAACGCTTCGCCGCCCCGCTCGCCCAAATCCAATCCGAAGGCCTTATCACCATCGAGGACGCCACCATCCACCTCACCCGCGACGGCCTCCTCTGCGTCGACAACCTCCTCCACGACTTCTTCCTCCCCCACCACCACACCGACAAGATCGTCTGAACCTGGTTTCTCACTTTCACACTCGCCAAACTAACCTCAACCCTCTTGATTCATAGATATGGCTACCATAGAAATTTCCAGTTTATCGACCCGCGAAAAACTCCAGCTCATGGAAGCGCTCTGGGACGACATGCGTCAGAAAGCTGGTGAATCCGTGATTCCAAAAGATCACCAGAAAATTCTTGAAGCCAGATGGGCAAGAGTCCAATCCGGCGAAACAGAGCTACTGGATTGGGATGATATCAAGGAAACGATCGGAAGGCCGTGATTCGAATCAGGACTACGCCCGAGGCTCGTCAAGATCTCAATGACGGATTCGCAATCGCTTAAACCAATGAACCTCCCTTCCGAGCTGTCCCCCCTCCTCGCCACGTCCCACCTCGGTGCGGTGCCGCTGTCTTGGATTCCTGCAACGGAAATCCCCCAGCCCTACCAAAAGCTACTCGTCCATGACCACGATATGACCTCGGAGCTCGCCGCCTTCCATGGCGATTCCATCTCGCTCACCGTCCTCCGTTCGCAGCTGGACGGTCTGATCTACCTCCGCGAAGTGACCCTCCACGCCGCCACCTCAGGCAACACTGTGGAATACGGCCTGATCGAAATCCTCCTGGGTTCTTTCCCGCCCGAACTCCGCCCCCGCATCCTCGCCGGAGACACCCCCCTCGGCGCCATCCTCACCAGCTCCGGACTCCCCTTCCGCAGCGAACCCCAAGGCTTCTTCACCGTACCAGCCCAAGTGCTCGATTCCATTTTCCCACATTCTCCCTCTGGAAAAATCCTATTTGGACGCTACAATCACCTGGTTGGAGACGATTCCAATATCTTCGCCCGTATCCTCGAAATCCTTCCTCTGACTCCTGACTCCTGACTCCTGACTCCT